>Ga0209058_1004189_pt1 | contig 11537 bp, 10 predicted proteins | sample GraSoiAngelo_147_FD_185904 | JGI IMG/M metagenome (GOLD analysis project Ga0209058, IMG submission 185904) | Grasslands soil microbial communities from the Angelo Coastal Reserve, California, USA - 14_1009_05_40cm (SPAdes) (version 2) | ecosystem: Environmental > Terrestrial > Soil > Grasslands ... | reverse complement strand
ATCATTTTGGCCAAGCGGACCGGCCGGTGTTTTCCTCCGGTCGAGAAGCAGCTGGCCGAAGCTGGCCTGCCGGACGACCTGAAATATATGTTGCTCGTGGAGAGCAAATGTATTTCGGCGGCCTATTCTCGTGCCAAGGCCTCAGGTCCCTGGCAGTTCATCGGCTCCACTGGCAGGCGATATAAGCTGCACAGCAGCTATTGGCGTGATGATCGTCGTAGCTTGGAAATGTCCACTGATGCGGCCATTAAGTTCTTACGTTCACTGAAGCAAGAAATGGGTGACTGGTTCCTGGCCATGGCGGCCTACAACGCCGGGGATGGCCGAATCAAGAAGCAGCTTAGGGAGCAGAAAGTGAGCGATTATTGGAAGCTGCATTCTATGAGAGAGACCATGCGGTACGTTCCCAGGATCATCGCGTCAAAGGAGATTTATTCCCAGCCGGAGAAGTACCTGGGATTGACCCAGAGAGACCTCTACACGCCGTTGGAAACTGAGACGGTGACGGTCAGTATCAAGGAAGCTCAGCGGCACCTAGCCTCGATCGCCGAGGAATTTGGCTCTTATTTCCTGGAACTCAAGCTACTCAATCCAGAAATCAGGAAGGACTACCTGCCCAAAGGCACCCACCAGCTTAAAGTTCCCAAGCAAACCTGTCCCTTCCACTGTTTCAAGCAAGAGAAATTGCCGTAAGTGTCATCGCCTGATGCGCATCGGTGTGCGGCAACCCCAAGTTCGCGCGCTCCTGACTCGACTGCTTAAGGCAGGGCTGAACGCAGTGGACCCGGCCCAGGCCGTGCGTCGCAGCGTGAGACGGGTCGGCACGATCATCCAGATCGGCCGACACCAGTACGACCTGCGAGACTATGCCCGCGTCGTCGCAGTGGGTGCTGGAAAGGCTTCGGCGCGTATGGGGACAGCGCTCGAGGCTCTCCTGGGGACGCGGCTTGCTACAGGGCTTGTGGTAGTGAAGTATGGCCATTCCGTCCCCACGAGAATGATCGAGGTGGTGGAGGCCGGGCACCCTATCCCTGACCGAGCCGGTCAGAAGGGGGGAACCAGGTTGCTCAGGCTGGTGCGAGGCTTGGACCCCAATGACCTGCTGTTCGTTCTCCTATCCGGCGGTGCGTCGGGCCTGCTCCCGGCACCAGCGCCAGGTCTGACCCTTGCCGATAAGCAAAAGACGACACAATTTCTCATACGAAGCGGGGCGACGATCCAGGAGATCAACACGGTTCGGAAACACCTCTCGGCCATTAAAGGGGGCCGCCTCGCGGCCGCGACACCAGCGAGGGTCGTCAGCCTGATTTTGTCGGATGTGATGGGTGACGACCTCGGGGCCATCGGATCAGGACCAACCGCGCCGGATCAGACAACTTATGCGGATGCCTGCAGGATTTTGCGGCGTTATCGCCTCTGGGAAAATGTCCCCGCTCGAATACGGGCGCGCTTGGCTCAGGGTGTGCGTGGTATACACGAGGAAACTCCCAAGCCTGGCTCCCCCCCGTTCCGACGCGTGCAGAACCAGATCATCGGGAACAATGGTGCAGCAGTCGAAGCAGTGGCCCAGGCAGCGAGGCGATCGGGATTCAGGCCGCTTGTTCTCTCCACCTCGCTGATCGGTGAGGCTAAGGAAGCTGCAAAAGTGTTCGGGGCAATTGCGCGGGAGATCGTCACCTCCGGAAGGCCGGTTCGGCGTCCCGCCTGCATCATCGCAGGGGGCGAGCTGACCGTCACGGTGCGAGGCAGAGGGCAGGGCGGGCGAACCCAGGAATTTGGGTTGGCAGCCGCGCTTGATATCGCCGGGCTGCCGAAGGTCTGGATCGCGGCCTTCGCGACCGACGGGACTGACGGCCCCACCGATGCCGCCGGGGCGGTGGTGGATGGCCAAACGGTACCAAGGGCCCAGCGTGTCGGCTTGATTCCCCATGAGTTGCTGCTGGAAAATAATGCCTACCCTTTCTTTAAGAAGGTCGGTGGCCATATCATCACTGGGCCCACCGGCACAAACGTGAATGATCTCTATCTGCTGATCGCTCCGTAGTCATTGGCCAGAGCCTTCGCCATCATGTCCGATCGTTTCGTCCTGCCATTGGAATCCTGCTCTGATCCAGTTCTCGTCGGAGGCAAAGCGGCCGGGCTGGGCCGTCTGCTCAGGAGCGGCTTTCACGTCCCTCGCGGGGTCTGCCTGACAACTCTGGCCTACTCTGAAGCTTTGCAGGCGGTCGGAGTCAAACCCACAAGGCAATGGGGGCGCGTACGGCGTGCATCGGAGCGCGCACGAGGCCTCATGCTTGAGGAGTTCAAGCGTGTTGTGCAGTCGCTGACCGTGCCCCAGGCCATATTCGACAGGCTGGTCCATGAAATCGACAGGCTCGGAATGGACAAAGGAACGCTCTGGGCAGTGCGGTCCTCTGCCTCTGATGAGGACCAGACGAACTCCTCGTTCGGAGGCCTCTACCGCAGCATCTTGGGAGTCCCTCGCAGCTCGATCGCGACCGCCATCGTTGAATGCTGGGCCTCGCTCTGGACACTCGCGGCACAGGTGTATCGAAGCCGCACCGGTCGGGAACGTCCCGATGCTGCGATGGCGGTGATTCTTCAGCCTCTCCTGTCTCCCCGCGCGGCTGGTGTCGCGTACTCCCGCCATCCTGTGACGGCTCAAGATGACCTAGTCGTGATCAATGCGGTCTTTGGCCTTGCCGAGCCGCTGGTGGGAGGGGCAGTCACACCGGATCAGTACGTCGTCAAGATTGGGAACGATGAGGCGTCAGGAACCGTGCTCGAACGGGATATCGCTGAGAAGACGACGGCCAGGATCGCAACTCCTACAGGCCTGATGGATCAACCACTGTCAGAGGAGGATCGTAAGAGGCCTGTGCTGGAGGAACAGGACATCCTCTCCCTAGCACACCTTGTCAAGGACGTGGAACGGACGATGGGCACGCCTGTCGATGTGGAATGGGCCATCGACAGCCGTGGGCTCTGGCTGTTACAAGCCAGGCCGATTCCTGACAGCGGGTTGTCGCAAGGCCTGACAAAGCAGTCGTGCGAGTGGTCACGCGCCAACTTTAAAGAAACCTTGCCGGAGTTACCGAGCCCACTCGGACTCTCGTTCCTCCAGGAGTTCATGGAGCACAATATCCTGCGCCACTATCGCGAACTGGGGTGCACGATTCCGAATGGGCTTTCCGCCGTGCGGATTTTCCGAGGGAGGCCCTACATCAATGTCACGCTCTTCCAATCATTCATGAGGCAACTGGGTGGTGATCCGGGGCTGGTTACAGAGCAGATGGGTGGGGAAGGACGAGAGCTTCTGGGCGGGCGACCGCGTCTGGCCTGGTGGAAACTGATTCGGGCCGGGATCATGATGGAATGGAAGATCAGACAGGCAGTCCGGTGCGCGCCGGCGTGGTTCGCGGTGATGAAAGAAATGGCGACGGTTCATACGGTCGACTCGCTGCAGGATCTGGCGCCAACCGAGTTGTTGGATCGGCTGGATCAGCTGGGCCACCGATTCAGGGGAAGAGATGTGACCTTTGCGATTGTGGCCGGGGTGTCACAGGGACTCCAAGCCTTGCGGTTCCTCATGAAGCGATGGATGGGGCCAGGCTGGCACGCGCTGCTCAACACCGCGCTTCGAAGATTAGGGAACGTGGTCAGCGCGCGACAGGTCCTTTGGCTAGCAGAGCTGGCGGAGAACGCGAGGGATGAACCGAAGGCTGAAGCATTCTTGCTTGCGGAACCCTGGGCCCCAGAGCAGTTCCGTGTGAAGCTGGCTGGGACCCGCTTCCTCCAGGAGTTCGGCGCCTATTTGGCCGAGTACGGTCACCGAGCCATTGGGGAATCCGACCTCATGTCGCCACGCTTTGTTGAATGCCCGGAGTACCTGCTCGGCATCATCCGCAGCCATCTGCAGGGGCAATCTGGCAAACCCGTCAATGAAGTGCTGCGTCAGCAGGAATCAGCCCGAGAAGTAGCGGTTCAGCAGATCCATCGGGCGTTGGGCTGGCGCCTACCTCAACGTGCGATCTTCCAATGGTGGTATCGACGGCTCTGTCGCTACCTCGCGCTGCGGGAAGCGAACCGCCATCACCTGATGCATTTCTCTGCCGCGGTCCGCCAGCTCACGCTCCTCTTGGGAAAGAAGTGGTCGGGGGTCGGAACCCTCGAATCCAAGCACGATGTCTTCTTCCTCACGGCGGAAGAGATGTGGGCTGTTGGAGCAGGCTCGGCACGAGACTGGAAAAACCTCGTCGCAGCTCGACGCGTGGAGCGGGCGAGGAATGCCGAACAGGTCGTCCCGGACCTGCTTTCTCCGGTAAGAGAGGTGCCGCTTGGCGCTGACAACTCAGTGGTGACGAGCGACCTGTGGCACGGTGTTCCCATCAGCGCTGGATACGTGGAGGGACCAGTCTGTATCGTCCTCTCACCGACTGACGCCAGAAAGATGAAACGGGACGACATCCTCGTGATGCCCGTTATTGATCCTGGAATGGCACCACTCTTAGGACTGGCAGCCGGCCTTGTCGTGGAGATGGGCGGGACACTCTCACATGGCGCGATCATCGCGCGTGAGTATGGGCTTCCAGCCGTCGCCAATGTTCGGCAGGTGACGAGACTGCTGAAGGATGGCGACCGGGTGGCGGTGGATGCCACAGCCGGAACGGTCATACGGCTCGATGACCCTTGAGAATCGCTGCGGCGACCACGCGTGCCCACTGTGTTGGCCCAATCAAGCGATAGGTCCCTCCAGTCGTGCGACGCTCGCTCCCTTGCTCTCAGCTTATTTGCTCGCTGCACCCCACAGCATATGGTGGGTGTGAGTTGATGTCTTACTGGATATTGTATTTCCGTGTCGACCAGCTATAATGAATAGTTGTGAGAAAAGGTTTCCTGTTGCCCCAATAGGGGAAAAAGAAAGAAGGAGGCGCAGAATGAGAATGTATATCAACAGTCACAGGAGTTTTCTGTACCTGGGCAGCCTGGCTAGTCTGGTCGCGACCCTGCTGTTGGTTCCAGGAGTCAATGCCAAATCCTCCGTGACTTCTGCCAGCAAGGTTGCCAAAGCGCCGGCGTGTGACTACCAGTCCCACCCGAAGATCACGACGGTGACGCCGGACCCTGTCAAGCCGGGTCAGAAGATCGTGATCAAGGGGAGCAATTTCGGAACCAAACAGTGCTTTCATAATGTGTCGTTCGGCTCGAGGAGCGCGCCTGACTTCAAATACGTCAGTCCGACCATGCTGGAAGCGACGGTGCCGAATCTCAAGCCTGGCTTGGTCCCGGTCAATATCCACACAGAGGCCGGTACATCACAATTTATTCTCCTGATACAGACCAAGTAGCAAGGAGAGCGCCTTCACATTCGCTAAAAACTCGACGACAAAACCTGGATGAAGGCTCCAGGTTTTGTCGTCGAGGCAATGGACCTCCCTCAGGTAATGTAAAATCACTGCTTCGGTACTGATTGGCCTGCCCAGCCAGTTTGAGACGCAAAGCCCTTCCCGTAGCGATCATACAGTTCGAAAAACTGATAGGCCTTGCAGTCGGTAAGGACTTCTCTGATCTCATTCAGGTAGCGATCGAAGGTATATTCGAAGCGGACACCCTGCCCTCCTACTAACGTCACGACTCGCCTCGCCGGATCAATGACGCTCTCCTGATGGAAGACATAGCGATAGTAGGGACTTTCCGGCCCGCCGATGTGCTGGAGGAACTGTGCCCAGGTAGGGGACTTATCAAGCGATAGACGCTGCCGGATGTTCACCCCCTTGACCGGAGCGAATTTCTCGAAAAACTCCTTGAACATGTTGTCCTGCCAGTTGTGTTCGCCAGTGATGTGATGGATGGCGTGGGCAAAGGGAACCAGCGTATGGGTCTCCCATCGGGACCCTGGAGCCCAATGGAAGATCACCCCGCCGGTTGGCCCGTTCCATTCCGTTCCGCCCACCTGCTCAATTTGGTGCTCGATGATCTTGTTGGCCCAGACCCAATAGAGGAAATCGAGGAACCGTGGATCCTCTGGTTTCAGCGTGAGGGTATCGGTTCGAAGTGGAGTGGTGGGGTTAAAGCTCGTACGGACGTCTTGACAATGCTGTCCCCACTGGGCGTCTGACCAGGCAGCGGCGCTCACAGGAAATGCCTCCACCTGCTCGGTCAAGACCAGCAGACAGATCGCGCAAAGTATTCCGAGACGTTTCATGACAGCTCCCTTTCCTTGGTACCCGGGTGTGCGCGAATGCGAGCTCCATTCTATCAAACAATACCAGAGGAGATGTCATCTTGTCTCTTGACGTTTGATCACAATTCCCGTACCCTTGCAGAAATTTTTCCCACCCAATGTTCGCTCCGGGCTCCTCCCTGAGTCTTCAGGGAAGCAGGGAGCGACGTATGGCAGGTGAGATGGCTGACATGACCACCTTCTCGGTGGGGCTCGTGGCCGGCCTTCTGTTCGGGGCGTTGCTGGCCGGTCTCTGGACGGCAGGTCGCCTGAAGAGCCTGCAAGAGCAGAAGACCCTTCTTACCCAAGCACGGCAGGAGCTGGTGGAATCGTTCAAGGCGCTTTCGGGCGAAGCCTTGAAAACCAACAATCAGGCCTTCTTGCAACTGGCAAGGACCTCTTTTGAGGTGTTGCATGCCGAGGCGAAGGGAGATCTCGCTCAGCGTCAACAGGCGATCGACGAACTGGTCAAGCCCCTCCATGACTCCCTCAAACGCTACGAAGAGCAGATTCATTTCCTAGAGCAGTCCCGCCAGTCCGCCTACGGCGGACTCGACATGCACCTCAAGCTGCTGGCCGAATCCCATCAGCGGCTTCAGCAGGAGACCGGCAATCTGGTCAAGGCCCTGAGCGCACCAAGCGTCAGGGGGCGCTGGGGTGAGATTACCCTCAAGCGGGTGGCCGAATTGGCTGGGATGGTCTCGCACTGCGATTTCGTCGAGCAGGACGTGGTCGAGAACGACGAAGGGCGGTTGCGGCCCGATATGGTAGTTCAGCTCCCCGGCGGTCGCCAGATTGTGGTCGATGCGAAGGCGGTTCTAGCCGCCTACCTGGAGGCCTACGAGGCGCAAGACGAGGTCCAACGGCAGGAACGGCTGCGCCGGCACGCCGCACAAGTCCGATCGCGCATGGACCAGTTGAGCGCCAAATCCTACTGGAGCCAATTCCCCCAGGCTCCCGAATTCGTCGTCCTGTTCCTACCCGGCGAGCATTTTCTCGGCGCGGCCCTGGAGCAGGACCCGTCACTCATCGAAGACGGATTTTCGCGGCGCGTCGTCATCGCCACCCCGGCCACATTGATCGCACTGCTGCGCGCCGTGGCCTATGGATGGCGACAAGAACAACTGAGTGAACACGCGCAGCAGGCAGGTCGACTTGGGAAGGATCTGTACGAGCGGATGGCGGTCCTCGCGGAGCACTTGAATGACGTGGGGGAGGCGCTCAACAAAAGTGTTCTGGCCTACAACAAGGCGGTGGGCTCGATTGAGGCGCGGATCCTCCCGGCGGCCCGCAAGTTCAAAGAGCTGGGGATCTCCTCGGACAAAGATCTACCGCAGCTCGAGCCGGTTGAATCAGTTCCGCGACCGACTTCGGCCGGTGAGTAGAAGAGGGTAGTCCATGACCGACGAGCAGCGCATGGTGGCTGAGTTTCATCGCCTGTTCGGCATCGCGATCGGGACCGTTCCAGCCGCTCCTGATGAGGCGACCCGCTCGCTCCGGGGGAATTTGATCCAGGAAGAATTCGACGAACTGCAGGAGGCTTTTGCGCAGCAGGATCCGTCCGCTATTGCCAAGGAACTGGCGGATCTTCTCTATGTCATCTATGGAACGGCTGTTTCCTGTGGCATTGATCTGGAACCGGTGTTCCGAGAAGTCCACCGGTCTAATCTGAGCAAGGTAGGCGGCCATAAGCGGGAGGACGGGAAATGGGTCAAACCTCCGACCTACTCGCCGGCCTGCATCCAGCCAATCCTGGCCTTGCAGCGTGAGGCGGCCAAAGATGGCGCGCACCGAAGTGCGGCGTCCGACTGTGTGTTGGTGGATCGGAAAGGAGCATCGCCCTGATCTGGCCACACTGTCCGCTTATCCCTTCCGCTGTCAGGTCTGCACGTACCGGTTTAGGGCTCTCCGGTTCGGGATGCAGCGTTCGGCACAAGTGCCTGATCGACGGCAGTACCAGCGCATTGCGGCCGGGTTCGCAGCATTTTTGGACGGGCAGCAGAGGCGAGAGGAACAGGTGAAGGATTTCTCAATGGGAGGCTGTACGCTACAGGCCGGGGCTGCGTTATCAGAAGGGACATTCCTGCACCTGCTGCTGCAAACTTCCGACCGCGAGCCACCGATCCGGGTCGATACCGCGATAGTCCGGTCCGTTCGATCGAGGTCCGTCGGCCTGCAATTCCTTGAATTTCCAGCCGGAGAGAAAGACCGCCTGAGCCAGTTTGTGTACTCGCTTTTGGTCGGTCACCGCGCGGCCCCTCAGGGAAGCTAGTAGATCCCTTCGCTACGCACCCAAACGCCCGCAGTGCGGCCAGGAAGACGTTCGGAGCTAGCTCGTGGGAGCCTTGAGACATAGCATTAAGCCGCCATCCTACTGGCGCACCCTGCGCTGTGGGCTTTTCACGAGTAAGTTATCGATCAGCCGAGTATGACCAAGCCTGATGGCCCCGAGCAAAAGAGCGCGGTCGGTGACATGGTTGAGCGGTTCAAGGGTCCGCAGGTCGCAGACGGCAAGGTATTCAACACGAACCAGGGGCTGAGCCGAGATTGTGTCGAGCATCACTCGGCGGATCCGGGCCGCGGAACGAATTCCGGCCAGGACCGCAGCCCGTCCTGTCCGTAAGGCGGCGTACAGCACTGGTGCGGCGCGGCGCTGCGCTGGCGTGAGGTACCCGTTTCTGGAACTGAGAGCCAGTCCGTCAGGTTCTCTCACCGTTGGGGAGACCACGACGTGTACGCCGAGATTCAAATCATCAACTAGCTGTCGTACAATCGCAGCTTGCTGAAAGTCCTTTTGGCCGAAGAAGGCGAGATGCGGTCTTGCAAGGCTGAGTAACTTCGTCAGGACGGTAGCTACCCCTTCAAAGTGGCGAGGCCGGACGTGGCCTTCCCACCGCTGCGACAGGGTTCGAACCTCGACCGACGTTTGAAACCCTGGCGGGTACATGCTGGCCAGAGACGGCGCAAAGAGCACATCCACTCCTTCCTGATGACACAGCGCGGCATCGGACCGGAATCGTTTCGGGTAGCGCGAAAAGTCTTCTCCACGGCCGAACTGACGCGGGTTCACAAAGAGACTCACGACGACCGCATCGCACGACAGACGTGCTCTTCTGATGAGGGAGCGATGCCCGGCGTGAAGCGCTCCCATCGTTGGCACCATCCCGATCACCACTCCTTCTCGATGGAGGGCGCGACTCCTCGCCGCAAGCGTCGCGACTGATCGAATGGTTCGCATCACTCGTGGTTGTTCGCGGACGCTTGAGCGTCGGACGTCTTGTCTGTCGGGCGAGAGCCATATCGGGAGTTGGGCGCAGGACCCAGCCGTCGGACCTGGGCTTCATCGGCAAGGTGCGCGAGGAGATCTTTGACCGTCCGTTTCATGACAGGATGGCACCAGTCCGGATCCAGCTCGACCATCGGCGTCAGGACGAACCGCCTCAGGTACAAGCGCGGGTGGGGGATGACGAGGGCCGGCTCGTTGATAATGCGTGTCCCGTAAAACAGAAGGTCCAGGTCCAACGTTCGCGGGCCATCACGCCGTTCCTGGTTTCGACCCAGTGCCTTCTCGATCTCGCGGCACACTTCAAGTAGGCTGTTGGGCGCAATCTCGGTTTCGAGCTGCACGACACCGTTCAGAAACCAGCCGCTTCCCGGATTGCCCGCGTCATTGACCGGCTCAGTTTCGTAAAGAGACGACACGGCAGTTACTTGAGTGGCAGGCAGGAGGCTCAACAGTGTCACAGCACGATCGCAGAAATCCAGCCGATCGCCCAGATTCGATCCGAAGCCGATGTAGACGGTCTCCATACAACCCGTTAGGGGTGAAACGTGAGGCGTGAGGAGTGTCAGGAGGGCCTTTCGCTACCCCCCTCACTCCTTACGCCTTACACCTCACGGCATTTAGAACCCGGCCTTCTTGATCCGTTCGACCACCTCTGCCAAACGTTCTTTGGGCGTGGTCAACGTCATACGGATATACCCCTCGCCTGCCGCGCCAAATCCGTTTCCCGGTGTGGTCACGATACCGGCCTTTTCCAATAGGTGTGTGGTGAAAGCGGTCGACGTGTAGCCCTTGGGCACGGCGATCCACACATAGAAGGCAGCGGGGGGCATGTCCACAGCCAGCCCGAGTCGATTGAGGCCTGGCACGAGCACGTCTCGTCGCTCTTGGTAGAGTTTTCGCAGTCCATCAGTCAGTTGATCGTCGGACTGAATGGCCGTGATCCCCGCTTCCTGCACTGCCTGGAAGATGCCGGAATCAAGGTTGCTCTTCACCTTGCCGAGTCCCGCCAGGATCTGCTTGTTGCCAACGGCGAACCCGATTCGCCAGCCGGTCATATTGAAAGTTTTTGACAGAGAGTGGAACTCAATCCCGACATCCTTGGCTCCCTCGACTTCCAGGAAGCTGGGCGGGCGACGGCCGTCGTAATAGATTTCGGAGTAGGCCGCGTCATGGCAGACGATAATCTGATGCTCAAGGGAGAATGCTACGACGCGCTTGAAAAAGTCCTTGCCCGCCACGGCCGAGGTCGGATTATTCGGCGAATTGATGAACATGAGCTTGGCCCGCCTGGCCACATCCTGAGGGATGGCGTCGAGGTCAGGCAGGAAGCCATTTTGCTTCAGCAACGGCATGAGGTGCGGGATGCCTCCCGCAAAGGTGGTCCCCACCGGAAATACGGGGTAGCCAGGGCTTGGGACCAAGACGATGTCGCCGGGATTGACGAAAGCCAGAGGCACGTGGCCGATGCCTTCCTTGGAACCGATCAGTCCAAGCACTTCGGACACTGGGTCCAAGGTTACCACGAAGCGGCGTTGATACCAGTTGGCCACCGCTTGGCGGAAGGAGAGCAGTCCTTCATAGGAGGGATATTGATGGTTCTTGGGGTCAGCAGCGGCCTGTTTCAGCCGCTCGATGATCGGCGCGGGCGTCGGCAGGTCGGGGTCTCCGATCCCCAGGTTGATGATGTCGACCCCGCGAGCCATTGCTTTCTGTTTCATCTCATCGATCGCGGCGAAGAGGTACGGTGGAAGGGTTTTGATCCGGCTCGCGAACTCTATCGGAAATCCGGCCATGCGGGGTCACTCCTTTCGTCTGAAGTCGTCGAGCTGTCTGGCTGCAGTCGTGAAGGGGCTGACTGGCCGCTCTGCAGGAGCTTTATAGGGTACTTCAGAAGGAGGGCTGCAATCAACGTGATGGATTGCCAGAAGAACGTGAGCAGGCCCCGTCGCTCCAATCCAGAACCCCTCGCAATAACGCTCTGGCGCAAGCACCTCTCACTGCGCTAGAATGGAGCCCATGAAACATGCA
>Ga0209058_1004186_pt1 | contig 11538 bp, 11 predicted proteins | sample GraSoiAngelo_147_FD_185904 | JGI IMG/M metagenome (GOLD analysis project Ga0209058, IMG submission 185904) | Grasslands soil microbial communities from the Angelo Coastal Reserve, California, USA - 14_1009_05_40cm (SPAdes) (version 2) | ecosystem: Environmental > Terrestrial > Soil > Grasslands ... | reverse complement strand
AGCGCGAGTGCCGCCAGAACGACCGTCCCGATGGACGTGGCCAGCCTCGCTGAGCGTTTGAGAAGAGTGGTGTTCCACGACATGGCGTTCTTGGACTGCTGCCTAACGGATCGCGCTTAAGCTGCGGCGCGCTGAAGAAAGATTCATTCCATAATGTACGCGCGCCGGCAGCTTCAAGCGCTTGTTAGGCCGCATGCGGTGCCATCTTCTGATGCTGGCTGGAACCCGACCACTCGGCGGGAGTCATCGCCCTTCGTTGCGCGGGCGGTAAGGTGCGCAAGGGCGATCTCAGGATAAGGAATGCACACCTGGTCGAAGACTTGGTGGTCCTGACGAGGATTCGCAGCCTGCCACTGCTTGGTGTGGAGCGGCGGCTTGGCGTCCGAATAGACATTCAGAACCACGTAGGCCTCGTGAGCTGCGATGAGCGAATCGGAGGACCGCAACAAGTCTACCTGGTCCAGGAGCACCGTCAGCGTCGGGTGTAGTCCTCTGGGTTGGCGGCGCCGAGTTCCTTGAGGCGGCCAGTACGCCACTCGCGGGGGGTGTATTCAGCGCTTAAGCGGTCCCAGGAAATCTTTCACCCGCGCCCAACCGGAGTTTCGAGCTGTTTCCGTCGCCTCTGGCGTGCCGCCAAAACGCATCGTGAATCGTTCGTTGACGCGAATTTCGGTCGGCGCAGGACCGAAACCCATCAACAAATGGCTTGCATTCTCGTACTGAACATTCTCGACCCGATACGAAAAGCGATTCGCGCGCAGGCGTGATTCAATACTGTTCGCCATGCGAGCGCTTGGCCACACTTCATCCGCTTTCGAGGACAGCAGCAGGACGGGTCCATGAATGTGCTCCACCTCGATGGCCGCAGCGTTGCGCACATCAGCAGGACCGTCGAGAATTTCTGTGAACTCGCGCATGGGCGCGGCGCGGTCGTAATGCCCCTGGGCGTAGGGCAGCGGCAGGCCATGTAACGTCCACGCCGCGGCACCACCTCCCACCGCGCCCCATCGCAACTCGCTTGGCGAATAGGCGATCACGCCAGCCACGTCCGGCCTGAGCGAGCCGATCATCAGCGCCAATTCCGCCCCACGTGATTCGCCCATCAGGACGATGCGGTCGGCACGGACTTCCGGACGAGCCTGGAGCCAATCGAGCGCCTCGAATATGTATTCCAGCGGTACATTGCGAAGGTGCCTCTGTTCGAGTTCTGCGGGATCACCTCCATAGTCGCGAAAATAGGCAAGAGCGAACACCGGATAGCCGGCCCGAGCGAGATCGCGCGCGGCGGCCTCATCGGGATAGCCGCCCCCCGAACCGCCAAGCATCAGGACGCCGGTCCGCCCCGAGGCGCCGGACGCGGCATAGAAATGCCCGACCAAGCCGGGGTCGCGCACGTCCACGCGCTGGACGTCTTGCGCCTGCGCGTCATGACTAGCAGCAAAAACGATAACCAGAGCAATCGCTAAGACCTTCCGACGATTCGTAGGCATCATCCACTCCATAACCTTGTTCTAAAACCCGAACCTTGGATTCGGAGGCGAAGAGGAACCGCTCGGCTTAGATAGTAGAGTATTGTAAAAGGTTGTCAGGGTCGGTTAGGGAGCTTAATCCGGACGACATCATGCGGCCTAACGGATCGCGCTTAAGCTGCGGGCGACCCGCCGGCCAGCGCAAGGGTGTGGGACGAAGTCCGTACCCCGCCAGGGGCACAACACTCCGCTTCCCTTAAAGCGATCATCGCCCGCCAGCTGCAAGCGCTTGTTAGGCGACACGCGCTCAAGAACTTCGCCGCCAACCGCGCGCCACTCCTACACCTAAGAGCAGGCCGACACCGGCGAGCCCACAGGTCAGAACGGGTGTTATGGGGGTACGGAGATTCGCCACCGCAAAGGGAGCGGCGACCGCGAATCCGACAATTCCGCCAACGAAGGCGCCACTGCGATCCTCGGGCGCAAGCCACCGCAGTTTGGTGAAGACGGCAACCGCAGCCCCGACTCCGAACACGCCTCCGACGCCCGCTCCGGCAAAGAGTCCGGGCTTCCCTGCTGCGCTGCCAAGGACGGAACCGACCACGGCACCGAGGCCTGCCAACACCCAGGTGGCGAGGAATACAGGTATGGGCTTCAAGGGAGTCGGCTTGTTCTCGAAGGTCGTGTGTTCGCCTAACGGATCGCGCTTAAGCTGCGGCGCGCTGAAGAAAGATTCATTCCTTAATCTACGCGCGCCGTCAGCTTCAAACGCTTGTTAGGCAGCGTCCCCCCACCGATGCTTCACTTCGGCAGCAGAAACACGAGACCCACCAGAAAGCGGCGAGACGAGGTTTCAACGGTGGCGCCGTTTGCCGGTTTGCCGGATCAGACCGAGCACCGCCTGCACCGCGGCGCTCCGCTCGTCCCGTCGATAGATGACATCGATCCCCCACGGCAGGTTGAAGCCAGTGATTGGCAGAACCACCGTGCCGGCTGGCGGTCGCGCCCGCTGAGAACGGAAGCCAAGGCACCACCCTTTTCCTTGTGCGACCAACGACCAGACGGCGGGGAGGCCATCGTACGTCGCATCAATGCGCGGTGTGAGGCCGATCGAATCGAGCGCCCGCAGGACCAGGTCATACAGCCCCGGGTGAAACGCGCGCTCCGGGAATAGAAATGGCACATCGGCCAGGTCCGCCGCTTCGAGCTTGCGGCGTTGAGCGAGCGGGTGACCCGAGCTGAGCAGCGCGGCATCCACGCGATCCTTGGCAATGCGATGGTGCGCGAATGCTTGGTCGCCACCCACACCGACATAGGAATGGGCCAGGCCCAGATCGATCTTGCCTCGCGCCAGTGCCGGCGGCTGGAGGGGGCTTGCCATTTCCTCAATCATCACCCGCACCTCAGGGTAGCGAGCCGCGCACTCGGCCAGCATTCCGGTCAGGATCGCGCTGGTCACCGTGGTCGCCACGGCGCCGACCACGCACCGAGCCTCCATCCCTCGCCGCGCCCGCAATGCTTCTTCAAACAACTGTTCCAGCGACAGTAGCAGCTCCGGACAATCCTCTGCCAGGGAGGCGCCGGCCGGCGTTAGGATCACTCCCCGGGCGGAGCGTTCTAGGAGTGGGACGCCGACGGCGTGCTCCAACTCGTTGAGTTGCCGTGACACGCTCGGTTGTGCGACGCCGAGCTGCTCCGCCGCCCGGCCGATGCTCCTGGCCCCAGCGACCGCAAGTAACGCCCGCAGATGCCGGATTTCGACCATCAGAGGCACCCTGCCCCCGCTGCTCCGCCGCGTCGAGCCGGCTCCCGCTGGCGGCAGCAGCTGCGACTGAATCACCACACGTGCGCCCGGTCGGCGTCGCACCACCTCGAGCAACTTGTCGAGCGCAGTCCGAACGACAGGCCGTCGCTCGCTCCGACGCCACATCGCGTACGTGAGAACCTTGAACTCGAACCCCTCGATCGGAACGGTGCTGGTGCCCCCGGGAGGCGCCAGCGCGCGTGCCCGGGTCACCAACGCCCATCCGCGGCCCGCCGCCACTGCCATGTGCGCGTCCTGAATAGTGCCCTCGACGATCATCAGTGGTGACCGCAGGCCGCCTGCGCGCAACGCGCCGAGCACGCGCTCGAATACTCCGTCGGAATAGCCGTGCTTCGGCAGGACCAACGGCAGATCGCCCAATCCGCTCACGGTCACTCCGCAATGCCGAGCGAGCGCGTGCGCAGTGGGTACGAGAGCCTGATCGGCCGTTTCCTCCCACAGAGGCGCGACGATAATGGCGGCACCATGCGGTGCAGGGGCCGCGCCGAGCCCGAGGTCGATCACACCGGCGTGCAGCTGTTCGAACAGCTCCGGTTGATCGAGGTCCTGCAGTACCAGCGCGATCTCCGGATGGTCGCGTCTCAGCTCCTCCTGGACGGCACTGGGTAACCCAAGCGCGAAAAACGCGCGTAAGGCGCCGAGCACAACGCGACCCCGCCGACCCGCCGCGGTCGCTTCGGCACGCTCGAGTGCGATCGCCGTGTTCGCCAGAATGCGGGGTGCGCCGTGGATCAGGGCTTCGCCGGCGGGAGTGGGTGTGACGCCTTTGGGATGGCGCTCGAGTAACTCGACGCCCAGCTCGCGTTCCAGATCGCGGATTTGGCGCGACAGCGCGGGCTGCGCCACGTGCAGTTGCGCGGCGGCGCGACTCAGGTTCCGCGTCTCCCCGACAGCCACGAAGTACCGCAAGTACCGCAGGTGCACCGCTGCTCCGGCCATGCACACCCGCTATCGAAGTCCCAGCGAACGAGTATTGGAACCCCACGTCCCCAGCGTCTAGACTGTCGCTCGCTCAGGATAATCGAGCATACGATGGCGTTCGGTCCGCCACCACGCTAGAGGTCGCCCAATGGAGCTCCGCCATCTCCGCTACTTCGTCGCCGTCGCCGAGGAGCGGAGCTTTGTCAACGCCGCCCGCCGCGTGCGTGTCGCACAACCCGCCATATCGAAACAGATCCACGACCTCGAAGGGGAGCTGGGCGTGGCCCTGTTCCATCGGCTCCCTCGTGGCGTGCGACTGACCCGCGCCGGCGAGACGTTCCTCGTGGACGCTCGGAGAACCCTGGACGCGGCGGAGCACGCGGTGGTCAGCGCCCGCGGCGCGGCCGAGGGTGGAGTGTCGGATCTGGCGTTTGCGCACGGCGAGCTCGCGGTGTACACACCGATCATCGAAGACCTGCTCGCCGCGTTTCGGGCCGCTCATCCCGAGGCGCGGGTTCGCGTGTCGAGCAAGAGCGACGCGGACACCTACCAAGCGCTGCGCGAGGGGCAGGTCGACGTGGCCTCTATCTTCATCGCCGAGTGGCCCGTCGCGGGGTTCGATGCGATGCGCTTGGTCGATTGTACGACCAAAGGGGTGTTGTTGCCAGCGAGCCATCCGCTCGCAGCCCGGCCCTCCGTGCGGTTGGAGGAGCTCCGGAGCCTCACGTGGCTCCAGCCCGCTCCACAGCGGTGGCCCGGCTTCATCCGGACGATGCGGGAGGCGCTGCGGGACCGCGGCTTGGTCCCGGTGCGGAGTCGTGAACGCTCCAAGGAATCGCCGACGGCAAACGTTCACATCGCTGCCGGCGACACCTGGGCGCTGGCGACCGAGGCGATCGCGGCCCCCTACCGCACGGCGCCGACGGCGATCGTGTATCGTCCCTTTGTCGAGGCGCCGATTCCGTGTTGGATCGCGCTCGTCTGGCGCTCCAAAGCGCCACCGCTCGTGCGCAAACTCATCGATGTCGCGCGCACGATGGCCGATCACATCGAGGACCGCGTCGGCGCGCGAATTGCCTGAGGGTGACGCGACCCAGGTCGAACTGAGGGCCGGCCCAGTGCGGGCCGGCCCGTTGCACTCCCTAGCGGCCGAGCACCTCCCCCAGCGCCCGTAGCCGCTCCTCCCAGAATGCCTTCAGCCTGTTTGCGGCTGCCCTTTCAGACGGTTTCGCGAACCGCTATCCAGATCTCGACACGCTCGGGTTCGCGATATGCTTCGAAATCCACGGTGTAGGCGCGTCGCAGTGCGTCCGGCCGTTCGAAGAAGGCCCATACCGCCCGCCACCCCTCGATGACCGCGCCGGGCAGCGGGCCCGAACATCTGAATACGAGATACTGGCCTGGGGGAATGTCCACGACTTGCAGTGGCGGCGCGACGCGCGACGACTCGAGACTACCTCAGAGACCGGGCGCCGTCAGCTTCAGGCGCTTGTTAGGCAGCGTGAAAACGGATGTCAGCCTTCCAGGTCCTGACCGAAACAAAGGCGGTATCCGTTGCAATCCTCAATGTCAAAATCGTGGCAGCCATAAGGTTGGTCGCAGATATCACGCGCAATCTTCACGCCCCTCGCCTTGAACTCAGCATTCAGCGCATCAGCATCGTCGATCCAATGTAGGTGTCCCACGCCCCGCCCTCCGGATCAGCGACGTGATTAGGGCGCATCGCTCCAGTGGTTTCCAGCTGAGCCAACATGATGACGACGCTGTTGCGCTTGACCATACAAAAGGATGGTGGATCGTTCCAGAAACGTTCATAATGGAAGCCAAGCTTGTCGCGGTAGTAGTTCGCGGTGCTGACCACGTCATCGACGATGAAGTACGGGGCACAGGTCCAGCATTGGCGGTCCTTCACGACGTCGTCGGCCATGTTCTTGCGGTACCCCAAGAGTGCTTTCGAGTAGTGGTGAAGAGCCCACGCTGCCTAACGGATCGCGCTTAAGCTGCGGGCGACGCGCCCGCCGCGCGGCGTGTCGTTGAACGATAGTTCGTGCGCGCTAGCGCATAACACTCCGCTTCCCTTAAGGCGATCACCGCCCGCCAGCTTCAAGCGCTTGTTAGGCGGCCAGCTACCTTGCTGGCACTAAGTAGTCGTGTGCGGCGACGATCTGCCAACGCTGGTTCCGCCGGACCCAGGTATCCGTGAACCGGTATCGGCGACTGAACGGTCCCTTGGGCCCGTGGCCGCCGACCACTAACCATCCTGTGACGATGGCCGTCCTGCCGAAGCGATGGACCTTCATATCCTCGTTGTGCGCTTCCTCGACCGTGTCCGGTCCTGCCACGATATCGCGCAAGACGTCGTCGCGACCGACCGTCCGATCGTCTTCGCTGTAAACGAATCCGTCTGCCAGCAATCGCCGAAACAGAGCGGCATCACGGCGCCTCAGCCCGAGAGCCCAATCGTCCTCAAGCCGAAGGAGCACCTGCGCCTCGGTATCCTGCACGCTCGGCGCCTGAGCGTCGACGGCTGTGGGCTCCGCACCGGGGGTCGCCATCGCCGAGTACTTTGCACGAGAGTCAGGAGCGTGCGTGGCGAGCAACAGGGCGACGAGTAGCCAATCCATTTGTGGACTCCGGCAACCTGGACGTGTCTGGCCGCCTAACGGATCGCGCCTAAGCTGCGGGCGACTCGCCGCCGGCGCAAGAGCGGTGGACGAACGTTCCGTGCCCGCCAGGGCACGACCCAACCGCTTCCTGTGGAACGGAAGCGCCCGCCAGCTTCAAGCGCTTGTTAGGCGGCCGCCTTGCCTCGCTCAAGGTGGTTTCACACCGCGCGTAGCGAGCGCCCGCTGATACTCGTCAAGCTGTCGTTGCCATTCATTTCGATACGATGGCGCCGCCCCAGGCACCGCCAGTGCTTGCTTCATTAGCTTGATCGCCTCTGCAAGATCTCCGCTGCTGGCATAGGCCCCAGCGAGAATCACGAACCCACGCGCGCCGCCGCGCGACGAGTCCAGCGCGATCGCGCGCTGAATGGCATCGATCGCCTTGCGCGGGTCGCGACGCGTGGAGTCCGGACACCCGGAATAGACACTCGACTCGAGGCTGTACAGCTCGACCACGAGATTGTAGCCCTGGGGCGCCGAGGTCGGCGCGAGCATGATGGCCCTATCGAAGTCGCTCAGCGCCCGGTCGCAGGCACGCAGGGTGTTGTAGTGCCGTCCACGCCGCAGATAGAGAAACGCCTCGGCCGGATGAAGCTGGATCGCTTTGCTGTAGTCCGCCGTGGCTGCGTCTCGCTGATTCAAGGCATGCTCAGCCTCTGCCCGGCGCAAGTACGCGTCCCAAGCACCTGGGTCCCGTTCGATCAATGCGGTAAAGTACGGAATTGCCACAGGTAACCGACGGACTTCGGCGCTGTCGACCCAGCCCGAATCGCCCCCGCTCGTTGAAAGGACCCACAGTCGGTGTCCCTCAACTCGAACGACCGACGTTACGAGATTGATGCCAACGGCGGATGCGACATGAGTGCTGTCGAGCGGACTGTGCACTTCGCCCATGCCCTTCAACATCACGATCCGCTGGCCGACCCAACCCGAGTCAGCGAGGACTCGAACTGTCTGGGTCAACGCCGGTGGTCCTGCAAACAGACACATGCAGGCGATGAGGGTACTTCGCGCGCGTTGGAGGTTCATTGTCGAGTCACGTTGGGAAGTGACATGAGCGGCCGCCAAACGGATCGCGCTTAAGCTGCGGGCGACCCGCTCGCCGGCGCAAGGTCGTTGGACGAAGTCCGTGCCCCGCCAGGGGCACAACACTCCGCTTCCTCTAGGGCGATCACCGCCCGGCAGCTTCAAGCGCTTGTTAGGTGGCCGCGCCTTCAGGGCTTCTGGAACTCGTTAACAAGAAATACCCAGTCTGGCCGCTTGGATCGAGCGGTGCCTCCCGGCCACACGATGAAAAGCCAAACACGATCACCTGGTGTCATCTCATTCGCGAAGTAAGGCAGGACCCGCGACTGTACTGGTAGCCAATACTCCACACTGTCCTCGCGAAACAGCAGCTCGTCCTTAAACTCCGTGGGCAAAGGCTGGCGCAGCACCTTCTCATAGTAGTCGCGAATGAAGGCTGAGCGCCACGCGCCGACTGCCCGCTTTTTCCCCGTGTAGGTGACTAGTACTCGGGAGGGATGATCGTTGCCCCGAAATACGAAGCCTGAGTCCAGAGCTTCGGGCGCGCTGTCCACAAGCTGGCGCAGGGTCCGAGGTTGGTAGCACTCCCAACAGAACTGCGCCCTAAGCGTATTCAGCGGCGCGAGGCATAACGCTGTGCCAAGGAGCAAGTATTGGGCTGCAGAGTTCAACATGATCTGTTTCCGACGGCGCGCTGCCTAACGGATCGCGCTTAAGCTGCGGGCGACTCGCCCGCCGGCGCAAGGCCGTGGGACGCAGTCCGTGCCCCGCCAGGGGCACAACACTTCGCTTCCTTTAGAGCGATCAGCGCCCGGCAGCTTCAAGCGCCTGTTAGGCAGCGCACGTTCTTAGCGACGCTTCCATGTTGGAGGCCCGAGCAGTCGAAGGTCTTGTGACGCGGCTGCAATGGTAACCGTTCTACTGCAACGAAGGTACTCGGGATGGTCCCACAAGAGGCTAGCAATCTGGCCAACAGTATCTTCGCGCCGCTGCCCAGCCGCGTCAGGAACAGAGTGCAGATACAGCAAATAGGACTCGTTGACTGCAAAGCGCGTGGTCGCGCTGTCCTCCTCAGGTGGCGGCGTATCGATAAGAACAGTATCCCGTGGCTGCCCTTTCCAACCGCGTGAGACTTCTAGGACAACCCTGTGCATTCGCCAGGTGTGCCGGGAATGGCCGGTGACCAACCGTTGTTGATAGCCCTTCGATTGCAGCACCCTCCCAACCAAGACGAGCGTAGCCTCTTCGAATGCCTTCTCAAACGTGGGGCGCTCGCCGCAGGGTGGCCACACGGGCTTGGCGTCCTGAGCCAGCGCAGGGGCTGAGGAGAGGAGCGCAAGCAGCAGGAGTGCAGACGGTAGACGCATGAGTTGTCGGGTGCGCTGCCTAACGGATCGCGCTTAAGCTGCGGCGCGCTGAAAAGACTAGTCATTCAATATCCTACGCGCGCCGGCAGCTTCAAGCGCTTGTTAGGCAGCAGCACAAACCTAGTTCTCCACCACTTGCACGGTCACTGTCTCGGCGCGCACGTCTATTTGGTAGCGACGAAGAAGGGGAGCCTTCCCGGCTGCCACCAACTCATACGTAAGGCAATCAAAGCCCTCAAGCCTCAACCGAAGACTGGCGCCCCCATTTAGCCGCTCGAATCGAAATGCTCTCGGCTCGCGCATGTCGCCGATGAAGAACACGGCTCGACGATCTGCCGGAGAAGCACCCTGCACTAGGAGCCCGTAGTCCCGGCAACTCTCCACTTGCCGGCCGCGTGGGACAATTGATCGGACCCCAGTCTCCACAAGGGCGACATGCAGGGCCGCAACACTGTCAGGCGGCCCCGGCACCACCCATGTGGTGGCCAAGGAGTCCCATGGGCCGGAAAAGAGCTCCCCTTGCTGCCGCATCTCCTCTCGAACCCAATGTGCCGGAGTGAGCACCCCGACTCGCAACTGACCAAGGGCGCGCCGCGTGCTGATGGGACCCGAGAAAACTACCAGTAGGACAAGAATTAGGGGTCGGGTCAATCTCATGCTGCTGCTTAACGGATCGCGCTTAAGCTGCGGCGCGCTAGAGAAAGACTCATTCCTTAATCTACGCGCGCCGCCAGCTTCAAGCGCTTGTTAGGCGACCTGGGCACCTACTCTCCATTGCCAAGCGCAAAAGTAGCGACCTGTATCAATGCGGTAGCGTGGCGCCAATAGACTACCCCTGCCTCAGCGAAAAGCACCGACGTCGGAGAGTCTTCCAAGTCGAGAGCGGCACGGAATTCTTCTTCACGATGCTCAGCAACATCGCCAGCGAGGCTGAGATGGGGTACCCAAGCCCCTGGCGCATACGTCTCGCGGACTTGCACTCCGGCGGCCACGGCCATGTTGTACACGGTCTCGTGGATCTTCCTTAGTACCGTCGATTCTACAAGCGGATAGTACGCTACCCGGCGGTTACCCAGGAGAAACGCCAGTGCCTGCAGCTCGCACGCAAACGGGTCGACTCGGGCGAGTGGCACGGCGAGTTCGGAGCCAAGGTGATGAGCCAAGGGCAACTCACCCTCACCATTGACAAGAGAGACGTGAGGTCGCTGGCCTGGGACACGAGCGGGTGACGGAAACCCAGCCGCCAAGACTCGCTTCCAGGCCCCTTCGATTTGCTTCCTGCCCTCGCCGCTGAGATACAGGGCAACACCTACTGACATGCCTGCGTCACTTGAACAGGTCGCCTAACGGATCGCGCTTAAGCTGCGGCGCGCTGAAGAAACAATAGTCATTCCCTAATGTACGCGCGCCGTCAGCTTCAAGCGCTTGTTAGGCGCCCGGCCGCCGTTAAAGAAGAGGGCTGGCTCGTCAGCGGTTCGGTGGCCCCCATGTACTAGGTCTTATGCCGCTTGCTCAGAGCCTGCTCGGTCGAAATCTCGTTACCGCTTTGATCGACGTAGTGAATATCGAACGGCGCGTCCGAGTGCAGAAAGAACGAACACGGCCCGCCTACACATTTGAACTGATGCACATGTTTAACAGGAGCATAGGCGAACCCGCCGGTACGTAGGTTCACCGCTTGCTCGCCCTTCATTTCCACCCGTCCAACACCACTAATCATCATGAGTTGTTCGTTCGGTGTATGAAAATGCCACGGTGCCGTACATCCACTGGTGCCTTTGACTATCAGCACCGATGCACCCTTCGTAGGGTCGCCCCGTTCCACTGCGGCGGTAATGCAATCAGGCAGATTCGGAATCTTTTGGAACCTGCCAGGTACCGCGTTCTGAACGATTGGCTTGGCGTCCCCTTGTGCCGGAGCGGTTGTGAATAGCAAAGGCAGAAAGAACAATCCTACGGCTGCGGGGATCTCGCAACGAATCAACATGGCTCACCCTCCCTCCACTGTCAGCCTGACACCGGGACCCGCCCTGTTAACCATCGGTTATGAGCGACAACGTCAGGAGCATCGCAGGCATCGTGCGAGACGTCACCTTCGCACCCGTATTCGTGGGCGCCTAACGGATCGCGCTTGAGCTGCGGCGCCTAGTTTGGTTCGTCACAAATGGAATTCTACCCTGACCGCCGGGCGCTGCCAGCTCCAAGCGCATGTTAGACGGCGCGCTTAGCACCGATGCTCGAACGCGCCGCGCGCGACTGGGCGG
>Ga0209058_1004184_pt1 | contig 11542 bp, 14 predicted proteins | sample GraSoiAngelo_147_FD_185904 | JGI IMG/M metagenome (GOLD analysis project Ga0209058, IMG submission 185904) | Grasslands soil microbial communities from the Angelo Coastal Reserve, California, USA - 14_1009_05_40cm (SPAdes) (version 2) | ecosystem: Environmental > Terrestrial > Soil > Grasslands ... | reverse complement strand
AGCTACCCTTCTACAACCTCATGAACACGGGCGACGCCTTCGCGCAGGTCCTGCTCACGCCGCACCGCGACGTCAGCCTCCGCTGCGACTATCACTGGCTCGCGCTGAGTGACGCGCGGGACCTCTGGTACTCCGGTGGCGGGGCGACCAACGATCGCATCTTCGGCTACGCGGGCACGCCCTCGGGTGGGCACCACGACCTCGCGCAGCTGGTCGATATCTCCGCGACGGTGCACGTGCTGCCCCAGCTCGCGGTCAACGGCTACTACGGCCACGCTTTCGGCGGTGACGTCGTGGGCGCGACGTTCGCCGGTCGCGCGGCGAACTACGGCTTCGTCGAGCTCAGCTACCGGCGATGACTACGCGCTCTCCATCACCGTCGGCCCCGCGGGCGCGGGGCCGCGCGGCGTCGACTCCTTCGTGAGGAAGAGCTTCGCGATGGGGGCGGTGTACGATTCGACCGGCACGGGGAACTGCGCGACGATCGTGCCCGCCGCGCTCGCCCCGAACTCGCCGCAGAACACGCTCCGCTCGCCGACCTGAGCCCACAGGCGGTAGCGCTCGCCCGGGGGGAGGGCGCGCAGGCCCTTTACGACGACCGCGCCGCGCTTCGCGTCGAGGTCGAGGGCGACCGTACCGTACGCCCCGCCGGTCCCGGCGAGTGCGAACGAGCGCACGACATTCGGCTCGTGCAGCGTCGCCGTGAGCTCGCGCTCGAGGGCGAGGTCCCGGCGTACGCGGTAGGCGTCGAAGCCGAAGGCGAGCGCGAGGACGGCAGCGGCGGCGGCCGCGAACCGGCTCCAGACCACGCGGCGGGGTGCCGACGTCCTGGCCGGTGCTGACGCGCGGCCCGCCGCGAGCACGCGCGCGCGAAGGTGAGGGGGCGGCTCGGTGACCGTCGCGAACGGGAGCAGGCCGAGCGTCGCGCGGAGCCGCCGCACCTCCTCGGCCAGCTCCGGGTCGCCGGCGAGGCGGCGCTCGAACGTCGCGGCATCCTCGTGCGAGAGCTCCCCGAGCACGTAGTCGACGGCGAGGTCGTTGGGGAGCATCACGTCGTCACTCCATGAGATCCGCGAGCGCCGCGCGCAGCCCCAGGAGCCCGCGGCGACACCAGCTCTTCACCGTCCCGAGGGGGGCGTCGAGAGTCGCCGCGATCTCCGCCTGCGTCAGGCCCTGGTAGTAGACCATCTCGAGCACGCGGCGCTCGTTGGCGGGGAGCTCGGCGACGGCGCCGCGCACACGCTCGGAGCACTGGCGCGTCGCGATCCGGTCGACCGGGGCCGCGGGCACGTCGGGCGGCGGCGCGCTACGCCAGGACGCGCGGAGGATGCGGAGGCGCCGCCCGCGGCGTCGCAGCCGATCGATGGCCCGGGATCGCGTAAGCGTCGTCAGGAAGGCGCCGAGGGAGCCGCGGCGCACATCGTAGGTGGTCCCCTGGCAGAGCATCACGAAGACCTCCTGCGTGAGGTCCTCGGCCTCGTCCTGGGACTGGAGGATGGCGCGGGCGAGCCCGTAGACGAGGCCGCCGTACCGATCGTAGAGCGGTCCGAGCGCGGCGCGGTCGGTGCCGAGCGCGCTGAGCAGGACCTCGTCCGATGGCTCGGCTGAGACCGTCTCGTCCTCTCCAGTCCGGCGCAAGTCGAGGTATTGGCTAGCATAGTCGGTCGGCGCGGGGGATCGCACACCGTCTCTTCTACGCCCGAGCCGGGCCCGCGGATGCAGGGTGCGGGGCGAGCGCTCCGGATCTACGGAGCAGTGACATCGGGCGTAGCGGCGAGGGAGACGAGCGGCACCGGGGGATCGCCGATGGTGCCAACGGGGGTCGCATGCCCGGTCGTGAGGTCGATCGTGTAGAGCTTGCCGGCCGTCGCGGCATAGGCTCGGTCCGCGCCGCTCGTGTCGGTCACGATGGTGAACCCGGAGAGCGGGGCGAAGGCGGCGTCGAGGGGGCCGACGGTCGCGAGGAGGCCGTCGTTGGGCGGGTCCTGGAGCACGAGGACGTCCTGCTCTGCGTCGATCTCGAAGAGCTTCGTCGTCGGCGCGTCGCGGACGGTGTTGGTGTAGGCGGCGCCGGCGATGCGGGGGCGCTTGCCCGCATTCCGATCGGAGGGCGCATAGGCGAGCGGCGTGTCGACCGCGGTCGCGCCGAGGACGACGTTGACGCGCAGGTTCTGGCCGTCGGCGCTGACCAGGCGGAGCCGATCCGCCTGGGGATTGAAAGCGATGCCCGAGCGGAGGTCGCCGTCGAATGGCACCGTGAGGGTGCTGACGAGGGTGGACGCACCCGTCGTAGGATCGATGCGGTAGAGGTCGTTGGTCGTGGTGAGGCCGTAGAGATGGCCGTCGGCAGGACGCGAGTCGATGCCGACGAGCCGACCGGAGAGCCCGGTCGGCCGGACCGTGCGGGCGGCTTCCGGACGATCCGCGCGGAAGAGCAGCAGGCGGCCGTCTTCGGTCGACCCGATGAGCGCCGGCGGCGGGTCGGCGCGGGCGGTGGCGACGATCGCGACGAGCGCGACGACGAGGCCGGTCGATCTCACGGTGTGGGCAACTGTCGGAGTGGCCGTGTCCTGTCAAGAGAGACCCGGCATCGCGCCGGCATCTCACGCGTAGGGAGAGATGCGGCTGCGCCAGCGCGTGACGAAGGGCGCTGGCTCGCGCACGAAGGGCCTCCTGATGGCCTTCAAGCTCCTGGACATGGCGTAGGCCCGGTGCCGACGTCACGACGGGGCTCTTCTCCTGCCGCTCATCCGAGCCGGCATCCTCTTCGTCGATGGGGTACAGCAAGCGGACAAGGGCAGGAGGACGAGAGCGAGAGCTGCGTGATCGGGGCGTCCTGAGCGGTAGCTCGGGTCGATCCGGTCGAGCTTCCGCAGCAGCGCAGGCCATTCCAGCGCGGCCCGCACCCCGTCGTCGCCGACGTCACCCTCCCCTAACCGCCGCACTCGATCGCGCGCCCGCCACACCCGCTCGAGCATCCGGCGCTATACGAATACAGCGGCGGATGCAGGGCAATCCAAATCGACTCAGGCGGTGTAGTCGTCTTTAGGAAGGAGAAACACAGTGAGAACGTTCAAGAACGTCATGGGAATCAGGAACGATCGTACGAAGGTGAGCGCCGCGAGGCGTCGCATCGTAGCCGCGGGTCTCGCGCTCGGCATTCTCGCGATCGCTGCCGGCGTCCCGTATCTCAGCCATGCCGATACGTCGTCGGCCCCTCCGGTGAGCAAGTGCTCCGACTTCGCGTGCGAACAGTGATGCGCCGACCGAACGAAAGGAGTGTTGGCATGATCCAGAGAACATGGACATGGGTTCTTCACCCCCCCGTGGCAGGACCGCGCGCGACGATGGTCGTTCGCATGATGGCTGGAGCGGTCTTCTTCTGGGAAGGGATACTGAAGTTCGTCTACGCCAACCAGGGCGTGGGGCGATTCACCAAACTCGGGTTGCCGTTTCCGGTCTTCACCGCGAACTTCGTGGGGGGGCTGGAAATCGTGGGCGGCTTGTTGCTGATCCTCGGCCTCGGCACACGGCTCATCACGATACCGTTCATCATCGAGATGCTCGTGGCGATGCTCTCCACCAAGCCGCGGCTTTTCCTCGGCACCTTGCCGCTCCCCCCACCCCCAGTTCCGCCGCAGGTTGGCATCTGGGCGGTCTTGCACGAGGTCCGCTCGGAGTACGCGCAGTTCATGAGCTGCCTCTTTCTCCTGATCTCGGGCCCGGGTCCGTGGTCGCTCGACCGGTCGCTTCGGTCCGGTGAGGAAGAGAAGCGAGACAGCTTGGTCGAGGCGACCGCCCGGCGTCCACCCCTAACGGTGAGGCGTCCGTCGGAGGCAGGGGAAGAGTCCTGGTCTGACGCTCGTCGCGTCGTCAGGCGCTGATCACGAGGTCACGAGTTTTTGGGGGAAGACCAAACTGACCAGCAACAGCGCGGCGACCGACGGCGGCGCCATCTTCAACGGGAGCACGCTAACCGTCACGGTAACCAATAGCATCCTCGCCAATAGCACGTCGGGGGGCAATTGCAGTGTATCGGGCCGCGGCGGCCCCATCACCGATGGCGGTCATAACATCGATGACGGCGGAACGTGCGGCTTCACGGGTGCCAACTGTGCCACCACCACCGGCACCTCGTTCTGCAAAACCGACCCGCTGCTCGACCCCGCCGAGCTCGCCAGCAACGGCGGGCCAACGCAAACGATCGCGCTCGAAGCGGGGAGCCCGGCAATCAACGCGGGCGATGAGACCATCTGCGCGGCGTCACCCGTGACCGGTCTCGACCAGCGCGGGTTCAACCGTCCCGGTGTCGGCGCCACGAACTGCTCAATCGGCGCCTATGAGTTTGACGCGGTGCCGCCGGTCCAGTGCGGCGACGTGAACGGCGACGGCGCCGTCGACATCGGAGACGCGCTAATAGTGGCGCAGTTGGACGTGGACCTCCGGCGGTGTGGGGCGGCGCCGTTCAGCCACCCCGAAGTGTGTGACGTGAATGGCGACGGCGCATGCGACATCGGTGACGCCCTGCGTATGGCGCAGTGTGACGTGGGGTTGATTAGCTGCGCGTTCACCTGTGCGCCGTTTATCTGTCCATAAGGAAGGGCACTATGGTGCGATCAGGGACGGTGTCGCGGCCGTGACGCTGTCCTTGGAGAATCCAGCACTTCGCGCACGGAAGGATGCTTCAAGAACGACTGGCGAAGCTCGTGCCCGGGCGGCAACGAGTCCGCCAGCCGGGTCACGAGCGCAGCACTCTGACGGCGAGCCGCCTCGGCCTCGGCACGGCGACGTTGCCGGCCGTGCACGCGAGCGGCGGTGGCGGCGATGCGCCAAGCGACGACCGGCGCCTCGCGCCCCTGGATGGCGGCGAGCGCCTCCCGAAGAAACCCCTCGGCCTCGGACAGGCGCCCTGCCTCCAGGGCGATCTCTGCCAGTAGCCGCGCCGCGAGGGCCCGTGGCATCGGCTCGTCCGCGGTGGCGGCGAGCGCCTGGAAAGCCTCGGCCTCGCGACGAGCGCCGTCGAGGTCACCGCGCGCCAACCCGACCTGCCCCAGCCCGTGGCGCAGGTGGATATGCTCTGGCCAAGCCATGGAAGCGACTTCGGGCGCCCAGACGAGCTGTGGTGCCGTGAACGCCGAATACGCCTCGTCGAGCCGACCAAGACCGAGGAGCGCGAATGCCAGCGCGAACATCGCGCTTTGACGGCCCCGATCGGTGAGCGAAGGGCGCTGCAGCTCTTCACGCGCGATCGCTGCCGCGCTGGTGAAATCGAACGCTTCGCTGTGCAGCGCGGCCGCCTCCGACCGCAGAAAAGAGGCCAGGTGAACATGGCCGCTTTGGTTCGCCATGCGCAGTCCTTCGTCGATGGCGTTGAAGGCGGCACCCCATTCCCCGAGCTGCACGAGCGCGTCGACTCGCACACAGTGAGAAAACAGGTACGTGTAGGCGTTACCGGCATCGCGGGCGATCTCGATCCCCTCGAGCGCGGTCCTCGCCGCCTGTCGGAAGTCCGCCTGACAGCGCTGGACGAGGGCCAGCAAAATTTTGCTCTGCGCCAAGATCTCGCGATCGCCCGCGGCCCCAACGGCCGCCTCTGCCAGCTGCATATCCCCGATTCGGCACCCGCGATCCTGGAGCCGCCAGTATATTGCATGAGACTCCGCGTCGGCGCGCACCACCGGATCATCGACACGTTCGCTGAGCGCCATGCCGTCGATGGCAGCGGCGCGACTAGCTTCGGCATCAACCCAAGCGAGCACCGTGGCGCGATAGAGGACGGCGCGGGCCTCCCAGGTCGGCTCCCCGCGCGTTCGCGCCCATGCCGCGAGTGTATCCAACGTCTGGAGCGTTGCATGCATGTCGCCGAGCCCCCGGCGGACCCGGCAGAGCTGATCGAGCAGCACCGGGTACATCGCGTCAGCATCGGCGGCCGGCAGACGGTCTGCGAGCGCGACGGCGTGCGTCAGTAGCGCGACGGCCTCTCCATACGCCCAACGCCGGACGTCGCCGTCGGCAGCACGCCGGAGATGCGCGATGGCCCGTCGGTAATCGTGCGCTTCCTCGAAGTGCCGGGCCATTTGCGATTCGACCACGCCGGCCTGCGCGCCATAGGTCTGCTCGAGCCACTCCCCCAGTCGTTGATGCAGCCGCAGGCGGCGCCCGGCGCCAACTCGCTTGATGAGCGCCTGCGGGTACAGGCTGTGGCTGAAGCGATAGCGAGCCACTGCCGTCCCATCGGCCCGGACGAACGGCGCTGACGCCGCCAGGAACTGCTCCTGCGCTGCAAGGGTTTCGCAACGGTCCTCGACAGCCAGGGGATTCGCATCGAGACCGGCCGCCAACGAAGGCACGGTGAATTCGTTTCCGAGGACGCTTCCGACTTCGAGGAGCTGCTGCAGCTCGAGGTCGAGGCGGCCGATCTGCTTGTCGATCAGCTGGCGGAGGCTCTCGGGGACGGCGCTCGCGATCTCGTCGAGTGGTCCCACCAGCCGCCAGTGACCGTCCTGGTCGACGAGCACACCGAGCGTGACGAGCTCGTCCACCACTCGCACCATGAAGAGCGGATTGCCGTCCGTCCGCTGATGCACCGCGCGCGCCAGCTCCGGCGGCAAGGAGGGCGTGTGGAAGCGCTGCCCCAGATAGGCGGCGATATCCGCCTCGCGGAGAAATTCGAGCGCAATGTCTTCGCACTGTCGCCGCACCCGGAGCTCCTGGAGCAGCGACCGCAGGGGATGTCCCGTGACGATGACGTCCACCGGGCGATAGCTTCCGAGGACGAGTAGGCGGGCCGGTTCCTCGCGACGCCCGAGCATCCCGAGGAGATCGAGCGTCGAATAGTCGCTCCAGTGGAGATCCTCGAGCACGAGGACGAGCATGGTGTCCGCGGTCAGCGCCTCGAGGGCTTCAGACATCTCGCGCAACATCCGCTCCTTCGTGGCTCCGACCAGATCCCGCCGTAACGCCTCGCGATCGTCGGGGCGCGCGAGCCAGGGCAGCTGTACGACCCACGTCGGCGCATATCTTTCGAGCAGACGGATCACCCGATCGCTCCCGGGCTCGCGGAGCAGGCGTCCCAAGGCTTCCAGGACCGGGAGGTAGGCCTCGGCCGCGCCGTAATGCTCGAGGCACGCCCCGCGCGCGATCATCACGTCGGGCTCGGCTCCTGCCCGCGCCACGAATGCGTCGAGCACCGTGGTCTTCCCGATGCCAGCTTCCCCGGCGAGGAACACGAGCTGCCGCTGGCCGGCCCGGGCGCACTCCAGCCGAGCTTCGAGCTCCGCCAGCAGGCCAGCGCGCCCGATCGGTTCGGCCGACGCGTCCGCTCGCGGGGCGACCGTCGGCATCCGAGTGCGGGGGGCAATGAAACGGTATCCACGGCGTGGCACCGTCTCGATGAAGCGGGGGGCCCCCGAGTCGTCGCCCAGGGCCCGGCGGATCTCGAGGATGCTCACCTTGAGCACACCGTCGGTGACGTGGGTATCCGCCCACCCGGCGTGGAGCAGCTCTGCCTTCGTGACGAGCTTTCCGTTGTCCTCCACCAGGCGGCGCAGGACCGCGAACGCCTTCGGGGTGAGCGCGACCACCTCACCGTCGCAAACGAGCTGCTCGTTGGCGAGGTCCAGGGAGAAACCCTCGAACGTCAGGCGTCGATCTGCGTCCATCGCCGGGCGGGTGAACCGCTTCCTCACCGTCTTCTAACCGTAATCTGACCGCCGTTCCATGGTGTACGCCGGCGACGGGCCCTATCGTCGCTCCCGTGGCACAGAGGCGGAAGACATCGAGATCGCGGCAGGACGCGGACTCTCGCCACGTCCCGCTCCAGCTACCACCCGACCGGGCGTTCGTACTGCACCTCGACGCGTCCGCGCTTCCGCCACGACGCATGCTCGGGCGGGTCGAGCACGTCGCTTCCGGGCGGGTCGCTCACGTCACGTCGATGCGAGGACTGGTGACCTTCCTGATGGATGTCCTGCGCGACGAGGCACCGCAGACCGAGACGAGTGACCCCGGCGAGACCGTCGGAAGGAGGCACGAGCGATGACCAGCGAGTTCGAGCTGAGGCCCTGCGAGCCGGAAGCCGTCTTGCCGGCACAGATGTCCGGGGGCGCGCGCTGGGATGCCGATATGTCAGGACCGCGTGCACTCATGCTCGCCGTCCTGGAGGACGCGGTACGGTGCATCGAAGAGGGACGCTGGCAGCGCCGCTTCCGCACGCGTCGGCTGGCCGCGGAGGCCCAGGCCTGGGTGTGGTGCGATCGCGCGGACTGGCCCTTCTCGTTCGTCAACATCTGCGAGGTGCTCGGGTTCGACGTGGACGCGATGCGTGCCCGCCTCCTGACCCGCTATCCGGCTCCCAGGCGTCGCGCCCGCGTGCGATCGCCTATACGGGGCCGGATGGTGAGTCTGGCGCTGCGACGCTCTGCGAGCGCGCCAGGACGGCTCGGTGCGATCGCCACCGGCTGACCGGGTCAGCGTCTTGAAGCGCACCAAATGGGGAGGAAACATCCGTTCGGCGATGTCAAACAACTCGAAAGGAGAATGATCGATGAGAACGCTTGCTCTAATGGCCGTCACGTTGATCGTCGGGGTGTGGCTCGCGACGCCCGCCTGGGCAGATCGTTTTTTCTTCAGCACCGGTACCCCGGACGGGCGGCTCGGAGCGCTGTCCCAGCCTCCCGCCTCCGAGACGCTCGAGACCGAGACTGCCGATGACTTCATCCTCAGCCAGCCCACATTCATCAGCGGAGCCATCATTGTCGGGTTGATCCCGCCTGGAACGCCCCTGGCGAATATCAGCAATGTCGAGGTCGAGGTGTATCACGTCTTCTCCAAGGACTCGGATGTCGAACGCACGTCCGGGCCGCCGACGTTCTCGACCGCGCAGGTGCCGACACGCGTGAACTCCCCCTCCGATGTCGAAATCGATGACGCCACGCGCGATGGGACCGACGGTACTCTGGGGTTTTCCGCCAGTGTGCTGAATGCGAGCTTCCCGGTGCTGAACACCGTGGTCACTGGCATCAACAAAAAGCCGGATCAAACCACCCTCGGCGACGGCTCGGCGACCGGCGAAGAGGTCCAGATCGACATTGCCTTCACTCCCCCGATCCTGCTGCCGCCAGATCAGTACTTCTTCCGTCCCGAGGTCCAGGTAGCCGGCGGCGATTTCCTGTACTTGTCGGCGCCGAAGCCGATCGTGGCGCCCGGAACGCCGTTCATGGGAGACCTGCAAGCCTGGATCCGCAACTCGGACTTGAAGCCCGACTGGTTGCGAATCGGTACCGACATCATCGGCGGCGCGCCCGCGCCGACCTTCAACATGACGTTCTCCCTGACCGGCGCTGCCATTTCCGGAACGCCCGGGCGGGCGAACTGCCGCGGCAAGACCGTCTCCGGGCTCTCCGAAGACTTTGGAGAAGAACTTGATGCAGCTGCCTCAGCGCTCGGATTTTCCAGCGTGAAGGCTCTACACGACGCCATCGTGGCGTTTTGTGAGGAATAGTACCGATGTTCCAGTGTTCCACTTGCGACTCGCCTAGCGGGAATCAGGCTGTATCCCGACGTGGTCCTAACGCGACGGTCGTGTGGGCGTTCTGTGTGAGAAGTGGGTTGGGAGCGACCGTGAGCGACCGACTCGAGAGTCTCGCGACGTGGCGGAATGGCGACGCATCATCACGTGACATCACCGAGGTCTGCATCCAGGAAGGCGCACTGCACGAAGACATTCACATGAACGCACGCCCCAATCGACGCGCCGAGCTCAGAGCGGCCGCCATCGCAGTGGCCTTCTTCATCCTCTGTGCCGTGGCGGCGTTCCATTCCTGAGGGGCGAGAATGACGTCGTCGTACCATCCCGCCGACCTTCGTATGAACTGGCGGCTCCTCGGCACGCGCTGGACGCCAGGACAGGCCGACACGTTGGGCCCGCTGATGGCGAGGGCGATGACGCACGCGCTGGCGGAAGGGCCGAGGGCTCCAACCGCGAGGGCCGTGCCGGCCCCGGCTGCATCCGTCCGCGCGGCTCGGACGTAGCCGCGATGACGAAGCAAGAACCGCCGCGAACTTCAGGAGAAGAGATGAAACGCCTATCGATCGTCGCCTCGCTCAGCCACCCCGCACTCGGCCACCACCTCGGCACCAGCCTGAGGACCGGACGCTTCCGCGTCTACACGCCCGATCCGACCTCGCCGGTGTCCTGGAGACTCTAGAAGGGAGAGCGCATCCCATGACCCGACCGACGGCAGTGGACCTCCTTCTTGCGAGAGCCGAGTTCGAGGCGATGGACGCGGCCGTCGGCTACCACGAGGGGCTCGCCTCTGCCGCTGAGGTCGCCGCTGCGGAGGCGAGGTTTGAACAGGTCGCCGCCAGCGTTGGGTGTCGGAGAACGCTGCGTACGTTCCTCGTATTTCCGTCCCGCCGAGACATGGTCGCGGCGAACTTCGGGCACTGAAACCCATGATGAGCCTCTGGACTGTCGGCACGGAGCTCTCCGCACTCGGTCTGCTCGCAGCCTCGACGCCCCTGCACCCAATCCTGGCGCGCGATCACTTCGCTGCGACACCTACCTACCCCACACCAGTCCTGCTCGTGCACGGTTTGCTCGGCAGCCCGACGAACTTTCTCCGCCTGCGTCGCGTGCTCTCTGTCCGGGGCGTCGGGAACCTGGCCAGTTTCTCGTACCGGCCCGCGCTCGACCACCAGCGCCTGACGCTGCAGCTCCGCGACACGATCGAGGCCGTCTGCCTGGCGACGGGTTCGGACCAGCTCGACGTAGTCGGGCACAGCCTGGGAGGGGTCCTCGCCCGCTACCTCCTCGAGGTAGGCGACGGCGGCCGCGTTCGCCGACTGGTCACTCTCGGGGCGCCATCCCTCACGGGACGACTGCCGGACCGCGAGCTCGCGATCTTCGGCGCCGACGATCCCCTGGTGTCCCCCCCGTCCTCCGCATGCGGACCACGCGGGCGGGTGGTGGTGATTCCAGACTGCGGCCACTGGGGCCTGCTCTTCCAGCACCGCGTGCTTCGTGCCGTGGAGCGCTTTCTCACGTGCTCCACGCTCGCCTCGCGGTCCCTGTGGACCTCCCGCGCCGCATGACAGCGTCACTTGCATCTCGACGCCCGCGCGCAAAACGTCGGGCTCGGGCGATGGCTCGCCGTCTCTCACCGGCGCGCGCAGCAGCTGCGTCTCGGCGCGCGGGGCCTTCGACATGGTGGGCAATCTGGCCGAGTGGGTGGCGGATTGGGTGCCAAACTCGACGAACTGCCCGGGCTGGGCCAGCGCCAGCAATGACGACATGATCTCGCCGGGGCGAGCACGACATCGAACTTTCCCGGTGCGCTGCTGCGCGGCGGCGCTTTCTTCGTTGGTCCGCTTGCCGGCCCGCTCGCGGTCCGTGACGCTCCACCGGGTTTGGAAGCGACCGTCTTCATCGGCTTTCGTTGCGCCCGCTGATCCGAGCGCATCGAACGCCACGTCGCGTTCGCCGACGCCTCCCGCTCACCGAACGCGACTCGCAGTCCGACCGCTGAGCCCGTCCTCCCCC
>Ga0209058_1004180_pt1 | contig 11547 bp, 11 predicted proteins | sample GraSoiAngelo_147_FD_185904 | JGI IMG/M metagenome (GOLD analysis project Ga0209058, IMG submission 185904) | Grasslands soil microbial communities from the Angelo Coastal Reserve, California, USA - 14_1009_05_40cm (SPAdes) (version 2) | ecosystem: Environmental > Terrestrial > Soil > Grasslands ... | reverse complement strand
GGGCGCGGGCCGGCCCGGCGGACGCGCTGGCCGGGGCCGTGCTGGCGGTGACGACGGTTGCGTACGTCGCGCTGTGGACGTCGGGCGTGGGGCTGCTCGCGCGCTAGTGTGAGAGGGCTGACGCCCGACGACGCCCACGCCCACGCCTGGACGACACCTACGCCTGCTAGTCGCGCAGCGCCGGCATGACATCCTTCGCGAAGGCGCGCAGCATGGCCATGTCGTAGGGCGCGGGCAGCGAGACCACGAAGTGCCGGACGCCCACGGCCGCCAGCGCCCGGACGCGGCCCTGCACCTCCTTCGCCGGCCGGCCCGCGATCTCTTTCGGGTGCAGCGTCGTCTGTTTCTCGACCTCGGCCGGGTTCCGGCCGACCTTCTGGCAGAGGGCGTCGAAGCGGGCGATGGTCTCGTTTGCCTGCGCGGGGTCGTCGGGTGCGAAGAAGTTCCAGATGTCCGCATGTCGAGCGACCAGTGGCAGGACGACCTTCGGACCCATCCCGCCGATCAGGATCGGCGGATGCGGGCGCTGCACCGGCTTGGGGTCAAATGGAGCGTCCTTCAGTTGGTAGTACTTGCCCGTGAACGTCGCCCTGTCCTGGGTGAAGAGCGCCTTCACCACCTGCACCGACTCGACCAGGCGGCGGGCTCGCTCGCCCTTGCTGTAAAACGGGATGCCGTAGGCGGTGTGCTCGGCCGCGAACCAGGCGGCGCCCATACCCAGGATCAAGCGTCCGTGGCTCACCTGATCGACGGTGGCCGCCATCTTGGCGAGCACCGCCGGGTACCGATAGGTGTTGCCGGTCACGAGCACGCCAACCTTCACGTGCTTCGTCTGCGCGGCGAGGGCGGAGAGGAGCGTCCAGCCCTCCAGGCAGGGACCGGGCTTCCCGTCGATGGGCATGAAATGATCGAACGTGAACGCCGAGTCGAAGCCGAGCTCGTCGCACGTCTGCCAGCAACGCAGGATGTCGTCGTACGTCGTTTGTTCGGGCCTCGGCTGCACGCCGAAGCGTATCCGCGCCGCGCCGGGAGCCGCCGCACGCACCTGCTCGGCGCCGCCGCCGCGCACCCGAAGCATGCTCGCAGCTGCCACCGCGCCCACGCCCTTGATGAAGCCGCGACGCGATACCGGCATCCCGACCATCGCACCCTCCCGTGTCATGGGCCACGATGCGCGCGCGTGTTCCCGTTGACAAGCCATCCCACCTGGAAAGCGACCTTGACTCCCCCGCACCCGGCGCTAGCATGGCGCCCCTTGAGCGCTGCGAACGGCACACGCCGCCGCGTGGTGGTGACGGGGCTCGGCCTCGTGACCCCGCTCGGCACCGGCACCGAGCCGAACTGGGAGAGCCTGGTCGCGGGCCGCTCCGGGATCGGCAAGATCACCCGCTTCGACGCTTCGCCCCTCCCGGCCCGGATCGCCGGCGAGGTGCGCGACTTCGAGCCCGAGCGCTTCATCGAGCGCAGGGACTTGAAGAAGATGGACATCTTCATCCAGTACGCCGTCGGCGCCGCCGAGTTGGCCGTGCAGGACGCGAGCCTGCCGCTACCGCTCGCCGCGCCCGAGCGGACGGGCGTCATCGTGGGCGTCGGGATCGGCGGCATCGCGAGCGTCGAGGAGGCCTATCTCAACCTGACCGCGCAGGCCGGGCGCCGCATCTCGCCCTTCCTGATCCCGCGCATCATCCCGAACATGGCCTCGGGGCAGATCGCCATGCGCTACGGCGCGCGCGGTCCGAACTACGCCACCACCAGCGCCTGCGCCTCGGGCGCGCACGCGATCGGCGAGGCGCTGGTGCTGATCCGCGACGGCCGCCAGGACGTCATGCTCGCGGGCGGCGCGGAGGCGCCCATCTGCGTCCTCGGTGTGGGCGGCTTCAGCGCCATGCGCGCGCTCGCCACCAACTTCAACGACGAACCCGAGCGCGCGAGCCGTCCCTTCGATGCCCGGCGCGACGGCTTCGTGATCGCGGAGGGCGCGGGCGTCCTCGTCCTCGAGGAGGTCGAGCATGCGCGCCGGCGGGGGGCGCGCGTCTACGCCGAGCTCATCGGCTACGGCGCCACCTGCGATGCGTATCACATGACGCAGCCCGCGCCCGAGGGCGTGGGCGCGGCCGAGTGCATGGGCCGCTGCCTCGACGACGCCGGCATCGAGCCCGGCGCGATCGGCTACATCAACGCCCACGGCACCGGCACGCCCTTCAACGACGAGGCGGAGACGCTGGCCGTGAAGCGCGTGTTCGGGCCGCACGCGGCGCGCCTCGCGATCAGCTCGACCAAGTCGATGACCGGCCATCTCCTCGGCGCGGCGGGCACGGTCGAGGCGGCCTACACCGTGCTCACGCTCGCCCGCGGCGTCCTGCCGCCGACCATCAACCTGGAGGAGCCGGACAAGGCCTGCGACCTGGACTATGTCGCGCGCGAGGCCCGGCCGGCTCGCGTCGACACTGCGCTCTCCAACTCCTTCGGGTTCGGCGGCACCAACGCCGTGCTCGCCTTCCGGCGCGTCGACTCGTAGCCCATGCCGGCCTCGCTCGTCGAGCGCCGGCTGCACTTCGTCGTCGGCAAGGGCGGGGTGGGGAAGACGACCGTTGCGGCGGCCCTCGCGCTCACGCTCGCGCGCCGGGGGCGGCGCACGCTGGGGGTCGAGATGGAGCCGGGGGGGCGGCTCGCGGGTCTGCTCGGCCCGGAGGTGCGCGCCGGCCTGCACGTGCTCCACGTCGACGGGCGGGCCGCGCTCGAGGAGTACCTGAACCTCGTCATCCCGGTGAAGCGCCTGCTCGCCACCGTCTTGCAGAGCAAGATATACCAGTACTTCGTCGCCGCCGCGCCCGGGTTGAAGGAGCTGATGACGGTCGGGAAGATCTGGTACGAGGCGACGCGCACGGAGGGCGGGCGGCCGGCGTGGGACGCGATCGTGGTGGATGCGCCGGCGACCGGCCACAGCCTCCAGTACCTCCGCATGCCGCAGGCGGCGCGCGAGACCTTCGGCGCCGGCCTGGTGCAGCGCGAGGCGACGAAGATCACCAACCTCCTGCGCGACCCGCGCGCGACCGCGGTGCACCTGGTGACGCTCGCCGAGGAGATGCCGGTCATCGAAACGCTCGAGATGCGCGCGCAGCTCACGGGCGCGCTCGGCCTCCCGCTCGGCCACGTGATCGTGAACCGCCTGCACCGCCGGCGCTTCGATCCGGCCTCCGTCGAGCGCCTGCACGCCGCCGCCCGGGTGGAGCCGAGCGCCGAACGCGCGCTTCTTCACTGCGTTGCCGAGCGGGCCGCCGAGGAGAGCGGCTGGTCCGACATCAACGCCGCCAACCTGGCCCGCCTGCGCGCCGGCATCGGCGACGCGCCGCTCATCGAGCTGCCCTTCCTGTTCGTCGAGGAGTTCGGGTGCACGGAGCTGGAGCAGACGGCGCGCCTGCTGGAGGCCGGGATGGCGGGACGCGCGGAGCCCGCGGCGCGCCGGCGCTCGAGGTCGTCGTGACGTTGCGCGAGCTGGTCGAGCGGCACCAGATCGTCATCTCGGCCGGCAGCGGCGGGGTGGGGAAGACGACGGTGGCCGCCTCCATCGCGCTCTGGGGCGCGCTCGCGGGACGCCGGGCGGTGGTGATCACGATCGACCCCGCGCGCCGGCTCGTGAGCTCGCTCGGCCTCGAGACGCTCGGCCACGAGGCGCGCGAGATCCCCGCCACCTACTTCACCGCGCAGGGGCTCGGGGCGCCGCGCGGGAGCCTCGCCGCGATGATGCTCGACCAGAAGGGCGCGTGGGACGCGCTCGTCGAGCGTCACGCGCCGGCGGAGGCGCGCGCCCGCATCCTCGCCAACCCCTTCTATCAGCACCTCTCGCAGACCTTCGCCGGCTCGCAGGAGTACATGGCGATCGAGCAGCTCTGCGTGCTGGCCGAGAACGGCGCCTACGATCTCATCGTGGTCGACACACCGCCCACGCGCCACGCGCTCGACTTCCTGGAGGCGCCAACGCGGATCGGCGACTTCCTCGACCGCAAGGTCGTCAGGTGGTTCGTGCGCCCGTACTTCTCGGCCGGCTGGTCGGCGCTCCGCGCCATGAACCGGACGGCCGGCTTCCTCCTCCGCCGCCTCGAGCAGGCGACCGGCATGTCGGCGCTGGCGGAGATCTCCGATTTCTTCACCAGCATGAGCGGCCTCTTCGAGAATTTTCAGCCGCGTGTCGAGCGCGCCTACAAGGTGCTGCGCGGCGCGGAGACCGCTTTCGTGCTGGTGACGGGCCCCGAGGAGCAGGTCCTCGGCGACGCCGAGTACCTGTCGACGAAGATGGCCGAGCTGCACATGCCCCTCAAGGGCGTCGTCTTCAACCGGGTCCACCGCGAGTACCGGCCCGCGGGTCGCGGCGCGCGCCGCGGCGAGCTCGGGCCCGAGGACGCGGAACAGGTGGCGCGCGCCGTCGCGAGGGCGCTCGGTGGCGCGACCGGCGAGGCGGCCGAGCTGGCGGCGAACTTCGTCGACTACCAGGCGCTGGCGCGCGGCGAGTCGCTCCGCCTGGAGATGTTCCGTGCCGGCCTCCCGCGCGCCGTGCCGGTGGTGCAGGTGCCGAACTTCGCGCGGGACGTGCACGATCTGGCGAGCTTGGCGGAGATGCATGCGCATCTGTTCGGGGGGAAAGCGACGGTGGGATGAAACCGTGGCCGCCGCGTCACGCACCCGCGTCCGGCGTGACCCGTCCACCCCGGTGCCGCCGGTAGATCCCGTCCCGCCAGGCCCGCAGCGGTGCGACCGCAGGGTCTTCCTCGGGCAGCACCCCGAACATCGCGCGCATGCTCTCCTCGAGCGCGAAGAGCTCGTCGGGCGGGATGCCGATCACGCCCGCCACCATGCACGCCACGGTCAGGTCCGCGCGCGTGAACCCCTCGCCCACGAGGTACGGCGACGAGGCGACCGCGCGCGCGAGATCGGCGATGAGCGCGCTGAGGAGCCGCTCCGTGCGGGCCTCCTCCGCCTCCGACCACCCGTACTTGGCCGCGAAGTGGTCTGCGAAGGGCTGCATGCCGCGCGCCTTCCAGCGCCCGATCATGACCAGCCGGGCTGCGGGCGCCAGGGTCTCCGTCGCCGCGACCTCCCACGCGCGCACCTGCGCGCGCAGCCGCGGGTCCTCGGGCACGAGCGCGGGCGACGGGTGGTGTGTCTCCAGCCACTCGAGCGCGGCGTCGGAGTCGCCGATCACCTCGCCGTCGGCGAGCAGCACCGGCACGGTCGAGAGCCCCGTGGCACGGCGCAGCTCCTCCTCGCCCGCGAGCGGCTGGTACGCCCGCCGCGCGTACGGCACCCGCTTCCACTCGAGGGCCCAGCGCAGGCGCTCCGACCACGGCGAGGGATAGAGCTCGATCAGCGTGAGCCTGGCCATGCGCGCGACCATGGAACGCGCGCACGGCTGGGTCAAGAAGCCTGCTCCACCTCTGCCTCGAACGTCCCCCAGCGCTTGCACTCCTCGCAGTAGCCGCTCCATGTCGCCGCCTCGCGCCGGCAGGCGGCGCAGCGGAACGGCGCCACCAGGCCCAGGTCGGCGCCGAAGGCGCGCGCGTAGGTCTCGGCCGCGAGGCTCGAGTTGCCCCGCTGCCGGTGCGCCTCGGCCCAGAGGACGTGCACGAGGCGATGGCCCGCGGCGGCGGCGGGGAGCGTGTTCAGCGCCGCTTCGGCCTCATCGAGCCTGCCCTGCGCAATCAGATGGCGCGCGAAGAGGAGCGCGACGGCCGCGCTCTCCGGATGGCGCCGCCCGAGGCGCCGGTAGAGCCGCGTCGTACGCTCGGGCTTCCCCTCGCTCGTGTTCAGACGCTCGAGGCGCTCGAGCAGGACCACCGCCGCCCGCCGCCGCGCGCCGCGCTCCCACACCCGTCGCGCCGTGAAGCGGCGGCCCGCGCGCTCGAAGAGGTCGCCGGCGCTTACCGACGCGGGCACGAAGCCCGGATCCTCGCGCGCGATGGCGAGGCAGAGCCGTGCCGCCCGCCGCGGCTCGGGCTCGGCCAGCGCCGCCTGGTAGCGGAGCCCGCGCAGCACCTGCTCCTCGCGCGCGAGCGTGGCCGGGTCGCGGACGCGGAGCAGGATCTCGCCCTGCACGGCGAGGGCCTCGGACCAGCGGCCTGCGGCCGTGTGGACGTCGCGCAGCCGGCGTGCGAGGCGCGGGCTCTCGGGATGGGCGGCCCGCGCGCGCTCGAGCGCGTCGGCAGCCGCGCCGAGGTCGCCCATGCGCTCGGCCGCCTCTGCGAGGAGCGCGAGCAGCCGCGGCTCCGGCCCGGCCTGCTGGAGCCCTTCTTCGAGGAGCCTCCGCGCGCCGGCGGGGTCGTCGTCGTTGAGATGGGCCTCGGCCAGGAGTGCCAGCCGGCTTGCGTCGCTCGGGAGGGCGCCGCCCTCGGCGCGCAGGAGCTCGCCGCGCGCCGTCCGGTAGTCGCCCGCCCACACCAGGTGCTGCGCGCGCGCCACCACGGCCGCGCGCCGCGCCTCGCGCCGCGCCCGCTGCGCCGTGCGCCACCGCCGCCAGCCGCGCGCACCGGCGCGCACGCCGGCGAACGAGCCGACGAGCGCGCCACCAGCCGCAAAGGCGCCCAGGAGTGCCGCCGCGAGCGGCAGGTTCGCCGTGCGCGCGGGCGTGAGATGGAGCTCGACCCCGTCGGGATTCAGGAAGGCGAAGTAGCCGGCGCCGAGGACCACCACCGCGCCGACCAGCGCCCAGAGCCAGCGCGTCATGAACGGCGCGCCGTCAGCGCCCTTCGGTGCCGGTCTTCTGGCTGCGCGCCTGGCTCTGGAAGGGCTCGGGCAACTCGACGCGCGGCGCACGCATCCACAGGCGCTCGAGGTCGTAGAATCTCCGCACCGGCACGTAGAAGACGTGGACCACGACGTCGCCGTAATCCATCAGCACCCACTGCGCGTGCGGCAGCCCCTCGACCGACAGCGGGCGCCCGCCGAGGCTGCCCAGGTGCTCCTCGACCGCCTGGGCGATCGCCTGCACCTGGGTGTCCGAACGGCCGCTGCAGATGACGAAGTAGTCCGCGATCGACGTGAGCCGGCCGGTCTCGAGCACCACGAGGTCGTAGGCCTTGTGGTCGAGAGCGGCGCGGGTGCACTCGAGCGCCTGCTCCCAGCCGCCGAGACGGGTCAACGCCGGGCGTCCTCCTCGCGGTAGAGCCGGTGCTCGGCGATGTACGCCTCGACCAGCGGCGGCACCAGGAAGCGGATCGAGCGGCCGGCGGCGACGTTGGCGCGGATCCTGGCCGCCGAGATGTCGAGGGCCGTGATGTGCTGAAGCCTCAGCACGCGCCCCGACTGGTGGTGGAAAACCCCACTGCCCGAGTCGTACCAGAAGGCCTCCCGAGCCGCAAGAGGAATTTCATCCGCGGTGAGGCGGGCCGGCGCGGGCGGGCGCGTCACGACGATGACGTCGGCGAGCGCGAACAGCGCCGCGTGCTCCTTCCAGAGGTGGAAGTCGCGAAACGCATCGAGGCCGAGTGCGAAGACGAGCCGCGACGGTGCGCCCACCTGGGCGCGCACCGCGCGCAGCGTGTCGACCGAGTACGACGGGCCGGGCCGATCGAGCTCGAGGCGCGAAACGCGGAAGCCGGGCACGCCGGCCACGGCGAGCTCGACCATGCGGAGCCGATCGGCCGCCCCGGCGAGCGCCTCGCCCTCCTTGTGGGGGGGGAGCGCGGCGGGGACGAGCCACATCTCGTCCAGGCGCTCCGCCTCGCGCACCTCCTCCGCGGCGCGCAGGTGCCCGAGATGGATCGGGTCGAACGTCCCGCCGAAGATGCCGATGCCGCTCACGCGCGGATCTGGCCGCTGCCCTGCACCTGGTACTTGTAGGTGGTGAGCTCGCGCAGGCCCATCGGCCCGCGCGCGTGCAGGCGGTTCGTGCTGATGCCGACCTCGGCCCCGAAGCCGAACTCGTAGCCGTCGGTGAAGCGGGTGGAGGCGTTCACGAACACCGCCGCGGCGTCGACCTCGGCGAGGAAGCGGCGCGCGACGCGGTAGTCCTCGGTGACGATCGCCTCGGCGAGGCCCGTCGAGTGGCGCGCGATGAAGGCGAGGGCGGCGTCGAGCGAGGGCACGAGCGCGACGCTCAGGATCAGGTCCAGGTACTCGGTGTCCCAGTCGGCGTCGGTGGCGGGTTTCAGGTCGGCGACGATGGCGCGGCTCGCCGCGTCGCCGCGGAGCTCGCAGCTGCGGGCGCGGAGCGCCGCCGCGATGCGCGGCAGGAAGCGCGGCGCGACCGCCTCGTGCACGAGCAGGTTCTCGATCGCGTTGCACACGCTCGGCCGCTCGACCTTCGCGTTGAGACAGATGCGCTCGGCCATGGCGAGGTCGGCGCTCTCGTCCACGTAGAGGTGGCAGATGCCCTCGAAGTGCTTGATCACCGGGATGCGGCTCTCCTCGAGGATCGTGTGCTTGAGCGTCTCGCCGCCCCGCGCGATGACGACGTCGATACGGTCGTCGCGTTTGAGCAGCCCGCGCGTCACCTCGCGTCCGCCCTCGACCAGCTGCACGGCCGCGCCGGGCAGCCCGGCGGCCTCGACCTCGGCGCGAACCGCCGCCGCGATCGCGCGGTTCGTCGCCTGCGCCTCGGAGCCGCCCTTCAGGAGCGCGGCGTTGGCTGTCTTGAGACAGAGGGCCGCCGAGTCGGCGGTCACGTTCGGGCGCGACTCGTAGATCGAGAGCACGACGCCGATCGGCACGCGCACCTGCGCGATCTCGAGCCCGTTCGGCCGCCGCCAGGCGGCGATCGTCTCGCCGACGGGGTCGGGGAGGGCGGCGATCTCCTCGAGGCCGCGCGCCATGGCGTCGATGCGCGCCGGCGTGAGCGTCAGCCGATCGACGAAGGCCGCGCTCTCGCCTGCGGCGCGCGCGCGGGCGACGTCGTCCGCGTTGGCGCGGAGGATCGCGGGGTCGTCGCGGCGCAGCCGCGCCGCGGCGCCGCGCAGCGCGGCGTCCTTGGCCGCCCTGGACGCGCCGGCGAGCACGCGCGCGGCGCCGCGCGCGTCACCCGAGAGCGCGTCCACCATGCGTGCGGCCTCGATCGCCTGCATCGCCGTGGTACTCTAACGGAGGTGGCGGAATGGTGCCACCTCCTGCGCCACGGCCGGGGCGCGCCTCCCGCCCGCTCAGCTCTCGGCGGCCGCCGCTCCGAGCAGCACGAGGTCGTCGCGGTGGATGACCTCGTCGCTGCCCTTGTAGCCGAGCAGGCGCTCGATGTCGCGCGTGTGCGCGCCCTTGATCTTCTCGAGCTCGGCCGCGCCGTAATTGACGAGGCCGCGGGCGAACTCGCGCCCGTCGGGACCGAGGCAGCGCACGCAGTCCCCCACCCCGAAGCCGCCGGCGACCGCGCGTACGCCCGAGGGCAGCAGGCTCCGGCCGCCCTTCGCGAGCGCACGCTCGGCGCCCGCATCGAGGTGGAGGGCGCCGGCGGGCTTGAGGGCGTAAGCGATCCAGTGCTTGCGGTGTGCGAGCCGATCGCCGTCGGCGAGGAGCAGCGTGCCCGTCTCCGCGGCGGGATCGAAGATCGCGGCCAGCACGCCCTCGCGGGTGCCGTCGGCGATCAGGGTCGGAATGCCGGCGGCGGCCGCCTGGCGCGCCGCGGCGAGCTTGGAGGCCATGCCCCCCGTCCCGACGCCGCTCTGCGCGGGCCCGGCGGCGCGCGTCACGCTCGCGTCCTGGGCGCGCGCCACGCGCACGAGCGGGGCGCCGGGGTCGAGGCGGGGATCGCGCGCGTGCAGGCCCTCGACGTCGCTCAGGATGACGAGCAGGTCGGCCTCGACGAGCGAGGCGGTGAGCGCCGAGAGGTTGTCGTTGTCGCCGAAGGCGAGTTCCTCGACCGCCACCGTGTCGTTCTCGTTGACGACCGGCACGATGCCGAGGTCGAGGAGCGTGCGCAGCGTGTGCCGGGCGTTCAGGTAGCGGCGGCGGTCGGCCAGGTCGGCGTGCGTGAGCAGCACCTGCGCCACCTGCCGGTCGTGCGCGGCGAAGGCGCGCTCGTAGGCGGCCATGAGGCCGATCTGCCCCACCGCCGCCGCCGCCTGACGCCAGTCGATGCGGTTGCGCCTCGGGCCCGCGCCCCCGAGGCGTACCGCCCCGGCCGCCACCGCGCCCGAGCTCACGACCACGATCTGCCGGCCGGCGTCCGCCAGCGCTGCGATCTCCGCCGCCAGCGCACGCACGCGCTCACGGCGGAGGCCGCCCGTCCCGGCGAGCACGTTGCTCCCGATCTTCACCACCGCCCGCTTCGCGCGGCGGAGGAGGCGCGCCTTGTGGGCGTGCTGGTCGTCGGCGGCGAGCGCGCTCATGCGGGCGCTGCCGCCGGCATGGCGACCGGCGCCGCCGCGCGCGCCGCGCGCACGGCGCTTCCCACGACGCGCATGAGCGCGGCCCCGCCCTCACCGGTGGCGCCCGAGACGGCGTGCAGCTCGATACCGCGCGCGGCGAAGGCCCGGCGGGCCGCGGGGAGGCGCGCGCGCGTCTCGGCCAGGTCGAGCTTTCCGGCGACCACGATCTGCGGCTTCTGCGCGAGCTCCGGGCTCGCCAGCCGGAGCTCGCGGTTCAGCGCCTCGAAGTCGGCGAGGGGATCGCGACCGGTGAGTCCCGACACGTCGAGCAGGTGCACGAGGACGGCGGTGCGCGAGAGGTGACGGAGGAAGCGGGTGCCGAGGCCGTGCCCGGCGTGCGCGCCCTCGATCAGCCCGGGCACGTCGGCGAGCACGAAGCCCCATTCCGCGTCGAGCTTGACCACGCCCAGGTGCGGCACGAGGGTCGTGAAGGGGTAGTCGGCGACGCGCGGGCGGGCCGCGGAGACGGCGCGGACGAGGGTCGACTTGCCGGCGTTGGGGAAGCCGAGCAGCCCCGCGTCGGCGAGCACGCGCAGCTCGAGCCGGAGCGCACGCCGCTCGCCCGGCGTCCCGGGCTCGGCGTGGCGCGGGGCGCGGTTGGTGGGGGTGGCGAAGTGCATGTTGCCGCGCCCGCCGCGGCCGCCGCGCGCGACCACCGCGCGCTCGCCCGTGGCGCGCAGATCGGCGCGCAGCTCGTCCGTCTCCGCATCGTAGACCAGCGTCCCGGGCGGCACGCGCAGCACGAGGTCCGCGCCGCGCGCGCCGTCCTGGTCCTTGCCCCGCCCGTGCTCGCCGCGCCCGGCGCGCAGGTGCTGCGGGTAGGAGAGGTCCACGAGCGTCGAGAGGCCGGGGTCGACGGCGAGCACGACGTCCCCGCCGTCGCCCCCGTCGCCGCCGTTCGGGCCGCCGCGCGGCACGTATTTCTCGCGCCGGAAGCTGACGCAGCCGCGGCCCCCGTCGCCCGCCGCGACGCGGATCAGCACCTCGTCGACGAACTTCATCGCGCGCGCATGGTAGCCGAAGGCGGGACCCCGCTCCACGCGGGCCGGAGCCGCCGCGCGCGGCCAGGGCACCGCCGCCGCGCGCCCGGCGCGCGCTAGCGCGCGAGGAAGTGCAGCACCTCGTCGCGGAAGCGCTCGGGCTGCTCCAGGTCGGGGAAGTGGCCGGCGCCCTCGAACTCGGCCCAGTCCGCGTGCGGGGC
>Ga0209058_1004179_pt1 | contig 11550 bp, 13 predicted proteins | sample GraSoiAngelo_147_FD_185904 | JGI IMG/M metagenome (GOLD analysis project Ga0209058, IMG submission 185904) | Grasslands soil microbial communities from the Angelo Coastal Reserve, California, USA - 14_1009_05_40cm (SPAdes) (version 2) | ecosystem: Environmental > Terrestrial > Soil > Grasslands ... | reverse complement strand
GACGAGGGAATATGCCGTAAACGGTATCCAGTTTGCTCCGGTCATCAGACAGTAGATCACGGCAAACAAGATCAGCGTGACCGGGACGGCAGCGCCACACATTTCCGGAATTTTCGGCCGAGCCAGTTTGTGTACATCGATCCCGACTATGCCGTGAGCAGAGTTCCAGTACATGAAGAAACGGGTGAGAGCCAGGGATACCGGAAACGCTCCCAGCGCGACCAGGATCGCGATCGTGTCCCAGTCGAGGGATGCCATGCCGGGCATCGATCCCATGCCGACTATAAAACAACAGTACACTGAAGGAAGGATTATCAGTAGTCAAAATCGTGAACGCCGGTACGGTCAATGTCCAAGTCTCATCCATTTATTCCAAACACAAGCCAAGAGCTGAGGAAGAAGATGCTGGAAGCGATCGGAGTCGCAACCATAGACGAACTCTACTCCGATATTCCAAGAGAGGTGCTGCTCAATCGGCCGCTTAAGGTAGATGGATTCTATCCGGAACAGGAAGTCCGATCGAGAATAGAACAGCTGCTGAACAAGAACAAGTCCGCCGCCGACTATGACATGTTCCTCGGAGCAGGAATCTACAACCACTTCATACCAGCTGCGGTCAAGACGATAATGGCTCGGACAGAATTCCAGACCTCCTACACCCCATATCAGCCCGAAATCTCCCAAGGGCTCCTCCAAGCCCTCTTCGAATTCGAATCGATGATCCGCGACCTGACGGGAGTAGACGCTGTAAATTCGTCTCTCTACGACGGATCAACAGCCCTCGGAGAGGCGGCAAGAATGGCAGCCCGAGTAACAAGCCGCTACAAGATTCTAGTTCCTCGAAGTCTACACCCTGACAAGCTCTCCGTACTCCGTAACTACACGGAGCCCGTCGGCATCAGAATCGAAACCATTGGCATGGACGATGAAACAGGATGCCTCGACCTCGACGACCTGAAAACCAAAATCAACAACGAAACCGCTGCTGTTCTGTGCGAGGTCCCCTCGTTCTTCGGAATCCTAGATCCCAACGCGGTCAGCGTTCCTTCGCTATGCCACGAGAAAGGAGCACTCTCAATCATCGGGTTCGACCCGATATCTCTAGGCGGACTCAAGCCTCCAGGAGACTATGGTGCAGACATCGTCGTAGCCGAGGGACAGTCTATCTCCTCAGAGATGAATTTCGGAGGCCCGGGTCTTGGAATTATCGGTTGCAAAGGAGAGAATCTTCTCCGACAAATGCCGGGACGACTCATCGGCATGACGACCACGATGGACGGTAAGAACCGAGCATTTAGCATGGTTCTCCAGACCAGAGAACAACACATCCGGCGGGAAAAGGCGACCTCGAACATATGCACCAATGAAGCCCTTCTCGGCGTCGGAGCAGCGGCCTATCTCTCACTCCTAGGACCCAGGGGTCTATCACAGCTTTTCGAGACTATTCTGGTAAAGACAAACCATGCGATCAAGCGGCTTCACGAATTACCAGGAACATTGATCCCAAGATTTACTGGACAGCACTACCAAGAGTTCGTAGTCACACTTGAGAACCCCCGTCACACCATTGCCAAGATGAACCAGGATCTGCTCGCGGCGGGGATACATGGAGGGAAGAGTCTCGTCAACGACTTTCCAGAGCTGGGTCAGAGCTCGTTGATGTGCGTAACTGAGACTCACAGCCCCGAAGCGATAGACAAGCTTCGAGCCACGATGGAGAAGTTTGTGAGAAGCTAGAGATCATGTATCGCCAAGCTAGATGGGACGAACCATTGATCATAGACAGGTCGCAGCCCGGGAAGATAGGACACCTCCCGATGAGACCAAGCGAGGTCGAGATGAATACGTCTGGAAAGGCGATGGGGCTGATACCGAGCGCACTGCACAGAGACGGTCCTCCGCATCTCCCGGAAGTCTCAGAACCCGAAGTTGTACGTCATTTTGTCCGACTCTCCCAAGAGAACTACTCTCCAGACCTAGGAATCTATCCGCTCGGAAGCTGTACCATGAAGTACAATCCAAAGTCGTCGGAGCTGGCCGTTCAGACAGCGAAGCTCGAGAAGCTCCACCCGGAGCAAGACGCGTCCACGGTGCAAGGAATGCTCGCCCTCATGTTTCACCTCGAGAGAATGCTTGCGGAGATAACAGGAATGAGCAGGATGACACTTCAGCCTGCTGCCGGAGCCCACGGCGAGTACTTGGGCTGTCTGATCACACGCTCCTTCCACAAGTCGAAGAACGAGCTAGATCAGAGGACTGAGATGATCGTGCCTGACTCCGCACATGGCACAAACCCGGCCAGCGCGGCTATGGCCGGTTTCAAGGTAGTAGTGGTCCCCTCAAACTCTGAAGGAATGGTCGATCTCGAAGAATTAGCAAACGTTGCGGGGCCCCGTACTGCTGGGCTAATGATTACAAATCCCAACACTCTCGGAATTTTCGAGAGGAACATTCTAGAGATTGCGAAAATCATCCACAAGGCTGGTGGGCTTCTCTACTACGACGGGGCAAATTTCAACCCTCTACTGGGAAAGGTCCGGCCGGGCGACATGGGGTTTGACATTCTCCATCTTAATCTTCACAAGACCTTCGCGACCCCTCACGGTGGCGGGGGACCCGGGGCTGGTCCCGTGGGAGTCACCAGGTCGCTTGAAAAATTCCTGCCAGTCCCAATTGTAGAATTTGACGGCAAAAACTACTACTACAACTATAATGTCCCGGACTCGATAGGCAAGATCAGATCGTTTCATGGAAACATCGGAATTCTTGCGAGAGCGTACGCGTACATACTGAACTTGGGGGCCGATGGTCTCAAGATGGTTGCCGAGACCGCGGTTCTCAACACCAACTACGTTCTCTCCAAAGTTCTCGCCAAAGGTCAATATCAGCTTCCCTTCGCTCCACAGAGAAAACACGAGTTCGTCCTAAGCGCGAAGGGATTGAGCAACACCACTGGGATCAGAGCGATGGACCTGGCCAAACGAATGCTGGACCGCGGAGTCCATGCACCGACAACTTACTTCCCCCAGATTGTTGACGAGGCTTTGATGGTGGAAGTCCCGGAGACGGAGAGTCTTCAAGACCTCGATCATTTTGTCGACGTGCTGACGAGTGTATTCGAGGAGGCGCAATCGGATCCGGAAACCGTAAAGTCTGCGCCGCACTTCACATCGGTGACGCGAATAGACGATGTAAAGGCGTCACATCCGAAGACGCTGACCTTACACTGGCACGGTGCTTCGTCGACCCAGAAGCGAGTCTCCCATCAGGAACCTATCGCCCAAGTGAACTATTAGATCGCGGGCTGATACTGTCAAGCTAAGCAAGGGCCGTCTGGGAGTGCCGGTCTTCACATGAGGGTGTCAGCGCATGTCTGCAAGCTTATATGGTAGAGGTCTAAAACGCGCGATTTCGTATTCCAAACGTAATACAATTGACTACATTGTGGATATATCGTCAGCGATGAACCTCACACGAGATTGAATTGTCCGTAGAGGAAGTTGCGTCTCAGCGACCCTCTCGAGGATTGCAGATTGCCATTGTTGGCGTAGGAGGTGCGGGCAACAGCCTTCTCAGCCGTGCGATCAGCGAGGGAGTGAGCCCAAAGAATTGTGTCGCGGTCAATACTGACCGAGGCCAACTATCAGAGTCGAGTGCCCAGAACAAGGTTCTCTTTGCGGGATCCTCTGGATCTATCCGGAGTGGCTCCGCGGACAGTCGCTCGCGCATACAGTCATTGGCGCACAGAGTTGCTCCGTTTACTCGGGAATCAGACTTTACCATTCTCTTGACAGGTCTTGGGGGCGTGACGGGCACAAGCGCGGCGCCCCTCATCGCTCAGCTCAACCGTGATGAAGTTAGACCAGTGGTCTCGATCGTGGCCTTGCCTTTCATCCATGAGCGAGAGAGAAGATTTGTGGCGTTGCGAGGGCTGAAACAGATGGTCGAGGCCTGTGATTGCACAGTCGTTATCGATAATGCGGCCGAATTTGGACGGGTTTCAGACTCAGAGCGCGCGGCGGATGAGACTGCTGGCTTTGCGGTGAGGAGTCTGTCGGAAGTGGTGGCGATGGGACGGCCCCTGGTTAGTCATAGAATCTTGAAGGTACTATCGCTTGGACAGATAGGGACCGTATGCTTTGCGTCGGTGATTTCGAACGAGAGAGTCCAATCCGCAGTGATTGACGCGCTTCGAACGCCATCTGCTAGTCTGCCTGTGTCAAAGGCGAGAGGCGCGGTCCTGCTATATCGCGGGGTGGAACCGTTGAGTAGCGGGCAGGTTGCGCGAGCGTATGATGCAGTATCCTCGCTCGTCGGGCATGATGTCGAGTTTGTCCATGTGAGCACGATGTCAGCGGCATCATCGAGCTTGTCGGTCTTCCTTACCGGCTATTCCTACGATATGGTGCTGGGAGCCTTTGTTGAGATGATCGAGGATCTGTACGACATGGAATACGGGACCGACTCTGGCCCCGCCGAACTTGGGTTGCCGGTTCGACTCTACCAGATGGAGGGGCCCTAGAGATGGAAGCGTACGATTCTGCTGAAGATCTGTCCGACGTTGAATTTAGCGGCTGTGACTCGGAAGCCGGCTTGGTCAGTCTGCGGATCCCATTGTACCAGATGGAAGACTTGTAGGGACCCTAATCTCGTCTCGCTAGTTTTCGCAGCCGGTCGCCCAGACTGTAGGCTTGTCCGTCGGGCGTCGTGGCCCCGTTCCTGATCGCATCTAGAACTGATGCGATAGTCTTCGACTCGCATTCGATGGTTGTGAATGCCTTGCCGATGGTCTCTGGAATATGCGAGTCGCTTCCGGCCGTCTGAGGAAGCTGCTTCTCCTCAGCAAAAGTTCGTGCACGCTTCCAGGTGACAGAATGGAGGATACTTGCCGAGTTGATCACTTCGATGGCATCCGGCATGGTCGTTAGGATGTCTGGTTTGATTGCTGATCGGAACATGTCGTACGGATGGGCTACTATCGAGACTCCTCCCATGTTCCTGATTTCCCGGATTGTCTCGTCGGCGGAGAGTCCTCGAGGAATGGGGCTGGGTATTCCAAGGCCGATTATGTGGCCGTCCCGGCTTGAAATCTCGATGCCTGGTATGACGATCGTTTCTTCGAGTGTATCTGTTGAGAGGATGTTGTGGTCCGTGATCGCGAGGCCGTCGAGGCCGGCCCGCTGAATGTTTGGTACGAGTTCATCAAGTCTGGTGTGTGCGTCGCTTGACTTGTTGGTGTGGACGTGTAGGTCAAGCTTCAATTTCAGGTATTGTTTCACTCCGGATCTCTTCCAGCCGTGCGCGGAGTTTCTCGGCTGAAACTTTGTGGAATAGCGGTTTCATGGGTCGTATTCCGCGACCCGGTCCGAGAGTCGTCTGACCGGCTTGTTTCCAGCTGATCTTCTGGCTGGTTAGGATGCTCTTCTGAATCTCCGAGGAGGTAGTTGGAAGGAAGGGCTGGAGTTCTATTGCGATCGTCGCCACGAGCTGGGCAGCGATTCCGATTGTCTGTTCGGCCTTTGACGGGTCTGTCTTGATGGCCTGCCAAGGCTCGTTCTCGTTGAGATACCGGTTTCCTTCCCTGGCTAGCTGGATGACCTGTTCGAGGGCCTCTTTCAGCCTGAAGTGTTCTAGTTTCTCGTCGATGAGCTTCGGCGATTCGTGTAGGACTCGGAGAATTCCTTGGTCGCCTGGTTGGTCTTGTTTGTAGTTGGGGATCTTGTTGTTGTATCGTGTGCTGATGAAGGTTGTTGTGCGGTGGATGAAGTTGCCGAGGACGTCGTTTAGTTCTGTGTTGATTTTTCGTTCGAATTCTTGCCATGTGAAGTTTGTGTCTCTCTGTTCTGGCCGGAGGCTGATGAGCGCGTAGCGCCAGTATTCCGCGTCTTCTAGCTGGAGAGCTTCGTCTATCCAGACGCCGATCTTCCGGCTCTTGCTGAACCGTTGTCCGTCAAACTGGACCCATTCGGTGGAGGATACTTCCCATGGGAGGCTGTATCCCTGTTTTGAGGCGAGTAGTAGTCCGGGGAAGACTATGACGTGGAATGGAATGTTGTCTTTTCCGATGAAGTGGATGTTGTGGCTTGCGGGGTCGAGCCAGTACTTCTTCCAGAGATCTGGTTTCTCTGTTTTTTCTGCCCATTCCTTTGTTGCGGAGATGTAGCCTAGTACTGCCTCCATCCAGACGTAGATCGTCTTGTCCTCCGCGCCTTTGAAGGGTGCCGGGATGCCCCATGATAGGTCGCGGGTTAGTGAGCGGGGTTTTAGCCCGTCGCGTATCCAGCTCAGGCTGAAGTTTCGCGCGTTCTCGGGCAGGTTCGGGTTCTCCTCAACATACTTCTTGAGCTGGTCTGCTAGTTTGGGCAGGTCGAAGAACCAGCTCTTCGATTCTTTCATGACTGGTGTGGAGTGGTCGAGTACGCAGTAGGGATTGATCAGATCCTTCGGGTCTAGTACTCTTCCGCAGTTGTCGCACTGGTCTCCCCGGGCGGGGGTGTAGTGGCAGTAGGGGCATTCGCCTTCGACGAACCTGTCTGGGAGGAAGCGGTGGTCGTTTTCGCAGTAGGGTAGGATGATGTTCTCTGCGTAGACGTAGCCGTTCTTGTCGAGGGTCCGGTAGAAGTCTTGGACGAACTCTTTGTGGACGGGGCTCTCTGTCCTCGTGTAGTTGTCGAACTGGATGTTGAATGTTTTGAGGCTGTCGACGAAGACTTGGTGGTAGTGGTCGGTCAGCTGGCGGGGGCTTATTCCGCGTTTGAGTGCTTCTACTTCTATCGGCGCGCCGTGTTCGTCGCTGCCGCTTACCATGACTACGTCTTCGCCTTTGAGGCGGAGATAGCGGGCGTAGACGTCTGCTGAGAGTAGGTGTGTGAAGGTTCCGAGATGGGGTCTATCGTTGACGTAGGGCCATGCGCTGCAGACTACCCATCTTCCCAGTCGTCTCTCATCCTCTGGAGACGGGCCTAGTCGTTCCGGGTTTTCATAAGCGTTTGCGGCTGGCCGGGGCTACTGTTGAAATAGGCCCGGGGATATTATCCTCGTGTATGTCGTTGTCGATGGACGATTATGGCGCGTTGCTGGATCGAGCTTTATCGAAGATTACCCAGCCTGGGGGCTCGGGGGAGCGTTTCGAGCTGCCGGTCGCCATGGTCCAGGTTATTGGGGCGCGGACGATTGTGGTGAATTTTTCGGATGTGGTGGATCGGCTGAATCGTGATCCTCATCACGTGTTGAAGTATTTGGCGAAGGAGATGGCTACGGCGGGGTCTTATGAGGGTGGGCGGGGTTATTTCCAGGGGAAGTTTTCGCGTGAGACGATTAACCGTTTGATCGGGGTGTATTCTAACCGGTTTGTTATTTGTCCGGTGTGTCATCGTCCGGATACGAGGGTGGTCCGGGAGGGGCGGTTGTCGTTTCTGGTCTGTGAGGCGTGTGGGGCGCGTTCGTCGATCTTGACGACATAGGGAGTGTTTGTTGGATCTCGTCTACGCCGCCTCGTACAAGACGGAGAAGGGGTTGCTGGTGGCGTGCTGTGACGAGGATTGTATGGGCCGGGTCTTCCGGGAGGGCCGGTTGAAGTTGGCGCCGGAGGCACGGTTCTACGGGAGCGCGGTGATGAAACTCTCGGAGGCATTGATAATGATGAACGGCGCGGATATCCTGAACCTTGTCGGGCGGAGGATCGTGGACGCGGCCATCGCGAACGGGCTGGTCCATCCGGATGCTGTGATTAGGATTGCGGGCGTGCCGCATGTCCAGGTCATGAAGGTCTAGTCTTTCTAGTCTTTCCGGAAAACCGGAATCTGCGTCGCGAGACTAGCACGCATATCCAAAATTTCTAGACTGTCGTTAGCTGACCGGATTTTGACGCAGACGCATCAATCGGTCCATATCACCGATCGCTAAGTCCCCCGCTGATCTTAACATCGTCATGGACCCTCAGCCGTTCTCAAGGCGTTTCCTAGGGAATACCAGGTCGATGACGAGGACCATCTGCAATCAAGGGACACGGATCGAAAACGTCGTAGCTGCTCCCTCTGAGATCTTCCCAAACATGAAGTTCGCGTCGCCAGACTCAACTGCTATTGACAATTCTCGACTCGTAACGGGTATGGTAACCGCAAATGGTAACAGAGCAGGAATGGGCCAGAAGCTGAGAATGCAAAGAGAAGACACGGCTGGACCCTACGCCTATGGCTCATACGATCTTGTATGGTCGAGATGTCGGCCCGAGGAGACGTATAGTGAGGCCGCCGCGATTCGCTCCCCGCAAGGAACTTGAAACTCCTATTTTTTCGGATGGTGAAATTGTACAAGCGGGACTGATGGGACTTGAACCGCTGGCGGTGCAAGAGGAATGTTCGAGGAATCCGACCTATTTTTCCCGTTGAGTAGGCTGCTTCGGCAGGAGGCGTATGGCGTCGGTGACTGACATGTCTGGCCAGCCCTTCTGGCCTCTCCACTTCGAAGTCCATAGGATGCTAAAGGGATATGAGCCTGAAGCGGCGATCATATGATGTTTGTAGCCGTGAAGAGAGAGAGTCTGCTTCCAGCTCTTACGATGCTCTGCCTTCTTGTCCCTACATTGTCGGCTAATCTAGCCCTGGCAAACGCGTCGACGCTTCAACCTCATCAGCCGATTCTCATCAACGGCGACACCGGATTTGTCCTGTCAAATGGAGTTGTTCAGGGGTCCGGCTCCTTTCAAGACCCGTATGTTATCTCAGGGTGGGACATCAATTCCTCTTCGGCCAACGGAATAGATGTGAGAAACACAAACGCGGCTTTCGTGATCCGGAACGTCAGTATTCACTCCAGAACCTCCGCGTACATAGGAGTGAGGCTTGACCATACCAATCACGCCACGCTGGCAAACTCGACGATACACGGCAACTCGGAGGGTGTGCAAGCCATCTACTCCAACAACACAATAATCGATGGCAACGATGTTTCATCCAACAGCGCGAAGGGAATAAACGTGGCGGAGGTCTCTGTGAATGCTACGATCAGCAGGAACCTGGCGTCAGGTGAGACCAATGGAATAATCTTCACCGACTCCTACAACGTCACGGTGGCGAACAACGTCGCAGATAATGACCGATGGGGAATTACCGATGGATCCTGCCTCTACGGCTGCCCACCAGGGGTTATCAAAAACAACCAGCTCTCAATGGACTCTACCGCAGTATATGTCGCCTATGCAAACGCCCTAGTCGAGAATAACACGATTACGAATTCGATGCAGGGTGCGAACCTGTATTCCGGGATTGGGGTCCTCGTGTACATGGCTAGGGCCACGATCTCAGACAATTTGTTCATTGACAACTCGATGGCGATCGAGTTTGATTTCGAGTCTGGCGGGAGCACGGTTGTGGGAAACGACATTTCCGGCGGCTTCATTGGAATATACTCCGACCAGAACTCCTGCTGCTCCAACATAGCCCAGAACGTCTTCCGAACCACTCAGGAAGGAGGAATTGTCTTTGATAGCGGTCATGGCGCGTCTGGGTATCGAGTCTACGGGAACGCTTTCGTCGGGGCTGGGACGCTTGCCTATGACAATGCAGGTGGAAGCTATGTGAACTATTGGAACGCGTCCTACACTACAGGCGGAAACTACTGGATATCTTACACTGGAGTAGACAATTGTAGCGGAGCAGCCCAGAACATTTGCCCCTCCCCCGATGGCATCGGGGATACACCGTTCACACTGGCCGGTGGTGCTAGAGATATGCTCCCTCTCATGATCCCTGCTGACTCGGCGCCGCCGGTCTGGAGTGCTGGTAGTGTCCTGACGATTCTTGCGAAAGGACCCAGTTTCGTGACATTGACCTGGCCCTCGGCGTCCGATGACACAACGGTAGTGGCGTATAGCGTCTACGAGAATGGAACCCTCCTCGCTTCCCTGTCAGGTTCGACCAACCGCTACAACGCAACCGGTCTGAATCAAAACTCAGCATACTCTTTCAAGGTCATCGCGATAGACGCGGCCCAACACCAGAGCATCTCCGGATTATCCACCGACGTTAGAACCGACCAAGCTTCAAACCCATCGAACCCGCCCAGAGGCTTCTGGTCGCCGATTAGTCTCTATTGGTATGTGATACCAGCAGTCGCTGCTGTTGCGCTCACCCCATTGCTTTACTACATGATTCGATCCGAACGGAAGAAGCGCCCTCTCCACGAAGAAATGGGAAAACAGGGGCCTAGCTGAAATTGGGGTCCGGCCCGGCAATGGCTGCGTTCCTAAACCCTCCCGCTAACCCCCATTCGGGAACGGCAAACCCCCCTTTTGGAACAGCCTTTTTACGGGGTTTGCCGGCTAAGCGCGCGGTGACATCATGGGCCAACTCATCGTCAGTGAATTCGTGACCCTGGACGGCGTCATGCAGGCGCCCGGCGGACCGGAAGAAGACACCGAGGGCGGCTTCAAGCACGGCGGCTGGCAGGCGCCTCTACTCGACGAGGAGTCGTTCAGCCTCATCACCAGGGACATCGAGCGAATGGACGCCCTACTCCTGGGTCGCAAGACCTACGACATCTTCGCCGCGTACTGGCCCAAAGCCACGACCGGCAAGATCGCGGACAAACTCAACAACGCGCCCAAGTTCGTGGCCTCCCGCAGCCGCCGCAGACTCGAATGGAACAATTCCGCTCTCATCCAAGGAGACCTTTCCAAGGAGGTGGCCCATATCAAGCAGAAGCACGGCGAAGTCCACGTGATCGGAAGCGGCAACCTCGTCCAGACCCTACTGAGGCACGACCTGGTCGACCGGCTCAACCTATGGGTCTACCCGCTACTTCTCGGCACCGGCAAGAGACTCTTCGGTGAAGGGACCGTGCCCGCGGGTCTCCGCCTTACCAGCTCTCAGGCGTTTCCCAAAGGCGCGATTCTCTTGGCGTACGAGCGCGCCGGGAAGCCGAGGTACGGCGACCTGTCCGTCGAGGCTGAGCGGACCACCTGAGACCAAGGCGGCTTCGGCTTTAGGAACAGAATCGGGGTTTAGGAACGCAGCCATTGGGGGTCCAAGCCTAAAATACCAACTCTGCTAGACGATTTTCTCTGGAGTGTGATTTGTCGATGTCGCGGTTGGCGGCCACCCTTTTCATGTCCTTGGACGGAGTAGTAGAGTCGCCGGAGAAATGGTCTTTTCCGTACTGGAATGATGAGATCGGGAAGTTCAAGCATGAGGAGACCTTCTCCTCGGACGCGCTCCTCCTGGGACGCGTGACGTACGAGGGTTTTGCCGCCGCGTGGCCTAGTCGTAAGGATCCGGAGGGGTTCGCGGACCGGTTCAACAGTATGCCCAAGCACGTCGCCTCGAGGACCCTGAAGAAGCTCGAATGGAACAACTCGCACCTGGTCAGGGGTGATATTATCGCTGAGGTCTCGAAGCTGAAACAGCAGCCCGGAAAGGACATCGTCATCCACGGGTCTCCCGGTCTCATCCGGTCTCTGATGCCGCACGATCTCATCGACGAGTACCGGCTCCTAGTCTACCCTCTAGTCCTAGGGCATGGAAAGCGCCTCTTCGACGAGACGAACCAAAC
>Ga0209058_1004177_pt1 | contig 11551 bp, 11 predicted proteins | sample GraSoiAngelo_147_FD_185904 | JGI IMG/M metagenome (GOLD analysis project Ga0209058, IMG submission 185904) | Grasslands soil microbial communities from the Angelo Coastal Reserve, California, USA - 14_1009_05_40cm (SPAdes) (version 2) | ecosystem: Environmental > Terrestrial > Soil > Grasslands ... | reverse complement strand
GATGGCCACCTGCTGTGGGCGTCGGACTATCCCCACCCCGACAGCGTCTGGCCCCACTCGCGAGAAGCGATCGAGCGGCAGATGCGGCACCTGTCGCCGGAGATGCGCCGCAAGCTGACTCACGACAATGCGGCCTTGCTCTACGGGCTGGGAGGAGCATAAGCCGTGGGTCCGTCGATTATGGTCATCGTGTATGGTCATCGTGGCGGAACCACTCGCCGACCCGTCGAGGTCGAGGCGACCGATCAGAGGAGATCGCACCCATGACGATGACGGACGTGTACCCGGGCAAGGATCTCGGCACGCTCGAGCTGACGGTCACCGACGAGATGGTCCAGCACTACATCAAGGGGCTCGACGAGCCGAACCCCTGGTACACGGCAGCGTCGCCTTTCGGCGGCCCGGTGGCTCCGGTGATCATCTACCAGCAGGCGGACAGCGAGTTCAAAGGCTGGTACCTCGACAACCTCTTCGGCAACCTGTGGCGGCGTCAGGAATGGGAGATCTATGCGCCGACGCGCGTTGGACAGATCTTGAAATTCAGCGCGCGGGTGGCCGATCGCTACCGGAGGCGCGATCGCGACGTCGTCGCGCAGGAGATGTGGGTGCGAGACGAAGCCGGGGGCTTGGTCGCGCGCAGCATCCATCACCAGAGCTTCCTGGCCGAACAGTCCAGCGGCGAGGTCACCTTGCGCGCTCCGGCGAGCAAGGAAGGCGCGAAGCAAGGGGGCGCGCCCTCCGGGGAGCCGCTGTCGGTCGAGCTCCGCAAGACATTCACCGACGCGATGTGCGACGAGTTCTTCTTCCGGAGCCGGAACTATCACAACGACAAGGCCGCCTCGAAAGAGCTCGGCTTCGGAGACACGGTGATCGGGGGCCGCATGACGCTCTCGTGCGTCACGGAGCTCCTGACCCGGCATTTCGGCCGTGGCTTCTACCTGGGCGGCCGGCTGGACGTGAAGTTCACCAACGTGCTGTGGCCGAACGAGCCCTTCACCACGCGGGGGATCATCACGGGCCGTCGCGTGGAGGGCGGCCAGACACGCGCGGAGGTCACGGTCTTCTGTGAGAAGACCGATGGAACGAAGATCATCGTGGCCGGCGCGAGTGCTCTCGAAGGTTGTTGACGAGGGCGACTTCCTCGTCATCGACGGCCGAGACGGCGCTGTCCTCTATCGCTTCAACACCGGCGGCGCGATGAACGGGGGTGTCGTCACTTACCGGGCGGCTGGCAAGCAGTACGTCGCCGCCACCTCTGGAAGCGCGACGTTCTTCTGGAGGGCATCGCCGGGCTCAGCCACGGTGATCGTCTTTTCCCTCCCGACGCCAGGCCCGTAGACGATTGCCCACACAGTTCAGCCGCCCCGCGAATCCCTAGACGCCACGATCCATCCCCGCATCTACAGCCGACGCCCGCTTTTCCAGGGACGCCTCGATCTTCTTGCGGAGTTCCTCCCACATATGGTCATGGTCGGCACTTTCGTCGCCATGCGTTTCCATCAGCTTGTCCCTGAATTCCATGAGCACCCAGTCCTCGGACCTGCCGCGCGGCATCCTGAAAAAGTCCGCGTCAAAGCTCGGCAGTTGGCCTGGTCCGAAGTAGCCTTTGTCATGGAGCGTGTAGCCCTCGAGGCTGTCGGTCCCCTTTCCGAGGATCTCCCCGGTTTCAACGTAGTGCTCCATCACCGGCTGCATACCGTACTTCTGAACCGGGCAGACCTTCATGCAGATTCCACAGCCCAGGTAGCGCGCCATGACCGGGCGGCAGCGCTTGAAGACCAGCTTGTTCTTTTCGACCCCTCTGTACCAGACCTTCTCGGGCATCAGGGCACGGCCGGGACAGCGCTGCACGCAGACCTGGCAGACCTGACAGAATTTGTGGATGCCATAGTCAACCGGCCGGTCATAGGTCACCTTTGCGTCGGTGAAAATGATCTGTAGTCGAGCCCTGGATCCGAAGTGAGGCGAGAGCAGCTGTCCGTTGGCGCCGAGTTGACCCAGACCGGCTTGCACGAACATCGGGATCATCGGGCCATAGTGCCAGGTCGGGCCTGACACCTGCACCCGGTAGCCCAGGGACAAGATGAAGTTCGCGAGCTCCATCGTGAGCGGCCCCTGGTTGAAATAGGTGCCGAAGTGGGTCTCTTCTCCGGCCATGCTGGGGATTGACTGGGTCTTATCGTAGTCCTGCTCGAGCGCCAAGCAGATGGCGTGAGGCAAATCGTTCTTCAGCACCGGCTTTCGGCTTTGATAGACGTAATGGCGGTCGTTGCGAGTGAACCCCACCTCGCCATAACCGAGCTCACGCGCTTTCTGCCGTAGCGCCTCGGTCACATCTTCGCCGGTGGGTGTGCCCGTCGGCTTCAGATCACCGCTGGTCTTCACCCATTCCACGATCGGCTCCATGTGCCGCTCGTGTTCTTCGTAGAACGCTCGCAACTCGGATGAGTAGCTACTGCGTTGCCGCCGCGCCCAGTCGGCCGAGGCGCTTTCTGCAACGGCCATGTTCTCCAGGGGATCCTCTCTGCTGAAGAACGCCACATCGCTCTCACGTGTTGGAATCCCCGGGACCGACACCAGGTCTTCAGCGACCGGAATCGTGACGGGAGGGTCTCCGAGATGTTTGCCCGGGCGCGTCACGTAGTGACTAACGTTTTTCTTCGCCATGGCTCTAACCCTCCCGTGAAATTGTCCTCAAGAGCGTCATCACGCTCGGCGGGCGCATCATACTCTCTGTGGCAGAACGGATTCAATCGTCAGCAGGCGGCGCTTCCCTCAATAGTGCTGACAGGTGATGCGCCATGTCAGCCCGCTAGGATTTCGATACTGGCGCCACCCCCCATAGAGGGTGAGTTGCGGGGCCCTCTGCCGGAGGCGTAGGTGGCCGTTTGGTTGGGGACCGTTCGGTGGCGTTGCGGCAAGTACTAGGCTCATAACCCAAAGGTCGTTGGTTCAAATCCAGCCCCCGCAACACGAAGAACTTCCTGCTACACTGACCCGGCCCGCGTGGACGTCGAGGGAGGACCGCATACCGCGATGGCGATCCCTGTAGAGAAGGCGATCCAGATGGTGCGCAGCGCGCACGCTCAGGCCGCGCAGCTGGACATCGCGGCGACCGCCGTGGTGGTCGACCAGAGCGGCCGCATGATCGCGTTGGGTCGCATGGACCGCGCTCGCCCCATCACGGTGGAGATCGCCCTGAACAAGGCCTACACGGCGGCCAGCTTCCAGCAACCCACGAAGGAGCTGGCAGGCGTCGCGGGGCAGACCTGGTTTCAAAGCCTCGTGGTGTCAAGCAATGGCCGCATCATGCCGGGGGCCGGCGCGTTGCCCATCGTGGAGGGCGGTAGTGTCGTTGGCGCCATCGCGGTGGCGGGTGGCACCGAGGAGCAGGACCAGCGCTGCGCCGAAGTAGCGCTTGCCTCCTATGTGTGACGTGTCAACATTAGGGCTGGAGAGAGATGCCACGTCGTGAAGGAGAACGCTCCATGGCCGTGACACCGGGCACCGAGACTTCGCGTCCGCCCTACCTGGGTCGCTCCGTTCGAATCGTCGGCCCAGTCGCCAACGTCGACATGAACCAGACGCCGCACCCCAGGAATTCCCGCGGCGAACTGGGCAAGGCTCTCTTCAACTGGTACCGCAACACGATCTCCCGGGACCCGCTCACGCGGGTGTCGGCCCCGAACCACTTCGCCGACAAGCGAAATTTTCTCGCCCAGGTGGTGAATCAGGCCCCGAAGGGCAAGGTCAATCCGAGCCAGGTCGCGGTGCCCGATCCCGCCGTCATGACGCGCCACATCAAGGCGGTCGCCCGTCACATGGGCGCCGATGTCGTCACGGTGGCCCGCGCACATCCGTCCTTCCTCTACGCCGCATCGGCCCCGGCCAGGGACAGCGCCGCGAGAGACGTTTACCAGAACCGTTCCGAGGACGTGTACCAAGGCCGCACGCCCGAGCAGATGGTGGAGCGGTATCCGTACATCATCGTGGCCACCACGGCGTGGGACTACGACAAGCTGCAGGCCCACCGGCATTACATCGGCGACGCCGCGTACCACGTCTCGCAGATGAAGGCCCAGATGATCCTCAAGGCCCTCGAGGGCTACCTCAAGGAGCTGGGCTACGCGGCGCTCCGGGGTGTGTCGAACCCTCAGGCGGCAGGGCTCGCCTCTGGCGTCGGAGAGCTCGGACGCAACGGGCTTCTCATCAACAAGACATTCGGCGCGCGCATCCACATGCCCGACCCGATCATGACCGACCTCCCGCTCGTCGCGGACCAACCCGTCGACATCGGCGTGGAGGACTTCTGCAAGGTCTGCCGCAAATGCGCCATCAACTGTCCCACCAATAGCGTGCCCTTCGGCGACAAGGTGGTCTTCAACGGCGTCGAGAAGTACAAGATCAACTGGCTCACGTGCTACAAGATCCGGCCGTACGTGGATGCGCACTGGGGAAGCTGCCTCACCTGCGCCACCGTCTGTCCGTTCACCAAGCCCAACGTGTGGTGGCGGAGCCTCACCGTATGGGCGCTCAGCACGTGCCCGATCCCCGCGCGTCCGGTGCTCGTTCGCGCGCTGAAGGCGATCGACGACCGGTTCTGGGGCGTGACACGGCAAACGCGCGTCCGCTGGCTCGGCTATGACTCCGGCATCAAGCCAGGGGAGCAGGCCTGCACGGTAGCCGGCTGCACCGCTTCGCACGATGCGAGCCACGCGGCCCATCCGGTCGGGGACGTCGGCTATTACGCGCCCCTGAAGGAGAACACCAACCGGTTCGTCAAGCGGGACGCCTAGTGGTGTTGCGCGCCGGCTGGCTCAAGCGCCCGTGGCGAGGCGCCGCGCGGCGGAGCGACGATCCCTTCTGGGACTCCTTCATCAACACTCCTCCGACCGACCAGGCCAACTCGGTCCTGGAGCTGATCCGGAACGCGCCCGAGGGCAACGTCTTCCCGACCAAGGCTGAGCTCCACACCCCCGAAGTCACTGCGCGCCACGTCAAGGAGATGGCGCGCTACCTCGGTGCCGACCTGGTGGGCGTCACCACGCTGGATGCCGATGACGCCGGCCACCCCTTTGCCATCGTCTGCGTCGTGCGCGCCGACGATGATCCGCGCCAAGCGCGCGGCATCGGCGGTCAGGTTCCTGTGCAGAACGGGCTGTTCGCTACGTTCGTGCTCAGCGCCTGGATTCGCGAGTTGGGATTTCGTGCGAGCCCAGCGCCGGGGCTGGACGCGCCGCGACTGGCCGCGGCGGCGAAGCTCGGCACGCTCGATGGAACCGGGAGACTAGTGACCGCGGAGTACGGCACCCGGGTTCACGTGGCGGACGTGATCCGTACCGATCTGCCCCTGGCCACCACGTAGCGCGGCGCGCTTCCGGGAGCGACCGTGCCCTACGTCATCACGCGTCTATGCACCAACGACGGGGCCTGCGTCGAGGTGTGCCCGGTCGCCTGCATCCATACCAGGCCCGGCGCCCCGCAGTTCTACATCGATCCTGACGTGTGCATCGATTGCGAGCAGTGCGAGATCGTGTGCCCGGTGGACGCGATCTTCAAGGATGTGGACGTCCCGGTCGAGCACGCGGAGTCCATCGACGTCAACGCGAGCTTCTTTCGGCGGAACAAGGCGGTGGTGGGTCCGGTCGCTGTCGAGACGGCGTGGCAGATGGTGCATCGCGCGCACGCGTACGCGCGGAGCGCCGGGATCGCGGTGACGGCCGCGGTGGTCGACGAAGCGGGTGTTCCCATCGCCGTCGGGCGGATGGACGGCGCCGAGCCGCGGACAGCGGAGCTCGCGGTCAGCAAGGCCTATACGGCGGCCGCCTTTCACCTCGCCACTGCCGATCTAGCGGCTCAAGCGCGCCAGCCCTGGCTGCGCAGCCTCGTGGTCGCGCATCGCGGGCGCGTCCTGCCCGCAGCCGGCGGTCTCGTGATCTTCGACGGCATCACGATCATCGGCGCCGTCGGCGTCGCGGGTGGGAGCGTGACCGACCAGGATGTCCTGTGCTGCCAGGCCGCCTTCTCCGTCCTGGAGACCGGCGGGCACTGAGGCCCGGGACCCGAAGCGGGAACTGCTCAGCAAACCCCTACGGGATAATAGTTCTCACTATCGCCCGACGCTCGGGACCTGACGCGTAGGAGGGCACGTAGCCGGGAAACCACTTGACAGGCGGCTGATGACTTGATATGTCGCAGCCACTGACGCCGATCCGTCCGAGAGCGAGAATTCGAGGTGGGCGATGCGGCGGGCCGCCCGCAAACGTAGGACACGCCAGTTGGAACAGGTGTTCGCTGCTCTCCAGGGCGATCACACCCATCCGTTCGCCCACGAGATCTATCGGCGGGTCCACAAAAAGCTGCCTCGAATCAGCCTCGCCACGGTGTATCGCAACCTTCACAGTCTCGTCGAGGAGGGCAAAATCCACACGCTCCTCTTGGATCAACAGGCAGCCCGATACGACCCCGAGACCAGCGAGCATGATCATTTCGTCTGCGAGCGATGCGGTCGAGTGATCGACCTGTTCTTGCGGCGGGCTCGACGGATAGATCTGACTTCGCTCGCGAAGCAAGGCTACGTCGTCACGACGCACAACTTGACGGTCCGTGGGATGTGTCAGGTCTGTGCCGCTCGACGTCGGACCTCCTGGCCCCCGCGCCCGGCGGCCCGAAAGCCCGAGCGAGAACCCGTAGCGCGGATGACAGCAGCGAGGGTGCTTCACAAGTAAAAGGAGTCGACCTATGGCTTACCAAGAAGACATCGCGTTGATGGCTCACCTGATGCGCCGTGCGGGCTTCGGCGCCGGCCGCGACGAGCTCGAAGCGCGCGCGGCCAAGGGGTACGAAGCGACCGTGGAGGAGTTGCTCCACCCCGAGACGCAGCCGGCGGTCGATGTCTACACCTTGCTCCGCTATCAGCCGGCCTCATTGCTGCCTGGCGGGCAGCCGCCGATGGGAAACGTGAATTTCATGTACCACCTGGTGAACACGAAACGCCCGCTGGAAGAGAAAATGGCCATCTTCTGGCACCACGTGTTCGCCACCGGCAACTCGAAGGTGGACAACTACGATCAGTTGCTGGAGCAGATCGGCCTGTTCCGTCAGGGGGGCATGGGTAACTACCGCGATCTGCTCCTCACGATCGCCCGAAACCCCACGATGATCTTCTGGCTCGACAACAACCAGAACCACGGGACGGCCGTCAACGAGAACTGGGGTCGCGAGCTGCTCGAGCTGTTCAGCATGGGCGTCGGCGCGTATACGGAAAAGGATGTGCGTGAAGCGTCCCGCGCCTTCACCGGCTGGACCTTCGAGACCAAGATCCCCCGCCTGCCCTATGGACGATTCCCGTGGAAGTTCGAGTACCGGCCCGAAGATCACGACGACGGCGAGAAGGAGTTTCTCGGCCACCGTGGCCGTTTCAACGGCGAAGACATTATCGACATCGTCGTGGAACAACCGGCCTGCGCGCGCTTCGTGTGTCGGCACCTGTACAACTTCTTCGTCGCCGACGAGGCCCAGGTGCCCGCCTGGTCGATCGAGCCGCCGCGAGACCAGAAGGCGATCGACACCCTGACGGCTGCGTTCCGTCAGTCACGTTTCGACATCCGGTCCGTCCTCCGTGTCTTGTTCAACTCGAACTTCTTCAAGAATGCCCGCTTCCAGCACCTGAAGTCCCCGGCCGAGGTGGTGGTGGGCAGTCTTCGTCTGGTCGGGGGCTATGAGCTACCGCGACCCGGGTACGGCGACCTGTCGATGCAGCCCGCCTACATGGGTCAGGACCTGCTCAATCCTCCGAGCGTCGAGGGATGGCATACGGGGCCGGAGTGGATCAACAGTGGCTCCCTGATGGCCCGCATCAACTTCGTGGCCGGACTGGTCGGTGATCCGTCGCTGCCGGGCGTCCGCGCCATCATCGACCGACTGAAGACCAAGGGCACGCTGAGCCCAGAGCAACTGGTCGACGGGTGCCTCGACCTGCTGGGCCCGGTGGAGGTGAGCGCCGAAACGCGGCGAGAGCTCGTCGCGCAGGCCAAGGAGTGGGGCCAGACGGGCTGGGCAAGTGAGACGAGTTCCAAGACGGCCGACAAGCGTGTTGGCGAGATGCTTCAACTGATCGTGGCGACGAGAGAGTATCAGTTCGCCTAACGTCATGAGCCTCATCGGGTGAGGAGGATTACGCATGGCCGCGACGCAAAAAGACCCCGTGCTGGTCACGATACAGCTCTCGGGCGGGAACGACTATCTCAACACGGTGATTCCGTTCAATGACCCGCTGTACCGGGACAACCGGCCAGCGGTCGGGATCCCCGACGGTCAAATCTTAAAATTCGACAAGAGCTATGGCTTCCATCCGGCGATGGCCCCGCTGAAAAAGGTCTGGGATCAGGGCAAGCTCGCCATCGTGCACGGCGTGGGCTACGCCAACTCGCCTCGCTCGCACTTTCGTTCGATGGACATCTGGCATACGTGCGAGCCGGAGAAGGTGGGAACCCAGGGCTGGTTGGGTCAGGTGGCGCGCGAATACGACCCCAAAAAAGAGAACGTGGTCACGGTCGTGAGCTTCGGACAGGCCCTGTTCCGGGCTCTGGTGGCACCGGGAGTTCCGGTGGCGTGTGTGTCCGGCCCGTTGGAGAAGTACGGGTTCCTGCCCAACATTCAGGAACGGGAGCAGCGCCTGCAAGTGCTCGATCGCTTCGCGAAGATGTACGCCCCGGTCGCGGGGACCGGGGTGATGGAATACCTCGGCACCACCGGCCTGGATTCGCTGAAGGGCGCCGATATCCTCAAGGTGGCGCCGCAGAAGTACGCGTCCACCGTCAAGTACCCCGATACCCCGATCGCCCGCAAGCTGCGCGGGATCGCCCAGGTGCACTTCGCCGATCTCGGTAGCCGGATCTTCTACTGTGATCACGGGAGCTTCGACACCCACGCCGGCCAGAACCCGGGCCACGGACAGTTGTGGAGCGCCGTGTGCGAGGGTCTCGAGGCCTTCATGGCGGACCTGCGTGAGCACAACCACGCCGACAATGTCATCATCCTGCTGTTCTCGGAGTTCGGGCGCCGCGTGCACGACAACGGCTCGGGGACGGACCACGGTGCGGCGGGGCCAGCCTTCATCCTCGGCGACAAGGTCAAAGGCGGTCACTACGGCGAGTATCCCTCCCTCAAGGCGGAGAAGCTGGTTCAGGGCGACCTGAACCCGAGTACGGACTTCCGCAGCATCTACTCGACGATTCTCGAGAAGTGGCTGAAGTTGGATCCCAAACCGATCACCGGTGGCCGGTTCGAGCAACCGGCCTTCCTGAACTAGCGGGAGGGAAGCAATGCCGCTTACAACGGTGGCGCGCGGAAGAGTCTACGAGTGGAGCCACGCCGTCGGGCGTGGCGCGCAGTCGGGCACGGGGTTCAACTATCCCCAGACGATGTGCCTCGCGAAGGGTGGCGTCGCCTACGTCGCCAATCGCGGCAACGAGAACAACTTCGGCATGCGTGTCAACGAGGTGAAGATCGGCGGTCCCGGCGAAGAGGAGCTCCTCGCCGAGTTCTTCCAGTGGGGCGAAGGGGACGGCCGTTCGACCTGGCCCTTCGGCGTCGCGACCGATGGACGGGACCAGGTGTACGTCTCGGACGAGTGGCACAACACCATCTCGGTGTTCGACAGCAAGGGCAAGTTTCAGCGGAAGTGGGGAAAGACGGGCAGTGGCGATGGCGAGCTCATGCGCCCTGCCGGTCTGGTGTGCGAGAAGAACGGCAACCTGATCGTGGTCGACAGCGGGAACAATCGACTTCAAGTATTCAACGGCGAGGGGAAGTTCCTGGCGAAGTGCGGCAAAGCCGGGAGCGGGGACGGAGAGTTCAACCAGCCCTGGGGGGTCACCCTCGACCAGGCGGGCAACATCTACGTCGCCGACTGGAAGAATCACCGGATCCAGAAGCTGTCACCTCAGGGCAAGTTCATGATGAAGATCGGCGAATACGGTACGGTTCCTGCGCCAGCGGGAGCCTTCGCCGTCTCCTACATGGGCCCGTACATCTCGCCCGCGGGCACGCCCGGCTATCCCAAGGCCGGCTTGTTCAATCATCCCACCGACGTCGCCGTGGATACCGACGGCGATATCTACGTCGCCGACTGGGGCAATCATCGAGTCTCCGTCTTCGACGCTGAGGGAAGCCCCATCGCCAATCTCATCGGCGATGCCCAGGTGATGTCCAAGTGGGGCCAGATGAGCATCGACGCCAACCCCGATATGATGAAAGCTCGTCGTCGAGTGCGAAGCCTGGAGCCCGAATATCGCTTCTGCTTCCCGACGGCGGTCGACTTCGATCCGGAAACCGATCGCATCATCGTAGCCGACAGCCAGCGGAACCGTTTGCAGGTATACCGCAAGGTTCGCGACTACGTCGATTTCCAGGCGAATCTGTAGAGGTGAACCTCTCCGTTCGCTCTTGCCTCCTTCCGTGGCCTTCCATGGGGGGCGGCAGGAGTGAACGAAGGGGGGTCGGTTCGGGGTCGTCTTAGGTCGGCCGACTTCCCGTTAGCGTGACACCGATCGGCGCGAGGGGATGCTTCCGGCCGTCTCGCCACTCGACGAGGAGGATCTCGTGGCCGACCTGGCGCATGGAGCTCGGGTCGAGTCGGAATCGACCGTAGAGCGACGTCGTGTCGAGCCCGCGAGCGGCCGCCAGCAGCTCTCGCTCCTCGAGACCGTCCGCGCGCCGGATGCACTCGCCGATGATGATGCCTAGCGTGTAAGCCTGCGCAGCGACGTAGCCGGGATCGCGCCGGAACACGCGCCGAAATTCGGAGCAGAACCAGGCCGAGGGTGGCCCGATCGAAGGTCGCTCGTGCAGATGAGGCTCCCATTGGCTCGGTCCGATCACGCCCTCCGCCAGCACGCCGAGCTCCTGGTGGAACGCATCCGTTCCGGCCGCGACACACGCGATGGTTCCGACTTCGAGCATCCGTCGCTCCCGGATGATCGCGACGTCGTCCTCGAATCGCCCGGCGACCACGAGGAGGTCGGGATTGTCGGCGCACGCGGTGGCCAGGAGCGTCTTCGGGTCGCGAAGCGGGGGATCGAATGCGATCGCGCGCACCGTGTTGAACCCGGCAGCCCGGGCTCCCACTTCTACACCGTGCCGGATGCTCGCAGCGAAAGTGCCACGCCCGGCGTAGAGGACCGTGGCGCGCTGCGCATCCGTGCGGTGCCGGACGACTCTCGGCAGGTCTCGAAGATAGTGGCTGGCCGGGCTCAGCACGCTGACGACATGCGCGGAGCCGGCCTCGGTGACCTCGTCGGCCGCGCCCCCGTGGTTCCAGAGGATCTTACCGTGCGCCGCGGCGAGGGGCGCGACGGCAAGCGTCGATCCGCTCCCATAAGGTCCGAGGAGGAGATCAACGCGCTCCTCGGTCAGCAACCGCGCTACGTTCTCCCTAGCGCGCGACGCGCTACTTGCGTCGTCGAGGGCGACGAGGCGGAGAGGGCGGTTTGCATGGTCGACCCAGAGCCGGATCCCGTCGTACGCGTCTTGCCCCTGGCGGCGCAAC
>Ga0209058_1004172_pt1 | contig 11562 bp, 10 predicted proteins | sample GraSoiAngelo_147_FD_185904 | JGI IMG/M metagenome (GOLD analysis project Ga0209058, IMG submission 185904) | Grasslands soil microbial communities from the Angelo Coastal Reserve, California, USA - 14_1009_05_40cm (SPAdes) (version 2) | ecosystem: Environmental > Terrestrial > Soil > Grasslands ... | reverse complement strand
TTCGCCGTGCCAAGCCCAGACGCAGCGCCTCCCTGTACGATCTGTTGCCCGCCCGACCGGCAGAAGTGTGCGTCTGATCGGTTCTCCCGGCCACCTACTTCCTCCGGGACGGATTCCGCCTAGCCGCAACCCCGGGGCCGGGTCCCAAGAAGACCATCGACGTGGCAGCGGGGGCGAAGTGCAGTCCGTTTAAACCGTTCGGGACCTGGAGCACCACGATCCAGTAAGCGAGGCCGAGGTCGCTCGTCTTCCTCAGATCTCACGATGGGAGGATCCGTTCGCCCTAAGGTCCGACTCGTCGAACTCGGTGAGCTGGCCGGCCTCGTCCTTGTGAGATGGCTTCGGTGTGCGGCTGGACCATGCTCAGTACCTGGTCGAGACAGTGGACGCGCCTTCGCGCAGCCGAGCTCGGGTCTGTGGCCACGGCGTTGGTGATGCGATGGGCAACGAAGGTCAGTAGTACGTCTTGGAGACGGCACTGGATCAAGCGCGCTGTTTCGATCACAGGGATCAGGCGCGAGTGAGTCATCCCGCCGATCCTCTTCTCTATTCTCGGTCCTCCCATAGTGCCGTTGCAGCCAGCACTGGCGCGGCCCGACACGTACTGTGGACGGTCGGCAGACGCAAGGGCGAGGGCTTCTTCGGCTTCAGGGTCTGCTGGTTGTGTTCGACCGCCCGGCGCGCCCGAGGCGCAGGGCCTGCTCGTAATGCTCGCTCGCCTCGGCCATCTTGCCCTGCTGAGCGAGCGCTCGGCCCAAGTTGTTGTGGACTTCGACATCGTTCGGCATGATGCGCAGGGCCTGCCGGTAGTGGTCGCTCGCCTCGGCCATCTTGCCCTGCTGAGCGAGCGCTAGGCCCAAGTTGTTGTGGGCCTCGGCATAGTTCGGCCTGAGCTGCAGGGCCTGGTGGTAGTGCTCGCTCGCCTCGGGCAGCTTGCCTTGCTGAGCGAGCGCATTGCCCCAGTTGTAGTGGGCAAGGGCATAGTCAGGCTTGACCCGGACGGCCTGCCGGTAGTGGTCGCCTGCCTCGGCCAGCTTCCCCTGATTCTCGAGCGCCACGCCCAAGTTGTTGAGAGCTTCAGCGTATTCCGGCCTGATCTTCAGCGCCCGCTCGTGCTGCTCGATCGCCTCGGCCAGCTTGCCCTGCTGAGCGAGGGCCACGCCCCAGTTGGTGTGGGCTTCGGCATAGTCCGGCCTGTTCTGGAGGGCCTGCTTGAATGGGTCGCTCGCCTCGGCGAGCTTGCCCTGCCGAGCGAGCGCCACGCCCAAGTTGTTGAGAGCTTCGACGTTTTCCGGCCTGATCTGCAGGGCTCGCTGGTAATGTTCGATCGCTTCGGCCAGCTTGCCCTGGTCGGCTAGCACAGCGCCCAAGTTGTTCTGAGCCATGGAAGTTTGAGGGTACGTCGCAAGGGCATGGGTCCAAAGTCTCTCCGAGTCATGCCAGATCTGGGCCTGGTTCCAGGTGAGAACTCCCAACCCGGCGACGGCACATATGGCAACGCCTGCAATCGGCCAGGTTATCGGTGTCCCTGTCGTCGACCTTCTCGAGGCTCGCCCACAGAACAACAGGCCAGCGCCGGCCAAGATCGCCCACCCGAGACCTGCCAGGTAGGTGTATCGATCCGCCGCAATCTGCGGGCCGCTCTGAACGATCCCGAGCACCGGCAAGAGGATCACTATGTAGGCCAACCACGCCGCCGGCAGGCCGGGCACCCGACGGCGGAGTGCAAGGACGAACGCAGTGATGGTGAGAACCAGGCCGTAGCTCAGGAGGAACGGCGTCGCCCCGAAATTCAGCGTGCGCGGGGCTTCGTACAGCGGCGAGAGGTTCACGGGCACGGCCATCTTCCAGAGATAGAAACTCAAGCCGTATGCCGAGACCGCCAGCCGGCCCGGCACGCTCAGGTGAGCCAGTGGGACTGCGGCGCGGGCAGATAACTGCGCAATCACTGCCATGGCTGATGCCGCAGCCGCCAGGAGCACGAACGGGATCTTCTCGACGTAGACCCGGCGCGCCTCCTCGCTCCACCACCCAATGGTCCCCCCGAGGCGTCGGAGGGGATAGACGTCCAGGATCAAGAGCACGACCGGAAGATTCACGACCATTGATTTGGAGAGAAGCGCGCAGCCGAACACGGCCACCGACAGCCAGTACCACCCTCGGCCCCGCGCCCCCTGCTCGCAGGCCCGGAGGTAGACGAGGATCGCCAACAGGTAGAAGAGCCCTGAGAGGACATCCCGCCGTTCGGTGACCCAGGCGACCGACTCCACGCGCAGGGGATGGATCGCAAACACGAGGGCGGCAAACCCCGCCGATACAGCGAGCGCGTGACCGCGTTCGGAGGGACTGGGCAGAGCCAGTGTCAGGATCCGACGGACTACGAAGAAGAAGACGGCCGCATTCGCGGTGTGCAGGAGGAGACTCGTCAGGTGATACCCGAAGGGATTCATGCCCCACAGCAGGTAGTCCAGCCCGAGCGTCATCCACGTCAGCGGAATGTAGTGGCCCTGGTGCGTGGTCCACATCCAGCGGAGCTGGCTCCAGGCGAGCCCCCGATAGTGAGGGTTGTCGAGGAAATTCTCGGGATCGTCCCAGCTCACGAACTGGTTCTGCAGCGCGGGGAGGAAGGCGGCGAAGGTGACAAGAGCAATCAGCGATGGGACCAGCCAGTGGCGCCATCGCTGGGTCAATGCGCGGGCCACCGGTTCACTGTGCTCTCGGAGGGGCAGTTGCGGGTGTTGGCGGTTGAGGGCCGCTTCCAGCTTGCGGGCCTTCTTCTTGCGGCTCATGGGAGCTCAAGACCTAATGTCTCACGGGTCGTAGTGTTTTTGACAATTCAGGGGGACACAAGGCGACCGAGCGATGACGCCCGGGGACAGCGGCGACCGAGGTAAGGAGATGCTTTCGATCGAAAACAGCGGAAACTTCAGCCCTCCGGCGTCGACCCAAAAGCGATGCGGTAGTGTCAGGGCCCTTGTTGTCCAGGTCCCAACGCGAATCCTAATCTCCGTCGCGTACCTTCGAGCCCTACAAGCCGCCGTCGTTTCCCGTGCTCTCCGCGCGCTTCAAGCATCCGGAGGGGCAGTGGATCGCCATCGCCGACTTCAATCCGCGCTTCGCCCATCCCCCGGCCACGCCCCCCGCCGTGTAGCGCGGATCCGCGCCGTCGAGCGCAAGACCGGACGAATCATCCCGTTCCTGTTCCCGTACCTCAGTGGTCCGCTACGCCTGGGCCGGCGCCGACGGGACTTCAGGAAGGCATGGGAGGCCGCGTGCAAGGCGGCCGGCGTTCCGCGGATGCATCGGCACGACTTCCGGCGCACCGCGGTGCGGAATATGGTCAATGCCGGCGTCCCGGAGCGCGTCGCGATGAAGGTGACCGGCCACAAGACGCGCGCGGTGTTTGATCGCTACCACATTGTGAGCCCCGGCGACCTGCAGGATGTTGCCCGCAAGCTCACGGGCACGTTTTCGGGCACGTCGGGTGTTTCCGTCGTTGACGCGCAGCCGCAAGTCCGCGAGAATCCAAGCACGGGCGGATAGCTCAGCTGGGAGAGCGCGGCCCTTACAAGGCCGAGGTCAGAGGTTCGATCCCTCTTCCGCCCACCACCGAACGATCCAGAATTTTCGACCAGTTCCTGACCGTCGGTCAGTTCCTCGCCAATCGACAGCTGTCCACTGAAGGGTAGGTGAAACGCCAAGCTCTTGATTTTCCGGACTCTGACGACCGCGTTCCGTTTGGTGCCCGGCTTGCACTTTGACGCGCCTGAAATGAAAGAGGATCTCCGGGCCGAGCCCCTGAGGCCGGGCGACCTTCTCATCGCCAGTTCGGACTACGCGCTGCGAGCGCGGATCGTCCGGACTCTGGGTGGCGAGGCCGATCTCAGATCGATCCGCGAGGCACCGGACCGGGCGACCGCTGAAAGACTCCTTGCGGCGCTCGGCCCCTCGGTCCTTCTCCTCGATCTCTCATCGAAGGGGTTCGACGGGCTTCAGAGTCTCAAGACGATCCGCTCTCTCAGTCCGACGACCCGGACGATCGTGCTGGCGGACGCCGACGGCGACTTGGCCGCCGTCAGGGCGCTGAAGGATGGTGCGCACGGGTATTGCTCGCGGAACACCGATCCCGGCCTCATCCTCAAAGCGATCCGGCTCGTCCGGCAGGGAGAGATTTGGGTCGGGCGAAAGGTGATGCTCGAGCTCATCGACGAGCTGACGGCCCTGCATGCGGCGCGCGCGGTGGAAGACGAAACCCGACTTCGCCGGTTGACTCAGCGCGAGCGCCAGATCAGCGGCCTGATCGCCATCGGCGCGAGCAATAAGGAGATCGCCGACAGACTCTCGATCACGGAAAGGACGGTCAAGGCGCACCTCACGAACATTTTTCAGAAGCTTCAGCTCTCCAGCCGTGTCCACCTCGCCATCCACGCTCTTCAGCTGAGCGCCGCGACTAAGACCAAAGTCCAATAGATCGACCCTCGCGTTCCTGGTAATTCAGGGAGACGCGCCTCGCGGCGCCGGGAGGAGTCGATGGCCGACGTCACCGTGGTGATTGCCGCTGAATCGCACCAGCGCGTGCGCGCCCTGCTCGATGGCGAGGCAGGGATCGTGGTCGCCGGTGAGGCGCGAAGCCTGGCTCACGCCTTCGTCCTCGTGGCGCGGCTCCGGCCCGCCGTGCTGCTCCTCGACTTCGGCCGAAGCTGGCGCGACGCGTTGGCCGCGCTCCGGGCGATCCGCAGCCAGAGTTCGCGCACGCGTATCATCCTCCTCACCACCCGTCGGACCCCCGAGTCGTCGATTCTCGAAGCCGTGAGGCAGGGCGCGGGCGGGTATCTGGGCGAGGCGGCGGTCGGCGGCTTCCTCGCCAGAGCGGTGCGAGCGGTCCACGCAGGCGAGGCGTGGGTCCCCCGTCGGCTGGGCGCGCAGATCCTGCGCCGACTGATCCGCGCTCGTGGCCTGGCGCGTCACGCCCGGCGCTTCCAGCGCCCGGCGATCGGATCGGGGAAACCTGCGCAGCCGGCTGCGGTCCTCCTCCTGTCGAAGCTCCGCGCTGCGTGCACGCCGTCGTGATCAGGATCACTCGAGTAGGACTAAAGTCCAATAGACCGAGCGCCGCGCCTCTGATAACTCATGAGAGTCCCAACACGCGCGAGACGACACCCTCTCAGGCCTGGAACCCCAGGAGGTTTGAATGGCGAATCTGACGCTGCCAAAGCTGTTGATCATTCTGTGTGGGCTCGGCGCCCTGTTGATGATCCAACCCGAGATCGCGGCGGCCGATGATGACGAGGATGAGAATCAGCATGAGACCTACATCCTCTATTTCAGACCGACGCAGAACGCCCCGCCCGGCGCGTCGGGCAAGATGAAGATTAGTGTCGACGCGTCTCGCGGCGACACGCGCGTGAAATTCTCCGTTCGCCACGCGTATCCCAACACGCTGTACACGATCTGGACAGTCTTCAACGAGCTGCGCTGGCCGTTACCCAAGAAGGGCGTCGACGTCCCCGCGAGTTCTGCCGCCAAGCGCCCCGGATTCCCACAGGATGGCAACGGGGTCTCCCCCCTCGCCCGCCTGGACGCCTCGTTCACCGCCGGCATGGGCATCGACCCCGGAGCGTCGTTCGTGACTGACGAGGATGGCGACGGCGAGATCGCGCTGACACTGGATTACGACCTGATCCGTGAAGCTCCCGTGAGCAACAAGGACGTCATCACTCAGTGCGTCTCGAGGGCGTTCGATGCGACCAAGGGCTGTCTAGATACTGTGAAGATCACGACGACGTGGCTTCGCACGTTCGTCGGCGAGTTCCCGCCTTCCGAGCGGGCCCGCCGCTGTGCGAACTACGACCCGGACGCGGATTCGGACGTCGTGTCCGACGAGACGAAGCGTCGCGGCGCGGACGCGCGACTCTGGCAGTGCGTGGACCCCACGTCCGTGAATCGGCGGAGCGGGAGGTTCATCGTGCGGGTGCCCCGATTCGAGTTCGACCACTTCCGCCTGGCCGCCCATCCCGACAGTCTCACGCACGGCTTCATCGGCGGCAATGGGACGGACCATCGGATCGACATGGTCGGCCGCCGCAGCGACCTCATCACGGACTGACCCAGAGCGAGGAATGACAATGCTGCGAAACGTGGACTGGACCCGCGGCCCGGAGGGGCCGCGCTCCGTGCTGACCGTTCTCCTCGCGCTCTCCGGCCTCGTCTACTTCGGCGTCGTGACCCTCACCTCGGTGCTCGCGCCCTACCGCTTCGCGATTCCGTATGCCGTGCCCATCTTCGATACGCCGTTCGTCCTCGCCGCCATCGGCGTGGGGTATCTCTGCTGGGAGCGTCATCGAGTCCGGCAGGACGTCCGCTCGGCGTCGCTCGGGGGCGCGCTGTGGCTGGCCGGCCTGCTGGGCGTGGCGCACATCCTGGCGCAACCGGATTACTCGAGCACCCTCGGCGTCAACCCCGGCATCGCTCCGTACTTCTTCTTCCTGAGCTACCTGGCTGGCTTCGTCGGGGTCGCCCTCGCGGCTTCCCTTGCCGATCGGCAGCTCCCCCTGAGTGACCGGGCCCGCCTTCGGATCGCGGCCGCCGCTCTCGGCCTGAGCGTCGTCATCGTCGTCGCCGTGTGGGCGATCCGGCCGCTCTTGCCGTCACTCGTCATGAAGCCCGGCCGTCTCACCCCGTTTGCGATCCTGGCCGGCGCTCTCAGCGCCGGGCTCGCCGGCGTCTGGGCGCTGGCGGCCGGACGGAAGAGGGCTTCCGGGAAGGACGGAGACGTGCTTGCCGCGTACCTTCCGCTCGCCGCGTTTATCTGGCTCCTCGGACTCACCGGGTTTCTCCTCTGGCCGTTTCGCTACGGGCTGCCCTGGTACATCGCGGGCCTGGCGCGCCCGGTCGGCCTCGGCGTGATCCTCGTGGGCCTCATGCGCGAGCAGATCTGGCTCTACCGGGAGATCATCAGCAAAAACCGCGACCTCACAGCCCGGGAACTCATGGCTCGCGCCGAGGCCGCCGCCTCCGAGCGCCGATTCGCGGGTCTCGTGCAGGATCTGGACGCCGTCGTGTGGGAGGCGGACGCGACGTGGCGGTTCTCGTTCGTGAGCGACCGCGCCGAGGCGATCCTTGGTTACCCCGTCGCGCTCTGGCTCGCCGACCCCCAGCTCTTCGAACGACACATTCATCCGGACGATCGTGAGGGGACGCTGACGCTGTTCCGAGAGGCCGCCGCGCGGGGCCGGAACTCCAGCTTCGAGTACCGTGCCGTCGCGGCCGACGCCCGCACGGTCTGGCTCCGGGCGATGGTTCACGTCGTCCAAGACGCGCATGGAAGAGTGGAGAAGCTCCGCGGCTTGATGGTGGATGTTTCCGAGCGCCGGCAGCTCGAGGATGAACTGCGGCAGGCGCAGAAGATGGAGGCGGTCGGCCGCCTGGCCGGCGGCATCGCCCACGACTTCAACAACCTCCTGACCGTGATCATGGGTCAGACGCAGCTGCTGCGGCTGCGCGGTGAGCGCCACACACCTCAGGACGGCGAAGTCGCGGTGATCGAGAAAGCCGCGGAACGCGCCGCGGAGCTGACCCGCCAGCTCGTGGCGTTCAGCCGGAAGCAGGTGCTCCAGCCCAAGGTCATCGATCTCAACGCCGTCGTGACGCACGTGGGTACGATGCTCCGACGGGTCATCGGCGAACGCGTCGAGCTGGTCATGAGCCTGAAGCCGCGGCTCTGGCACGTGAAGGCCGATCCTGGGCAGATCGAGCAGGTCATCATGAACCTCGCGCTCAATGCCCGCGACGCAATGCCGGCCGGCGGCCGGCTCACGATGACGACCACGAACGTGACGGTCGAGGGGACCAGTCAACGCCAACGTGCCTTGGCGCCACCGGGCGCCTACGTCGCCCTGACCGTGAGCGACACGGGCTTCGGCATGGACGCGCAGACCCAGTCGCGCATCTTCGAGCCGTTCTTCACGACCAAAGAGATCGGCCGGGGGGTCGGTCTGGGGCTCTCGACGGTCTACGGCATCGTGAATCAGAGCGGGGGCGCGATCCGGGTGGACAGCGAGCCGGGCGGCGGCAGCACCTTCACGATCTACCTGGCTCGCGTCGACGACCCGATTCCACCCCTCGAGCCTAGCAGGCCTACGAAGGCGTTGCGGGGCTCCGAGACGATCCTGGTGGTGGAGGACGAAGACGAGGTTCGCGACGTCGTGCTCCAGGCGCTCGGGATCAACGGCTACTCCGTGCTGCAGGCCTGTGATGGTCGCGAGGCCCTGGCGATTGCCGATCGGCAACCAGGGCCCATCCATCTGCTCGTGACCGACGTCGTCATGCCGCACATGAACGGTCGCGAGCTCGCCGAGCAGCTCGCTCCCCGCCGCCCCGAGATGAAGGTCCTGTACATGTCCGGCTACACGAACGATTTCGTTCGTTCCCAGCCCGCCGGTGATCAGCAACCGGCGTTCTTACAGAAGCCCTTCAGCTGCGAGACGCTCGGACAAAAGGTTCGAGGCGTTCTCGACGCGGGTGCGCCGGCCGCCTTGGTTCACGTCCACGAGTAACCAGGGCCTCCGGAGGGGCCGTCGTGAGGAGGAGCACGTCCGCCAGGCCTGCGATCTGATGACGACGCTGGTCGGCTTCCTCGGAGCCGCGGAATCGCCCGAGTTCAGCAGTGAGCGCCGAGCGCAGCTCACGGCGATAGCCACCCGTCAGGCGACTGCCCTGCGGAACCTGCTCAAGGGCCGGCTCATGGTCATCGTCGCCCATGACCGCTCGGAGCGATACGAACCGCTGAAGCGGGCGTTTGTCCTCGATTCGGAGGTCGAGGTCATTCTGGATCGCCGGCTCGGACGCGGGGCCGGGTCCGCCGCCGAATCGTCTCTCGAGCGCCGACCACCAGACCGACGGCGTCAGATGATCGACGATGATCTCCGTCGCGCGGGCGTTGCACTGGTCCGTCCCGCCTCTGAACTGAACTCCGACGGTCGCTCCTTCTTCACGGCGTCTCCGCCCGTGGCAGCCCGTCGCGTCTCGAATGAAAACGACCCGCACGGGGCGCCGGGCGACGAATCTTCAGCCACACGCATCCTGATCGTCGACGATGACCCCGGAGTGATCGGAGTCCTGAGCGCCTTTCTTCAGCTGGATGAAGGGGAGTACATCGTCGAGACTGCGTCGAGCGGAGAGAGCGGACTTGCGGCCATCCAGCGCCGCCGTCCAGACCTCGTCCTTCTCGACATCAACATGCCGGGCCTCAACGGTCTGGAGCTGCTCAAGCACATTCGACGCATCGACCGAGGGATCCCGGTCATCATGGTGAGTGGGAGCACTGACCTGGCCGACTTTGTCGACGCCTCGCAGAACGGCGCGCTGGCCTACATCCCCAAGCCCTTCAAGTTCGGGTACATCAAGCTCTTGATCTCCACGGCGCTCGAGCAGCGGTCTGCGCGTGCCAGACCTCGAGCCTCCATGATGACGACCGAGAGCGCACGGTTCAGCGGGCGGCCGTCCGCCACGCATCGATGACAGACCACAACGACACCGCGAGCAGGGCGCACAGCGGAACGACCAGTGCGGCCCCCGGTCGAGTGAGCGCGTCCGCATCGGTCGGAGCGGCGCGGCTGACGAGCCAGCTCAGAACGATGCCGAGCGCCAGGAAGACCATCGCCTTGATGGGCTGACGGTTGTAGAACTGGCCGAGCCCCGGGAAGATTCCCGAGAGGATGAGCGCGACCGTTTTCCGGCGGCGCGCGCTGGGCCCCGTCATGGAGGGGTCAGGGCGACCCCGCCCTTGATCACCTGCTTGATGCGTCGCGCGTCTTGCAGCACGCGGATATCGCGCAGCGGATCGCCCTCGACGACGACGAGGTCCGCCCACTTGCCCTTCTCGATCGTCCCGATCTCCTGCTCGAGCCCGAGGCACTCGGCCGCCAGGCGCGTGGCCGCTTGAAGGGCCTGCATCGGGGTCATGCCGGCCGCGACCAGGTGTTCGAGCTCCAGCGCGTTGTTTGGATGACCGTGCCCCCCGGCATCGGTCCCGGCCACCACCTTGACTCCCGCCGCCAACGCCCGGTTCACGCTTTCGATGTGATGCGAGCGCAGGGCCCGGGCGCGCTCGCGGACGTGCGGGGCGGTCGACTCGCGATGGTACTCATAGACGGTCAGGGTCGGGACGAAGAAGATGCCGCGCTCCGCCATCATCGGGATCAGGTCGGGGTCCTCGTCGAGGTAGCAGCCGTGCTCGATGGAATCGACCCGGGCCTCGATCGCCACACGCAAGCCAGGACCGCCGACCGCGTGACACATGACCCGTCGCCCGAGGGCGTGGGCCTCGTCCACCAGCGCATTCATCTCGTCCAGGCTGAACGCGCGATCCTTCGGGCCGTGACCGGCTCGCGAGCTGGCGCCTCCCGTCGTGGCGCACTTGATCACGTCCGCGCCCGCGCGGACCATCGTGCGGACTCTTGTCCGCACGCCCTCGATGCCGTCGGCGACGCTCGGGGGGAGGCTCGGGTCGTGAAGAAACGGCGATTCGTGACCGGACGGGCTGATGCGATCGCCGATCCCTCCGATCGGCGAGATGATCGCGAGCGACAGGACGAGGCGCGGTCCCGTGATCAACCCCTCCTGGATCGCGAGCCGGAAGCCGGCGTCGAGCCCGCCACCGTCCCGTACCGCCGTGTAGCCCGACGCCAGGACCTGGCTCACCACCCGCGCCGTCCGGAGCTGCCGGGTGCTCTGCGGCTCGTCGAGCCCCCAGCGTCTCACGAGCTCGTAGCCGTGGAAGGCGAGGTGGTCGTGACAGTCGATGAGGCCGGGCAGTACGGTGAAGCGTGAGGCGTCGATCACCTCGGCGTCCGGTGGCCGGCCGGCACTCGGGCCGGCCGTGGTCACCGCCTCGATCCGTCCGTTGTCGATCAGCACGGCGGCGTCTCGCACGGGTGGAGCCCCCGTGCCATCGATGAGCGTGCCGGCGCGAAGAATCTTCATTTCGTGCCTCCCGGGCTGGCGGTGCCCACCAAGACGTTGGATTTACTCGTCGAGGGTGCTAGCGTTTGAGATCGTAGATGCCACACGGGGTACCCGCTGCTCCTCACCACCATCATCATCATCGATGGTGGCGCCGGAAGCTCCGGCTCCTGGCCACCTTCGATTTATGGCTCGGTGTCGCGATCGCGGTCGTCGCCGTTGTCGGCCTCATCACCCTCTTCTTGACGATCGCCCGCAACGTCGCGATCTGCGTCGCCGGGGTGAACTGCTGACCGAGCCGGCCCGCCGACGCGTCCTTCCCCTGACTGACCGGCCTTCCTGACCGCTCAGACTGTACCGCGAATCGTGCCCCTTGACATGCCGGCCGTTCGGTCTACGCTCTGAGGTCGACTCGAGATGAGTGGCCCGCAGGGCCGCTCGAAAGGGGGTCGACGATGCCGCACTATCTGAGCGACGAGGAGCTCAGGCGAACGGCGCCCGCGGAGGTGGCGTCATTCAAGTCACCCGTTCCCACCCAGATCGTCTCGAACGGCGAGTTCAACCCGCTGCCCCAGACCCGCGAGCAGCAGCGCGTGGAGG
>Ga0209058_1004171_pt1 | contig 11562 bp, 6 predicted proteins | sample GraSoiAngelo_147_FD_185904 | JGI IMG/M metagenome (GOLD analysis project Ga0209058, IMG submission 185904) | Grasslands soil microbial communities from the Angelo Coastal Reserve, California, USA - 14_1009_05_40cm (SPAdes) (version 2) | ecosystem: Environmental > Terrestrial > Soil > Grasslands ... | reverse complement strand
CTCCCCGAAGACCTGTTGAAGTACGGCTTGATCCCCGAGTTCGTCGGAAGGTTGCCGGTACTGACCCACGTCAACAACCTCGATGAGGACGCGCTCGTCGACATCTTGACCAAGCCGAAGAACGCGCTCGTGCGCCAGTACATGAAGTTCTTCGAGTTCGACGGGGTCGAGCTCGAATTCACCGACGACGCGATGAGGGCGATCGCCGAGCAAGCGATCCAGCGCGGGACGGGTGCCCGCGGACTCCGGGCGATCATGGAGGAGGTCCTGCTCAACGTGATGTACGAGCTGCCCTCCCGCGAGGACGTGACGCGGTGCCTCGTCGATCGCGACGTGGTCCTCACCGGCGTCAACCCGACGCTCATCCCGCGTGAGCAGCACGCCGCCAAGAAGCGCGGCGAGCGGCACGAGCGCACCGCGTAGCAGGCACCGACGAAGAGGGGGCTGTTGATGGAGCAGATGGAAGCGCGCAGCGGAACCGGTCCCATGGTCGATTTCCCTTGGTGGGTCTTCCTGATCACGGGTATCGCATGGATGATCATCGCGGTCATCGTCCTCCGGTTCCAAACGGACCCTCTGACCTCGGTCGCGACCGTCGGATTCCTGATCGGCGCGCTGTTCGTGTTCGCCACGATCAATGAGTTCGTCACGGCCAGTATGGTCGACGAGTGGAGGTGGCTGCACTGGCTCATGGGGCTCCTGTTCTTGCTCGGTGCGCTGTACGGCTTCGTCCGCCCGTACGACACGTTCTTCGCCCTCGCCTCGGTGCTTGGGTTCTTGCTGGTTTTCATGGGGACGCTGGAGATCATCCGGGCCACGATGTCTCGGGACGTGAACCCGCTCTGGGGACTCGGGCTCGTGACCGGGATCCTCTTGCTGTTGCTGGGCATCTGGGCGTCGCAGCGCTACTACCCGGCGCGGGCCCAGTTGATCCTCGTCTGGGTGGGGTTCATGGCGCTGTTCCGCGGGATCGGTCAGATCGTGTTGGCCTTCGGGGTCCGCCGGGAGCTTCGCGCGTAAGCGCCTCAGGTTCGGTCAAGGACCTGGCGGGCGACCGCCAGGTCCTTGGTGGCGTGGAGCCCCTCGAACGGCGAGATCGACCTCGGTGAGGGCGCGCTCCCACGGCGTCCCGAGGCGGTCGAACCGTTCGATCGCCGCTCGGAGCGAAGCTTCGGCGCGGGCGTCGTCGCCTGCGGCGGACGCCGCCCGCCCCTCCAGACGATCGGCGAACGCGAAGACGCTCTGCGCGTCGGTCTTCTCCGCGTGCGTGCGCATGCCCTCGACGCGCGCGCCGACACCATCCCAGGCGTCGGTCGCGGCGACGAGCTCGCTCTCGGCCTCGAGCGCGTCGCCCTTGTGGACCGCCCAGTTGGTGGGTCGCTCCAACGAGCGAGCCCGCGCGAGATCCCCGGTCCGAACGATGTATCGCAGCAGGAAGGGGTAGAGCCTGCCGGACGTCGTGCGCTCGAGGGTGGAGAGAAGGCCCGACAGTCGGTCGCTCTCGACGACATCGCCTCGGGCGTCGTGGATCAGCGCCGCCGTCCCGAACGCGTGCGCCGCGAAGTACGGCGGCTCATCACGACGATCGTCCAGCAGCTCGCGGAGGAGCCGGAACTCCTCCAGCGCGGCGTCCCACGACCCGAGGCGGCAGAACGTCACGCACCGCCATGCACGGACATGGATCTCGACGTTGGGGCCCCTCCCGGCGACCGCTGCGAGGCCTTGATCGCTGACCTCCAGGGCTCGCGGGTAGCGCCCGGTCTCGTAATACCCCCACGAGCCCATGCCGTAGAAGTCACCGATCTCGACGACGTCGGTGACCCCGCCCATGATCGCCGCGCGCTCGTGCCAGAGCGAGATCGCTTCCCGGTAGTTCCCGACCGAGGACCAAGCGCCTTGCGCGTTATCGAGCGCGAACGAGGCCAGGTCAGGTCTTCCGAGCCGGATCGCGATCCCGGCGGCTTCCCTGCCCGCGTTCGCGAACGACCCGAGCTGGTCGTCCGTCAGCGTTTCATCGGGGAAGGCGAACGGCCACGAGGCGCGGAGCCCGAGCACCCGAACCCGCTCTTCGCTATCACCCTCAGGGAGGTTCGTCGCGGCAAGATCCAACATCGCGCGGACGTCCGCTTCGGGTGGGGTCCCCCCACGCATCGAGCCGGGCCAACGGACCGCGATCTCGGACGCCCGGGCGGCCAGGTAGGCAACGCGCCGAGCGTCCGGCGGCCGGGCTGCGTCACGCACGAGCGCAGCTTCGCGGAAGTACCGCCACGCGAGGTCACCGGTGAAGGCGACCAGGAACGCTTCCCCGAGTGACTCCAGCGCGTCCGTCCGCTCCAGATCGCCGGAGGCCAACACGAGCGCGTCTTCGGCCAGGCGGGCGGCCTTGCGCGGCACCAGTCGGAGACGAGCGGTCGCCGACGCGCGAAGCAACCACCGGACGGCCGCCGAGCGGAGGTCGTCGTTCGGCTCGCCGCCCGTTTCCCCGGAGAGTCCGACCGCCGTCGCGTAGTGATAGGCCAATAGCTCCGCGAACTCACCGGCGCGCTCCCCGGCCGTCCGTTCGAGCCACGCGGCCACGTTCGAATGCGCGTCGGCGCGATCTCGGCGGGGGAGCGATTCGTACGCGACGTCGCGCGTCAGCACGTGCTTGAAGATGTACTCGCGCTGGCCGGACAACGTCGAGCCCGCTCGCGACGAGACCAGCTCGCGTTCCTCCAATCGACGCAAGGCGTCGCTCGCGTCGGCCCCTGACACGTCGGTCAGTTCGGTGATCGGGCCCGTCCAGAACACGCGGCCTACCACGGAGGCCGCCTGCAGCAGTCGCTTGTCACCCGCATCCAGAAGATCGATGCGTGAGGCGAGGACCGCTTGCACCGTGTCGGGGATCTCCACGTCTTCGATCCCCGAGGTGGCTCTCCAGCGATCCGCCTCGTGCCGGAGGAGACCGCCGTCGATCAGCCGTCGGACGATCTCCTCGAGGAAGAACGGGTTCCCCTCTGCCCGTTCGAGGATCCTCCCATGGACCGACGAGGGGAGGTCGTCGACGGTCAGCAGCAGCCGCACCAGTCGCTCAGCCTCGTCGCTCGAGAGCGGATCCAAGGCCAGGGAGGACATGTTCCTGCGTCCCCCGCCCCAGCTAGGTCGTTTCGCCGTGAGGTCCGGGCGCGACGGGCACAGGAAGAGCACCGGGCCTTCGACCTGTTCCGCCAGTTCGTCGAGCAGATCGAGCAGGACGGGGTCGGCCCAGTGGATGTCCTCGATCACCACGGTGACAGGCCCCGAGAGGGAAAGGGCCGTGAAGAACGAGCGCCACGCGGCGTGGAGCTCATCACGAACCTCGCGTGGCCCCGCGTCGGCGAAGGACACCTCGGGATCTTCGAGCCCCACCGTGTACGCGAGGGCGGCCGTCGAGCGGGTGGGGTCGGTCGCGACCTCCTGGGTCAGGAGGTCGCGACCGGTCTTCCGGACCTTCTCGACGGCGAGCTCAGGTGGATCAGAGTCGAGGATCCCCGCGTGACCCTTCAGGATCTCGGCGAGCGGCCAGTACGTGATGCCGTCGCCATAGGGCAGGCACCGGCCACGCAGGACGAGCGGGGGCGGCTCCCTCGCCTCGGCCCACGCGAGGAACTCGCCGGTGAGCCGCGACTTCCCGACGCCCGCGTCACCGTAGAGCGTTACGAGATGCGGCCGACGTTCAGCGACCACCCGCTCGTACACGCTCCGCAGCACCTCGAACTCGGTGTTGCGCCCCACCATGGGCGCGGAGAGACCGGGGACCCCCCGCGATCCGAGGCCCGTCTCCTCGACCAGTCGGAAGGCCCGTACCCGATCGCGTTTGCCCTTCAGCTCGTGGAGCCCTCGATCGTCGAACGAGAAGCCCCGGACTGCGTCGGCGGTCCGTTGTGAGACGAAGATCGTTCCCGGGTCCGCGACACCCTGCAGCCTGGCGGCCGCGTTCACCGCGTCACCGGTCACCATCGCCTCACCAGGTCCGGGGCTCGTGGCCGCCAGGACCTCGCCGGTGTTCACCCCGACACGGATCTGGAGCGTCACGTCGTGCCTTCGCTCGAGGTCACTGTTCAGTTCCTCGAGGCGACGCATCATGCGGAGGGCGGCCCGGAGCGCGCGCTCGGGATCGTCCTCGTGTGCGGCCGGCACGCCGAACGCCGCCATCACCGCGTCGCCGATGAACTTCTCGACCGTTCCGCCCTCCGCTTCGATCTCCTCGCGCATCGCGCTGCCGTACGACTGCATCACCTCCCGGAAGCGCTCAGGATCGAGCCGTTCGCCGAGCGCCGTCGATCCCGTGACATCGGCGAACAGGACCGTCACGACCTTCCGTTCTTGGCCGGCGTTCGGCAGGGTGGTCGGCGACCCGCACGAGGGACAGAAGCGGGCATCCTCGGGCAGCGGGGAGCCGCAGGTGAGGCACGCGGTCATGAGCGGACTGCCGCACGCCGCGCAGAAGCGAGCACCGGCAGCGTTCTCGGACCCGCACGCGAGGCACGCTGACACGGGCGGAGTCTATGGCGGTGGTCCCTCCGCTGCTCGCTACACTCGCCCGCATGCAGGTTCCGGAGAAGCCGTCGCTCGACGGCCTGGAAGCGAAGTGGGGGGAGTGGTGGGAGACCGCCGGCACCTACCGCTTCGACCGGTCGAGGACGCGCGACCAGATCTTCGCGATCGACACCCCACCACCGACCGTGAGCGGCAGCCTCCACGTCGGACACGTCATGTCGTACACCCATACCGACCTCGTCGCTCGGTTCCAACGGATGCGGGGCAAGGAGGTCTTCTACCCGATCGGGTGGGATGACAACGGCCTCGCGACGGAGCGGCGAGTGCAGAACTACTTCGGCGTTCGCTGCGACCCGTCGCTCCCGTACGATCCCGCTTTCGACATCGCCTCGTTGGAGCGGCCGGATGAAGACGAGCCGGTCGCCGTCAGCCGTCGCAACTTCATCGACCTATGCGACCGGCTCACCGTGGAGGATGAGAAGGCGTTCGAGGACCTGTTCCGCCGGGCGGGTTGGTCGGTCGACTGGAATCACTCCTACACGACGATCGGCGAGCGCTCCCGCCGCGTCTCCCAGCGGGCGTTCTTGCATCTCGTTGCCAAGGGCGTCGCGTACACGGCGGAAGCCCCCACGATGTGGGACGTCGACTTCAACACGGCGGTCGCGCAGGCGGAGATCGAGGATCGCGAGCAAGACGGCCTCTACCACCGCATCGCGTTCGATCGCGAGGACGGTGCGACCGTGGAGGTCGAGACCTCTCGGCCCGAGCTACTGCCGGCCTGTGTAGCGCTGGTCGCGCACCCTGGGGACGCACGCTACGCGACCCTCACGGGCACGACCGTCCTCACGCCGATGTTCCGTGTGCCGGTGCCCGTGTTCACGCACGAGCTCGCGGATCCCGAGAAGGGCACGGGGATCGCGATGGTCTGCACGTTCGGCGATCTCACCGACGTCACCTGGTGGCGCGAGCTCGACTTGCCCCTGCGCGTCGTGGTCGAGAAGGACGGCACCATCGGCGCCCGCACCTTCGGTGGACCGGGATGGGAGTCTCGCGATCCAGTTTCCGCGAACGCCGCGATGAACCGGCTCGCCGGACGCACGGTCAAACGGGCGCGTGGCGAGTCCGTCGAGATGCTTCGGGAGGCGGGCTCGCTCCTCGGTGAGCCGCAACCGATCCGACACGCCGTGAAGTTCTACGAGAAGGGGGAACGACCGCTCGAGATCATCACCAGCCGTCAGTGGTTCGTACCGATCCTCCGTTTCCAGGACCGGCTGATCGCGCGCGGCGAGGAGCTTTCGTGGCATCCCGCGCACATGGGGACCCGCTATCGCTCCTGGGTGGAGAACCTGAACCAGGACTGGTGCATCAGCCGCCAACGGTTCTTCGGGGTCCCGTTCCCCGTGTGGTTCCGGCTGGACGAACAAGGGCTCCCTCGCTACGAAGATCCGATGTACGTCGATGAAGCCGCGCTCCCGATCGACCCCCAGGAGGGCGTCCCGCCGGGGTTCACGTCGGAACAGCGCGGCATCCCGGGCGGCTTCATCGGTGACCCGGACGTGATGGACACGTGGGCGACGTCTTCGCTGACACCGCAGATCGCCACTCTGTGGGGGGAGGATCCCGACCTGTTCGGCCGGCTGTTCCCGATGGATCTTCGTCCGCAGGCCCACGACATCATCCGGACCTGGCTCTTCTACACCGTCTTCCGTTCGGAGATCGAGCACGGGTCGTTGCCGTGGACGAACGCTGCGATCAGCGGGTTCGTGCTCGATCCGGACCGCAAGAAGATGTCGAAGTCCAAAGGCAACGTGGTCGTGCCGACGGAGGTCTTCGAGCGGCACTCGGCCGACGCGGTCCGGTACTGGGCCGGCCGGGCCCGCCTGGGGATCGATGCCGCCTTCGACGAGAAGCAGATGAAGGACGGACGTCGCCTGGCGATCAAGGTGCTGAACGCGTCGAAGTTCACGCTCGGGATGGAGGCGGAGAGCACGAGCATCATCGAGCCCCTCGATCTGGCGATGCTCGCGTCGCTCCGAGCGACGGTCGATGCCGCCACCGATGCGCTCGACACGTACGAGCATGCGAAGGCGCTCGATGTCACCGAGCGGTTCTTCTGGGGGTTCACCGACGATTACCTCGAGCTCGTGAAGCAACGCGCCTACGGAGTACGCGGGGCGGAGGCCGCCGGCTCGGCGGTCGGGGCGCTCCGCGCCGCACTGGATGTCCTCCTCCGCGCGTTCGCACCCTTCCTCCCGTACGCGACCGAGGAGGTCTGGTCCTGGTGGCGCGAGGGCTCCGTGCACCGGAGCCCGTGGCCCGTGCCGGCCGACCTTCCGGACGGCGGCGATCCCGAGGTCTACGCGATCGCAGCGGAAGTCCTTACGGCGGTCCGCAGGAAGAAGGCGCTCGCCAAGCTGTCGCTCCGTGCCCCCGTGCGGCGCGTCCTCGTCCGCGACACGCGCGAACGGCTGGCGAAGCTGGTGCCGGCCGAGGCCGACCTGCATGAGGCGGGGAACATCGAGAAGATCGAGTCGATCGACTCGGACGAAGCATCGATCGAGGTCGAACTCGATACCGACGGATCGTGATGCGGTTCGCGGAGGCCCTCAGGCGACTGAACGCTCGCCAACCCGAGCACATGCCGGGCCCTTCGTTGGAGCGGATCCGGGAGATCGCCGCGCTGCTCGATCAACCGCAACTGACGTATCCCTCCATCCACGTCACGGGGACCAACGGTAAAACCACGGCGGCCCGGGTCGCGGCGTCGGTCGCGTGCGCGCACGGGATCACCGTCGGCCTGTACACGTCGCCCCACTTGCTGTCGGTCACCGAGCGCTTCTGGGTCTGCGGGCAGGACATCACCGAAGAGGAGTTCGCCCAGGAGTGGGAGCATCTCGACCCGTTCCTCCAGCTGGTCGATGGCCGGGGGTCCGGCGAGGTCACGTACTTCGAGGCCGTCACCGCTCTCGCGTACCTCTGGTTCGCCGACAAGCCCGTCGGGCTCGGGGTGTTCGAGGTCGGGATGGGTGGGACGTGGGATGCGACCAACCTCGTGGACGGCGAGGTCGCGGTCATCACTCCGATCGGGATGGACCACGTCGCCGAGCTGGGCCCGACGCTCGAGGACATCGCGCGGGAGAAGGCGGGGATCCTCAAGCCCGGTGCGACCGCCGTGTTCCGCGAGCAGGAGCCGGAAGCCGCAGCCGTGTTGGCGGGGCGTGCTGCCGAGGTCGGCAGCACGCCCCGCTGGGAGGGCGAGGACTGGGAAGTCGAGGAACGACTGCTCGCCGTCGGCGGGCAGGCGTTCCGCCTCCGAGGGCTCCATGCGACGTACGAGGACCTCTACCTGCCGCTGTTCGGTGACTACGCCGTGCACAACACGGCGGCCGGGATCGTCGCCGTGGAGGCGTTGACCGGCCAGCCGCTGCACGAGGAGACGTTGCGCGAGGGCCTAGCCGCGGTGCAGAGCCCCGGGCGGCTCGAGATCGTGGCGCTCCAGCCCTCGGTGATCCTGGATGGTGCGCACAACCCTGCGGGTGCGGCCGCGCTCGCCAAGGCGATGCGCGAGTCCTTCCGGTGGGAGCGCCTCCACCTCGTGCTCGCCATCAGCGCGAACAAGGATCTCGCGGGCATCTGCGCCCCGCTCGCACCGCTCGCCGACGAGGCGTACGTCGCCAAGAACGAGAGCGTGCGGAGCGCCGACCCGGCCGACGTGGCCGACGCGCTGGGTCGTCCGGCCGCGTCGTTCGGCTCGGTGGCCGCGGCGCTCGCCGCCGCACGAGCCGCGGCCGACCCTCGCGACATCGTGCTCGTGACCGGGTCCCTGTTCACCGTCGCAGACGCCAAGCGAGCGCTGGCCGCGCGATGAGCGGCCGCTAGACTGACGCGACCATGGCCATCGAGTCGACCCTCCTGATCGTGAAACCGGACGGCGTTCGCCGCGGTCTGGTCGGCGAGATCCTGCGACGGGCCGAGGCGAAGGGCCTCACGATCGATGCGCTCGAGCTCCGCGTGATCGAGCGAGCGACCGCCGAAGAGCATTACGGCGAGCACCGCGACAAGCCGTTCTTCAGCGAGCTCGTCGACTTCATCATCGGCGGACCGGTCGTGGTCGGGAAGCTCTCGGGCGAGTCCGCGATCACGTGCTGGCGCACGCTGATGGGCCCGACCGATCCCGTGGACGCGCCGCCGGGCTCGATCCGCGGGGACTACGCCACCGTGATCGGCGAGAACATCGTGCATGGGTCGGACTCGCCGGAGTCCGCAGCGCGAGAGCTGAAGCTCTTCTTCGGCGGCTGAGCCGTTTGAGCGGACTCGAGGAAGCGTTCGAGCGGATCGGCCGCGCCGCGGAGCTCGATCTTCCGCTGACGCATGCGCCGGGGCTCGCGCTCGCCGTCACCGACGGCACCGACACGCTCGGCGCGGTCGTCCGGGGGTTCGCCGACGTCGCCGCCGGCCGTCCGATCAGGGTCGACACGCGCTTCCAGATCGGATCGATCTCGAAGTCGTTCGCGGCCCTTTGCCTCCTGCAGGAAGAGGCGAGGGGGACGGTCGCGTTCGACGTGTCGGTGAACGAGCTCCTCCCGTGGCTCGAGCTGCCTGAGCCGTTCGGTCCGATCACGCTCCATCACCTCCTGACCCATACCAGCGGGCTCATGACCGGGATCGAGCACGGACCGTGGGGGAAGGCCGATGCCCTGCGCGCGCGCTCGTACCCTCCGACCTTCGCGCCCGGCGACCGCTTCTCGTACTCGAACCTCGGCTACAAGTTGGTCGGACACGTGCTGGAGCGGGTCACCGGGATGCCCGTGCATGCGCTGCTCCAACAGCGCATCCTCGGCCCGCTCGGGATGACCCGGTCCGTCGGCGCGATCCTCGAGGAGGATCGCGCCGACGCTGCCATCGGGTACGAGCCGCTCCTGTCGGACCGGCCTCCCCACCTTCAGAGCCAGCTCGCACCCGCCCTCTGGCAGGTCTCGAACGTCGCCGACGGGTCGATCGTGTCGACGGTTGCGGACCTCTGCGCGTACGCCCGGGTCGTCCTCGCGGGTGGGCGCGGGCCCGCGGGAGTGCTGCTCGAGCCCGATGGGTTCGAACGGTGGATCGGGCCGCACGCGGACGCCGGGGAGCCAGGCACGCGCTATGGATACGGGTGGAACGTCGTCAACCTCGACGGCCGGAGCTCGATCCGCCATACCGGCGGCACGCTGGGGTTCGAGTCACTGCTCGCGATCTGGCCCGACGAAGGTCTGGCGGTCGCACTGTGTCTGAACGGGTACGGGATGCGGGACGCGCTCGGCTCGTACGCGCTGAGCGCCGTTGCCGCCGCGGTGGGCGCGCGGCCGCTTCACGATCCCGTCCAGCCGGAGCCACCGGAGCGGATCGCCGACGCCGACTCCATCGCCGGACGCTTCGACGGCGGCGATCGCACGATCGAGCTGGACGCGGCCGACGGCGGGCTGGTGCTTCGATCCGGTCCGTTGGCGGTCCGACTCGAGCGATGGCCCGACGATGCCGACATCTTCGCCGTGCCCCATCCGGCCTTCGACCGGCACTTGCTCCGGGTCGTTCGTGACCAGACCGGAGCGGTGCTCGGGGTAAGCCATGGTCCCCGGTGGTACGGCCGGGAGGACGCCCTCCTCGACGAGGAGCCGCCGGTGACGCCTGGGTGGGACGCGTTCACCGGTCTCTACCGGTCGGACGCGCCGTGGGTGCGAGTGGTCACGGTCTACGAACGACGCGGATCGCTCTTCGCGGCCTGGCCCGCGAGCGGCGAGGAGTACGAGCTGTCCCCCCTCCCGCAGGGCTGGTTCGCCGTCGGGGACCCCGCGCTCCCGCGCCGAGCCCGGTTCCTCGACATGGTCGAGGGTCGCGCGCAGACATTGGACTACAACGGGGCCATCCTGACGCGCTCGTTCGAGGGCTGACCGGGCCCGGTGGGCCGATCAGCCCATCGCTCGGAACGCGACGCACGCGTTCTGGCCGCCGAACCCGAAGGAGTTCGAGAGCGCGAGCGTGACCTCCATCGTCCGCGCCTCGTTCGGGACGACGTCGAGGTCGCAGTCCGGGTCCGGGGTCGAATAGTGGATCGTGGGGGGGATCAAGCCGTCTGTGATGGCCAGCGCGCAGACCGCGCCTTCGACGGCGCCGGCAGCCCCGAGCATGTGGCCGGTCATCGACTTCGTCGATGACACGGCCACCCGGTGGGCGACGTCCTCGCCCAGAGCCGCCTTGATCGCCACCGTCTCGGCTGCGTCGTTCAGCGGGGTCGAGGTCCCGTGGGCGTTGATATAGGACACGTCCTCGGGTGCTGCGCCGGCGTCGCGGAGGGCCCAGCGCATCGCGAGCGTCGCGCCCCCTCCCTTGGGATCGGGTGCCGTGATGTGATACGCGTCGTCCGACGCCCCGTACCCCGCCACCTCGCAGTAGACGCGCGCCCCCCGAGCCGCCGCGTGCTCCTCGGACTCGAGGATCAACGTCGCCGCCCCCTCCGAGAGCACGAATCCGTTGCGTCCGGCGTCGAAGGGACGTGACGCTGTCTCCGGATCGGGGTTCTTGGTCAGCGCGGTCATCTGCGCGAACGCGGCGACCGTCAACGGAACGGTGGCCGCCTCGGAGCCGCCGACCACGCAGAGGTCGAGGTATCCATCGCGGATCAGACGCATCCCTTCACCGATCGCGTTGTTCGATGACGCGCACGCGGAGAGCGTGGCCATGTTGTGTCCGGTGAGCCCGTACCGCATCGCGATATGCCCGGCGGCGGCGTTCGCCATGAGCATCGGGACCATGAAGGGGGATACCCGCCCCGCTCCCTTCTCGAGCAGGACGGAATGCTGTGTGAGCAGGGTCTGGATCCCGCCGATCCCGGTCCCGTAGATGCAGCCGCCACGCTCGGAGACGATCTCCGGCGCGGCCGCGTCCGCCCACGCGAGCGAGGCCGATGCCAGCGCGAAGTGGACGTACCGGTCGGTGCGGCGGGCTTCCTTCGTGTCGAGGTATGCGGATGGATCGAACCCGTCCACCTCGCCCGCCACCTTGACCGAC
>Ga0209058_1004154_pt1 | contig 11590 bp, 12 predicted proteins | sample GraSoiAngelo_147_FD_185904 | JGI IMG/M metagenome (GOLD analysis project Ga0209058, IMG submission 185904) | Grasslands soil microbial communities from the Angelo Coastal Reserve, California, USA - 14_1009_05_40cm (SPAdes) (version 2) | ecosystem: Environmental > Terrestrial > Soil > Grasslands ... | reverse complement strand
GAGCCGGTCAGCTGGCGGAGCGGGCGGATCGTGATGCCCGGGCTCTCCATATCGAGAACGAAGTAGGTGAGGCCGCGGTGCTTGGGCAGCGACGGGTCGGTGCGGGCGAGCAGGATCGCCCACCTGGAGAACTGCGCGTAGCTCGTCCACACCTTCTGGCCGGTCACCACGAACCCGTCGCCGTCGGGCTCCGCGCGGGTGCGGAGCGCGGCCAGGTCGCTGCCCGCGCCGGGCTCGCTGAAGAGCTGGCACCAGATCTCCTCGGCCGAGAGGATGGGCGGGAGGAAGCGGCGCTTCTGCGCCTCGCTGCCGTGCGCGATGAGGGTTGGGCCGGTGTTGTTGACGCCGACGCGGTTCAGGAGCTGCGGCGCGCGGGCGCGGGCCAGCTCCTGGTTCAGGATCGCCTGCTGGGTGGGGCGCGCGCCGCGCCCGCCGTACTGGCGCGGCCAGAGGAGGCCCAGGTAGCCGGCGGCGTGGAGCCTCTGCTGCCAGTCGCGCAGGAAGGCGACCTCCGCGGCCAGCGAGGCGTCGTCGTGCGGCACGCGCTCGGCGCGCACTGGCCGGTTGGCGGCGAGCCAGGCGCGCAGCTCCCGGCGGAAGCGCTCGTCAGCGGCGGAGAAGGCGAAGTCCATGACGGTTGTGCCTGTCTTAGCATTCCTGGGCCAGCTATTGCCTCCGCGGTGGAGGAGGGGGCATTAGAGACGGCATGGGGATCACGTACGTGGATGCCGAAGTGAGCAACGAGGGTGGCGTTGCCCGGACCGTCCGCTTCCTGGTCGACAGCGGCGCAGCCTTCACCGTGTTGCCGCAGGAGACATGGCGGGCGCTCGGCCTCCAGCCGACGCGGACCGTGGACTTCGCTCTCGCCGACGGCTCGATCATCCGGCGCGACGTCTCGTATTGCTTCCTCAAGTTTGAGGATGTGCGGGCGCCCACCCCAGTCGTGCTGGGCGAAGCGAACGATGCGGCGCTGCTCGGCACGCTCACGCTCGAGAGCATGGGGCTCGTACTCGACCCGTTCGAACGAACGCTGCGGCCGGCGCGCCTGAGGCTGGGTGCGGTGGGGCCCGCCGGAGCGATCGCATAGCGCCCGGAGGACGGTTGCGCTTCGGCCTGGTGACGCCTGTCGTCACCCACCACCCCGACCACGGCGCCGAGTGGGAAGAGCATGCCGGCCCGCCCGAGCTCGCCCGCATCGCCAGGGCGGCCGACCGCCTCGGCTACCATCACCTCACCTGCAGCGAGCACGTCGCCATCCCCGCGGCGGCCGCGCCGGTGCGCGGCGCGCGCTACTACGACCCCCTCGCGACCTTCGCCTTCCTCGCGGCGCAGACAGCCCGCATCCGCTTCGCGACCCACGTGCTGGTGCTGCCGTACCACCATCCGCTCGCCATCGCGAAGCGCTACGGCACGCTCGACCGGCTCTCGGGCGGGCGGCTCATCCTGGGCGTCGGCGTGGGGACGCTGGCGGAGGAGTTCGCGCTCCTCGGCGTCGAGTTCGAGGGCCGGGGCGCGCGCTACGAGGACGCGCTGCGCGCGCTGCGTGCCGCCTTCGGCCGCCGCGAGCCCGCGTATGCCGGCACGCACTACCGCTTCGAGGCCTTCCTCGTCGATCCGTGCGGCGTGCAGGCGCAGGTGCCGATCTGGCTCGGCGGGCGGAGCCCGCGCTCGCTCCGCCGCGCGCTCGTCTTCGGCGACGGCTGGGACCCGTTTCGCCTGACGCTCGACGAGCTCGGGGCGCTCCTCACGCGTGCCCGCGCCTCCCGCGAGTGGCGCGCGCGGCTGGCGCCGTTCGAATTGGTGCTGACGCCCGACCGGCTCCTCGACCCGACCCGACCCGACGAGCGCGCCCGGCTCGGGGACCTGCTCGAGCGCTACCGGGCGCTCGGCGCGACCATCGTGAACCTCCGCTTCCGGCACCGGAGCCTGGAGCACTACCTCGAGCAGCTCGAGGCGTGCGCCACCGAGATCGTGCCGGGCTTCGCATGAGGGGAGCGGCGGTTGCGCTCCTCCTCCTCGCGACGGCCGCCAGCGCAGGCCGTTTCGACGCCTACTTCGCCGAGCTCGAGTCGCCGGACCGCGCCGGCTGGCAGCAGCCGGCGCGCGTGGTCGAGACGCTTCGCCTGCGCGCCGGGATGACCGTCGCCGACGTGGGCGCCGGCACGGGCTACTTCGCGCGGCGCTTCGCGGCTGCCGTCGGGCCGACCGGGAAGGTGCTCGCGCTCGACATCGAGCCCGAGATGCTGGAGGAGCTCCGCCGCCGGGCGCCCGACGCGACCAACATCGAGACGCGGCGGGCCGAGCCCGCCGATCCCGGGCTCGCGCCCGCGAGCGTCGACGTCGTCTTCATCTGCGACACCGGACACCATCTGCACGACCGCGTGCGCTATTACGGGAAGCTCCGCCGCGCGCTCCGCCGCGGTGGGCGGCTCGTGCTCGTCGACTTCTACAAGCGCCCGCTGCCGGTCGGCCCACCCGTGCAGGAGAAGCTCTCGCGCGCCGAGACGCAGCGCGAGGCGGAGGCGGCGGGGTTCCGGCTGCGGGCGTCCCACACATTCCTGCCCCACCAGTACTTCCTGGAATTCGCACGATGAGCGCGCCGGAGGTCTCGATCCTGCTGCCGGCATACAACGCCGGGGCGACGCTCGACGCCTGCCTCCGCAGCGTGGCGCGCCAGACGTTCCCGCGTTGGGAGTGCATCGTGGTCGACGACGGCTCGGAGGACGGGACGCGCGCCGTCGCCGAGCGCTTTGCCGCGCGCGACGAGCGCTTCCGGGTCGTCGCCACGGCGCACCAGGGCCTCGTCGCGGCGCTCGGCACCGGCCTCGAGCGCTGCCTCGGCCGAATGGTCGCGCGCATGGACGCCGACGACGTCATGCACCGCGAGCGCCTCGCCGCCCAGCTCCGCGCGCTCGACGCGGAGCGGGCTCTCGCTGCCGTCGGCTGCCACGTCCGGCTCTTCCCGCGGCGCGAGCTGAGCGACGGCCTGCGCGCCTACGAGCGCTGGCTCGACGGCATCGACTCCCCGCGCCGGGTGCGTGCGGAGGCGTTCGTCGAGTGTCCGGTCGCGCACCCGACACTCATGGTGCGCACGGACGTGCTGCGCGCGGCGGGCTACCGCGACGAGCACTGGCCCGAGGACTACGACCTCGTGCTGCGCCTCCTGGGGCAGGGACGCGAGATCGGTGTCGTGCCGCGCCGTCTGCTCGCCTGGCGCGACGGCCCGCGGCGGCTCTGGCGTGCGGGCGAGGCGTACCGCCCGGAGCGCTTCACCGCCTGCAAGGCGGCCTTCCTCGCCGCCCACTTCCTCGCCGGCGCCGACCGCTACGTCCTCTGGGGCTACGGCCCGACGGGGCGGGCCCTCCGCCGCGCGCTCGCCAGGCACGGCAAGCGCCCCTCGCACGTGGTCGAGGTGCACCCCGGCCGGATCGGCGAGATCATCCACGGCGCCCCCGTCATCTCGGTCGACGAGCTGCGCGCACACCCGCGCCGCCCGCTCGTCGCCGCCGTGGCCGGCGAGCGCCCGCGGCGCGAGATACGCGACGCGCTCTCCGCGCTCGGCTTCCGCGAGACGCAAGACTTCGTGTGCGCGGCGTAGCCGCGGCGCGCGTGCGGCGGCGGGGGCGGCCTCGCCGCGACCTTCGAGGGCGCCGCGCGCGACGTTTGGCCGTGGTGTAGGCGGCCGTCGGTGCCCGAGCGGGAGCGCCGAGGCCGCCCCCGCCGCCGCGCCCCTACGCTCCCGCCCGCCGCGCCTCGCGCAGCTCGTACATGGCGCGGAAGAGCGCCGTCACGTCGATCGGCGCGTCGTACGGCTCGCCGCGCAGCTCGCGGTACGCGCGCTCCACGTTGAAGAGGATGCGCTCGGGCTCGGTCCAGCGCGCGTACGGGCCCAGGTCCGATGCGCCGCGCCGCCTCGAGCGCCGGGAGCCCGGCGTCGAAGCAGCGCTTCGTCTCGGCGCGCACGTAGCGGAGGTAGACCTGCATCTCGCGCGGCCCCTCGACGCCCGAGAGCGGGCCGTGGCCGGGCACACCACGGCGGGGTCGAGTGCCACGATCTCGTCGAGCCCGCGATCCAGCACTCGAACGTACCCTCCCAGCCGATCGGCGTGCAGAGGCGGAAGAGGACGTCACCGGTGAAGACGACGCGCGCGGCGGGAGATGGACGACGACGTCGCCCGCGGTGTGCGCCGGGCCGACGTAGATCAAGTGCACGGCGATGCCGTCCAGGTCGGCCCCCGTCTCCCTTCGGCGTGCGGCTATCTTGACAGCCACGGGTGGCGGCAGGATGTTCCACCCGCGACCGATGGAGGTGCCCCCATGAGGCTCCGGGCAACGTGTTCGGTCCTACCCGTCGCCCTTGCGGTGCTGGCGAGCTTGGTCGCCGGAACCAGCCGCGCGCCCGCCGCCGACGATGTGCTACCACCGACGCTCACGTGCGTGGACGGTCTGTTCACGAAGATCGCTCCCCGCCCTGGAGAGCTCTCCTTCCGGCGCCGACGCTGGTTCTGCGACGTGGACGGTCAGGCGAATGGCGTGTGCACCTTCGGGCGTCGTTGCCGCCAATGCTTCGGCTGTCGTGGGCTTCGCATCCGATGCGGCGTCACGGTGCCCGTGCCGGTTGGCGAGCGAGAAGGACCCGTCATACTGGTGTGCCTCTCCAGCAGCACGCCCACGCCCTGCGGGCCGACGTTGACTTGCGACACCCCGACGGAGGTCTGCGTCGCTCGCGAGCAGGGCGGTCCCGGCGTCTTCTATTCATGCGAGCCCGTGCCTGCCGGATGCGAGGCGGATCGGAGTTGTCGCTGCGTCGGTGCCGCCCAGTGCCAGCCGCCGTCCAGCACATGCATCGGTGACGGGCCGAACGCGATCACCTGCGTCTGTCCCGCGTGCGTTTAGGGCGAGGCATTCGAGCGCGGCATTAATCTCTTCCAGGGCGCCGCTCGCGTCTCAGTGCTCGCCGTCCTCCTGTGGGCACCGGGCGTGTCGGGCCAGCATCTCCCGCCTCGGCTGGTCTGGCGAGGCACCCTCACGACGACGCAGGGCCTGACCGGGACGTTGACCACTCGAACACGCCTGCATGACGGACGCGATATGGTCCCCGAGTAACGCTTGGCGGTCGGTTCGCGAGTGAGCGGATGTTCGAAGCAAGTCTCGATTCGCATGCGCTCGTCGGGCACAGCCCGCCATGGCCATAGGGCCGGTGCGGACCGTAGCTCACCGGTTGCTCACCTCCGTCGTGGTGCCCAGCATCCCCGCTTGCGTTTGCAGCCGCGCTTGACTCGATGCGCGCCGGGTGTACGGTCGCCTGAGATTCGGCACGAACGCCGATCGAGCCTCAGGATCACCGCGACCGTCCAGGGCGACCGAGCGAGAGGAGGGTCCGATGGGTCCCCAACGAAAGCTGCTGCTGTTGGCAGCGGCCGTGGTCGGGGTGATCACGCCATCCGCAGCAAGCGCCGCGCCTCCATCCCCGGCGCCCAACCCCACCCAGCTGCTGACGGGCCTGGAGGGTGGCTCGGGCAGCACCGTCGGCCCCGGTGGCGCGCTGTACGTCACCGAATCCGCGGCCGGCAGAATCTCGCGCGTCGATCCGAGGACCGGGGTGATCACGACGTTCGCCAGTGGTCTGCCGAAGTCGATCGTGGGCATCGGTGGGACCGACGTCGCGTTCATCGGCGGGACCGCGTACGCACTGGTCACCCTTGTCGGCCCCGACGTCGGCGGCGGCGACATTGTCGGCATCTACCGGGTGGACGGGCCCGACAGCTTCACCGTCGTCGCGGACATCGGCGCGTTCGCCTTGAGCAATCCGCCGAGCACTCCGTTCGACATCCCAACCGGAGTCCAGTACGCGCTGGAAACCTACCGTGGCGGGTTCTTGGTCACGGATGGGCACCACAACCGGGTGCTGCGGGTCACGCGCGACGGCGACGTTACCGAGATGATCGCGTTCGACAACATCGTCCCGACCGGTCTGGCGGTGTCGGGCAACACGGTCTACATGGCCGAGGCCGGCCCAGTCCCCCACGAGCCCGAGGACGGCAAGGTGGTGTCGTTCAGGCCGAAGTCAGCCACCGCCACGGAGGTCGCCTCCGGTGCCAGCCTCCTCGTCGACGTGGAGTTTGGCCGCGGTGGCGATCTCTTCGCCCTCTCGCAGGGCGTCTTCGGTGGCGGCCCTCCGGGCTCTCCGGCGCAGCCGAACACCGGCAGCCTCGTGAAGGTGAACGGGAACGGCACCTTCACCGTCGTCACGGACGGCTTGGACCGGCCGACCTCGGTCGAGTTCATCGGGAACACCGCGTACGTCGTCACGCTCACCGGCGAGATCTGGAAGGTCGAGAACGTCTCGGGTCCGCCCTACGGCGTGTCGTATTAAGCGAATCAGACAGCGAAGCCGCCACCCCGGACGCCGCGAGAACGGCGATCCGGGGAGGCGGAGGGGCTGGCGGAGGCGAAGGTGCGGGCTGTGAGCGCCCCCGTGGAACTATCGCCACCGAGCTTTCGCGCTCCCGCTACCCAAGCCAACTCCAGCTTGCGCAGCAGCCGATCAAGGTCCGCGGCCGCGTCCTTCGCGGTCCGCGGCATGGGTACCCGGCGAGCTCCGGCTTAGCTCCTGGGTGCCGAGGGTCGTCCCGGGTCGGTCATAGGCACAGACCCGGGTGAACCGCGAGATTCCCGGCAAAACGGTCGGCGTGGGTGTTGTCTCATCTGCGACGACGCTCCTACGGCGACCTGGAGGCGTGCATCGAGTACAGGGCACTTGACTGAACGTTCAGAAACATCTAAACACACCGAACAGACACGAGGCTGGCCATGGACCGACCGACCGGCATCTTCGTCGATGGCATCGGGGCAGCAGCCGCGACCTCGGGCGTCCTCACCCAGCTTCAGGGACGCATCTTCGCCCTCCTCTATCTCCACCAGCGTCCGCTCGCGCTGGAAGAGATCGCGGTCGAGCTCGAGCAGAGCAAGAGCAACATCTCGGTCAACATCCGCGGGCTGGTCGAGTGGCACCTGGTCCGCCGCACCCACGTGGCCGGCTCGCGCAAGGACCACTACGAAGCGGCAACGGATTTCTGGCGCGTCATGCAGGAGATCATGGAGCGCCGCTTTCGCTGGAACCTGCGCCAGGTGCTGGCCACCGTCGCCGAGACCGAGCGCGCGCTCACCGAGCGGCACGGCCGCAAGCAGGATGCGTCGGAGCGCGTGACCGCGGGGTTCATGACGAAGCGGCTCGGGGCGCTCCGCGCCTTCTTCGCCGCCGTCGACGCTGGCGTCGGGGCCTTCGCGCAGGGGCAATCGTTCGAGCCCGAGACCGTGAAGAACGTCCTCCGCATGGTCCCGCCGAGGACGTCGGAAAGGAGCTGACCCATGGAACCCGCCCTCACCGCCGCCCTTCTCTGGCTCGTCTTCGGCGCCACCCACGTCGGCCTCGCGACCCGACGGGTTCGCGCCGTCCTGGTGGCTCGGCTCGGGGAGCATGGTTTCACGGCGCTCTTCTCGGTGGTCGCATCCGCCGCGTTCGCGGTCGCGATCGCCTACTTCGCGGCGCACCGCAACGAGGGGGCGACGGGACTCGCCCTGGCGGACGTGGCGGCGCTCCGCGGGGCCCTGATGGCCCTCAGCGTGACGGGGATCGTCCTCGTGAGCGCGGGATCGGCGACCTATGTCGGGTCGCCGTACGACCACCTCGCCGGGACGGTCCGCGCGCCGCAGGGCGTCGAGCGCATCACGCGCCACCCGTTCTTCGCCGGCCTGGCGCTGTTCGCGCTGGCCCACGCCCTCCTCGCGACACGCCTGATCGGGACGGTCGGCTTCGCCGGCTTGGCGCTCGTCACCATCGTCGGGGCTCGACACCAGGACGCGAAGCTCCTGGCCCGCGCCGGTAAGCCGTACGCCGACTACCTGGCCGCGACGTCGGCGATGCCATTCGCCGCGATCCTCGCCGGGCGGCAGCGCTTCGTCTGGCGCGAGTTCCCCCTCGGCGCGTTCGCCACGGGGCTGGCGGTCGCCGTCGCGCTCCGCGCGGTGCACGGCTCGATCTTCGCGCGCGGCGGCGTCTGGGTGATCGCCACCGTCATTGGCGGCGCGGGGATCTTCGCCTGGCAGAGCGCGCGGCGGGCCCGGCGCCTGGGAGCCGCCGTCACGGTGCACACGTAGGGACGATGGGCGCCCCGCTCCTCTGGCACTGAGATGTACCGGCGCCACCGCGGGACCTCCGCAGAGGTGGGCGCGTGAGCGTGCGCGAAGGACATCAATGAGTGCCCTCGTCTCGCGGCGCCAGGCGGTCGCCTGTTCGGGCGCGGTGCTCGTCGCGCACGTGGGGCTCGCGCACGAGGTGGTCGGCACGGTGCTCTACCCCTATGGGCCCGCAGCGTTCGGCGGCCCGGTCGGCTGGCACGCCGCGGGACTCTCGGCCGTCGCCGCCGGCCTCCTGATGGCGGCCGGGGTCCTCGGGGTCCTCTGCATCCCCGTCGTCTGGCTCGCCACGGTCGTGAGCGTCGTCGGCTGGATCGTCCTCGTCGGGGAGGCGCTCTGGCATGGCGGCTTTCACTTCTTCGCCTTCACGCTGGGCGTCGCTGGCGCCGTCGTCGCGGTCGAGGGACGATGACGAGCCCGGGACCCGCCAGCCTGATCTACGACGGCGCCTGTGCCTTCTGCCGGCGACGGGTGGAGCGCCTGCACCGCTGCGACGGCCTCGGGTCGGGCTTGTTCACCCCTGCGCGACCAGGTTCGCAGCGCGTCCCTCGGGCGCCCGGGCGCCTCGAGCGCGGCTGCACGTTCCTGGGGAGTGCGCGCGATCCTGGCAGCGCCGTCTTGTGGTCATCGGCCCTGGCGGGCGCCCTGGTCCTGGGCGTGGCCTCGAATCGCAGGAGTCAGGCGCGGAATCCACCGGGGAACCTCACGGCAGTAGGCCATGTACTCCGTGCCGAACGTCTCGCGCAGCGTGGGCTCCTCGTAGAGGACCACGAAGAGGTGAAAGGCGAGCGCGACGACGGCTGCGTAGACCAGCACGCTCGTGCTGGTGAGGAAGAGTCCCTGCCCGAGGATGATGGACACGGCGCAGAGGTAGGCCGGATTGCGCACGTATCGGAACGGTCCGCCGACGACGAGGCGCCGGGGTGGGGCGAACGGTGCCGGCGTCCCGTGCCCCTCGCGCACGAAGCGCACCAAGAAGTCGAGGAGCGGTGGAATGGGCACGATCACGAGCGCGCCGCCAATCCATCTCGACGGAGCCCAGCCGAAGAACGGCGCGTCGAGCTTCCAACCTGACAGGAGGTACGGACCGAGCACGATCACCGATCCTGCGAAGAGAGGCGCGAGGGTGATCGTCCCGATCACCGCGAACCAGGGCGGTCTCTCCGCTTCCCGCCGAGCATTGCCCGGCATTAGCCCTTCTCCCAGGCGGCCCTATAGACCTTCGGCCGGAAAAGTCGAGCGGGTTCGCAAGATACTCGGCGTCCTGCGGGGAGACGAGCCCTTCAGGTGCGGGCACCGGCCGCGACGAGTCAGCGGCGGTCCTGGCCGCCGAAGAGTCACGCTCGGCCTTCAACGGCGCGCAGTACCATCTGCTGACCCTGCGCATGGTCGCGACCCCAGCGCGTATAGGCATCCAGCGCGGCCGCGAGTTCCGTCGCATCCAAGGAGCCACCCGAAAGGATCGTGGTGCCCAGCGTCTCCATCACGCGCTGCCAGATTCTGAGTGCGGCTTCGAATTCCGGTTCGCCGCGACGAGCGACCTCGTCCTCGGTGCTCGATGCAATCTGCGTGAGACCCGCGTCTGCGAACAGAGCAGGCAGGCGGTCGCCAAGCAGGTTGTCCCAGCCATTCGCCGCCCGCCACTCGAGGAAAGCCTCGTAGAAGCGCCGAACGGGGGTCGGCGGCGGCGGGTCCCAGGCCAGCCGGGAGTGGTTGTAGTCCAGTACGATGACGAGGCCGCCAGGCTTCGCTGCCGCCCGCATCCGCTCCAGTGCGCATTCCGGTCGGTCAATCCACTGTAGCGTCCGAGCAGCGGTCACGATGTCGAATTGCCCCATCACGGCAAGGGCGAGCGCATCGCATTCCTCAAAGGACAAGCCGGGAACGTGGGAAAAGCGCTCTCGGGCGAGTCGGAGCAGCTTGGGATCGCGGTCGATACCAAGGACGCGACCTCGCGGTCCCACTGCCTGCGCGACGCCGGCCGTGATCGCTCCTGTTCCACAACCGACATCCAGCACTGCCATGCCCGGCCGGAGGGCCGCCGCGAGCCGGCGGTGGTCGCGGTGGAGCGTGCGTCGCTCAAGAATCTCTGGATCGGAAGTGTGGCCTTGGGTGCTCACCGGGCGGCTAGCCTCGACCACGAAGGTAAAGCGAAGCCCACGGCAGCGCCAGCCGCCTCATGAGGGGCGCCGGCGCGCCTCGACGAGACGATAACCTGCCCGTCATCCACGCACTCCCATATCGGCCTCGGACTGGCGGCTCAGCATGTCCGCGCTCATGTGGGTGAGAACGACTCTCCGGCAGTCGAGCCGCTGACGATTCTCACGGAGGGTTTGGTAGTCGTGACGACGGAGCCAATCCTTGACAATCGCGCGCGGGCTCGGCTACGCGCCGCGGGATGGAGTTCGGCCTCTTCGTCCAGGCGCACGTCCCGCGCCACGAGGTCGAGGTCGACCCCGCCGGCGCCGAGCACACGCGCCTCCTGCGCGAGGTCGAGCTGGCCGAGGCGTGCGACCGCCACGGCTTCAAGTACGTCTGGTCGGTCGAGCACCACTTCCTGGAGGAGTACTCGCATCTCTCGGCGTCGGAGATCGTGCTGCCCTTCATCGCGGCTCGCACCAGGCGCATCCACGTCGGCTCGGCGATCTGGAACCTGACCCCACCCGTGAACCATCCGGCACGCGTCGCCGAGCGGGTCGCCATGCTCGACCATCTCAGCGAGGGCCGTTTCGAGTTCGGCACCGGGCGCGGCTCGTCGTCGACGGAGTTCAGGGGCTTCGGCATCCCCGACGGGGAGACCACGCGCGCCATGTTCGACGAGGCGCTGCGCGAGATCCTGCGCATGTGGCGCGAGACGCCGTACGGCTACGAGGGCCGCTTCTTCTCCATGCCGGCGCGCAACGTGCTCCCCAAGCCGTGGACGCGCCCGCACCCGCCGCTCTGGGTGGCGTGCGGCAGCCCGTCGACCTTCGAGAAGGCAGCCCGCCTCGGCCTGGGCGCGCTCTGCTTCTCGCTCGGGACGCCGCGCGAGTTCGAGCCGCTCATCCGCACCTACAAGGACACGATCCGCCACGCCGAGCCGATCGGCGCCTACGTGAACGACAACGTCGCCTGCGTGACCCAGCTCGTGTGCATGGAGGACCGGCAGAAGGCGCGCGCCGTCGCTACGGCGATGGGGAGCAGCTACCACACGAGCCTCGTCTTCCGGTACCTCGACACCTTCCCGCGCCCGCCGGGCGTGCCCGAGTGGCCGCGGCTCATCCCCGAGCCCGATGCCGCGACGCTCGAGGAGCGCATCCGCACCGGCAACCGCCTGGTCGGCGACCCCGACGAGGTGGCGCGCGGCGTCCAGCTGTACGCCGACGTCGGCTGCGACCAGCTGACCTTCGGC
>Ga0209058_1004153_pt1 | contig 11590 bp, 12 predicted proteins | sample GraSoiAngelo_147_FD_185904 | JGI IMG/M metagenome (GOLD analysis project Ga0209058, IMG submission 185904) | Grasslands soil microbial communities from the Angelo Coastal Reserve, California, USA - 14_1009_05_40cm (SPAdes) (version 2) | ecosystem: Environmental > Terrestrial > Soil > Grasslands ... | reverse complement strand
CGGCCTCGAGGCGCCGCAGCTTTCGTCGTAGCTCGTGCCGCTTCTTGCCGCCGAGGCTCTGCAGATATGCCTCGAAGCTATCCGGCAGCTCCACGCGAGGCGAAGTCACGAGGCGGTCGATCGCGACGTCGTAGCCGGCGGCGTCGAGCGACGCCGACATCGCTTCGACCGTCCCGGACTCCTCGGGGACGAACTTCATGCGAACGGGCGCGCCGCGCTCCGCGATCCAACCGCCGAGCGCCGTCGCGACCTGCGCGACGTCCTGCGGTCTCGCGACGACATCCTGGTAATCGGTGAGCTCGCCGCCCGCGAACGAGAATGCACCGTTGTCCTCGAGGGCAAGCGCCGCGACGCCGCGAGAATCGATCGATGCGGTGATCTGCGGGCGGTGGTCATGTGCCCGCGCGACACCGATCCAGTCCGGTGTGAGGAAGACGGTGGGGTGGGCGCGAGTCCTAGCGAGCTCGGACCATTCGGCCTCGAGCGCCGCCGGATCGCGCGCGATACAGACCGGGTCGGACGTGGTGAGGATCATCCGAGTCTAGGGGAGCGCACACTTCGGGCAACGTTCGTTTGACTCATAGAATTCCGCGGTGCATCGAGACCCCGCACCGCGGGTGATCGTCGCTCCACAATCCTTCAAAGGCTCCGCCGATGCCGTCGCCGTCGCGTCGGCGATCGCGCGCGGCGTTCGCCGTGCATGGCCGGAAGCACATGTCGAAGAGATGCCGCTCGCCGACGGTGGCGAGGGGACCGTCCGCGCTCTGGTCACCGCGACGAAGGGCGGAGTCCGCCGATCCCGCGTGCACGATCCACTCGGTCGCCAGATCGATGCCGACTGGGGCGTCCTTGGAGACGGGGTCACCGCTGTGGTCGAGATGGCCGCGGCGAGCGGTCTTCCGCTCCTCGACCCGAGCGAACGAGATCCGCGCATCACGAGCACGCGCGGGACCGGCGAGCTCATCCTCGCCGCCGCGGCGAGCGGCGCTCATCGGATCGTGGTCGGCATCGGCGGCAGTGCGACGAACGATGGCGGCGCGGGAATGGCCCGCGCGTTCGGCTATCGCTTTCTCGATCGTGCCGGCGACGAGCTCCCCGAGGGAGGCGCGGCGCTCGCGCGACTCGGACAGACCGATCCCCGCCTGGTCCGTCCCTCCATCGAGGTCGCGTGCGACGTGCGCAACCCGTTGCTCGGCCCGGAGGGTGCGTCGGCTGTGTACGGACCGCAGAAGGGCGCGACTCCAGAGGTCGTCCGCGAGCTCGATGCCGCCCTCGCGCGATACGCCGACGTGGTCGAAGCGTTCGTCGGCCGCCCCATCCGTGATGTCCCCGGTGCAGGCGCCGCCGGGGGCCTCGGAGCCGGGCTCGTCGCGTTCCTCGACGCGCGCCTCGTCTCCGGTGCCGAGCTTGTTCTGCGGAGCGTCGGTTTCGCCGAACGCGTCGTGGGAGCGGATCTCGTCGTGACGGGAGAAGGTCGCATCGATGGACAGAGCGGATACGGAAAGCTCACCGGTGCCGTGACCGCGGCGGCGCGACGCGCGGGTGTGCCGGTGATGGCCGTCGCCGGCGGTCTGGGCGCGGGGCACGACACGCTCGCGTTCGACGCGATCGCCATCGCGAGCGAGGGCGTTCCGATCGCGCAAGCGATGCGCGAACCACTTCCGCTCATCGAGCGCGCGGCAGAGCGCCTGTTACGTGCGCGACCGTCGCGTTCGCACTAGCGTTAGCCCGCCATGCGAGAGACGGCCGCTCCGCTGCGGACTCCTCCACTCGAGCGCGTCCCGCGCGATCGAACCGGGAGTCTCGAGCTGGTCCGCATCACCGAAGCGGCCGCGATCGCCGCCGCGCACTGGATGGGGCACGGCAACAACAACGAGGCGGATCAGGCGGCCGTCGATGCTGCGCGAAAGAGCATGGAGGAGACGCGCTTCAACGGGCTGATCGTCATCGGCGAGGGCGAGCGCGACGAGGCGCCGATGCTTTTCATCGGCGAGCGCGTCGGTCGCGGCGAAGGACCCGAGGTGCACATCGCGATCGACCCGCTCGAGGGCACCAACCCGGTCGCCAAGGGCCGCCCGAACGCGGTCGCCGTGATGGCCGTGTCGGAGCCCGGCGGTCTTCTCCATGCGCCAGACACCTACATGGAGAAGCTCGTCGTCGGCCCGCCGGCGAGGGGGAAGGTCGACCTCGACCGCCCTGTTGTCGAGAATCTCCAGATCATCGCGACGTCACTCAACCGGGACGTGAGCGACCTGACCATCGTCATCCTCGATCGTCCGCGACACGAGAAGCTCATCAACGATGTGCGCGCGGCCGGTGCGCGGATCAAGCTCATCGAGGACGGCGACCTGATGGCATCGCTCTCCGTCCCGATCGCCGGCACCGACGTGCACGCGGTCATGGGGACGGGCGGAGCGCCCGAGGGTGTCCTCGCCGCGGCCGCCCTGCGCTGCCTCGACGCGGAGATCCTGGGCCGACTGCGCTTCCGTAACGACGACGAGCGCCGCCGCGCGAAGAAGATGGGCATCGCCGATGAGGAGCGGATCTATAGGACCGAGGACCTGGCGAGCGGGAACGACATCCGCTTCGTCGCGACGGGGGTGACCGACGGCGAGGTCCTGAAGGGCGTGCATTTCTTCGCCCGCGGCGCTCGGACGCACTCAATCCTCCTCGACCGGCTCATGGGAAAGCTCCGCTTCATCGACACGACGCACTTCGAGGACATCGAGCAGCCACCGCTCATCCGGCTGGAATGACTTGCTAGTGCGTCTCGGCGGACCTCGGGAGCGAGGCGGCGGCATTGCGGACGGCCCGCACCAGTACCTCGTAGTTCGCGTCCTTCAGCACGCACCCGGCGGCGCCGAGATGGCGTGCCGTATCACAGACCTCTGAATCGAGCGTGTACATGACGACCCGCATGTCCGGCTGCTCGCTGGATATCCATTCGAGCAACTGAAGCCCGCGGGCGCCGGGCATCTCGTCATCCAAGATGACGACGTCGGGCATCTGCTCCTGGCAGGCGCGAACCGCCTCCTGCGCGTCGCGCGCCACGCCGACGCAATCCAGATCGCGCTCAGCGTTGACCAGATAACGGAGGTTCTCGCGGACGGACGGATTGTCGTCGACGACGAGAACGCGGATTCTGCCCCCAAGCACGGTTCGGGATTCTAGGCCTTGCGGGCCTCGCCACAATTTCGATATGAGGGTTCACGGCGTCCGCATGTTGTGGATCGGCGCAGGGCTTTGGATCGTAGCCCTCGGTGCTGGCGTGCTCCTCGTGGCGAGCACGGCACCGACGCCGGACCCGATCCCGACTCCGTCGCCGCAGAACCCGCTCGATCGGGACAAGGCGGAGAAAGCGGCTGCGGCTGCGCGCAACACCGCTCCGCCCGCACCGCCGACTCCGAGGCGCTGGAGCGCACGGACCGTCGCCGAGGTTCAGGCGAACCTTTTGACCGACGACAACTACGCGGGGGCGATCGCGGCACTGACCTCCGGTGCTGACCCCGATCCACGCGCGGTCGGTCGGGCCACGACCGTCGGCACGCCCTTGTTCGTGCGTGGACTCGCTCCAGGAAATGCCGATGAGTACCTCGTACCGGTGAATGTCGGCGGCGTGACGATCGCGATCATCAAGGTCGGTGTCGATACGAGCGGGCTCGGACAGATCGACGCTGTGCGTGGCTGGAGCACGGCAGCAACATTTCCCGCCACAGCCGAGAGCGCCGCCTTGACCAGTGCCGGCACACCGGCCGACGCCGCCGTGAAGGCCGAGCTCGTGTGGACCGAGATTCGCGGCCTTGCGGACGAGCTCAGCCCGTTCTGGCGGCTGACACGCGCGAGCGGCGCGGTGTACTTCCTCTTCGAGGACGGGAAGCTCATGGCTGCGAGCCAAGCCGGCTATTGAGGCACGCAGCCTCAACCCAGCACACTCGCCCTTCACCGAGTTGTCGATTGTCGATTGACACAGTGCCCGCGAACGCCTAAGGTCCGGCGTCGTGCCGGCCGTCCGAACGCGTAGGCGCCGTCCTGCTCCTTTATCGCCGGCGTTGAAGAACCTCGGTGATCGCTTGCGCGAGGCACGGATCGCAGCTGGAATGTCGCAGGCGCAGCTCGGTGCGCCGTACTTCACACGCGCGCATGTGAGCGCGATCGAGCTTGGGAAGATCCGGCCGGCGATGCGTTCGCTCGAGCACATGGCGAAGAAGCTCGACAAGCCGGCATCGTTCTTCCTCGACGACGCGGACGTCGAGCGGGCGCGCGGCGAGCGCGAGCTCGAGATCGAGTCGATCGCCGGTCTCCTCACGTTCGCATCCGCGCCGGAAGCACTTCGGCGCGCGGAGCGGCTGCTCGACGCGGGGACTCTGTCGGTCCGCGACACGTGCCGCCTCCGGACCTACGCGGGATCGGCACTCAACCTCGTCCATCGCGGTCGCGAAGCCGTAAAGACGCTCACCGTCGCGCAGCGCCTCGCCGGAGAGCTGGGCGACGAGCCGCTTCGTCGTGCCGCCGACTATCAGCTCGCCGTCGCGACGCGCATCGCGGGGAATCCGCGTGGGGCGCGGGAGATGCTCGAGTCGCTGTTGCGCCGGATCGAAAGCGCCAAGCCGCCGGATCAGCTCCTGCGCCTCCGGATCATGATCACCCTCGGCGGCTGCGCGCAGGACATGGGCGAGCCGCAGCCCGCGACGACCTATTACCAGCAGGCTCTCGAGTGGTCGAGCGAGATCGGCGACCTCGCGCGGATCGCGTTCATCCATCAGGGCCTCGGCAACGCGTACCGCGCGCTCGGAGATCACGACGCGGCGGCGGGCCATTACCAGAAGGCTCTCGCGTCGGCCGAGTTTGGCAAGGACCTGGTCGGGGTGCTGATCATGCGGAATGCGCTCGCGGTGATCGCGGCCGACGCCGGCCGCATCGAGGCCGCGTACGAGCACGTCGCCCGAGCGATCGAGATCGCGCGCGTATCGGGCCCAGCGGCGTACCTCGCGCATTGCTACGCGACGCGAGCCGAGGTCGCGCTCAAGGCGAAAGATGGCGCGCTCGCGCGGTCGAGCGCCGAGGCCGCCATCGCCGCTGTGCAGGAGCGGGGTGCCGATGCCGACCGCGCCGTCGCCGGCGCGACCCTCGTGCTCGCCGAGCTCGATCTCCGTGAGGGCGAGGCTGCCCAGGCCGAGCGTCGGATGCGCGAAGTCGCCGCGACCTACAAAGCGCTCGACGCAAAGGCAGAGCTCGGCGAAGTCTTCATGCGACTCTCACGAGTCGCTAAGAAGCGCGGAGACCTGCGCGCGGCCGAGCGCTACGCCACTCAGGCCTATGCCGTGAGCAAGCCGGGGAGCGCCAACGTCGACATCTAGCGATAGCGAGCGGGGACGGCCCGGGGCGCGGGTGGCACGGGTGAGCGGGTTGCGCGCGAAGCGTGCATCCGGCCGCGTCGCTCGGAACGCAGGTCGACGCGGGCGCAGCGGACCGGTAGCTGAGCGCGCAACCCCGAACCCGAGACAGGACCCGCGCCCCTACGACGGATCAGTCCTGCTGCTGGCGCTCCGCGGCTGTCAGGACGTTTCGCAGTAAGAGCTCGGTGGTCACCGCGCCAAGCCCGCCGGGCACTGGGCTGAGCGCGCCGGCGACGGGCGAGACGCTCGCGACGTCGACATCACCGACGATCCCTTGAGGCGTCACGTTGATGCCCGCGTCGATGACGGTCGCACCGGGTGACAGCATGTCGCCCTTGAGGAACCCCACTCGTCCCACACCCACGACGACCACGCTCGCGTCCTTGGTGATGGCACGAACGTCGGGCGTCTGCCGGTGGGCGATCGTCACCGTCGCGTCCTCTTTCAGTAAGAGGTAGGCGGCCGGTCGCCCGATGACCGTGCTTCGCCCGATCACCGCGGCACGCGCGCCGCGAAGCGCGACGCCGTGGAACTTGAGGAGTTCGACCACGGCGTCGGCGGTCGACGGAACGAAGCGCGGCCGCCCGTCGGCGAGCAGCCCGACGTTGAATGGGTTCATACCCTCGACGTCCTTGTGCGGCGCGATGTGATCGACGATGTGCCCTTCGTCGAGCGCGCCGGGCAGGGGAGTAAGGAGGAGGATGCCGTGGATCCGCGCATCGGATCCCAGGCGCTCGAGAGCACTGACCAGCTCGCGCTCCGAGGCCTCGCGCGAAAGGGCGACTTCGTCGACGGCGATGTCGATCTTCCTCCCGCGCGAAGTGAGCCGCTGCAGGTACGTGTTCGCGGCGGGGTCCGCACCGACCGCGACCACCGCGAGCCGTGGAGCGACGCCGCGCGCCCCGAGCGCGGTGCTCCGGCCTCGCGATTGCTCGTGGAGCTTTTCCGCCAAGAGCTTGCCGTGAAGCAGACGCATCGCGTCGGCCTACCGGGCGATTCGCGATTCGACGAAGTCGGTGATCCGCCGGCGTTGTTCGTCGCTGCCGTCGACCGCCCGATCGAGATGATCGGAGAGCGCCTTCACCTGCGCGGGATCCTTGACCGACGCGAGGTTGATCATCACGTTGAGCGCCGCGCCACGCAGCGCGGTCTCGGCCATGAGGGCTCCGACGCCGATGTCGCTGGCCGTCATCGGGCTGGAGCTGGCGACGCCACGCTCGCACGCATCGAGCAGCCTGCGCGCGGTCTCGGCGACCTCGAGCGGGACGCGCGATGCGGCAAGAAGGGCGGCCTGCATGCGCTCCTGGCGGACCTTCTTCTCTTCGTCGCTCTTGCGCGGAAGCTTCATCGCCTCGGCAACGCGCGCGTACGCCGCGCTGTCGTCATCGACGAGACGAAGAAAGTCAGAGCGAAGATTGTCGGTCTCTTCGATGAAGGTCTTGAGATCGTCGGAGGGCTGCTTCTTTATCGAGATCCGGGCGACCATCGCGGCGAGCGCCGCCCCCATGGCGCCCGCGTAGGCCGCCGCGCTCCCGCCGCCTGGAACCGGAGCGTCGGTGGAAAGGTCGTCGCTGAACGTGCGCAGCGTTCGTTCGATGAGGCGGTCGGTCATGGGAACGGGGCCGAAGTGTACGTGCTAGCATCGATCGAAATTTCATACGCGATCCCTTTCATCTAGAGAGGCTGAGGGAACGGCCCGATGACGCCTCGGCAACCGGCGGAGTCCCGCTGCGGTGCCAATTCCGTCCCGGTGGGTAACCCCCAGGGAAAGATGAGAGGGTCGACCGAACTGGGAGACCTCTCGTCATAGATAGAAGGAGAGGTCTTTTCTTTTGGGCGCACTCGCGAGCCTTCTTCGATCGGGAGAGTTCGTCGTCACGGCGGAGCTGAATCCGCCGAAGAGCGCCGCGGCCGGCGTCGTCCGCCGGCGGGCGGAAGCGCTCAGGGGTGTGGTCGATGCCGTGAACGTGACCGACAGCAACCGCGCGGTGGTCGCCATGGCGGCGATCCCGGCGGCGACGATCATCCATAGCGTCGGCCTCGAGCCCATCGTCCAAATGACCGGTCGCGACCGAAACCGCATCGCTCTGCAGGCCGATGTGCTTGGCGCAGCCGCCATCGGGATCGAGAGCTTCGTGTTCATGAGCGGCGACGACCCAGCCGACGGCAACCATCCGACGGCTGTGAACGTGAAGGATCTCGATGGAGTCGGCCTCGTGAAGATGGCCGTCGCGATGCGTGACCAGGGGCGCTTTCTCTCCGGGGACGAGATCAAACAGCCGCCGAAGATCCTCGTCGGCGCGACGGCTTCGCCGTTTACCAAGCCGATGGAGGCCGATCTCGCGAAAACCATCGAGAAGATCGCGGCCGGCGCCGACTTCCTGCAGACGCAGCCGGTATTCGACCTCGCGACGTTCAGTCAATGGCTCGTCGCGGTGCGCCGGGACGGTTCCCGGGACGTGGCAATTCTCGCCGGCGTGCTCATCCTGCGATCGGCGGAGCAAGCCGAGCGACTCGCGAAGGTCCCCGGCGTTTCTATCGACGCGGAGGTCATCGACCGGCTCAAGAAAGCGACCGACGGGGAAGCGGAGGGCGTGGCGATCGCCGTCGAGATGGTGAAGGCGCTCCGAGCGCTGCCTGGGGTGCGTGGCGTGCACCTCTACGCGATCGAATGGCCGGAGGCGGTCGGGCGCGTCGTCGAGGCGGCCCGACTCTTGCCACGGCCGGAAGCCAGGGTGGTAGCGGTATGAGGACAACGGTGATCGGCGCGTATCCGAAGATCGGCGATGCGCTCGAGGCGCAGGAGCTGCGTCGCGCGCTCCACCGCCGCGACCGCGGCGAGGTCGGCGACGTCGAGCTCGACAAGGTGTACGACGAGGTCACGCGGGCGGCGATCGGCGAGATCGAAGGCGCCGGCGTCGATACTGTCAACGACGGGCAGATCCGGTGGGACGATCTGCTCGCACCAGTTGCCCGCTCGTGGACCGGTGTGGAGCAGGGTCCCCTTGAGCGCTTCTACGACAACAACACCTACTACCGCCAGCCGGTCATCACGGGGCCGATCACCACCACTGGCCAGTCGCTCGTCCGCGACTACGGCTTCGCCAAGGGCGTGGCCAAGGCGAGGCTCAAGGCCGGAGTTCCCGGGCCGCTGACCTTCGCGACGCTCACCGCGCGAGATGACCAGTACCGGTCGATCGAGGAGCGCACGCTGGCCGCCGCGGACGCCATCGCCAAGGAGATCGCCGGACTCGCTGCGGCCGGCGCGCGCATGATCGATATCGAAGATCCGGCGGTCGTGGCGGCTCCGAAGTACATCGAGCTCGCCCGCGAGGCGTACGCCCGCCTCGCCGATGCCGGCCACGCGCTGGCGCTCGTCACCTATTTCTTTCCGGCGGATGCGGTGCTCGAGTCGCTCGCCTCGTTCCCGGTTGGAGTGATCGGCCTCGACGTGCGGAGTCGCGAAACGACCGCGTTCGAGCGTCTTGACGCGTTTCGCACGCAGTACGTCCTCCTCGGCGTCGTCGACGCCCGAAACACGCGGCTCGAGACGGCCGAAGAGGTCGCCGGATACGCGGAACGGGCGCTCAAGCTCCTGCCGCAGGAGCGGCTGATCCTTGCGCCAACCACGTCGCTCGAGTACCTGCCTCGCGACATCGCGCGCGCGAAGCTCGCGGCCCTGGTCGAGGGCGCGCGTTTGGTGACTGGAGAGAAAGTCCCCGCATGACCGACAACCTGCTGCTCACAACGACCGTCGGCTCCTTTGGGAAGCCAGATTATTTGACGAAGGCGCGCGGTCAGAACGCGCGCGGAAAGCTCGGCGCGACCGAGCTCGAGGAGCTCGAGCGCAAGGCGACCGCCGAGTGGATCCGCCGCCAGGAGGACATCGGGCTCGACGTCCTCGTGGACGGCGAGATGTATCGCGGGGACATGGTCGCGTACTTCGCGGAGCGGCTCGAGGGCTTCAAGATCGGTGGGCTTGTGCGATCCTACGGCAACCGCTACTACCACAAGCCGGTAATCGCTGGCCCGGTCAAGCGCAACGCGCCGCTCACGGTCACCTGGTTCGAGTACGCGCAGTCGCTTACCTCGAAGCCGGTCAAGGGCATGCTCACCGGCCCGTACACGCTCCTCGACTGGTCCTACAACGAGGCGTACCCGACTCGTCGCGACGCGGTGCTCGCGCTCGCTGAGATCGTGCGTGACGAAGCCCGCGATCTCGAGCGTGCTGGCGCGAAGTACATCCAGATCGACGAGCCCGCGATCCACGCGCGGCCCGAGGAGATCGAGATCGCGATCGAGGCCATGGGCATCGTCACCGCAGGGCTCTCGGCGAAGACCATCTCGCACATCTGCTACGGCGACTTCGCGGCGATCTACCCGCAGGTGCTCGATCTGCCGGTCGACCAGCTTGACCTCGCGATGGCGAACTACGGCTACCGCTGGCTCGAGCTCTTCGATAGGAATGCCTTCACGAAGGAGCTCGCGATAGGGATCGTTGACGTGCACGCGCACCAAACCGAGACGGTCGATGAGGCGGCGGAGGGGATCCGTAAGGGCCTCCGTTACGTTTCGGCGGAGAAGCTCTGGCCGCACCCCGATTGCGGGCTCAAGACGCGGACCGTCGAGGAGTGCGTCGAGAAGTGCGCTGTGGTCGTCGCCGCGACGAAGGTGGTTCGGAAGGAGCTCGCGAAAGTCCCGGCTTAGCGTCGACTAACGAATTCGAGGCTCCTGCACCATTTCATTGATGGTGCCAGGCTCGATCAGCGCCGAACGCTGGGAGCAGCTCTACCGCCTCGAGTTCGCGCGTGTGTATCGCGCGCTGCTCGCGGTCCTCCGTGATCCGGATCGCGCGCTCGACGCGCTCCAGGACGCGTTCGTCGCGGGACTGCGCAGGCCGCCTGCAGAGGACCTTGACCTCGCTGGGTGGCTTTTCGTGGTTGCGATTCGTTCCGGCCGGCGGGGCCTGGGGCGAAAGCTGCTGGGTCTCGATCACGCCCGATCTCAGATCTCAAAGGACGAGATCAAAGCGTCGCTTGATCGGATCGAAGTAGGTCGCCTCCTCGCCGGCCTCAGCGAGCGGCAGCGCGCGATGGTCGTCGCCCAGTTCTACCTCGGCTTGGATCACCGCGAGATCGCTCGCCATTTCGGCGTAAAGACGGGAACGGTGAGCGCGACGCTCGCGCAGGCGAAGGCGCGGATGCGCACGGAGGTGCGAAATGCTTCCTGAGCTCAGCATCGAGCGAGTCTTCCGGAGAGAGCTCGAGGCGCTGCCCGTGCCCGACGCAGGGCTCTGGGTGCCGAACCGAAGAGCGGGATTCCCGCTGATGCTCGCGCTTTCAGTCGCGGGCGCCGCGCTCGTCCTCGTCGTCGCGGCGATCGGACTCGTGCGCGAAACGAGCGGCGCCGCCACGCAGCCACGCGGAGCTGCGACGGCACCCCCGTCGCTCCAGCCGTCGGCGACCTGCGAGCCTCCGGCTTACGGCGCCAACGGACGGTGCTTCATGTTCCTCCCGAACCTCGTCCGCAACGAGGCGTTTGGCTACAACTTGATGATCCCGGGAGAGTGGCACGAAGCCCAGATGCCTCCAGGCACCGAGCCCTTCGTCCGGGATCGTCCGACTGCCGATCCGGCGCTCACCGCGCCGTTCCTCCTCGATCGGCGCGTCTTCACCGGTCGTGCCACGTGGGATTGGGTAGCCCCGACCGACAATCGAGCACCCGCGTGGGACCTAGACGTCCAGGTGTGGGATCGTCAGGGACGAACGGCGCTCGAGTGGTCGCGGACGTTCGGGCCGTGTGATCCCGCCGTGCGAACCTTCGGATCGACCGGTTGCGTTCCAACGATGGACACGATCCGCGGAGCGACTTTTGTGGTGACGACCGTGAATTCGATAAGCGGATACACCACCGTGTCTTACTACCTCGCGCGTGGCGACCATATGTTGATCCTTCGCTACTCCACCGATCCGAATGTGGCGCCGCCACTCGGGTTCACGCGCGCCACCCTCGAAGGCATCGTCCACGCGATCGGGCTGGTGTAACTACCCCCGGAGGGCCATCGCCGCCGCGACGAGAAGCGGCCGACGGCCGGCGCGCCGCTTTCCGGCGAGGATCGCGCTCACGAGCGGTCCGGCGTTCGGCTCGTACAGCTTCGCGGTGCGTCCGCTCCGCGAAGTCACGAAGCGCTGCGC
>Ga0209058_1004151_pt1 | contig 11591 bp, 11 predicted proteins | sample GraSoiAngelo_147_FD_185904 | JGI IMG/M metagenome (GOLD analysis project Ga0209058, IMG submission 185904) | Grasslands soil microbial communities from the Angelo Coastal Reserve, California, USA - 14_1009_05_40cm (SPAdes) (version 2) | ecosystem: Environmental > Terrestrial > Soil > Grasslands ... | reverse complement strand
CCGCCAGCCCACGTGGGCCTGCACGCGGGTCCGGTCCTGTTCCAGGAGGGCGACTACTTCGGCCAGACGGTGAACCTCTCTGCGCGTATCGCCGACTATGCGCGGCAGGGCGAAGTGCTGGTCAGCCAGGCGGTGGCCGACGCCTCGCAGGAGACGGGGATCGCGTTCGGAGACATCGGCCCGGTGGAGCTCAAAGGCGTGTCCGGAACGGTGCACCTGTTGCGGGCCCACCTCGCCTGATGATCCAACGGTAGGGAGGCGAGATTGCGCAAACCGATCGCGAACGAATGTATGTCGCTCTCGCCGATGGTGCTAGCGTGTTGCGTCCGCGAGTCCGTAGGGATGGCCCCGGATCCATGCGAGTCCACAGAGGATCCTTCGTCGCAACGACTGCGACCGTACATGACGGAACGACCGGCCCGAACGGGCTGAACGCGTCTTAGCGGGATCGAGCCTCGTGCGTTCTTGGCGGATGATCGCGGCCGGGGTGGTACTGGTCGCAGCGATCGCCGTGATCGCGTTCGTGTTCGGATCCCGGGACGACCGGATCACCCCCTCGATCATCCAGACCGGCCCGGAACGAACACCGGCGTTCGCGTTCGCGGTCGGCCGGTCCGGCGCTCTTCCCACAGCCGCGATCAGATCGAGGAAGCCGGTCCGGACCGATCCGCTCCTGCGTCTCGGCGGGGCATCCAAGCTCGCGTCGAAGCACGCGATCGCGTCGATCACACGGCTCTACCGAAGTGCCTTCTTGGATCCCGCGCATTGGCACAGCGGAACCTACGAGAGCCTCTGGCAGGACTTCGCGACGGCCGCGCGGGCTCAGGCCCGGAAAGACGTCCGGGTCCTTACCGCGGGTGCGACGGCCGGCGAGGCGTACGACGCGATCGTGCCGCGTCCGTCGGCGATCAACACGAGGGTCCTGCTCGATCGGAAGGGCAAGCCGGTGATGGTCCTGGTGAACGCGCGATTCCGAGCGCTCGGCCGGAGGATCGCTGGATCGTCGAACACGAGGTTCGAGAGCTCGGGCCGGTTCTTCTTCCAGCGTGTCGGAGGGAGCTGGAAGATCGTTTCCTACGACGTGCGACGGAGCGATGAGAGGGTCGAGCGATGAGGCGGCGGGCAGCTCTCGTGATCCTGGCGCTCACGGCTTGGACCCTCGGCTCAGCCCTGGGAGCGATCGCACCGGGCTCGAGCGATGCATCGGGGAACCTACCGATCATGCTTTCGGCCGCGCACGCCGGATACACACCGGACCTCACCGGAAACCGGCCGATCTCGATCCTGGCGATCGGCTCCGGTGCGCGTCCGTATCAGGATCCAGCCCGCGGGCTCGCCGACTCGATCCATCTCATCGAGATCGACCCGAAGAACCGACACGCCGTGATCATCGGCATCCCGCGAGATTCGTGGGTCTCGATCCCGGGCCATGGGACGAACAAGATCAACGCGTCGATGGCCATCGGGGGTCCGCCGCTGCTGGTCAAGACCGTCGAGCGGATGAGCGGGATCCACATCCAGTACTTCGCCCTCACGTCGTTCTGGGGGCTCACGTCGATGATCGACCAGATCGGCGGGCTGAGGATCCGGGTGCCGTTCGCGATGCACGACCGCTACTCCCGAGCGGACTTCCACCCGGGCGTGCAACGGTTGCTCGGCGCGGAGGTCCTCGCGTTCAGCCGCGACCGTCACAGTTTGCGGTCGGGCGACTTCGGCAGGAGCGAGGATGGCGGCCGCGTGCTCCTCGCCGCGCTCACCCAGTTCCGGACGGAGATCGAGAAGGATCCGAGCGCGCTGCTCCGGTGGGTCTCGGCGGGGATGCGCAGCCTGTCGACGGACCTCCCCCTCTCGAACGTCCTGCGGCTCACGTTCCAATGTGCCCGCATCCCGGCGGGGAACGTGCAGAACATCGTGCTCCCGGGCGGCGTGGGGTCCGCGAACGGCGTCTCGATCGTTCGGCTCTCTCCCGCGGTCAGGACGATCTTCCGGGACGCGAGCCGTTCGGCGATCGTCCGCGGCAGCCACCGCCCTCGATCGCCGACCGCGGGCCAGTAGGAGCCCGTCCCCTGCGGAACATTGGACATGAGCGTGAGCGAGTGAGGGATCGACCGGCTCGGCTGGACGCGAACGGCGTCGCCTGCCACGTCTTGATCGATGGATGGCGGACCGTCTCGCCTCGATTCGTCTTCGAGGGGTACGACGATGCCGTGCAGGGCGAGTTCGTGCGCCCGTACCTCGACGCCGACGACAAGCTGCCGGGCAGGATGTCGGCGCTTCTCGTCGAGTCCGCCGACGGCCTCGTCCTGATCGACGCCGGCAACGGGCGGTTCGCGCCCGACCTGGACGCCGGTCACGTGCACGAAGCACTCGAGACGCTCGGCGTCCATCCGTGGGACATCCGGTGCGTGATCATCACCCACGGCCATGCCGACCACGTCGGCGGGCTCGTCGGGCCTCGCGACGAGCCCGCTTTCCCCGACGCGCGGCACGTGATCCATCGGACCGAGGCGGAGTTCTGGTCCTCCCCCGAAGCGGAAGCGCTGCCCAACGGCGCCGGGCTCCCCGCTCAGACAGCCCTCATGGCGCTCCTGGATGCCGAGCTGCTCGACACCGTCGAGGGTGACGCACGCATCGCCACGGGTATCGACGCGATCGAGGCCCCCGGGCACACGCCGGGGCACCTCGCCATCGTCGTGAACGATGCGGTGCTGTGGGCCGGCGACACGTTCGTCTCTCAGCTCAACGTCCCACATCCCCAGTGGGTCTCGTTGTCCGACATGGACGGCCGGACGAACGAAGCGACGAGGCGGCGGCTGCTCGAACGAGCAGCCGCCGCCGACCTCCTGCTCGCGGCATCGCACATGCCGATCAGCGGGACGGTCGCGCAGACCAGCGACGGCTACGAGCTGCTGCCGTCAGAGCGCTCGTAGGAGCGCGACCAGCTCGTCGGGGCCGGCGACGGTGAGATCCGCCTTCGCGATCAGCTCCTGCGGCGTCTCGTCGCCGACCACGGCGATGCGACAGATCGCGACCCCACCCGCAGCGAGCTCCTCCAGCGCGTCGAAGGCGAGCACATCGCCGAGGTCGTCGCCGGCGTAGAGCGCCGCCTCAGCGCCGGTGCGCGCGACGACCTCGGCGACGACCGTCCCCTTGCTGCTCCCCCTCCGAGCGAGCTCCAGGACGCGCTTCCCGGGCAGCACATCGAGCCCGTACCGTTCGGCGATGGCAACGAGCGGCCCCGATATCCTGGCCGTTGCCACATCGGGATCGGGCGCCGTTCGGACGTGCACGGCGATGCTGGCGCCCTTGTCCACCACCCGCACGCCGAGCTCACCTGCGGCCACCGCGTTGACCTCCGCGAGGACCTCCGGAGGCATGGGAGGGGAACCCTCCATCCCGAACTGGCCGATCACGTCGAGGCCGTCGACCGGTAACACGCTCCGGATGAATGCCGACCGCCGTCCCGTGACGATCGTGACGCTGCCAGCGCGTTCGACGAGACCGGCGAGGACCTCCACCGTGCCGGCGACCGGCTGTGCCTCTTTGGGCCGGACGACGATGGGAGAAAGCGTTCCGTCGAAGTCCAGCAGGAGGGCGGCGCGGGCGAGCCGCGCCTCCACCTGCTCGAGGCTCACCGCCGGACGCCCCGCAGCGCCACCCGGCCGATCCGCAGGGGGCGTCGCAGCCTCCGCTCGGCCGGTCCGACCATGCCCCGAGAGAGGTTCCGTGCCGTCCCGATCACCGAGACGTGCGAGAAGGCCTGCGGGAAGTTGCCGATGAGCCGCCCGTTCGCGACGTCGTACTCCTCCGACAGGAGGCCGACGTCGTTGCGGACGTCGAGGACCCGTTCGAAGAGCTCCCGCGCCTGTTCGTCGTGTCCTTGCAGCGACAGACAGTCCGCGAGCCAGCAGGTGCACGGGATGAACGCACCCTCGCCGCCCGGCTGACCATCGACTCGCGACGCGGTGTCGTAGCGCCGGACGAAGCCGTCGACCATCAGCCGGTCCTGGATCGCGGCGACGGTACCGACCATCTTCGGGTCATCCGCGGCGACGAACCCGACGAAGGGCAGCATCAGCAGCGACGCGTCCAATTCCTTGGATCCGTAGGACTGGACGAACGAGCCCAGCTCCTCGTCGAAGGCCTCGGTCATGATCTCGTACTGGATCTCCTCTCGGAGGGCTCGCCATCGATCGACCGGCCCCGGGAACCCGAACAGCTCGACGTCGCGGATCGCGCGGTCGACGCCCACCCACGCCATCACCTTCGAGTGCGTGAAGTGCTGACGCCCGCCCCGGACCTCCCAGATCCCCTCGTCCGGCTCCCGCCACGCCGACTCCAACACGTCGAGGATGCGGAGCTCCATCTCCCACGCCGCCGCTTCGTGCGGCAGCCCCTCGCGCGAGGCCTGGTGGAGCAGGTCGAGGACCTCGCCGTACACATCGAGCTGGAACTGTCGCGAGGCGTCGTTCCCGACCCGCACCGGCAGCGAATCCTCGTACCCCGGCAGCCATTCGATCTCCAGCTCCGGCATCCGGCGTTCGCCAGCGAGGCCGTACATGATCCGGAGGTCGCGAGGGTCGCCGGCGACGGCGCGGAGCAACCACTCGCGCCATGCTTCGGCTTCATCCTCGTAGCCCGCCATCAGCATGCTGTAGAGGGTGAACGTCGCGTCGCGGAGCCAGCAGAACCGGTAGTCCCAGTTGCGCGCCCCACCGAGCTCCTCCGGAAGGGACGTCGTCGGCGCGGCGACGATCCCTCCCGTCGGACGGTAGGTGAGCGCCTTCAGCGTGATCAGCGAACGGAGCACCGCGTCGCTCCACTCGCCGCGGTACGTGCAGCGGTTCGACCAGTCGCGCCAGAACCTCACCGCGTTCTTCAGCGCGTCCCACGGATCGATCCGCGGTGGCGGCGGCTCGAACGAGCGGTGCCAGGTCATCGTGAACGCGACCCGGTCCCCGGCAGCGATGCGGAAGTCCGACGTGACGTTACCGGTCACAACGTCGAGCGCGGCGTCGGTCCGCAGCTCGACCGCATCCGGCCCGGCGACCGCCGTGACGCTCCGCCGTCCCTGACGGAGCCATGGAACCGCGAGCCCGTAATCGAAGCGCAGGAGCAGCTCCGAGCGCATCGACACGACGCCTCGCGTGCCACGTACCAGGCGAACGACGCGGGCTTGCGCACGGCGCGGCGTCATGAAGTCCGTGACGTGGACTGACCCTGTCTCCGTCTCGTGCTCCGTTTCGAGGACGAGGGTATCCGCACGGTAGCGACGCCGCGTCCGGAAGCTTCCGGTCGGAGACAACAGCCAGCGCCCGCGCGTCTCGTCACCGAGGAGCGCCGCGAAGCACGCTCCGGAGTCGAACCTCGGGAGACACAGCCAATCGATCGACCCGTTCCGACCCACCAGCGCCGCGGTGTGCGTGTCGCCGATCATCGCGTAGTCCTCGAGCGGAAGCGCCACGGGTGCAACGCTACCTGCTGGTGCTACGGTTCGCCGCGATGTTGGATGACCCGGGATCCCCGCCGCCGTTTCCGTATAGGCTCCCTCCACGTCCGCGAACCGCGCGGGTTCGCGAGGGAAGGGGGCGTGTCATGCGTGGAAGGTTCCTTGCTCTTGGGCTCGCCGTCCTCGCGCTCGTGGTTGGGTTGATCACGGTTTCGTACGCTCGAGCGAGGTCGGCAGCCGCTATCCGATCGCCTGTGACGATCCACGTGATCGAACATCCGAACACGGATGCCGTCATCGACACTGGCGTCCCGGGTGACACGACGGGAGATCTCCTGACGTTCCACAACCCGATCTTCAACGCCACCAACTCCACGAGAGCGGGGAGGGACCAGGGTGATTGCATCCGGATCTCGCCGCGCCTGGGCACCTGGGAGTGCCGATGGCTGACGCAGATCCAGGGTCAAGGCTCGATCATGGTGGAGGGCGCGTTCAACGATAGCCGCGATACGACGCTCGCCGTTACCGGGGGCACGGGGAACTGCCAGATGGCGCTGCACTATCGCACGAAGGCCGGTGTGTACGACTTCGTCTTCGACCTGCTCCCATGATCGGCGTCTGAGATCATCGGCGGGGCGGCTCGAAGAGCCGCCCCTTCCGGCTGTCAGGCGATCTGTTCTCCCGAAAACAGCCCGACCGGTCCGATCGGCTCCTCGAGCGAGGTGGGTGCTACGTTCCCCGCGATGTCGCAGGACCCCAGGCTCGAGCCCGCGCTCGCTGCCATCTGGCCAGACCGCCAGGCGGTCGTGACGCCGATCGAGGGGGGCATCACGAACCTCAATTACCGGATCGACGTCGACCAGGAGGCCTTCGTGCTTCGCCTCGCGGGGACCGACACCGAGTTGCTCGGGATCGACCGCGCGGCGGAGGTCGAAGCGTGCCGGGTCGCCGCCGAAGCCGGAGTCGGTCCCGAGGTGGTCGCCTTCGAACCCGATCTGGGCTGCATCGTGACGCGGTTCGTGAGCGGTAGCCCGATCCCGGAGAACGAGCTCGGGCACGAGGCCGTGATGCGTTCCGTGGTGGCGTCGATCCGCGCGATCCACGGCAGCCGGCCGATCCGAGCGACCTTCCCCGTGTTCCGGATCGTGGAGGAGTTCCGCGACATCGCGGCCGAACGCGGTGTCGAGGTACCGGCCGAATACGACGACGCGCACGCGGTCGCCGGGCGGATCGAGGGATCCTTCGCGGCGGCGCCGGCGCCGCTCACCACCTGCCACAACGACCTGCTGAACGCGAACTTCCTCTTGGAGGGCGACCACACGTGGATCGTGGACTACGAGTACGCCGGGATGGGTGACCCCTTCTTCGACCTCGGCAACCTGTCGATCAACAACGACCTGGACGAAGACGCGCAGGCCCTCCTCTTGCGCATGTACTTCGGTGACGTGCGCGACGTCCACCGGGCGCGGCTGGCGCTGATGCGCATCGTCTCCGATCTGCGCGAAGCGATGTGGGGGGTCGTGCAACAGGCGATCTCGACGCTCGACTTCGATTACGTCGGGTACGCGGACCGCCACTTCGCGAGGTTGCTGGCGAACGCCGGCGACCCACGGCTCGACGGCTGGCTCGACGCCGCGGGTGCAACGGTCTAGGTCACGAACACACAGCCATCCCAATACGCAGCAACGTGGGCTCGGCGCCGGCCCTTGATCTCGAGGTGCAGCTCCTGGGGAGGTGGCGAACGTCCGGCATCGAACCACAACTCGAACCCGACCGTGTCGATCCGGGCGAACGAGCGATCCTTCTTGGGCACGGCGCTCGTGAGCAGGTAGGTCATCCCGCCGCCGCAGCAACGACGCGCGTCGGTCCAGACGAAGAGTCGGCCACCGTGGTCACGAACGAAAGGTTCAACGTCGGGCGAAGCAACGACGTTCATCGCGGCGGCGGAACATCGTCGCCCGCGAACACACACCCGTTCCAGTAGGCCTCCAGGCGACGGGTCGTCTTCCGCCAGCCCTTCACATCGAAGTGCAGCTCGTCGGGCGGATCGAGCCTTCCCCAGTCGTAGTGAACGGTGAGCCCGTCGGACTCCAATGCCCTGAAACGATGCGGCCGTCGGGAGCTGCGCGTGAAGCTGGACCGGCGACTCGAACGAGGTGGCTCGCAATGCGCCTCGAGCCACACGAATGACCCGACCAGGCCCCGGCGAGGGTCGAGCCAGACCCACACCTGGCCTCCGCGTTCACCGATGAACGCGGAGGCCCTTCTCCGACGTCACGATCCTCATGTCGCTATCGAACCACGAACCCTGGGCTGGTGGGCGTGTGTGCGCCCCACCAGCAGATCGATCTAGACGCCAGGAACCACCATCGACACGTCTTCGCCGGGTGGCACGACCGGTACCCACGGCTTCTTCTTCTGCGCGAACCAGTAGTACAGCGCCCCCACGACGAAGATCACGATGAAGACGGTCCAGATCACGGGGATCTTGTTCAGGAAGTCGATGTGGAAGTTCAGCAGCTGTTGGCCCTGCGTGTAGTAGTCGGATTGCACGGGCTTCGGGTTCGAGAAGATCCGCAGGTAGTTGGATGTCGATGCGGAGCCCGGATCCCAGGCGTTCACCGCGCCGGAGGGGGTGAGGAAGTTCAGCATCATCGCGAGTCCCCACAGGACCGCGACGACGTTCACCACCATCCCCCAACCACCGAGCTTGAACGGGGCCTGGGTCCGCGGCCAACCCTTCGTCCGCGCACGGAGGAAGGCCAGGTTCCCGAGCAGGTAGCTCAGGTAGATCGATGCCGTGGCTCCGACCGCGATCACGGCCGCGCCCGCGAACTGGATGAACGGCACGGCCGCGAGCGCGCCGACGATGATGCACGTCGCGATCGGCGTGTGCAGCCGCGGGCTGACCTTCGCCATCGTCTTCGAGAACGGCAGCTGATCGTCGCGCGCCATCCCGAAGGCGAGGCGGATCGTCGAGGTGAGGATGGCCATGCAGCAGACGAAGATCGCCGCCGAGACGACGAGCAGATACAACGTGGTGCCTGCCTGGGTCATGACGTCACCGATGATCGTGCCCGGCGACGTTGCAAGCCCCTTCGCCTCATCGGCGATGTTCGGAGCCGCGATCAAGACACCCCAGAGGAAGATCGCGCCGATCACGAACGCGCCGATCACCGATGCCAGGACGGCCTTCGGGGCTTCGGCTCGCGGGTTCCTCGTCTCCTCGGCGAGCGTGGACGCCGTATCGAATCCGTAGATCACGTACAACGACATGAACATCCCCACGAGGAAGAACGGCAAGGTCGTGGCTGCCGGGAACTGGTCGTAGTTCCCCGCCTGGGAGGACTGGAAGATCACCCCCGCGCCGTTCTGGTTGTGCACGGCGGCGAGGAAGACGGCGAACACCACCATCCCGAGGATCTCGAACACCACGCCCGTGTTGTTGACGATCGCCACCAGCCGGACGCCGTAGATGTTGAGGATCGTGATCAGCGCCAGCGTGATGAGTGCGATCACTTTCTGGTCGGCGCTCCCGAGCGCGTCGTTCAGGCTCCACCCGAACATGTTGTTCAGGGCCGGGATGAGGGCGATCGGGAGCGTCGCGCACACCGACGCGACCGTGAGGATGCCGGCGAAGATGTAGAACCACCCGGTGATCCAGGCGTAGCCGCGCCCCGCCAGGTACTTCGTCCACTGGAACACGGATCCGGCGAGGGGGAAGTGGCTCGTGACCTCGGCGAAGTTGAGCGCGACGATGAACTGGAACAGGGCGACCGTCGGCCACGTCCACCACAGCCGGGCGCCCAACGCCGACATCCCGAGGAAGAACAACGTGAAGATCCCGGTGGACGGCGAGATGTAGCTGAACGCGACCGCGAACGAACTGAAGGTCCCGAGCCCGCGGTTCAGCTCCTGCTGGTACCCGAACTTCTCCTGAAGATCTGCCGCATCTCTCGCGATCTGCTCTTCGTGCGTGGACATCCGTTCACCCCTTTCGACATCCGGACTTGATCCGAACGGGGGAAGGATCAGCCGCCGCGAGCGGGGACGCTCGGGTCGCCGCCGGCGGTGCGTGACGACCGACGGTTCATCCGCCGGGCACCAGCCGATCCTCGACCCACCTGTCCCCTCCCCGCGCGAAACGGTCGCCCGCGGGCTGGGCTCGCGTGAGTGTGCGTCGGCCGGGCTCCGAGCGCAAGCCCGAGTGATGCGGGGGAAGGAAACCTAGGCGCCGATCGCCGCCAGGAACTCGTCGAGGTCCGGCGCCACCTTGTAGGTGGCCTCGACCGCGCCCTCCAGGGCCTCGACGGTCTTGTACCCATTGCCCGTGATGAAGGCGACGGTCTCCTCCTCGGGGGCGATCACACCCCGCTCGACCAGTCGCTTCAGGTTGGCCACCGTGACACCGCCCGCGGTCTCGGTGAACACGCCCTCGGTCGAGGCGAGCAGCTGGACGCCCTCCACGATCTCGGGCTCCGTGCACCACTCGATCGCGCCACCGGTGTGCCGGCTCACCTGCATCGCGAACATGCCGTCGGCGGGGTTCCCGATCGCGAGCGAGCGCGCGATCGTGTCGGGCTTGACGGGCTGCACGGTCTCGGCTCCGTCCTTGAACGCCTGGGCGACCGGTCGGCAACCTTCCGGCTGGGCGCCGCTGACGCGGTAGGGCTTCTCCTCGACGGCCCCGATCGCGATCAGCTCGGAGAACGCGCGGTGGATCTTGGTCAACAACGCGCCCGACGCGATCGGCACGACGACGTGGTCGGGGAGGCGCCACCCGAGCTGCTCGGCGACCTCGAAGCCGAGCGACTTCGATCCCTCGGCGTAGTAGGGCCGCATGTTGACGTTGATGAACGCCCACGGGAGCGCGTCGGCGACCTCGCTGCAGAGCCGGTTGACGTCGTCGTAGTTGCCCTTGACGGCGACGACCTTGGCTCCGTACGCCAGCGTGGCCAGGACCTTCGCTCGCTCGAGGTCCTCCGGGATGAACACGTAGCAGGGCATCCCGATGCGAGCCGCGTGCGCGGCCGTCGCGTTCGCCAGGTTCCCGGTGGAGGCGCAGCTGATGGCCTCGAACCCGAAGGCGCGCGCCATGGTCGTCGCCACCGAGACCACCCGGTCCTTGAACGAGTTCGAGGGGTTGACCGAGTCGTCCTTGATCCAGAGCCGCTCGAGCCCGAGCGCGTCCCCGAGCCGTTGGGCGCGGCGGAGCGGCGTGAACCCGGCCCCCATGTCCACCCGCTCGATGCCCGGCCCACCCGGGAGGAGCGCCTCGTACCGCCAGAGGCTCGCGGGCCCTTGCTCCACGTGCTTGCGGAAGACCTCGCCGTCGAGCGACTGCAGATCGTAGGAGGGCTCGAGGGGGCCGAAGCACTCCTCGCAGATCGTGAGCGGCTCGACCGGGTACTGCTGGCCGCAGATCCGGCACTGCAGCGCGGCCGGCGATGCGATCGCCGGCCGCGTCACCAGGTCACCGCCCCGCGGTCGGCGCTGCCGACCGCTCTTGCGTACTTGGCCAGCGCTCCCTGGGTGTACCGCGGTTCGGGGGCTCGCCACGCGGCGCGCCGCGTGGCGAGCTCCGCGTCATCGACCGCGAGGTCGATGACCCGCCGTCCCGCATCGATCACGATCTCGTCGCCCTCGCGGACGAGGGCGATCGGCCCGCCGACGAACGCTTCGGGCGCGATGTGCCCGACGCTGTAGCCCTTCGTCGCGCCGCTGAACCGGCCATCCGTCACGAGGGCGACCTCTTTGGCCAGGCCCGCGCCCGCGACGGCGGCGGTGACCGCGAGCATCTCCGGCATCCCCGGCGAGCCCTTCGGGCCCTCGTACCGGATCACCACGACGTCGCCGGGGACCACCGCACCGCTCGTCACCGCGTCGAACGCCGCCGTCTCGGAGTCGAACGGGCGGGCGCGCCCTCGGAACTCGAGCGAGGCCGCACCGGCGATCTTCATCACGCTGCCGTCGGGTGCGAGCGACCCGCGAAGGATCGCGGTCCCGCCCTCGGGGTGGATCGGGTCGGATGTGGGATGCACGACCGTGCCGTCGGGTACCGGCGGCGACAGCGCCGCCAGGTTCTCCGCCACCGTCGCGCCCGTGACGGTCATGCACGAACCGTGGAGGACGCCCAGCTCGA
>Ga0209058_1004145_pt1 | contig 11600 bp, 11 predicted proteins | sample GraSoiAngelo_147_FD_185904 | JGI IMG/M metagenome (GOLD analysis project Ga0209058, IMG submission 185904) | Grasslands soil microbial communities from the Angelo Coastal Reserve, California, USA - 14_1009_05_40cm (SPAdes) (version 2) | ecosystem: Environmental > Terrestrial > Soil > Grasslands ... | reverse complement strand
GCCTTCCTCGTACCCGACGTAGCCGGGTGGCGAGCCGATCAGCCTGCTGACGGTGTGCTTCTCCATGTACTCAGACATGTCGAGCTGGATCAACGCGTCCTCGTCGCCGAACAGGAACTCCGCGAGGGCCTTCGAGAGCTCCGTCTTTCCCACGCCCGAGGGCCCGAGGAAGATGAACGACCCGGTGGGGCGCTTCGGGTCCTTCAGACCGCTTCGCGTCCGGCGGATGGCCCGCGACACCGCCGAGATGGCGTCCCCCTGGCTGATGATCCGCTTGTGGATCTCGTCCTCCATGCGAAGGAGCTTCTCCGTCTCCTCCTCGGTGAGCTTGAACACGGGGATGCCCGTCCAGATGGACAACACCTCCGCGATCTCCTCTTCGTCGATCTCCGAAAGGATGTCCATCTCGGTCGAGCGCCACGACTGCTCGCGGCGCACTCGCTCCTCCTGGAACTGGCGCTCCTCGTCCCGCAGCCTCGCGGCCAGCTCGAAGTCCTGTCCGTCGATCGCCGACTCCTTCTTGAGACGCACTTCGGCGATCTTCTCGTCGATCTCACGGACGTCGGGGGGCGCGGTCATGCGGCGGATCCGCATCCGGCTGCCGGCCTCGTCGATCAGATCGATCGCCTTGTCGGGGAGGAACCGGTCGGAGATGTAGCGGTCGGCCAGGTTGGCAGCCGCGACGATGGCCTCATCCGTGTAGGTGACCCGGTGGTGCGCCTCGTAGCGGTCGCGGAGACCTTTCAGGATCTCGATCGTGTGGATCACGGTGGGCTCGGAGACCTCGATGGGCTGGAAGCGCCGCTCGAGCGCGGCGTCCTTCTCGAGGTACTTGCGGTACTCGTCGCGCGTGGTGGCGCCGATCGTCTGGAGCTCACCGCGGGCGAGCATCGGCTTGAGGATGCTGGCCGCGTCGATGGCGCCCTCGGCGGCCCCCGCGCCGACGAGCGTGTGGAGCTCGTCGATGAACAGGACGATGTCGCCTCGGGTCTTGATCTCCTTGAGGACCTTCTTCAAGCGTTCCTCGAAGTCGCCGCGGTAGCGCGAACCGGCGACCAGCGCGCCAAGGTCGAGCGTGTAGATCTGCTTGCCCTTGAGGGTCTCGGGAACCTCCCCCTTGACGATGGACTGCGACAGCCCCTCGACCACTGCGGTCTTGCCCACGCCGGGCTCGCCGATCAGCACCGGGTTGTTCTTCGTCCGGCGTGACAGGACCTGCATGACGCGCTCGATCTCCTTCTCACGGCCGATCACCGGATCGAGCTTGTTCTCCCCGGCGAGCTGCGTCAGGTTGCGACCGAACTGATCGAGGACCGCGGAGCCTTGCCCCGCGCTCTCGCTCCCGCCACCGGCGGAGACCTGCTCCTTCCCCCCGGTGTATCCGGACAGGAGCTGGATCACGGTCTGACGGACGCGGTTGAGATCCGCTCCGAGCTTCTGCAGCACCTGAGCGGCGACGCCTTCACCCTCACGGATCAACCCGAGCAGGATGTGCTCGGTGCCGATGTAGTTGTGTCCGAGCTGGAGTGCCTCGCGGAGCGACAGCTCCAGGACCTTCTTGGCACGCGGGGTGAACGGGATGTGACCGGTGGGGGCTGCCTGCCCCTGGCCGATGATCTCTTCGACCTGTTGGCGGACGGCCTCCAGCGAGATGTTCAGGGATTCGAGTGCCTTCGCAGCGACGCCCTCGCCCTCGTGGATCAGGCCGAGGAGGATGTGCTCGGTGCCGATGTAGTTGTGGTTGAGCATCCGCGCTTCTTCTTGCGCGAGAACCACGACGCGCCTGGCGCGATCCGTGAATCGCTCGAACATCTCACCCGTCCTCCGGGCCGAGGCCCGCTTCCTCTCCTCGCCGCTCGGGGATCGCGGGACCACGTCCTCCCCCCGAGGTACATCGGGCGCCGAGGTCGTGTCCCCAGCGCCCGTACAGACCGAGTATACCCGTGCCCCTACGAACCCTTGGAACCACCATCAGTCGCTAATACGTTGTCCTTCCTTCGGTTCGTTTCGGCGTCGGGATTAGTGCCACCGCACGTCGAACGGCCCAACCCGGGCTGCCCCGATGGAACCAGGGAGAAATCCCTCCGTCCGGTGATGCGAAGCCCGTTGGCGCCCGGGAGACTTCAACCGCGCGGACCTGCATGCCGAACACCTCCCGAAGGAGGTCGCGCGTGGACGTGGACCTCGATGACGCTGACAAGGTGGGAAGCATGCGTGTGCTCGTCGTCGACGACCATCAAGCCTTCCGGCACGCCCTGACGTCCGCCTTGAGCTTGGTCGACGACATCGAGGTCGCGGGCCAAGCAGGCGGGGGGCTCGCCGCGTGCCAGGAAGCCGAACAGCTCGACCCGGACGTGATCATCATGGACCTATCGATGCCCGATCTCTCCGGGATCGACGCGATGAAGCGGATCCACGAGCGGCGTCCCGACCTGCCCGTCGTGATCCTCACGGCCCACGCGGACGACGGAACGGAACGCGAGGCGCGCGAAGCCGGAGCGAGCGGGTTCGTGGCCAAGGGCACCGGCCTGCGCGACCTCGTCGTCGTCCTGCATGAGGCCGCCGAGCTCGATCCCCGGTAGGCGGCGCCTACCCGCCTTTCTCTTGGCGAGCGATCTTGCAGAGACCCATCAACAACCCCCTCGTGAACGACGCGTTGTCGAGGAGCGGAGTGAAGTCCCAACCGACGAGCGAGACGGTCGTGAGGTCGGAGGTTGCGGTCACCGTCGCCGATCGCGGTCCGCCGTCGATGAGGCCGATCTCACCGAAGTAGCCTCCATGACGCAATTCCGTCACCCGCGCGCCATCCTTCACGACCTCGGCGGTCCCGTCCACGACCAGGTGGAATCCCACCCCGGTCTGCCCCTGCGTCGCGACCGAGGTCCCTTGCGTGAAATGGACCTCCTTCATCCTGTCCGCGACCGTGCGCAGATCGTGGTCGGAAAGGTCGGAGAACAGTGGGACGGAGCGAAGGAGCTCCACGATCTTCATCTGATCCATCGTTCACTCCCCATGTGCGTCGAGATCGTCGTGTCGCCGGTCACGATGCACCGGAACGGGGCTCGCTGGCAAGTCACCCGCCCTCGGAGCGCTGCGGCGGGAACATGATGAGATCGCGCAGGCTCGCGGCGTCGGTCAGGACCAGCAGCAAACGGTCGACGCCCATGCCCATCCCGCCTGCCGGGGGCATCCCGTGCTCCAGAGCTCGGAGGAACTCCTCGTCCATGGGATGAACCTCGTCACCGAAGATCACCTTCATCTGCTGCTGCAGCTCGAACTTGGCGCGTTGCTCGATCGGATCGGTCAGCTCGGAGAACGCCGTGACGAGCTCCACCGCGCCCGCGACGAGGTCGAAGTGCTCCGTGAGCGCGGGATCGTCCCGGTGGGGGCGCGCGAGGGGCGAAACCTCGCGCGGGAAATCGCATACGAACGTGGGTCGCCAGATCGTCGGCTCGACCAGTCGCTCGAACAGTTCCTGCACCACTTTGCCCGGCCCCCAGCCGTCATCCGCCTCGACACCATGGCGTTCGGCTATCGCGCGGAGATCCGGGCGATCGAGCGACACCTCTTCGCCCGTCGCCTCAGAGACCGACCCGAGGATCGTCACCCGCTCGAACGGCGGCGAGAGATCGAGCTCGCGACCCCGGCTCGGGATCGTGAGATCGTCGGGGCCGCGGCCCATCACGACGTTCACCGCGCGGCAGCACTCGACCACGAGCGTCTCCGAGAGCTCCATCATCGTGTGGTAGTCGCCGTACGCCTGGTACGCCTCGAGCATCGAGAACTCGGGGTTGTGCTCTCGATCGATGCCCTCGTTCCGGAAGTTCCTTCCCAGCTCGTAGACGCGCTCCAGCCCCCCGACGAGCATCCGCTTCAGGTAGAGCTCCAGCGAGATCCGGAGCTTCAGATCGATGTCGAGGGCACGGTGATGGGTCGTGAACGGGCGTGCGTTGGCGCCTCCGGCGATCGCTTGAAGGATCGGCCCCTCGAACTCGACGAACCCTCGATCGTCGAGAACCCGGCGCATCGTCCTGAGCGTTGCGGCCCGGGCAAGGACGTATCGCCGGGGTGTGTCATCGGCGATGAGGTGGAGGTACCGGCGCCGCTGTTGCAGGTCCGGGTCCTGGAGGCCGTGCCACTTCTCGGGGAGCGGCCGGAGCGCCTTCGTCAGCATCGCCCAGCGCTCCACGAAGATGCTCAACTCGCCCGTCCTCGTCGTGCCGAGGTACCCGCCGGCGCCGATGATGTCGCCCAGGTCGACCTCGTCGAGCTGGCCGAACCGGTCCTCGGGCAGACTCGCCTTCGCGAATACGAGCTGGAGATCGCCGTCGCGGTCGCGGATCGTCACGAACTTGAGCCTGCCCAGGTCGCGTTTGAGGATCACGCGCCCGGCCACGACGAACCGCTGCGCGGTCGTCGTGTCGGGCACGAGATCGGGGTTGCCCTCGCGGATCGCACGGGTCGACGTCGGCTCGTCGACGTCGAGCACCGAGCGGAGGTTGATCGCGAACGCCCGGTCCCGCCCCAGGCGTTCGAGCGACGCGCGCCTGGCCGCGAGCACCTCGGCCTCGCGCCCGGTCGGCGTTCGTTCCTCGACCGCGGGCCCAGGCGGCTCGGTCGGCTCAGGCATCGGCCGGATCCGCGTTCCTCGCGTGCACGAGCCTGAGGCCCTCGAGGGTCAACCACGGCTCATGATGCTCGATCGACCGACAGTGTGGGATCACGATCGGCGCCAGTCCCCCGGTCGCGACGGTCGTCGGCCGCGCACCCAGTTCGTCCGAGATGCGCGCCACGATCCCATCCACCAAGTCGGCCGTTCCGAAGATCAGCGCCGACTGGATGCACTCCACCGTGTTCTTTCCGATCACGGACGGCGGCGCCACCAGCTCGACGCGCGGGAGTCGCGCCGTCCTCGACACGAGGCTCGCGGCGGCGACCTGGATCCCGGGCCCGATCACGCCGCCCACGAACTCCCCGTCCGCGGACACCACGTCGAAGTTCGTGCTGGTCCCGAAGTCCACGACGACGGCGGGGCCACCGTAGCGAGAGAACGCGGCGAGCGCGTTCATCACGCGATCGGCGCCCACCTCCCGGGGGTTGTCCGTCGCCACGGAGACGCCGGTTTTGATCCCCGGCCCCACGATCAGCGGAACGAAGGCGAGGTAGGCGGCCGCCATCTCGCGGAACGCGGTCGTGAGGTCCGGGACGACGCTCGCCACGCACATGCCCGTCAGATCCCGCCGGAGGTCCAGATCACGGTGCTCCAGCAGTCCCGCGAGCTGCAGCGCCAGCTCGTCGGAGGTCTGCTCGGCCCGGGTCGACAGGCGCCACGTCTGACGGAGCACCTCGCCCTCGAAGACCCCGAGGACGATCTCGGTGTTGCCGACATCGGCTGCGAGCAGCACGGCAGATCCCCCGTTCACCGGCCCGACCGCCGGATGCAGCGCCATCGTCGCGGAGACCCGGGGCGCCGACAACCCGTCGGCTCACCTGCCGGGCATGGGAAGCAGCAGGTTGTCGATCAGTCGCGCGCCGGGGAAGCGGGCCGCCACGATGGCGCGCGACGGCGCGTCGATCGTGGCGGCCCGCGTGAACGTCGCTTCATCGACCACCGCCGCGTAGTCGAGCCGCGCGAGCGTCGTGCCGCCGATCTCGCGGGCCATCAACGCCACGAGGACCTGGGCGTCGCGTTCGCCCGCGCGGGCGTGCTCCGCCGCCTCGGTGAGCGCGAGGAACAGGCAGCTCGCTTGCTGCCGTTCCTCGGGCGCGAGACGGGCGTTCCGCGAGGACAGCGCGAGGCCGCTGGCTTCGCGGACGGTCGGACACGCGACGATCGTCATTCCCATCTCCGGCTCCGCGACCGTCATGCGACGGACGAGGAACAGCTGCTGGGCGTCCTTCTCCCCGAAGTAAGCGGCGCTGGGACCGGTCAGGTCGAACAGGCGATGCACGACCTTCAACACCCCCTCGAAGTGCCCCGGCCGAGCCGCCCCCTCGAACGTCTCCCCGACCGGGCCGGGATCCGGGAGCGGCAGATCGACCCCCGGCGGGTAGACCTCCTCGACCGCCGGCGCCCAGACGAGATCGACCCCGTCGCGCTCCGTGACGGCGAGATCCGCCGCTTCGTCGCGAGGGTACGTGTCGAGATCCTCGCCCGGACCGAACTGCAGCGGGTTCACGAAGATGGATACGATCACGCGGTCCTGCTCGGAGCGTGCGCGCTGGATCAGCGAGCGGTGCCCGGCATGGAGCGCGCCCATCGTGGGCACCAGACCGAGTCCCCGGCCGCCCGCCAGTCATCGGTAGCGGCTTGCAGCTCCGCGGCGGTCCGGATCAGATCCATCGCGCGGTCATCGAACGCCGACCCAGCGATCCAGGACGGTCGCGACCGCCGCCCGGTCGGCCTCGGACAGCCGCCCGGCCGTCACGGTCAGATCGAGCGCCACCCGGCACATCGCGATGTAGGCGGACACCGTGTCGGGAGCGTGTTCGGCGAGCGCCTCGAGGTTCCTCGCGATCGTCGTGACGTCGCCGCGGGCCGCCGGACCGGTGAGGGCGCCCCAGGTCCCCAACCTCTCCACGTTGTCGAGCGTCGCGACCTGGAGCGGACGCATCGCCTCCGCAGGATCGGGCACCCCTGCCACGGCGAACAACCGCTCGGCCACAGCCGTCGTCGCAACGAGGTAGTTCGAGGCGAAGACCGCGGCCGCGTGATACAGCGGTCGAAGATCGTCGCGGAGCCGGAACGGCGTCGCGCCCAGCTCGGTCGCGAGCCACTCCCCGAGGGCGAAGCCTTCCTCGTCATCGGCCGTCACCGCTATCCGACAGCCGGGGAGGGTGCGGATGGCCCCCTCGACGTCCGGGAAGGTCTGCAGCGGATGGGCAGCCAGTCGGCGTCCCCCCAGCTCGCGGAGCGGGAGGAGCACCCCGAGCCCGGTGGCGCCCGACAGGTGCGTCACCCAGCAGCCGGCGTGTATCGTCCCGGCCTTCGCGAGCTCGGCGACGACGGGTCCCAACACGTCGTCGGGGACCCCGAGCAGGACGAGGTCGCCGAGCGCGGCCGTCTCCCCCAGGGGAAGGACCGGAACCCCCGGCAACCACGTCGCGGCTCGCTCGGTGGTCGCTCCACGCCCGGAGACTGCGGCCACCTGGTGTCCGGCTCGCGTGAGCAGGACGGCGACGGCCGTGCCCACCCGTCCCGCACCCACCACGGCGACCTTCACGACGCCGACCCCGAGGGATGGGGCGACGACTCGCTCCACAGCAGCGGACCGGCGGGATGAGGCGCGCCCGGCGGCAACGTGAGCGGGCGCAGCTCGCCCGCCCGGACGAACGAGAGCTCGCCGTCCCGCAAGAGGATCAGGTCGCCGGCGGCCGTGACCGTCGCCTCGATCGTGGCCGCGTACGTCCGGTCGACGAGTTCGGGCACCCGCAGACCGACCCCCGGGCCCATCGTGATCCGGTAGACACCGCGAACGCCACGATAGAGGCCCAGCACGTAGGCATCTCCAGCGTCCCCGGACCAGGTGAGGAACTCGTCGACCAGCAGCGGCTGATGCCTCCCGCCGAACGGGACGGGCCCGCTCCGTGACGGGGAGCGGTGGTAGAGCTGCAGGCCACCCTGTGGCGACCCATAGGTCTGGCCCGCGCCCGGTCGTGGAACAGGCGTGATCAGGAAGTCGCCGCGCGTTGACAGGCTCACCAACGCATGGTCGTCGATGAACCGCTCGGTATAACCGCTGCCGACGAACACGATCGAGGCGGTCGTCGCGCGCGCGGCCACCACGTAGATGAACGTCCCGTCCCGCGCGATCGTCAGCGGGAGCCCGCACATGGGCCCGTCGTAGCGATCGTCGGACGTCCCGAACGACACGAGATGGGTGGTGATCACGACGTGCCGGAGACAGCCTTGGATCCGATCCCCGTAGCGCAGCGACGTCACGTCCTGGCCGCCGGAGGACCACGTCACCAGATCGCCCGCAGCGACGGGGATCGGGCGGCCTTCCGGCGTCAGGAAGTGCAGGATGCTGGCGACCTGCCGACGCCCTGCGCTCGACGTCACCCCGACCCAGCCGGGGCTGACGCTGGATGCATCGACGAGGTTCGTCGGCTGGTCGACGTGAGGCCCGGGAGCGACCCGACCGGTCTGCAGATCCCACGTCCATAGCACCCACCCCCGCGGATCCTGCGCCGCGTAGATGAGCGTCCCGGCCAGGCCCGACTCCGCACCGTTCGGCGTCGCCGGCGTGGCGGCCGGTGTGTGCGAGCTGATGAAGAGGAACGCGCCGGCCGCAAGGGCGGCGAGGAGACCGGAGGTTATCCATCCTCCGGATCGAGACCGCGTGCCTCCGGCGCTCGATCGCGGCGAAGAGGGATCCGCCGAAGGCACGTCGACCGGGTCCCGAAGCTCCCGGGTTCGGGACGGGCCGGGAGCAGGGTGACGCGCCTCCCGCGGCGTCGACGTGAACAGGCCGGCCCCACACTCCGGACAGCTGCTCGACCGTGTCGCGCCCGTCCAGTCGCAGCGGAGACAGAGCTTGTCGCTCATGGGAGGACCAGCGGCGGGGCGTAGGGCCGCGCTCCCTCGCCGTCCACGGCGAGGTCGAGGATCCTCGTCCCATCCGCGAGGACGGGATCCGGGTCGAGCTCCAACAGAGGCAACACCACGAACGAGCGCTCGGTCATCCGGGGGTGCGGGATCGTGAGCCGCGGCTCGTTCACGATGAGCTCGTCGTACAGCAGGACGTCGATGTCGATCGTTCGCGGGCCCCAGCGGACCTCGCGCGTCCGACCGAGCTCGGCCTCAACACGGTTGCACGCCGCTAAGACCTCCTGCGGCGCGGCTTGTGTCTCCGTGCGGATCACGGCGTTCAAGTAGGGCGGCTGGTCGGGCGGGCCGCCCGCCGGGTCGGTCTCCCAGACCCGGGACGAGGCCACCGCACGCACGCCTTCGGCCGCGAGCAGGTCGACCGCCGATTGGAGCGACCGCAGACGGTCACCCAGGTTCGCGCCCAGACCCAGCGTCGCCACGTGCATCGCGTTTCAGTGGTCCGGGAGCGTCACCGCCGCGGCGACGCCCTGGATCCCGAGGCGCGATGCCGCGTTCGGCTTGTGGACGACCACCGTGGCGCGGAGGACGCGATCGAACGTCAGACACTCGCGCGCGATGGCATCGGCGATCGACTCGATCAGATCGAACGATCCCTCCGCGACGACGCTTCGGACACGTTCGGTGACGGCGCGATAGTCGGCCGTCGCGTCGATCCGATCGTCGCCGACGTTGATCTCGAGGTCGAGGTCCACGACGAACGGCTGCGCCGCGTCCTTCTCCCCGGGCCGCGCCCCGTGGCGTCCTTCCACCTCGATGCCGGACAGGAACACCCGGGAGCTCATGCGTTCGGTCCCACCTCCTGCTGGGACGGATCGGGCACGCTCGGCCCCTCGGGCTCGTCCGCCTCTCCGGGCAGACGGTCCACCCATCCGGGCCGGCGTTCCAGCTGGAGCGTCGTGATCCCGCCGTGGTCGTGCGGCGCGCGGAGGTAGCGGGCGCGCAGGTACTCGAGGATCATCACGCCGATCGTGTCGAAGGCGTCGTCGAGGAGCAGATGGCCCGACTCGGGGACGAACCCGAGGGTCGAGGCCGGGATCGCGGCGCTGAGGCGCTCGGCGATCCCCGGATCGACGATCCGGTCCTCGTCCCCATGCAGCATGAAGACGGGCTTCTCCCAGGCGGCCATGGCGTCCTCGAGGCCGGTGACATCGTCACCGGACTCGAGGACGGCGCGACCCCGCGCGTACGCGGCCGGGTCGCGACGCCACCGCTCGAGGTAGGCATCGGTCTCCGCATCGGCGAGTGGTTCGACGTGAGAGCGGAGCAGCGCCTCGTCGGCCGTGTCGGGGAGGGCCGGGGCTCCGGTGGGGCCGACCGATCCGAGCAGCACGACCGCGTCCACGTCGGTGCCGCCGCCGAAGGCCAGGACCTGCGCGACGCGCCCACCGGTCCCGTGCGCGACCAGTGCGGGGCGCTCGATGCCGAGCTCGCGCAGGCGGCCGCGGATCGCGGCAGCCTGCGCTCGCGATCCATCTCCTTGGACACCGGACAGGTCCGCCGTGAGGACACGGAACCGGGTCGCCAGCAAAGGCGCGAGCTGCCGGAACGTGTGCTCGCCGAACGGGAACCCGGGCAGGAGCACGACGGGTTCCCCTTCGCCGCTCACCTCGAAGGACAGCTCGTTCATGGCTGCGGCTCCCGGACGACCGCGTCCGCGACCTTGAGCACGCGGACGGTCGCCTCGACGTCGTGCACACGGACCAGGTCCGCTCCGTGCGCCGCCGCGAGGACGGCAACCGCGAGCGAGCCCTCGAGCCGAGCCGCCGGGTCCTCGACGCCGGTGAGCGTCCCGATGAAGCCCTTGCGGGATGCGCCGACCATGACCGCCGCGCCCAACATCCGGAGCGCGGGCACCGCGCGCAGCAGCGCGAGGTTGTGCTCCACGGTCTTACCGAACCCGATCCCCGGATCGACGCATACGCGCTCCTCGGGGATGCCGGCGAACACGGCCGCCTCGATCCGTTCCCGCAGGAACTCGTTCACCTCGGCCACGACATCGTCGTAGCGCGGGTCGTCCTGCATCGTCTTCGGCTCACCGAGCATGTGCAACAGCACGATCCCGGCGCCCGTGCGCGCGACGATCTCGAGGAGCCTCGCGTCGCGACCCGCCGTGATGTCGTTGACGACGCAGGCGCCGGCGTCCAGCGCGGCGATCGCCACCTCCGGCTTGCGCGTATCGACGCTGATCGGGGTCCCCGGCCGAGCCTTGGCGAGCCCCTCGATCACCGGGACCACGCGCCGGAGCTCCTCGTCGACCTCCACCGGGTCCGAGCCGGGGCGGGTCGACTCTCCGCCCACGTCGACGAGGTCCGCGCCTTCGTCGAGCAGGCGCGCGCCGTGGCCCACCGCCTCTTCGGCGTTCGCGAACATCGCGCCGTCGCTGAACGAGTCCGGCGTGACGTTCACGATGCCCATCACGAGGGTGCGTCCGCCGAGCGTGAACGTCTCGTCGCGGCATACCCAGACCCGAGCCCCACCCGCCATGGGGCTATGGTAGATGCGCGACGCCGAACCGGTCTCTCGTTCAGGCAGCCTGGGCCGACCAGGCGATCGCCCCGGAGACCGACCAACCTTCGGGAGGCGTGAGCCGTCCGAGGCTCGTCCCGCCCGGGTCGATGAAGACGGCGCTCCCCTGGTCGTCCACGATCAGCAGGCGGGACCCGTCGGGCGACCAGGTCACGCTGGACCAGTTGCCGCTCGAGGCGTCGGTCACGCGTCGCACGTTCGAGCCGTCAGCGTCCATGGTCCAGATCGCGCTGCTGGTCCCTCCGGGCTCTTGCTCCGAGAACGCGATCGTGGAGCCGTCCGGCGACAACGCCACCCAACTCACGTATCGCGGCAGGTCCGCGAGCACCCGCGAGCCGCTGCCGTCGGCGTTCGCGACCCAGACGTTCCCGCTGGCGTAGTAGATCTGCGAGCTGTCCGGCGACCACGAAGGGGAATCCTGGTTCGGGCCGCCGGTTCGCTGCCAGAGCACGCGCTCGTTCGT
>Ga0209058_1004141_pt1 | contig 11607 bp, 12 predicted proteins | sample GraSoiAngelo_147_FD_185904 | JGI IMG/M metagenome (GOLD analysis project Ga0209058, IMG submission 185904) | Grasslands soil microbial communities from the Angelo Coastal Reserve, California, USA - 14_1009_05_40cm (SPAdes) (version 2) | ecosystem: Environmental > Terrestrial > Soil > Grasslands ... | reverse complement strand
ACTGTTGCCGACCAGATGAAGGCGGCGAAGTCGGTGAAAATCATGTTGGCTATGGTCCCAGATATCAGCTGGCTGGGTGACAGGCTCTTGGTTTGGAGCCCGCTGAAGATGCTGAACCCGAGTCCATAGGATAGGCCGACTAGTAGTAGGACTGCGAGAGCCTGCCCTGTCGCGCTCCTGTCCTCCTTGAGTTCACGGAAGGTGTCTTTGTCGAATCTTGCGGTCCGGATGATTCGTGACCCGAGTTGCTGAATCTTCTGTCTAGTTATTGGGCGGGCTTGTCCCTGCGTCATATCCTATGACCAATTCCGATGTCATGTCTGGCCCAGCTTTATCAACTAATAGTAGGAAAATGTCATCGATCAAGATGGCGACCAAGGCGTCTCAGCCCATGTTCGCGCTGAAGGAAAAGCTCGCTGAGAAGCCGACATTCAAAGTGGTCGCGATGCCCGACTTCTATCTAGACTACATTCTTGCGTATCCGGGCAAGCTTGACGAGATGGCCAAGGCCATGGTTGATGTTGCAGAAAGGGGAGGCGGGAACATTTTGGGATGGAAGCATCTAGTGGGGAGGGGAGGAAACGCTTCGAACTTCTCGGCCCAGCTCTTGAAACTTGGGGTCAAGGTGTTTCCGATAGTTGAAACTGATGACTTCGGAAAGCTCGCCCTCGCTCATTTTCTGAAGGGCGCAGATCTATCCCGCGTGAGATCCACCGGGACACTGTCGAGGACTCTTGCCTTCGAGGCGGAATATTCAGGCAGACATGTCAACATCATGGCCAGTGATCCTGGTTCTCTATCGAGTTTCGGCCCTGAGAAACTAACTCAGGAGGATAAGGAGCTGATCCGAGAGGCTGACTTTGTCTGTGTTTTCAACTGGAACCAGAACTCGAAAGGAACTGAGCTGGCTGAGAAAGTGTTTCAGATCGCAAAGTCCGAGGGAAAAGGAGTGACGTTTTTTGATCCAGGCGATCCTACATCGAGGGCGAGCGAGATTCTAGGGCTCAACGAACGGGTCCTATCCAAGGGACTCGTTGACGTTCTAAGTGTTAACGAGAACGAGCTTACTCAACTGGCCTCTGCGGTTACCGAGGAAACCGGCAAGTTTGACGGAGGTGAGGAGAATCAATTATTCCAGGCTGCCAGCGTCTTCAGTATGCTTGGGAGTAGGGTCGATCTTCACACTCCAGCCTTTTCAGCCACCTTCATTGACGGCCAAAGAGAACGGGTCCTTTGTGCAATGTCGACTCCGTTGAAGGTCACGGGGGCGGGAGATGCGTGGAATGCAGGTGACATTCTGGCTCAAGGAATCGGGCTCGACCACAGAGAACGGCTGATCTTCGCGAACGCTACGGCAGCTGCGTACATGCGGAAGCCTGATCTTGATCCTTGTTCTCTGGACGAGATTCTCGCGCGTGTGGAAGAGATAGAGAAGCTCAACGCTCGCTAGTCTTTCTGAGATGTCCCCTATTTCAATGGACTAGGGATGTGGCGCGGTCGGTTCACCACTCTTAAATCGGGTATTGATTGATGAGACACGAAAGATGGATCGACTGTGACCCGAGAATGTTCTAGAGAAAAAACGCGGGCCTTGAGCTACTGGGGAGGGAAGACTCTGTAGTTGCGCGAGGTTGCTGAGGGGGTCTACAGGGTGCCGGCAAGAGCAGCGAACGCGTACCTTGTTGACGCTCCAAGAGGTCTTGTGCTGGTAGACAGCGGGTTGCCGGGTAGTGAGAAGGGAATTCTCAAGGCTATCGCCAAGCTCGGAAAGAAACCTTCGGACTTGAAGCTCATATTGTTGACGCATCGGCACCTAGATCACATTGGGAGCGCTGCAGCTTTGAAGAAACGGACCGGGGCGAAGCTTGCTTCACATCCGTTCGAGAAGCCGTATGCAGCTGGGACGCTCGTGATACAGGCTCCGAGCGCCTGGAGTCTCTATGGAAAAATGGTGAGAAAGCTAACGACGCTTGAATATTGGACGCTGAAGTTGTTTCGGATCATCAAGTTCCAGACTGCACATGTGGATCTTGCGGCGGACGAAGAGTCGGTCTTGGAGGAGGTGGGTTTGGACGGGTCGGTTGTCTGGACGCCAGGGCACACCAAAGGCTCGGTTACGCTTTTTCTCAACCAGTCTAGTGTGGCTATTGTCGGGGACTTGTTGCGGGCTCGTCGGGGCCGACTTGTGGAGCCTTTGCTGATGGAGAATATTGGTCAGACTGAAGCGAGTGTAAAACGAGTCCTGGATCTCGGTCCGCAAATCATCTGTCCCGGGCATGGGAAACCGCTGCCCGCTTCCAGGGTCAAGATTGAGAAGAGGATGGCGAAGCCTGTGGTTGTTGCGAAGAAAAAGGAAGAGGAGGAAGACTTGGAGGAGTTAGCGTCTGGCCTTTTCTAGTCTCTTTTCTACGTCGTCCCAGTTGACGACGTTCCACCAGGCGTCCACGTAGGCTGCGCGGTCGTTCTTGTATTGTAGGTAGTAGGCGTGTTCCCAGACATCGAGGACGAGTATTGGGACTATTCCCTGGACTGTTAGGTCGTTATGTTTCTCGGCTTGGAGCGTGATCAACTGTTGGGTCCATGGTTCGTATGCCAGGACAGACCAGCCGCTTCCTTCGACTTGCTTGGCGGCTGTGCTGAACTGTTCTTTGAACGAGTCCCATTTGCCGAAGTCGGTGTTGATCTGGTCGGCTATCTTTCCACCGGGCTTTCCTCCGCCGTTTGGTTTCATGTTGGGCCAGAAGGTGCTGTGCATGGTATGGCCAGAACCGTGAAAGGCGAGGTCTCGCTCAATTCCTTTGACATCGACACCTGCGAATCCTGTCTCTCGGGCCTTCTGGAGCTTGTCTAGGGCTGCGTTTGCGCCGTTTACGTAGGCGAGGTGGTGTTTGTCATGGTGGAGTCGCATGATTTCTTCGCTTATTGTCGGGACGAGTGCGTTGTACGCATAAGGAAGATCAGGTAGTTTGTACCGGTGATGTGGCATGCGGCACGGCTGTTATAGTGTTGATAAAAAACTATGCTACAAGCTGTGTGATGCTCAGTGGAAACCCACTCTCGCGTCGCGGGAGCTTTTGAGCAATCTGCCCGAATTTTTTCTGAGGAGTGTTTCTGTCCCGGCGTTGTTCGGGCTTGTTTCTTCGAGACGGGCGTATTATGGGCTTGTCTGTGCTTTTTCGATCTCCGTGTTTTCCCCTATGGTTAAGCGTGGAAAATCGTGCTGTGGAATTCGTGGGCTTGGAATCGGGATTAGGGCTTGAAATGGGCGAATTTTTTCGTCCAGCAGTTCGAGATAGCCGTGTAGGCAATGGTTGTACAGGTTCGCATGGCTTTTCGTGCCCGGAAAAAACGGGTATAGGGACGCTTACCATGCCATGTCTACCGGACATGTGGCTTCTTAACGGTCCTCGAATGATATGATATGACAAGTGTGGAAGGAACGGAATACCCCGGCCAGTTCGCCGAATTCCTAGATTTCCTATGCGAGAAGTACCATATGGATAGGAGCCGGTTGTTTATAGAGTACAGTTCTAGACCGCCTCCCCCGCTCAAAGGTACTAGGGCAGGCTACTACGAGGGACTGCTCTCGTATCGCGAAAAGAATGGTCATTCCGAGTTTCTGATCACGGTCTTCAAGGCCTCGCGCCAGCCTCTCCTAACCCTGGCACACGAGTTCGCTCATCTGGTTAAGAACCTAAAGTCAGGAAACTTTGACAAACACCTGCGTCCACCGAATAATGCAGCTGAAAAAGCGTTTGACAAGCAAGCCTTGAACGATCTGACTGAGTTCCAATCCACCGGATAAGGAATGTGGGCTTGCTTCGTGCCTTCATTTGAGAAAAAAATCGGGACCTAGCCCAAAAAAAGGGGGAGACTGCTAAGCCGCCGGAACCGCGATCTCGGCAGGAGTCTTAGGTTCGCGTCGAACCGAGAACGGAGAATACATAACTTGGCCCGTCGCCTGTAGAATCGTTGACTTTACGGTTCTGTGGATAGGAATGGCATCTCCATTCTTGTTTTCAACTGCGACGCCGCAAGGTAGACCTGACGGGGTTGAATCAGAGAGGGTAATCAGCTTGGCTGCAAGGATGTCTTGTTCGCATTTGAGAAACTGCATGTTCGACGGGTCACCAGCTATGCGTGTTCTTACCTCGTACTCCAAGCTCTTACCCTTCTTGAGGCCAAGGCGTGGAAACGGGAATGACCTCTCCGGTGAGACTATCGATTGTCTCAGCTCTGTAATGGTATCCTCTGAATAGCCAGCTATAGCAATGAACAATCCTGGCATTGAATGCATTGGAGCCGCTAGTTTGAGCATCATGTGGTCAACGTCCTCTTCTGCTACCAGCCGGATCTTTGTTGTCACATCCGCCTCGAGTCCGACGGCCACATCTGGCCGGCACGCCATTTCCATTCGAACAGGTCTCAAGTCGGGAAAAGGCGGGAGCAGGTTAAGTCGTAGCGAGAATTCCGTCTCTCCATCGAGTGGGAGCCACCAGTAATCGTCGAAGTTAATCAGTTCCTCTAGGTTGTACCTTAGCACCCTTCTGTCGTTTTCCAGACTGTTGGATAATGGCTGTTTGATGTAGGCTACTGCTGTCTCAGCTGGAAATTCCGCGCGCACGTGATAGTCTCGAAGGCTCGTCGCGTTCTTTATTTTTCCATAGATACTGACGTTGTTAGGTATCAGCATCTCACTCTCAAGTTCCCCGAAGAACTTATTGTCGCAAGTGCTGAAGGAGACTTCCTTGATGAGATACTCTAAGACCGGACTCCCGTCAAGCGTATCCGGCTTCACGACAGATCAGCTTAGCAGGGGCAGATCTGGTGGTAGCAACACGCTGCGACGCACTGACACAGGTCTGCACCGCCGGATGTACATTGTACGACGCACGCGCTTCTTGGGTTGCAACATGCCGCATACTCTTGTATGCTTGTTGGTCCAAACATGGTTCCTATATTCCACCTCGTTGAGGACTTTTTCGATGCTTATTTAAGTCTTAAAACGCACAACAACAAACAGGCACAAGTCTAGTAAAATTGTCATACAAGACCCTCAGCCCCGACAACTTTCCACCAATTCAGATAGAACACGTTTCAAAATCGTTCGTGCGAAGACGCCAGGTAGGATGGTCCAGACACCCGGCCGAGAGCAGGGAAGTTCTGAAAGACGTAAGCCTCAGCGTAAACCGTGGAGAAATCGTCACAATACTGGGAAGAAACGGAAGCGGCAAGACTACGCTAGCAAGAATCCTGTCAACGCTCATCATCCCCGACACCGGAAGGGCACGCGTCTGCGGATATGATGTGACACAGGAATCCAAGGAGGTTAGGAAGCGCATAGGAGTGTTGCTCAATTCCGGAGACACGGGATTCCAACCTCGCCTTTCAGCCTACGCAAATCTCGAGTACTATTCTGGGCTCTACGAGATTCCGATGAGACTTGCGCGCGAACGTATCAGGACTCTCTTGGCAGATTTCGATCTTGCAGACAGAGGTTCAGATCAGTATCAGAGTTACTCCACGGGAATGAGACGTCGTCTCGCAATCGCAAAATCGATCCTGCCTGATCCTACTGTTTTGTTGCTCGACGAACCTACGCTGGGAATAGACCCGTGGTCGACCGAACACATACATAACCTCCTGCTCGAACTCGCTAGACGTGGCAAGACGATACTCTGCATGACAAACAATCTGTCTGAGGCGAAATCTCTTAGCAGTCGTACTCTTGTCCTCGAAAAGGGTTTGTTATCTTCCTCTTCCTCTATCCACGAGGTTCTCGCCAGTTGAACCTACGAGTAGGACTCCAACGGTTTCGGCTCATACTCAGACGCGAGATAATGGTTAGACTTTCCTACAGGATGACCCTGGTCATCGCGATTGTCAGCGCCGCATCCGGATTGTTCTCCTATGCATTTCTCGGAAACGGGGCGGTAGTATCTGCCACTACTCAGACCTATGGAATGAGTCTCGGAGCCTTCCTAGTAACAGGCGTAGCCTTCAGTTCAATCATAACAAATGGATTATCTATGTTCGGCGACTATGCAAATCCTTCCCAGCTAGAGGAGGTCTTGGTTACTCCTACAGACCTCCGAATATTCGTTCTATGCTCGTCTTTTCTTACCATCCTGGTAAGCATCGGAACTGCCATCTTGCTCTTCTCAATGAGCGTCTTGTTGCTTGGTTTCATATTTTCGTATAATGTCCCGTTGCTGTTGGCAATGGTCTTTCTTGGTGTTACAAGTGCCATAGGCTTAGGCTTTGTCGGCTTGGGATTCCAACTTGTGTACAAGCAGAACTACTTCTTGTCCTGGCTCCTCTTCTCATTCACGAGCCTTGTTGGTAACATGATCGTCCCAGTACAGGTCTTGCCTGGTTTCCTACAAACAGTCTCGTATGTCACCCCACAGTACTATTTTTTCACAGGAATCCGAGTAGCATTAGGTAGCAATGTTGCTCCGGCCAATTTCATACTTGAGTCGTTCGCATTGTACTCGGCAGTATTGCTGTCTTTTGGACTGCTGATTTTTCAGCGCGGTCTCGCGTTCATCAAACGCAACGGAACGCATCGTTGGATCTAGGAAGGAGAATCGTCAAGGAAGCAAATGTTCGGACCTGCTCAGGGTATGGTTCAAGTTTTTCCTAGCATGAGGATCTTTGGGTCTGAAGGGAGCTTAGATTGAAAGGTTCGAATCGAATTCGAGAGTGGTTTCTGGAACCGTTTCTAGTGTCTTGCTTCCCTTATCTCTTGGAACACAAAATATGATCCCGTTGTTACGATTACCATGCGGACACCATAGAGTTGTAGAGTAGCTTCGGAACCAAGGAGAGCTAGGCAGAAAAACTGCCCAGTCTTTGGCGGAGGCTTTTTTATGAAACAAGACTGTATCCGCGGAGGAATTTGGTTCTCTCCACGCCGATAGGCGTCATAGTTATCGGAGTCTTCATCGGCACCTACATTCTCATTCTCTCAGACAAATTCCACAAGCCCTCCGCAGCCGTTCTCGGGGCAACCCTGATGGTGGGAACCGGCGTTCTCACCGAATCAGATCTAGCTTCGGCTATCAACTGGCAAGCGCTCGGAGTTTTGCTTGGAATGTTCATCATCGCTTCATCACTACGCGAAGCAGGATTCTTCGAATGGGTGGGATTACACCTCGCGAGATCTGTGGACGCCCATCCCGTCCGCATGTACGTCCTCTTGCCACTCATGACTGCGGGATTGGCTTCACTACTCGATATCGTGACAGTTGCGCTCTTCATTGTGCCACTCACTGTCGAGGTGTTTGAGGGACTGGAGATCGACCCGGTCCCATTCGTCATTGCCGAGGTTCTCGCCGCAAACGTAGGCGGACTAGCCACCATGGTGGGAGATCCAACAAACATCATTATCGGATCCTCGCTAGGACTGACCTTCAATCAGTTTCTCCAGAACACAGCGCCTATCGCTCTAGCTGCAATTGCTGTGAACGGCGGGTTACTCTACTTGAAAAATCGGAATTTTCTCCATCGGGACGCAATGAAGCGTCATCGACAGAAGCCGGTGCTTGACTTGCGTAGCCCGTCCGAGGCGGTGAAGGACCGGGGGCTACTAAGGGTCAGCCTCGTATCTCTAGTCCTAGCTGTCAGTTTTCTCGTGGTTCATACTTTTCTCGGGGTCTCAGCTGCTCTTGCAACCCTTCTTCCCGCTTTCCTGATACTCGTTTATGAGTCGTCCAGGTCGAACGAGGTCCAGCATGTTCTCGCTAGGATAGACTGGCAGATATTCTTCTTTTTTGGTGGGCTATTCATACTCGTCGCCGCCCTCGGAAAGACGGGAGTTCTCTCAATGCTCGGAAACGAGATGATCCAACTCTCAGGAGGAAACCTGGCGCTTTCCGTAACCCTCGTTCTGTGGATTACCGCGCTAGTATCACAGGTCGTGGACAATGTTCCCTTGGCTACGGTCTTCATACCTGTAATCGCAGCTATGGCTAACACGCTCAGTGTGCCCATCGCGCCACTAGCATGGGCGCTTGCTATCGGAACCGGAATGGGAGGAATGGCAACCCCCATCGGGACCGCTTCCAACCTGGTCGCCCTAAACATTCTAAACAAGCCTAGACAACGCTTGAGTTTCGTCCGATTCGCAAAGAGGTCCATACCGTTGACGATAATCGACTTGGCTATTGCAAATCTGATTCTACTGCTTCGTCTCTAGCCCGATAGTGACTAGCGTGGTGTCAAGATGAGGGATACAGCACTCTTTTCTAGCCCTTCCAGGCTGAACTGGGAGAGTCGTTAGAGGCTACTTCTCTCTTTACCACTGGAGGATGGTTGTTTGAACCAGGTTATTCGTCGTGTCAAGGGCTTCTTCCAGCTGGGCGAGAGGGACGCTTTCACCCGAATCGACGAGCTCGCAAGCCTTGGCGAGGAATCGTTGCACCTTCTAATCAAGATACTTACCAACTCACCCAACGGGCTGGCCGACATTGAAACATGCACTAACAGAATCAGTCTCCTGGAGAAACAGGGGGACACAATAGTGCAATCGCTCGAGGAGATGTTCGGGAAAGGTTCCATATCTGCGATTCTTATGAGAGAGTTCGAGAGACTGGCTGACTCTGTGGATAGTGTTCTGGACCGAGCTCACGCTCTTTCCCGGCAGATAAGAAGAGTGACCAAGAGGCCCCTTCGAGAGGCCAAGGAATTCGATGCTATCATCCGGAAAGACCAGGTTCGTCTGATAGAGATCGGACTTGTCCAGCTTCAAGGTCTTCGGAAGCTCTTCAGCATCGCAGGCTCGAACATGAAAGAATCACTTGAACTGGCTAAGCGGATTGAACGACTGGAAGAACAGGGAGACGATGTCAAGGACAATATGCTTGACGAGATCTACGGGTCCTGGGAAGTGCTTGACTACGCTTCCTTCCACAACTATATCGAGACCACGATCGAGGCAGATGATATTCTCGATCGTTGCGAGGACGCGTCGGACCTCGTCATCGTGATAATGAAAGGTCTCGGCGCTTAGGAAAACTAGGCTTGAACCTGTCTCTCGACACTCTCTCCATTGTCCTAGCCGGGCTCTTGGGAGCAGTCGTAAGTGGGAACAATCTCTCGGCGTGTTGCGGGACCATCATCGGCAGCGGAATGGTCAACCGACGGTCAGGAATCATCATCGCGGTTGCAGGCTACCTGCTTGGACTGTCGATCGAAGGTCCCAAACTCTTCAAAGTCAGGGAGGCCTTTCTCCCGACGGAGACCAGCACAGAGATATTCTTGATACTTCTCGCCACACTCCTCATATTCGTTGGGGGAGAACTCACAAAAGTCCCGCTCTCCCTCTCAAAAGCGTTAACGGGAACGATTCTAGGCGTCAGCTTTGCAATCGGAGCGTTACAAGAAACCAGTTATTTGGTTCTCATACTGATCTTCTGGGTGAGCGCGCCGATAGTCGCGACGGCTCTCGGCGTGCTCTTTGTTGCACTTGACGACAGGTATAGTCCCAGAAACCTCTGGGTGAAACTCTCACTCCTCAAGGCTGGGCTAGTAGTGATGGCCTTCCTCTCTGCATACGTTACTGGTAGCAATGCCTTGGGACTTATCGCTGGAGTCCCCTCCAATCAGCCTCAGATTGCAACCGTTGTGGTAGGTATTGGGAGCGTTCTCGGAGCGTTTGTTCTTGGTCGAGGCGCCCTACGTAGACTGACAGAGGGGATCTATAGCCTCAGATATCCAAACGCGTTCTACTCCCAGCTACTTGGCGCAGGGACGGTCGAATTCGCTAACCAGCTCGGGGTCCCGTTGTCGACAACTGAGACTGTTTCTTCCGGAATTATCGGGTCTGGGTTAGCAAGCAAGATGCGCGTCATGAATTCTAGGAACGTATTCCTAATTATTGCAAGCTGGGTTATCTCACCAGCTCTAGGATTTGCTCTCGGATACGGGTTAACTTTGATTGTTGAATGACTGGCAATAGTTCTCGGAGGGCATTGGTACCACTCGACAAATATTGTCTAACACCCTACCTGGCTTCCCGCGTTAGGGAGGAACCTTCGATCAGTACGAGGTCTAGGATGTGTTCGTCTCTTGTTGTTGAGTGTCGAGATTGGGCTGGCAGTGCTGTTCGCCCTGGCTTTCGGAAATGGAGCGAACGATGTAGGTAAGAGTGTGACTGCTCTCATGATGGATCCGGATACTGCAGCCTTCAAGCCGAGATACTCACCCCTTATCTGGGGAGGCTTGTTCAGTGGGCTGGGCAGTATCTTAGCAATCATAATCTCAGTCAGATTATTCTCTGCATTCACTCCCCAGAGCTTTTTCCAAACAACGCCAGGGGTCTCCTTCATACTAGCGGCTCTGGTAGGTGCAGCCTCATGGATACTTATCGCAACTCTTCTAAGGGTTCAGGTTTCGACGACGCACGCAATCGTCGGGGCAATCATAGTCCAGGCCATCTATCTGTTGGGTGCAGCTAGCCTAGAATGGACTTTCCTCATATGGAGGATCCTCCTCCCTCTGGCCGCGGGCCCATTCGTCGCCTTAATCGGCGTCTACATTATCAGCAGGGTACTTCGCAAACGAGACACAGGGGTCGATGAGGCCCCCTCCTCAAGACGTCTCGGAGCAGCCGACTGGATTTCTGCCGCTGGTGTCGCCTTCGCTAGGGGAGTGAACGATGCGCCTAAGATGGCTGCTCTTGGCGCTTTCGTATTACTGGGCACATCAGAAGACGGCGTCTTGCTGCCCTACGTTATCGTTGGCGTTGCGGTCGTAGCAGGCTCATTAGTCTGGGGGGATCGTGTGGCCAAGACTTTGATCGGGCACACTCCCCTCCAACGCGGGCATAGGCTGAAAGCGCATGGAGCTACCGCCGTGCTGGTTTCTGCTGGATCATACTTTGGCGATGCCTTTTCGACGACAAACGTCTCCGAGGGTGCGAACGCAGGGCATCACGGCCAGAAGGGGAGGCAGTTCTTGGCCCCGGCATTGCGGGGAATGGCGTTGGCCTGGATGGTAACGCTGCCCGCGGCAGGGCTATTGGCCATTGTCGCCTCAATCCTTGGAGCGAGATTCTGGGGCTAGTCGAGGCCGGATTACGCCACTATAGGTCGAGCGGAAAAGACGTCTTGGATTCAGAGTTCTAGACGTTCTCGAAAGGAATCCGAACGCGGGTCTAAAGCCGCAAGTTTTGTCGAGGAAATAATCAATATCAGTCTTTTATTTTCGGGGTCATTTGACGAGAAGAGTCTTGGACCTTCCTTCACATCTCTCGTTCGGATTGGCTATCGGGCTTGTCTTTTTTGGGAATAGCCCCGAGATTGTATTGTTGATCGGTCCAGGAACATTGATTCCTGACTTCGACAGGGAATACTGGTACGTCAGGAGACAGGTCTATGCTGAAGAGCAATATCACCGTGCAAGATTCCACAATGTCTTCGTGATACTCGTCGGCTACTTGGTGAATCCGTTCTTCTCGTTGGGGATATTTCCGCACATGCTGCAGGACTCCTTCACAACCGCGAAGGACAGGGGTGTCGCAAGAATCGTATCATTAGACTCATACCCGCAGCATTTCGCTGCTGGATTCAGATTCAGAAGAGGACCTTGAAGTTGAGAACTCAC
>Ga0209058_1004139_pt1 | contig 11612 bp, 6 predicted proteins | sample GraSoiAngelo_147_FD_185904 | JGI IMG/M metagenome (GOLD analysis project Ga0209058, IMG submission 185904) | Grasslands soil microbial communities from the Angelo Coastal Reserve, California, USA - 14_1009_05_40cm (SPAdes) (version 2) | ecosystem: Environmental > Terrestrial > Soil > Grasslands ... | reverse complement strand
CGAAATACCGCGACCAGATGGCCGCGGTGATTGCGAAAGCGAAGGCCTGGGCGCCGGCCTGATCAGCGCGGCGCGTCTCCCCGAATCATCCGCAAACCGAACACCGTGGCGATCTGGCTCCGCGCCTTCGCCTCGAACCGCACGGTGACCTTGCTCTTGCCCCGCACGAGGGCCGGGGGCACGACGTACTCTACGTCGTAGAAGCGCGGCGGATCGGCAAACGCAATCTGCTGCGCGCCCACTTGCGTGCCGTCGACAAGAATTGTGAAGTCCGCGGGTGTGCCGCGCCGGTCTCCGGAGTAATAGGTCGCGATCAGCGTCATCGGGTGCGCGGACTCGACCGGAAGATCGTAAGCGAACCAGGTGCGGCCGAAACGTCCCGGCCGGCCCATGATGCGCTGCGGGAAGACATTGTCCCCCGCCTGATAATTGAACTGGCGCTCGAATACCGTTTCGCCCGGCTGGAGCCAGGCGACCGTCGCGGCCTCGAGGCGCCGCAGCCGCTCCGCCTCGGCGGCGTACGCCGCCTTCTGGACTTCCCACTCCGCCGGGGTGAAGAGATCCCAGTAGGTCGAGTACGTGCGCCGGTGCAAGCGGTAGAACGACATCAGGTTCACAGTCCGCTGACGTCCTGTGCCGTCGGGCTCCCGGCCGGCGTCCGTCGTGAAGTTGCCCGGCTCGCCCCCCCCGCCCCCCGTCGGCTTGACCCAATCCGCCACCGACGCGCTGTCGGTCACGAAAACCGGCACCGTGGGCGGCGGCTCGAGGGCTTCGCCCTCCACGCGGCCGCGCCGGCGCTCCGGCCCGATGTCGCCTGCGAGGACGAGCGGCCCCCACATGATCGACGCGCGTTTGGGATTGTCGGGCAGTGGCTCGAGGCGCAGCGACTTGGGCAGCGTGACCTCGACGACGTCGCCGCTCTTCCATGTCCGCGCGATCTCGACGTAGGAGCCCACGGGGAAGGGCCACTCGTACGACCCGCGTCGTGGTTGGCCGCTGTCGATCGCAGCGGGCGCCGGCTGCTCCACTCCCGTGCCATTTACACTGACCCGGTAGCCGTCCGTCACCCAGTATGGTCGGCGCATCGCCAACGTGAATGCCTTGGGCGAGCGCAACGTCAGCGTCAGCTTCGCGCGCTCCCCCTCCGGAAAATCGGTGTCCATCATGAGCCGCGCGCCGGCTGCGGTCCACTCGGCCGTGGAGGGAGCGAACAGATTCACCCACAGCCGGTCGCCCGCTTCGTAGTACAGGCCGAGACCGTGGAGTCCGGGGCTCTCCATGCCCGTCCCGACGTCGCACGTCCAGCTGTGATCCATGTCCTGATACTCGTGCGTCACGCCGCGCCCCACCGGGACCATATAGCAGACGCGCCCGTCCTCGGGGTCTATCGATGCGAGAATGTGGTTAAAGAGGGCGCGCTCGTGGTAATCGGCGTAGTGGGCGTCGGGCTGGAATGAGAACAACGTCCGCGTGAGCTTCAGCATGTTGTAGGTGTTGCAGGTCTCGCACGTGCGCCCGTCCACGCGGTCGTTCAGGCGATCCGGCGGCCCGAAATATTCGTCCGTGCCGTGGCCACCGCTCGAGAAGCTGTGGTGCTGCGTTACGCGATCCCAGAAGAACGCGGCCGCGAGGAGATCGGCGGGCTGGCCGGTGGAGCGGTAACGCTCGGCCGACCCGATGAGCTTGGGCACCTGGGTGTTGCCGTGCTTGCCGGCGAGATCGTCCTGGTGGCGCTCGAGCGGCGTGATGAATGCGCGATGCTCGAACGCGTACGAGAGTTTGAGCCAGCGCGCGTCCCCGGTGTCGGCGTAGAGGTCCACGAGAACCTCGTTCATCCCGCCGAACTCGGTGTTCATCATGTGCTGGAGCTGATCGTCGCTGAGCCGCGACAGAATTCCCTCGGCCCACGCCGCGAACTTCGTTTCCACGTCCAGTGCCATGCGGTTGCCGGCGTGGCGGTAGGAGTCCCGCAGGCCCGCATACGTTTTGTGCAGCGTGTACCAGGGCGACCATAGGCCGTTGAGGTCGAAGGCCGCCGAGCGTATCTCGCCCTTCGCGAGGCGCGCGAATGCCTCGCGCCCGCCCTCGAGCGCGCTCAGGTAGCCGTCGCCGTGCTTGTCCTGGACCTCCTTCAGCTCCCGTACGATGTAATCGGCTCTGGTCTTGAAGCGTGCGTCGCCCGTCGCCGCGAACATGAGACTCACTGCCGAGAGGTGATGGCCCGCGATGTGTCCGGTGAGATTGCGGCCGCCGCCGTCCCAACCGTCGTACGGTTCGGCTTTGCGGGTGAGTCCCGCGCGCTCCCGGTAATAGGCGAGCATCCGATCTGCGTCGAGCCGCAACAGGTACTGCGCCATCAAGTCCTGCGCGTGCTTGAGCGGCCCGCCCGTGAGCCGCACGGCCGAGAGCGGCAGCGGCCGGGCGCGGACCGTGCCCCCCCCCGCCTCGCCCGCCGGGCGCGGAGCAGCGGAGGCCGTTTCGGAGAGCGCCGACCGCGGGAGGAGCGCCGAAGCCCCGGCGCCGAGACCGAGCTTCAGGGCGTTACGGCGAGACAGGGTCATAGGCCCCCTCGTGCGCCAGGTAGTATCGCCGTACGAACGGTTCCTGGTAGCTGTAGTTCCAATGCACGTCGCGCAGCAAATCCGCTGCCTCGTCGACGCGCTCGCCTTGGAGAGCGCGAATCATCGCCTGGTGCTCTTCGATGGAGGCGCGCTCCCACTCGGGCACGAATCCCGGCAGCCGGGGAAAATCATACAGGCGCTGCTTCAGCGTGTGAATACGATGAAGCAGCTCCTCGTTGTGCGACAGATGGAGGTACGCACCGTGGAACGCCAGGTTGGCGTCGTAGAAGCGCGCAAAATCGCCCGCGTCGAGCGCCCGGCGCATCTCCTGGTTCATCTCGTCCATGCGCTCGACGACCCTGGGCGTGACGCGCTCGGCCACGCTGCGCAGCGCCGTAGACTCGAGGCCGGCGAGAATCTCATAGATGTCCCGAATGCGTTTCAACGTGAGCGGCGTGACCCGTACCCCGCGCCGGTTTTGAATCTCGACGAAGCCCTCGCACTCGAGCCGCAGCAGCGCGTCGCGCAGCGGCGTGCGGCTGATCCCGATTCCCGCCGCCAGCGCGTTCAGGTCCAGCTCGTCGCCCGGGCGCAGCTGTCCGTGATGCATCAGCGCGCGGAGGTGCTCGTACACCTCCTCGCGCAGGGATCGGATGCGCGTAATCATCAGTCCCGCTTGGTCGTTATGAGAATCACGCCGTGGGCGCCGCGCGTGCCGTACACGGCCGTGGAGCTGACGTCCTTCAGGACCTCAATGCTCGCGATGTCGCGTGGCCGCAAGGCCCGCAGCGCACGTGTGACGTCCTGCGGCGTGAGTGGCATGCCGTCGAGGATCACGAGCGGCTCGCCGTCCTCGAGCAGTGAGTTCGTGCCGCGGATGCGCAGGGAAATGTCGCCGGTCGGGGCGTGGATCACCTCGAGCCCGGGCACCCGGCCCTGAAGCAGATCTTCGACGCTGCCGACATCGGCGCGGGCGAGTGTCGACTCGGGGAGCGATGCGACCGCGCCCGTGGCCTTGCTTGCGGCTGGCGGATCGGGACGACGAGCGGTCCGCCCGCATGCCGGTAGGGCAAACGCGAACATCGCGGCCGCCGCCGCGCGCCACATCGTCCGCTAGTACCCGGGGTTCTGCTGCAACTTCGAGTTCGTGGTCATCGCGTTCTCCGGAATCGCGAACAGCGTGCGGTATGCCCCGTTCGGCACGTGATTGAACCACGTCTTCGTCGTAAAGATCCCGAAGCGGATCAGGTCCTGCCGGCGGTGGCCCTCGGCGGCGAACTCCCAGCCCAGCTCGTCGAGGAAGCGGCCGTACGTGATGTCGTCCCCGCCGCCCGTGACCGGCGTTCCGGCCGGCCCGGTCTTCACGACGCCGTCGATGTCGGACCAGCCGTAGTCGTAGCGGCTGCCCATCATCAGCTCGGCTCCCGTGACTACGGCGCGCGCGGGATCGGTCGCGGCGAAGGCCCGCTGCCGCACTTGCGTCACGAGCGCGGCCGCGGCGTCGGCCTGGCCGGTCCGCAACAGCGCCTCGGCCCGCATCATCAGGACTTCCGCGTAACGGACGATCGGGTAGTCCACGTCCGATGCGCCGGTCTCACCGGCGTACACCTCGTACTTCCAGACGGGATAGCCGTTGTTGAACTGCGTCGAGTCGATCCGAGGGACGCGCTCGATGAAGTTGTAGCCGCGCCCCTGGGCGTCGAACTGCGGTCCCATGAGCCATGTGTCGTGGAGGCGCGTGTCGAGCGAGTCGTAGGTGTCAATGAACTGCGGGTTCGACGCGCTGCCGCCCCAGGGTTGCGCCTGGAGGTTGAAGACGAAGCGGAGCTCCGGCTTCAGCGTCTTCATGTGGAAGTTGCTCTCGGTGGCGTTGATCGCGTCGTACGGCACGGCCCAGATGATCTCGATGGACTTGTCGTTGTTGCGGGCGAAGGGCGCGCGGTACTTCGCCTCGAGGGCGTAGCCCCCCGAATCCATGATCGCCTGGGTGGCGGGAAGCACGAGGTCGTAATGAGGCGTCCCCGTGTAGACCTCGGCGTTGAGGTACACACGGGCGAGGATGCCGAGCGCGGCCCAGCGATTCATCCGACCATACATGGCCGTGCCCTTGACGAAGTCGTAGACTTGCTGCCGCGTGGACTGGTCGGGGAGGTCCGTGGCCTTGAAGTCGGTGACGATCGGGACGTTCCCGAAGTTGTCGAGCAGCAGCGAGTAGTAGTAGGCGCGCAGCGCCCGCAGCTCCGCGATAAGCCCGGGCTTAGAAGCGTCGGGCACGGGCACGACGCCGGCCTGAATCTGATAAATGATGCGGTTGATGTTGTTGATACCCGCGAACGAGCGGCCCCAGAGGGACGCGGGCTGGCCCTGTGTCGCGTCCCACAGGTGTTTGTGCAAGTTGATGTAGGTGCCGCCGTCGTACCAGCCATTGGGCCGGACCGGCGTCAGGAGCTCGTCAGCCGTCTCTTCCTGGAAGTCCAGGTTGCCGTACCACCCCATCCACACCTGGCGCAGCGGCGTGTAGGCGGGCGCGATGAGCGAGCCGATGGACGGCTTCACGTTCTTCTCCGTGACCTCGCCGTAGGGGACCTCGGTCAGGTCGGTGCACGCCACCAGCGCAAGTGACAGAATAGCGAGCATCTTTTTCATGGCGATCGGTTCCTCCCGAACCCCTAGAATGTCAGACTGAGCCCGGCGCTGAAGACGCGGGTCGTCGGGTACTTGTCACGCAGATCGTTGCCCGGTGACAGGCCGTCGGGGCCGCGCGTCGAGACCTCGGGGTCGAGACCCTTGTAGCCCGTGATCGTGTACAGGTTGCGGCCCGACACGTACACGCGGGCGTTCGTGATCGCGCTCGAAAGGAAGCGCAGCTCGCCGAGCGTGTAGCCCAGTGTGACGTTGTCGATCTTCCAGTAGTCGCCGTCCTCGATGTAGTAGCTGACCAGCGCGAGGCTGTAGTTCACGGTGCGCTTGCCGTAGACGGGGTCGAACGCGGAGCGCAGCATGTTGTACTGCAGAATCGTCGGGTTCTCGTAGAACATCCGCTGGAAGTTCAGGATCTGAAATCCGAACGCGCCCCGCATGTTGACGGTGAGATCTGCCTTCTTCCAGCGGACCGTGTTGCTCCACGCCGCGTAATGCTTGGGCAGGCCGTTGCCGAGGATGCGGCGGTCGGCGAGCGAGACCGACTTGATGGGAATGCGGTTGCCGTTGCGGTCGAGGACGATCCACCCGCCGGCCGAGTCGATATCCACGGACTGGTAGCCATAGAAGTTGCCGATCGGCCCACCGACGTCGATGCGGTGCGTGGGCAGCTGGATCGGCTCACCGGTGTAGCCCGCCGTGAACCAGTCGCTCGTTTGGTAGGCGTCGTTCGACAGGCTGACCAGGCGGTTCGAGTTGGTGGACCAGTTCGCGCTCGTGGTCCAACGCAGTGCGGGCGTGCGAAGCACGTCATAGGTCAGCTGTGCCTCGATCCCCTTGTTCCGCATGTGGCCCACGTTCGCGAGGATGGAGCCGAACAGGTACGGCGGCACGGGGACGGAGTAGCTGTACAGCATGTCCTTCGTGTCGCGCTGGTAGAGATCGAGACTTCCGGCGAGCCGGTAATCGAATAGGGAGAAGTCCGCGCCGAGGTTGATTTCTCCCTTGCGCTCCCAGCGCAGGTCGGGGTTGGGATTGCGCGTCGGCGAGAGGCCCTGGACCCAGTCCCCGTTATAGAGGAAGCGGGAGCCATAGGTGTAGCTCGTGAGCGAGAGATAGGCGTCGTCCGGCGCGATGCCCGTGACGCCATAGCCGAGACGCAGCTTCAGGTCGTTCACGAACGGCGCGCCGCGCATGAAGCCCTCGCGCGAGACGCGCCAGCCGCCCGAGATCGCGGGGAACAGGCCCCACTTGTGGTTCGCGCCGAACTTAGAGTTGCCTTCGTAGCGCAGGCTGCCCATCAGGAGGAAGCGGTTGTCCCAATCGTAGTTCAAGCGCCCGAAGAACCCGATGACCTTGTAGGACGACTTGAAGCTCCGCACCCCGGCCTTGCCCGCCGCCAGCGCGTCGCCGCTTTGCAGGCGGTTCGTACCGAACAGATCGGTGGGGAAGTCGTAGGTACGGAACCAGAACCAGTCGTTCTCGAAGTCCTGGTAGCTGTAGCCGCCGAGCAGGGTGTAGTTGTGGCCCCCGATCCGGTCGCCGTATGTGCCGGTCATCTCGAGAATCTTGGAGGCGTCTTCGCCGCTGTAGCGGTAGGCCGTCCCGTCTTGCCCGTTCTGCGTGGTGTTGACGTGCCGGAACGTCGTGGCGTCGCCCTGCTCCACGGAGCCACGTTCGGTGCCGCCCATGACGGACAAGCGCAGCTTGTTCACTGGCATAAGCGTCAGCGTCCCGTGGAGCCGGAGGTTGCGGCTTTCGGTGCTGCCGTTGTCTTCGTTGATCAGGCCCAGCGGATTCACGTAGAAGTAGGTGCCCCGCTCCTGCCACATCCCCTGGTCGTCCAACACGCGGTCGGTCGGATTGCGGATCAGTGTCTGGCGCCACGCGTAATTGTAATCCGGTCCCCAGAATGAATTCTCGACGCGGGTCAGCATGTTGAGGTCGGCGAGCAGGTGCCCGCCGTACATGGTGTGCGCGACGTGCACGCGCCCGGTGAGCTGATGGTCGTCGGAGCGCCGGAAAATCCCCTGACGGTTGTCGTAAGTGAGGGCCCCGGTGTAGTTCGTCGCCGCGTCGCCGCCCGAGATCGTCAGGTTCTGCGTCGAGCTGGCGGGCGAGCGCAGTACGAGCTTCTGCCAGTCGGTTGAGTACCCGAAGTCCTGAAAGTTGTACTTCTGCGCGATCAGGCGACGGTAGTCGGCGGCCGTGAGAAAGTCGGGCGAGCGATAGAGCGTCTGCTGGCTCGCGTAGGACTCGTAGCGAATCGTCGGCTTGCTGCCCGCGTTGCGCTTCGTGGTGATGAGGATGACGCCGTTGGACGCGCGCGAGCCGTAGATCGCGGCCGCCGAGCCGTCCTTTAGCACGTCAATGGACTCGATGTCCTGCGGGGCGACTGTGGATAGGTTGCCGGGGATGCCGTCCACCAACACGAGCGGACTGCGCGGGCCCTGGATCGTCGGAGTGCCGCGGAGGGTGATCTCCGTACCCGCCGTCGGATTGCCGCTCGGGGTCGTCACGGCGAGCCCGGGGATCTTCCCCGCGATCAGCGACGCGGCGTCGCGGGTGGGGGCTTCGACGAACTGGTCGGACGTGACGCTCGCCACGGCTCCCGTGATCGCGTCACGCCGCTGCGTGCCGTATCCCACCACCACGACGCCCTCGAGCTCGACGGCCTGGGGCTGCAGCTGAAAATCCGCCGTGGCCGCCTCGCCTGTGCCGACCGACATCGACTGCTCGGCCGAGCCGTAGCCGATCGTTCGAGCGCGCAATGCGACCGTCCCGGCTGGCACCCCATCGAGAGAAAAGTGGCCGGCGGCATCGGTGACGACCACGAGGCGCGTCCCCACGACGGCCACCTGCGCACCCGCGAGCGGCGCGCCCGTCGCGCGGTCCGTCACCGTGCCCGCCACTTTGCCGACCTCCTGCGCGTGCGCGCCAAGGGGTGCAAGAAATCCCAGAAACGCCAAAAACGACACCACGTGGAGATGTCTCATGGCAAGCCTCCGGCGGGAGGTGTAGAGCTTGGGCGCGACGGCGAGCGGACCGGGTGGGACATGGTCGCCTAACGTGATATATCAGCCGCAATCCACATGCCGCCCGTTGGGCTCGAGCTTTGCACAGTACGCTGGCGTAAGTCCTTTCTTTGCGCGCTCGACGCCTGACGGTCCGGCTGGCACGGGGGTCGGTCGTGGCGTGAGCGCTGCGGCACGCGCGCCCACTGTGGCGGTCACGCGGCCACAAACGGGCCTTTCTTGACACTCGTTCGGTGAGGTGTAGTCTCGGCGCGATGTCCGGCCTCGATTGGCTCTTCATCGGACTGTATTTCCTGCTCCTGCTCGGGATCACCTGGTGGGTGATCCGGCGCGGTCAGGATACGGCGGCGGATTACTTCCTCGCGAGTCGCAACCTCGGCTGGTTCATCGTCGGGGCGTCCATCTTTGCATCCAACATCGGCTCCGAGCATCTGGTGGGCCTCGCCGGCGCGGGCGCTACCAGCGGCGTGGCGCTCGCGCATTACGAGCTGCACGCGTGGTGCCTGCTCGTGCTGGCCTGGGTGTTCGTGCCCTTCTACATGCGCTCGATGGTGTACACGATGCCCGAGTTCCTCGAGCGGCGGTTCTCGCCGGGGGCGCGCTGGGTCCTGTCGATCATTTCGCTCGTGGCGTACGTCCTCACCAAGTTCGCCGTCGGCATCTTCGCGGGCGGCGTCGTTTTCGCCACGCTGCTGCCTGAGGCTCATCTGCGCCTCTTCGGCGCGACGCTCAGCGCGTTCTGGGTCGGCTCGGTAGCTGTGGTTGCCTTGACGGGGATCTACACCATCGCGGGCGGCATGCGAGGCGTGGCATACACCGACGCGGCGCAAACCATCGTTCTCATCATAGGATCCGTGCTGATCACCGTGTTCGGCCTGGCGCGGCTCGGCGGCTGGCACGAGCTCCGCGCCGCATTGCCTTCGGACATGTTCAATCTCTGGAAGCCACTCATTCCCGCAGGTATGGAAGGCACGTGGGCGCCGGTGCGGGAGACCTCGCGCATCGCCTGGTACTTCAATGACTATTTCCCCTGGCTCGGCATGCTGTTCTGCGCGCCGATCGTCGGTCTCTGGTACTGGACGACCGACCAGTACATCGTGCAGCGCGCGCTCGGCGCCCCGAATGAGCAACAAGCGCGACGAGGGTCCATCTTCGCCGCGTACCTCAAACTCCTTCCGGTCTTCATCTTCATCATCCCTGGGATGCTCGCGCTCGCGCTCGCGCGTACCGGCAAAGCACCAGGGCTCGCCGGGATCGTGGACGCTTCCGGCAACGCCATTCCCGACGCGGCGCAGGCGGCGTTTCCGTTGATGGTGAAGTCGATCCTCCCCGCAGGCATCCGCGGCCTCGTCGTCGCGGGTCTGCTCGCCGCCCTCATGAGCTCGCTCGCCGGCGCCTTCAATGCGTGCTCAACCCTTTTCACGATGGACATCTACCAGAAGCTCCGGCCCGGTGTGACGCAGCATCAACTGGTATGGACCGGCCGCGTGGCGACGGCAGTGATGGTCCTCATCGGGCTCCTCTGGATTCCGGTGATCCAAGGCGGGAGGGGCCTCTACTTTTACCTTCAGGGAGTACAGGCGTATCTCGCGCCGCCGATCTTCACCGTTTTCTTTTTTGGCGTATTTCTAAAGCGCCTCAATGCCCAGGGAGCCTTAGCCGCGCTGGTCGTCGGCTTTCTCCTTGGCGTCTTCCGGCTCATCGTCGACACGCCAGTGAGCCTGCAGCTCGGCACCCTCGGCCACGGCTACGCGCCGGGCTCGTTCTTGTGGATCATCAACAACATCTACTTCCAGTACTACAGTCTCTTCATCTTCATCGTCTCGGCCGCGACGATGGTGATCGTGAGTTATCTGACCCCGGCGCCGGCGGCCGACCGACTAGTCGGCCTGACGTACGCGACGGTGACGCCTGAGCAACAGCAGCAGTCGCGCGCGAGCTGGACGCGCGGCGATGTGGTCGCGTCCGCTGTCGTGCTGGTCTTGATTATCGCGCTCCTGCTGCTCTTGGCCCAACGGCAAACGCAGAACTTCGATCACGCCTGGCGCTTTCATCTCGGCGATGTCCCGGGTGCGCAGGAGACGGCATTTGACGACGCCGGTTGGCGCACACTGGACCTGCCGCACGACTGGAGCATCGAAGGCGAGTTCAGCGAGCAGAACCCCGCCGGCGTGGCGGGCGGTGCGCTCCCGGGCGGCATTGGCTGGTATCGCAAGACGTTCACCGTGTCTGCCGCCGACAGCGGCAAGGTTGTCTTCGTCGATTTCGATGGCGTCTATCGCAACAGCGAGGTGTGGATCAACGGGCAGTACCTCGGCAAGCGTCCCTACGGTTACAGCTCCTTCCGCTTCGAGCTGACGCCGCACCTCCGCTACCGCGCGCGCAACGTGATTGCGGTGCGCGTCGACAATTCCCAGCAGCCGAACTCACGCTGGTACTCCGGATCCGGGATTTACCGGCACGTGCGGCTGGTCACGACGGGTCCGATGCACGTCGATCAGTGGGGCACGTACATCACGACGCCGAGCGTGAGCGACGATGCCAGTCGCATCTCGATCCGCACCATGCTCCGCAACGAGCGGCACGTCGAGCAGCCGGTCGTGCTCAACACGGTGGTGTACGATTCCGCCGGAAGGGAAGTGGCCGCCGTATCGACTATGGGCCGGATCCCAGGCGACTCAGTCGCCGAGCTGGTGCAAGATCTGACGATCGCGCGCCCCGTCCCCTGGTCGCTCGAGCGGCCGTATCTCTATCGCGCCGTTACCCTCGTCAGGTGCGGGAACCGCCTGTGTGATTCGTACACCACGTCGTTCGGTGTGCGGGCGTTCGTTTTCCGGGCCGATTCAGGATTCTTCCTGAACGGGCGCCACGTGAAGATCCGCGGCGTATGCCTGCATCACGACCTCGCGCGATTGAGCGGCAACTCGAGATCATGCGGGCGATGGGGGTCAACGCGATTCGGACGTCGCACAATCCGCCCGCGCCCGAGCTGCTCGACCTGACCGACCGCATGGGCTTCATCGTGATGGACGAAGCCTTCGACATGTGGAAGAAGGAAAAGACCCCGTACGACTACCATCTCGACTGGGACGCGTGGCACGTGCGCGACCTGTCGGACATGGTGCTGCGCGACCGCAATCATCCCAGCGTCTTCATCTGGAGTATCGGCAATGAAGTGATGGAGCAGTGGAACAACGGCGACAGCACCGCTGCTCCCATCGCGCGCGAGCTCGCCGGAATCGTCCGGGCGCTCGACGCCACACGGCCGATCACCCAGGCCGCGAATAACGGGAGCCCGCAGAATCCGGTCTTTCACGCTGGCGCGCTCGATCTCCTGGGCCACAACTATCACCACGAGGTGTGGGCCGATTTTCCG
>Ga0209058_1004136_pt1 | contig 11614 bp, 11 predicted proteins | sample GraSoiAngelo_147_FD_185904 | JGI IMG/M metagenome (GOLD analysis project Ga0209058, IMG submission 185904) | Grasslands soil microbial communities from the Angelo Coastal Reserve, California, USA - 14_1009_05_40cm (SPAdes) (version 2) | ecosystem: Environmental > Terrestrial > Soil > Grasslands ... | reverse complement strand
CAACGAGTGGCCGCCCTGGGGAAAGACTTTCACGCCTTGTGCATATTTCCGGCTCGGGTACTTTCAAGCTGTCGCCGCGAAGCGCCCGAGCATAAGTCTGGCCGATGGTCCGGAGTTGCGATAAGCGTTATTGAGAGGGAGTTGCGGAGATGAGTGCCGAAGAAAACCCACGCGTCGAAGCGTCGCAGTTCGCGCCGCCGGCCGAGATGAACGAGATGGACGAGCCAGGGCACTTCACCCAGTTCTATGAAGAGGACGCGTTCCTTCTCGACACGGTGGCCAAGTTCATCGGCGGCAGCCTCGAGGCCAATGGTGGCGGTGTCGTCATCGCCACGAGACCGCACTCGGACGGCATCGAGAAACGATTGAATGCGCGCGGCCTCGACTTGGCCGCAGCCCGTGAGCAAGGGCAGTACGTCACCCTGGAGGCCGCGGAAACCCTGTCGATGTTCATGGACGCAGGGTCGCCGGACCCGCAGCGTTTCGCCCATGTCGTTGGTGGCGTCCTCGCGCGGATGTCCCAGGACGGATGGCCGCGTGTGCGCGCCTTCGGCGAAATGGTGGCGCTGCTCTGCGCGGAGGGAAATCTAAACGGTGCACTTCGTCTCGAAGAGCTTTGGAACGATCTGGGCAGCGGTAAGTCTTTCTCGCTCCTGTGCGCCTATCCCCTACAGGAGTTTGCGAGGACCGACGACTGGAAACCGTTCGTGGACATCTGCCGTAAGCACTCTCGCGCCATCCCCACCGAACGCTACGCGACGCTGCTCACTCCGGACGAGCGGCTTCGCATCATCACGGAGCTCCAACAGAAGGCCCAGTCCCTCGAGACCGAGATGGCGCGCCGCAAGCAAACCGAGGAGACCCTTGCCGCAGACCGAATAAAAGCCGACGGGGTGTCGCGCCGGTTGACCGCCATCATCGAGTCGTCCGACGACGCCATCATCAGCAAGGACCTGAACGGCATCATCACGTCCTGGAATCCAGCGGCGGAGCGGATGTTCGGCTACACGGCGGCGGAGGCGGTCGGTAAATCCATTCGCCTCATCATTCCCGCGGAGCGGCAGCACGAGGAAGATAAGGTCCTCACGTGGCTGCGCCGCGGCGAGCGGATCGATCATTTCGATACGGTCCGACGTCGCAAGGACGGAACGAGCATCGAGATTTCGCTGACCGTCTCACCCATCATCGACGGCGACGGCCGTGTCGTCGGCGCATCGAAGATCGCACGTGACATCACGGACCGGAAGCGCAGTGAGGCGGTACGCGAACGCTTGCTCGCCGCTGAGCAGGCCTTGCGTGCCGAGGCTGAGCGTTCGAGCCGCATGAAGGACGAATTCCTGGCGATCCTGTCGCACGAGTTGCGGACGCCCTTGACCTCGATGCTCGGCTGGACGCGCGTCCTTCGCGCACGGAAGCTCGACGAGATCGCAACGGCGAGCGCCCTCGAAGTGCTGGAGCGCAACACGCGACTGATGGCACAGTTGATCGATGACCTCCTCGATATGTCACGCATCATCAGCGGCAAGTTGAAGATCGAGCAGGAGCCGGTCGATCTGGTGACCGTCATCGAAGCCGCGCTGGAGAGCGTGCGGCCGGCGGCGGATGCCAAGTCGCTTCAGATCGCCACCGTGCTCGACCCCGCAACCGGGCCGGTGTGGGGTGACGCGCTGCGGCTTCAGCAAGTCCTGTGGAACCTGCTGTCGAATGCGGTGAAGTTCACACCGCCGAAGGGCAAGATCGAGGTGTCGCTCTGTCTCGAAAATGATCACGCTCGAATTACCGTGACCGATACGGGCTCGGGCATTCCTCTGGAGATCCTGCCGCGTATCTTCGATCGCTTCCGTCAGGCCGAGGAACCCAGCACCGGCCGCCGCCACGGAGGGCTGGGACTCGGGTTGGCCATTGCCCGAGAGGTGGTCGAACGGCACGGCGGCACCATCGTGGCGGAGAGTCAAGGCCCTGGATGGGGATCGACGTTCACGGTGACGCTACCGATGATGGCAGAGGGCCTCTTGCGAACACCGGCGTTATCCGTCGACCGGTATGCGGCATCAGAAGAACCCGTCAGGCTCGACGGAGTCCGCGTGCTGGTCGTCGACGATGAAACCGACACTCGTGAATTGTTGGTCACGGTGCTCCGAGATAGCGGAGCCGACGCGACAGGTGCGACATCGGTATGCCAGGCGCTGGAGGCGCTTCTTGCGCTGAACCTCAACGTACTCATCTCGGACATTGGGATGCCGGATGAAGATGGCTACGAGCTGATCCGTAAGGTTCGCGCGCTCGGCCCGGGCGCAGGACAAATCCCAGCGATTGCGTTGACGGCATATGCCCGCCGCGCAGACCGCCATCGAGCGCTGTCGGCCGGCTACGACCTCCACCTTGCCAAGCCGGTCGAGCCGAACGATCTGGCGCGGGCCGTGGCGAATCTCGTGAAGCGACGACAAGGATAGCGACGCGCATCCTATCGTCAACCACGGTATCCAGGTTTCGCTCGCCCGCGATTTTCCCTGAACACTGTTCCGGACGGTCGGGCGACCGGCTGGATTCGCCGCCGCGCCGTGCGCCAGTTCGCCGGCCGTGTGACCTCAATGACATTTCTGACGAAAAATTTGAGAGCCCAAAGACGCGCGGAGGACCACTGGACGACAAGGTCGCGCACTCTCGGCACGTCCGGGTTGCACGGAACACGCGCCACTCCATGCGCGCCGGTGATCGGACACGGCGACGTACCGTCACGCGGCAATCGGGAACTGAAGCGGCGGCCGCCAGCGCGTTCTCCCTTCCCGCTGTCCCTTATGCTGCGGGTGGGAGAGCGACAGCGTCCGCGTTCGGCAGGGCGGGCGGTGAGACGGCAGCTTCGACGATGCGGCGCTTCGTCGCTGGGCAAAGCGGCCCGACGACTAACTCATGGAGGCCGAGCAACTGCTCGATCGTCAGGCGCTCCACGTTCTCGGCAACCTCTCGAAGCCAGATACCCGAGTCAAACGACATACGTCCTCGTCCCCTCTCACGTTATCGCTACGGCCGTCGCAAGAACCGCAGTCCGCCTTGCCAAAGCAAAGGCCGAGCCAACGACGAGGACTGCGTGGCCGCGCACTTATAGCGGCGTCCGGCTCGCTCTGCTCCCCGTGATGAAGAACAGCAGTGCCGCCGGCGGACGGCATGGGGGCCTCAGCCGGCAGCCTCGATCCCACCGCCCAGCTCGCGCCGCGGCCGACCGTACCCGCCACCGGTCGCGGGTGCCTCGATGCAGGGGCCGTCCTTCTCGCTGGCGCACTCGTCGTGATCTCACAACCGCCACATCTCAGTAGAGCGGCAAGCGCCGTGCGCGTAGCCTGCGCGCGGGAAGCTCGGCGACTGGCGGTAGGGTCCGTCACTAACGGCAAGCGCGGACGACTGCGGCGCGTGCGTCTAGCGACCGCAGCAGCGCGCGCCGTGGCACGGACGCCACGCTTCGGTGAGTTTCCCGCTTCGATTCAGGGGATTCACCTCATCGATGGTCGCCCGTCACGGGAGTACTTAAGTCAAATATGCGAGGACCCAGACGCCGCGAGCTCGCGGCGTGTCTTGGGCGCCGCCGGACGTCCTGAAACTTGGATCACCGGAGTGGCCTCGTAGCACACCACATCTCGATGATGCGTGCGTCGTTGGCCTTCGTGCATTGGAGGGTGGGGATGTTGTCTGCCGACGAGCGAGCGATCCTGATTCGCTGCTGTTACGATCACCACGTCGCGTTCTGCCCCGACTGCGCTAGCTCCTATCGGATTCACGGCTTGGGTGCCGACTTGTTCCGGGGGAAGACGGACCTCTGTCCTCAGTGTCGTGCTGATCTTTCCGACTCGATTCGGGAACATCTCGAGTCGTGCAGGCTCGTGGCAAGACTGCGCTCGCAGCAGGGGAAAGCGATGAACGCTCAATTCAGGCAGCCCGCCTGGCCTTCTCATCTCGCGCCTCATACGCTCGATCCTTGAGACGTATGGGACAACGTGACGTGGCTGGTGATCGTCGTCGGGATTGCGCGACAGGAACACGAGGTCGAAGCCCAGGGCCTGACCCCGGTCGGTGACGGTAAAGCCCATCACGTCGAAGTAGAACCGTTCTCGGAGAAGCTCGCCGAGCGTGGTTGGGGAAGGGCCCCGCAAGTGGTGACCATCGAGGAAGGGGAAACGCAGGATTTTCGTATCGTCTACAGACGTTGGCCTGTTGGCGTTGACCCTTTCGCGAACACGGAGCGGATCATAGACGGCAAGGCCAAATCTCTACCGCCATCATCGGATGCGACCAACGGCACGATCGGGACCTGAAGCCACCGGACCGGTCGAGGTGTTCCTCTGCGGGTGCGGGCTGGCCCGTGGTCGTCGTGAAGGGAGCTCGTGCGGCCGGACCTGCTCGTTGAGGTCGAAGCGGTGGCCGGCACCGGCAAGACGACGCTCTTCAGGCGGCTGCTCGAGGCACGTGGCGTACTCGTCTTGGGAGACGTTCAACGATCGTTGGCGTTCCGCCTAGCGCGGTCCCTAACTTCCCGAAGTCATTGATCGTTGTGGCTCGAAGAGGGTTTTCGGACGTTGCACGACGTTCAATCGTTTCGAGGGGTTAGGAACCCTGCACGCTCTCAGAACGCTCGTTTTTCGCTCGCGCACCGCTTGGCTGCGACGTTTTCAGGGGCCGGGAACGGGATGTCCGCGATGAGAGTGCTTCGGTTTGCCTCGGCGGCGCGGGCCGGCAGTGTATCGAGGCCGTCCTCCCTTTGGCGACCGACGAAGTGCGCGTGGATGTTCGGGCGCCGTCCCGGAGCGCCGTGTTCCGATACGGCCGCTGCCGACCGCCGGCGGTAGACTGACTGCGGCACGCGGGCATGGTCAGGTTCATTCCGCGCGAAGAGCGGTTCTTCGATTGCTTCGAACGCCAGGCGGCCTATCTCGTGGACGCGAGCCGGCGGCTCCACGACCTCGTCTATGTGTTCAGCGATCAGGCGGCGAAGGCGCAGGCCATCAAGGACCTCGAGCACCTGGGCGACCAGGTGACGCGCGAGATGATGACGCTGCTGAATCAGACGTTCGTGACTCCCATCGACCGAGAAGACATTCACGCGCTCGCGTCGCGACTCGATGACGTGCTCGACGCGATCGACGCCGTCGCCGCTGACCTCGTCGTCTACCGCGTCGGAGAGCCGACCTCCGAGTGCCGCGCCTTTGCGGATGTCATCGTCGACGCCGTCGCCGACACCGAGCAAGCCATCAAGTGCCTCCGTCGGCTCGACCCGGGCTTTCACGCGATCGCCGTCGCGGTGAACACGCTCGAGAATCGCGCCGACCAGCTGCTGCGCCAGAGCCTCGCCGCGTTGTTCGACACGGCGCCCGATGCCATCCACGTCCTAAAGTGGAAGGACATCTACGAGACGATGGAGGCGGTGACCGATCGGTGCGAGGACGTGGCGAACGTGGTTGAGGCCATTCTCTTGAAGATGACGTGACCAGGCCTGACACCCGGTTGCATCTGTCCCGACCTGCCGAGGGCTTGCTCGACGGCCTTCCAGTCCGGATCGGCCGCCCGCGCGACGACGGGCACGGTGAGGGCCGCAATCACTGCGACCAGGGTGACGACGTAGATGAGGAACCGTGGCTTCATCGCGAACTTCTCCTTCATCGCGCGTGCGCCGGATGAAGGCGCACGACGTTCGTCCAGTTGCTGTTTTCCATGAAGGCATCGACGTACTTCGCCGCGGCGGCGCCGTACTCGATGTGGTACGAGTGCTCGTACATGTCGAGCGCCAGGATGGCCGTCGCTCCGGCCATGCTGTGCGTATGATCGGCCGCCCACTGATTCACGAGCTTGCGATCGCGGTGCGCATGCGTGAGCAGCACCCAGCCGGCTCACCCACGGTCGGGATCATGTGTCCGTGCTGTTGGTGGTATTTGAGGAACGTGTTGAGCTCAGCGGCGACATTCATGGGGACGCCGCGACTGTTGAACCGGTGCGCCCTGCAAGACCGACACACAACGGGCGTCGCCGCCCGTTTGTTAACGTCGCGCCTCAGCTTTGAGAACTACGGCCCGATCACCACCGATACGCCGCCCGGTAGTGCGGGTAACCGTAGGGATACGCGTACACCGGTGTGGGCGCCGGCACGTAGTAGATCGTCGGCGGAGGAGCCGGGGCATAAATCACTGGCGGCGGCGCGTACACCACTGCCGGCGGCGGTGCTGGTGCGTACACGACAGCGGGCGCAGGCGGCGCGTAAACAACTGCGGGCTGCTGCACGACGACGGGCTGCTCCACAACGACCGTCTGACGGAAGACGTGGGGGGAGCCGTTGAAGATCGTCTCGCCTCTGGCGATCTGATTGAGGACCGCGAAGGCGCCGAGCGCGAGAGCAGCGTCGGTCGAGGAGCCGGCGCTCACCTGCTCTGGGATGACCAAGAACGAACCCGCAGCGAGTACCAGCAGCACGATCACCGTAAGGGCTCTCTTCATGGCCGCCTCCTGAACCGTCTGCGCTTTAGACGGCTTCAGGAGAGCGGTCATTCACCGCCGTTAGCGCGCAGGTTGGCTAGACCTTTTGCCCCGCGGTAAAAGGCTTGCCCTGAGCTTCGCGAATCGCAGTCCGTGCTCTCTTTTCGACGTCCGGCGGGATGGTGTTCATGCCGTGAGCGCTCTTGGCGTGCTCGGCGGCCTTTGCCATGACGTCCTTCTCGTCCTTGCCCTGCGCCACGAAGTTGCAGGTCTTCATCCCGATGTCGGAGCACTTCAGTTCCTTCGCCATGTCGGGCCTCCTCAGAAGCGATGTTCTTCGTCTTCGCGCATCATCCCGCGTGGGGTCCACGGAAAGCAAGTTTCACGAACACGAGCGTCGGCGCTTCGTTCTAGGTCGGCGATGTGTCAGCGTGGCCATTAATTTCGTTTCGCTGTGGCGCGAGGACGGCTACCTGGAAGGCGAGCACCTACCCGTACGTGCGTTGCGATCTCACCCGGCCCACTCAACATCTTGGTCCCCATGCGCCCACATTTCTCGCACTTGTAGTGCAAGAACGTCGCTCCGTGGTCCCTCACGTCGAAGCCCATCCACCGCATCGGTATGTTGCATTTCGCGCACGGTGCCGATGGCCTCAGCCTGACTCACTCCCGAATCGTCCCGGTTCTGCTCGTGGTCATTCGCTGTCGTCCTCTCGTGAGGAGATAGAAGAGGCGCGCCGGTCGCCGACGCGCTCGGGAACGTCGACGACCGGCGCTGTTCGCTCAGTGGTGTCACGGACCGGGGCGTGGTCTACAGCACCACCAAGCGTCGTGCAGATTGATGTGCAAAGACCGGCCGGGCCACGAACATTGGTGCAACGCGCGAATGGGGGTGCGGACCGTCGGCGGTTGTCGCCGCGGGCGTCAAGCCCGCCGACTACATCGTTCGGACTACTACAGCACGCCGCCGAAGCGCCCTGGTTGTCGACGATGCCTCCGATGAAGAATCGGCCAGCGCGACGACCTTCACCTTGAGCCATCTGGATGGTGCGCTCGCCGACGTACGGTGAGTGCTCGAGAGGGCATCCCGCAGCGCTACCGCGGCCATGCGGAGCGCCGGTGAGCGATCGTCCGACTTATCGCGGTCGCTGGGTGCTGAGCAGCAGGAGCAGGAGCACGCCTCGATCGTTCTCACGACTTGGCGGCGCGGTTCGCTGGAGTGTCGCGGGCTGACTCGTGTCCCGTGTCGGCGTGACGACCGCCGGCGTCGGAGTCGAGACTCGCCTGGCGGCGTCGCTCCTGGCACCCAACGCGAGCAGGGCAACAAGAACATGGGCGACGATGAGACCGAGGTTCCCCGTGCCTGCCAAGCCTCGTTCAGCCTAGCACCCACCCACGGCGGGGGCGTAAGAATCTATCCCGGGATAGAGACTTCTATATCAGGGCGACCGCTTGCTCGGAGCAGGGCGCTCACCGCCCCCGTAGTCACACACACCCGTCACGACCTCAACGACGGGCGGTCCCCCGTCAAGGCCCGGTTTCGGAACCCGGTTGCCTTGACGCTCGGTAAACGGCGGGCCTATGCTCCCGGGCATTCCACCCAACCGTGAGAGGAGACGGCCATGGGCCTGGCGCCGAGTGCGTCGACGCCGCCTGTGCCCGCGCGCACGCCGTCGGCGAGTATCGCTACCACACCATCAAGACCATCCTCGTCCACGCGCTCGACCGGCAGCCGCTGCCCGGGCTCACGTCCGTGGCGACGGCGCCCGCGATCACGCCGCCGCGGCACGCCCGTCCGTGGACCACCTTCTTCCCCGACCCCGAATCGGAAGACAGTCGGAGTAGAGATGACGATTGCTCGTAACCCCCTCCACGGATCCGGACGAGCGGCATTACCGCATCCGGCTCTTGCCTCAGGTGACGACGCCAAGTCGCCTCAGGGGATAGGGATGACATACGCGCGCAGGGGGCAGCCACCGCTCGATGAGCCGGCGCATCCGCTCCCAGGAGACGTACCCTGTGTGACTGCGCCGCGCGAGCGCGCGGTGCCAGAGCCAGCCCACCTGGAACCGAAACATGGCGATCGCCGAGCTGTTCATGGGCACCCCGTAGTAACGAGTGTGCCCACTCACAATCTGACGCAGCCATGCGCCCACCACGGGGATCGGCTCGTGCAACCGTCGCTGCAGCTCGGCTTTCACCTCACTGAGCTTCGCTTGCACCCTCTTCCGGATCGTCTGCCTCACCACCGTGAACCGTCCACTCCGCTTCTTCCCGCAGATGTGCGTGAAGCCGAGGAAGTCGAACGTCTCCGGCTTCCCCTGGCCGGCGCGCTGTCGGTTCTCGGCCGCGAAGGGCCCGAATTCCAGCAGCCGCGTCTTCTCGGGGTGCAGCTCCAGGCCGAACTTTGTGAACCGCTCACGCAGGTCAGCCAGAAACCGCTCGGCCTCCGCCCGGTGCTGGAACCCCACGATGAAGTCGTCCGCGTACCGCACGACGATCACGTCGCCGCTGGCCTGCGTCTTCCGCCACCGTTGAGCCCAGAGGTCGAACGCGTAGTGCAAGTACACGTTAGCCAAGAGCGGCGAAATGCTGCCCCCCTGGGGCGTGCCTTCTTCACTCCGTGTCCGCGTCCCGTCCTCCAGCACGCCGGCGTTGAGCCACTTCTGGATCAGCCGCACGACGCGCCGGTCCGCAATGCGGTGCTCGACGAACTTCACCAGCCACCCGTGGTCGATGGCCTCGAAAAACCCCCGGATGTCGGCATCGAGCACCCAGTTCACCTTCCGCGTCAGGAGCCCGGCATAGAGCGCATCCAGCGCGTGATGCGGGCTGCGCCCCGGTCGGAATCCGTAGCTGAAGCCCAGGAAGTCGGTCTCGTAGATCGCGTTCAGCACCTCGACCGTCGTGCGCTGGACGAGCTTGTCTTCCAGCGTGGGGATGCCCAGCGGCCGCTGCCGCCCGTCGGCCTTGGGGATGTACGTCCGCTTGACCGGCTTCGCTCGATACGCCCTGCGCTTCAGCCGTCCGGACAGGTCCGCGAGGTTCGCCTCGAGGGCCTGCCCGTAGTGCTCCCACGTCTCGCCGTCGATTCCGGGCGCGGCGTCCCTCTTCAGCGCGTGGTACGCCACCCGCAGATGCTCGATGTTGTAGACGTGGTGCAGCAGCGCCGTGAACCGCACCTTCTTGTCCCGCTCCGCTGCTTGGCGTACCCGTTCCAGCGCACTCAGCGCGCCGTCCCGGTGCTGTGCCCGGGGCGCGTTTTGCTGGTTCGGGTTCCCTTTGGCCAGGCCCCTTCCCTCCATCCCCTCCGCCGCCGATCCTCCGGCATTGTTCGGAGACTTCGTCGGTACTACGGGCCTGTCCGACTGCCCCTGGCCATTCATCGTCGACGTACGTCCTTGGACTTCCCGACGCGGCCCGCTGGTCCATCACCAACGGGCGGACAGGGGCTCTCCCGGTTCTCGCGCGAGGCGTGTCGGCGCATGCACGGGGTCTCTGACCGCGCGGGACTCCCTGGCGTCTCGCGATATCGACGCCCCGGATGTGGCCTTCCGCTTACCTCCACGGCGTCGGCGTCCCGGAGTAAAGTTCTTTCGCGGCTGAATACCCGGCCTGCACCTTCCCCTGTCAACGCTTCGCGCCCGTCCTCACGAACGGTCGCGCATGACTCGGGGCCGGTGTGGGTCGCTATTCCTTCACCGTGTGACTCTTTCATTCACTACACCTCGCCGGTTTAACCCGGCGCACGGAGGCCCGTCCATGACCCACGCCGTGCGCTACGCCGCCGCTATCGTTGCGACGCTCACGCTCGTCGGCGTCGCCGCCGCCCACGTCACGCCTCCGGTCGTTCTCGTCTCCGACCGCGACGTTCTCGCCGGCTCGCTGGCCGGCGCGCAACGGTTGTTCGTGCGCGAGGTGCGGCTGACGCCGGCCGAGCGCCAGGCCATCCAGAAGCAGACGGGCTGGACTCCCGACGAGGACTTCTATCGCTTCTACATCGGTCGCGACGCCCAGGGCCGTCCGGTGGCCGCGACGATCTTCCTCACCGAGTACACCGTCCACGGCCCCGTGCGCGTCGCCGTGGCGCTCGGCCCCGACGGCAAGGTGAAAGGGGCAACGGTCGTCGAGCTCACCGAGGAGACCTATCCCTGGATGCGGCCACTCCTCGATCCTCAGGCTCGCTTCGTCGCGGCGAATCTCAGCAAGGGCCTCGATTCGATGGGGCAGTTCTACGGTCAGATCGTCGCCAGCCTCATCCAGCGGGCGGCGCTGCTCTACGACGTCGGCGTGCTGAAGCGCGGAGATTCCGCGTAGCGCTGATTCACGACGGGGATGACGCGGTCGCTATAGTACTTGCTCGTGACCTCGCCATCTCCGATGCTCATGCTCGCGCGGTGGAGGGCGACGCTGTGCGCCGTCACCCTGCTGACCGTCGCGTTCGCAGCCCAAGCGCAGACCCCGGCCCCGGCCGAAGCCCAAGCTCCCTCCCCGCCGGCCAACCCTCCGGAGAAGGTCGTGCTCCCCCCGGTCACGGTGACGGCCCCGCCGCCAGTCTCGGCCTCATCCGAGGTGTTGATCCCGGGTCGCGATTTCGAGCTTCTCCCTCAGGGTCGGGTCGCCGACGTGCTGCGTCTGATTCCCGGCCTCGTCGTCAGCCAGCACCAGGGCGGCGGCAAGGCGGAACAATATCTGCTCCGAGGCTTCGATGCCGATCACGGCACCGACGTCGCATTCTTCGTCGATGGTCTGCCGGTGAACCTGCGCAGCCACGCCCACGGCCAGGGTTATGCCGATCTTCATTTCCTGATCCCGGAGACCGTCAAGCTCGTCGAAGGATTCAAGGGGCCGTATTTCGTGGAGCTCGGCGATTTCGCCACGGCCGGGGCCGTCAGATTCGTGACGAAGGACTTCGTCGAAGAAAACATCGCGCAGGCCGCGGGTGGCTCGTTCAACACCCAGCGCTATCTCACGCTGCTGTCGCCAACGCGCGATGCCGTGAAGAGCCTGATCGCCGTGGAGCTGTACCACAACGACGGCCCATTCCAGCATCCGAACGGCTACGACCGCTTCAATCTCTTCGCGCCAAGGCCAGGACAATGCTCACGGAAGGGATGGATCTGTCGCTGTGGGGGTCGTACTACCGGGCGAGCTGGCA
>Ga0209058_1004133_pt1 | contig 11618 bp, 15 predicted proteins | sample GraSoiAngelo_147_FD_185904 | JGI IMG/M metagenome (GOLD analysis project Ga0209058, IMG submission 185904) | Grasslands soil microbial communities from the Angelo Coastal Reserve, California, USA - 14_1009_05_40cm (SPAdes) (version 2) | ecosystem: Environmental > Terrestrial > Soil > Grasslands ... | reverse complement strand
CGACAACGCGCCGGGGCAGGTCGTGATCTCGGGACCGCGTTTCGATCTGGCGCGGGCGAGCGATGCCCTGAAGGAGGCAGGCGCGAAGCGCATCGTGCCGCTGCGCACCTCCGCGGCATTCCACTCGCCGGCGATGCGCGCGGTCGCGCCGCGGCTTCGGCAGGCCATCGCCGTGACCACGTTCAACGCCCTGCGGTATCCGCTCGTGGCCAACGTCGACGCGAGCGTGCACGAGCATGCGCGGGAGATCCCGCCATTACTGGAGAAACAGGTGTGGTCTCCGGTACAGTGGGTCGCCTCGGTGCGACGCGCCGCAGGGGAGGGCGCGTCCAGCTTCGTGGAGTTCGGCCCCGGGAACGTCCTGACCGGGCTCGTGAAACGGATCCTCCCCGACGCGGCGACCGGGAACGTCGCCGACGAAACGACACTGCGGCAGGCCCTGCCGCTGATCACGGGAGGAGAGCGATGAAGGTCACGAAGACGTACTTCATGCTCATGGCCGCCGACGTCACGCGCGGCGCGTCGTTCTATAAGAACGTGTTCGGCCTCAAGCCCGGCTACGAGTCGCCCGAATGGACCGAACTGATGCAGAACGGGACCACCGTCGCCCTGCACGGTGGCGCGGACACGACCGAGCGCGACACAGGCCTCGGGTTCTACGTCGACGACATCGAGGCCGCGTGCGCGGCGGTCGCGTCCGCGGGTGGCAAGATCACGAAGCGACCGGAAGCCCGACCCGGCGAGGGCATCACGCTCGCGACCGCCGTCGACACCGAAGGAAACCGCTTCTCGATCGCGCAGCCGGAGCCGCATTGACGACGCTCGACAAGATCCTCATCGCGAGCCGCGGGGAGATCGCGGTCCGGATCATCCGCGCGTGCCGCGAGCTCGGGATCCAGTCGGTCGCCGTCTACAGCGAGGCCGACGCACACAGCCTTCCCGTCCATCTCGCGGACGAGGCGATCTGCATCGGGCCTGCGAACGCGCGCGAGTCCTATCTCAACATCCCGGCGATCATGTCGGCCGCGCTGCTTTCCGGTGCGCAGGCGATCCATCCGGGGTATGGCTTTGTCTCCGAGAGCGCCGACTTCGCCGAGGTCTGTAAGGAGCACGGTCTCGTGTTCATCGGTCCGCCGTCGGATGTGCTCGCGCGCTTCCACGACAAGGCCGCGACACGGCTCGCGCTGAAGCGCAGCGGTATGCCGGTCATACCCGGGTCCGACGGCCCGGTGAAAAGCGTGGCCGAGGCGCTGCGCATCGCCGAAGCCATCGGCTACCCGGTGATGCTGAAGGCAAAAGCCGGCGGCGGCGGTCGCGGGATGCGCAAGGCGATCTCGCCGAGCGAGCTCCAGCGCCTGTTGCCACAGGCGGCGAGCGAGGCGAAGGCGTCCTTTGGCGACGACGGCATCTACATCGAGCGCTGCCTCGAGGGAGTGCGCCACGTCGAAGCGCAGATCGCGGTCGATGACGCGGGCCGGGGCATCTGTCTCGGCGAGCGTGAATGCTCGATCCAGCGGCGCAATCAGAAGATGATCGAGGAGGCACCCTCCGCCTCGATCAGCGAGAGCCTGCGTCAGGACATCGCCAAGCTCGCGGTCGATGCGGCGGTGCGCTTCGGGTACCGCAACGTGGGCACGTTCGAGTTCCTGGTCGACGCGCAGAACAAGCCGTACTTCATCGAGGTGAACTCGCGCATCCAGGTCGAGCACACCGTGACCGAGATGACCACAGGCATGGACCTGGTCAAAGAGCAGATCGCTCTCGCGTCGGGGCAGCTCCTCTCATTCAGCGAGGAGCAGATCTGGGTCCAGGGTCACGCGATCGAGTGCCGCATCAACGCCGAGGACGCGGAGGCGAACTTCGCCCCGTCGACGGGGGTTCTCACCTCGTGGATGCCGCCCGGCGGACCGGGTATCCGCATCGATTCCCACTGCTTTCAGGGCTACGAGGTGCCGCCGTATTACGACTCGCTGCTGGCGAAAGTGATCGCGTGGGGCCGCGACCGTGCCGAAGCCGTCGCGCGCATGCAGCGCGCGCTCGACGAGTTCACGGTCGTGGGCGTCAGCACGAACATTCCTGCGCACAAGAAGATCCTGGCGAGCGACCTCTTCAGGGCCGGGCAGGTCACGACGCACCTCATCGACACGGTGGGAGTGGACGCGCTCGCGAGCTAGAACGCCGCCGCGCTAGGGGAGCGTCGGTCCCCAGGGTGCGGCGCCCAGCGGCTGATCGATCGGCATGTCCAAGGTATTACCCGGGAACGGCTCGACCTTGCCCGGAACGGTGGGGGCCGGCGACGACGGAGCGAGCGACCTGGCGGGCGCCACGGTGGGCGGCGCCTCGGTCGGGACGGGCTGCGCCGGAGCCCCAAGCGGGGCGAGGGTCGTCGCCGGAAGCACGGAGGCGGGCGCGGTCTGCGGTGCGAGCGGGGCGGCGCTTGGGGAGTCGAGCGAGGGAGCGATCCGTGGAGCGCCGGGAGCCTCCGGGCCGGACAGACGAACGGCGGACAGCGCGAGCCAGAGCGCCAGGCCGGTGGCAACGGCCACCACGGCGAGGAGGCGGAGGTCGGGAAGGAGTTCCTCGGTCCGGTTCCGCATGGATCAACTGGACTAACGCGGGCAGGCCCCTTCGCGTTCCGCCGGTATTCTCCGCGCGAATGGCGACGCTCGACAGAGCCGGTATCGAACGGCTCATCCCGCACCGCGACCCATTCCTTTTGATCGACCGAGTGACCGAGCTCGAGCCGGGCGTGCGTGCGGTCGCCGAGCACACCTTCACCGGCAAGGAGTGGTACCAGCCGGGCCACTTTCCCGGAAACCCGATCGTGCCGGGCGTGATCTTGGTCGAATCAATGGCGCAGGCCGCCTCGGTGATGGCGATGGCGAAACCCGAATACCGTGACGGGCTCGGGCTCTTTGCCGGGATCGAGGAGATGCGCTTCAAGCGGATGGTCAAACCCGGCGACACCGCACGCTTCGTCGCCGAGGTCGACAAGATGCGCCGCGGATTCGCGCGCGTGAAGGTACGGACGCTCGTCGGCGACGAGCTCGCCGCAGAGGGCGTGATCCTCGCGATCTTCCAGCCGCGGCCGAAGGAGCCCGCGTGAGCAGATCGGTGGAGATCGTCGGCGTCCCGATGGACCTCGGCGGCAATCGCCGCGGCGTCGACATGGGACCTTCCGCGATCCGCTACGCCGGGCTTCGCGACCGCCTCGCGGGTCTGGGCTACGCCGTTCGCGATCGCGGCAACGTCCGCGTCGCCGACCGTGACGAGGGGGCGACCAAGGACTATCGCGCGCTCGACAAGCGCGATCTCGCGCGGATGGGCGCCGAGCCCGCGCACCACGTCGAAGAGATCGTGCGCGTCGCCGAAGAGCTCGCGGCGGTGGTCGCCGACATCGAGCGCGGCGGGAGGGTCGCGGTCATCCTGGGCGGCGACCACTCGATGTCCATGGGCACGCTCGCCGGGATCGCGCGCGCCGGCCGGCGGCCAGGCCTGATCTGGATGGACGCGCACGCCGACAGCAATACGCCGCGGACGAGCCCGTCAGGCAATGTCCACGGCATGCCGTTCGCGGTGGCGCTCGGCCTCGCCGACGAGCCATTCCCGAGGTCGCTCCGCGCCTCGGTCGACGGGCGCAACGCGGCCCTGATTGCCGTCCGCAGCGTGGACCCCGGAGAGAAAGAGAACATCAAGGCGGCCGGAGTGACGGCGATCACGATGGCGGACATCGACCGACTCGGCATGAGCGCGGCGATGGAGAGGGCGATCGCGGTCGCCTCGCGGGGCGACGGGATCCATCTTTCTTTGGACATGGACGCGATCGATCCCGACGAAGCGCCGGGGGTCGGCACGCCCGTCCGCGGCGGACTTACGTATCGCGAGGCGCAGCTCGCGATGGAGATGCTCGCCGCGTCGGGCAAGCTGCGCTCACTCGAGGTCGCCGAAGTGAACCCGATCCTGGATCAGGGCAACCGGACCGCGATGCTCGCCGTAGAGCTCGTCGCTTCAGCGCTGGGTCAAACGATCCTCTAGCAGGCGCGCGATCTCCGAGTGCCCGCGCTCGCGTGCGATATCCGCGGCCGTCTTTCCCTGTTCGTTCTTGATCGACGCGTCCCCTCCGCATTCGAGAAGAAGCTCCATGCTCGTGCGGTCACCGGTGAACGCGGTCGTGTGTAGTGGCGTTCCACCAGACTCGCTCCGTGCGTTGGGATCCGCGCCCGCGTCGAGGAGCCTACGCACCAGCTCCACGTCGGTCGGCGCCGCATCGGTCGCCACGGCTGAGTGCAGCGGCGTGAACCCGCCCTGCCGCGAGGCTGCGCGAGGATCGGCACCCCGATCGACCAGATACGCCGCGACGTCCGACCGTTTGAAGAAGGCCGCCAGACCGAGCGGCGTGTAGCCGTCGGGCGAGACGGCATTCGCCTGTGCGCGCTCGCGCTCGACGAGCTCCCGGACACGAGCCAGATCGCCGGCGGCGGCCGCCTCAAACACGGTGAGCTTTGGCCCGCGTCTCTGGATCGCCATCGCGATTTCGTTCCTTCCGCGGTAGAGCGCCGCAAGGACGGGGGAGAGCCCGGTCTCATCTCGGGCCTCGACGAGGCCCCGGTCCATCTCTAGGAGCCGCTCCACCGCTTTCGTGTCGCCGCCCTTGATCGCCGCGAAAAGCTCGTTCGCCATGTCGCGCCTCCGCCTTTTGCAATTAGTTAGCCTTGCTAACTAATATCACCCCATGCCAATCGACGCAAGGGGCCGGGAGCGAGTCGTCGCCGACCGGCTGCATTCCGCCGCGATCCACCTCTTGCGGCGCGCTCGACGCACCGATCCGCTCACCGGCATCTCGCCCGCGCAGCTGTCGGCGCTCTCGGTCCTCATGAGCGGACCGAAGACCCTCGGCGAGCTGGCCGCGGCAGAGCAAGTACGGCCACCGACCATGAGTCGTTTGGTGAGCGAGATGGAACGCGCCGGGGTCGCGCGCAAGGTGACCGACTGCGACGACGGACGCGTGGTCCGGGTTCACGCCACGGCGAAGGGGCTTCGCGCCCTCGACCGCGGTCGTGCCATGCGCATCGAGGCGATCGAACGCCTCGTCGCCGATCTCGATGAAGGCAGTCTTGGCACGCTCGACCGCGCGGTCGCCGTGATCGAAGACATGCTCGGCACGCGCGCGGCTCCCTGGAGGTCGCGGCCGAAGTCGAAATAGGACGGTACGCTCTAGTCCAGGGGAGGCCCGGTGCAGCTTCACATCTACGACACGCTCCAGCGCCGCGTCGTCCCGCTGACCACCGAGCGGCCCGACGAAGTGCGCATGTACACGTGCGGGCCGACGGTGTACCGACCCGTCCATCTCGGCAACCTGCGCTCGTACCTGCTCGCTGACTGGCTGCGCCGCACGCTCCTGTACTTCGGCAATGCGGTGACCGCAGTGAAAAACGTGACCGACGTCGGGCACATGCGGCAAGACGTCGTCGATCGCGGTGAAGACAAGGTCATCGCCGCCGCGCTCGCCGAGGGCAAGACGCCAAAGGAAATCGCGGAGTTCTATGAGGTGGCCTTCCATGAGGATGAGCGGCGCCTTGGGATCCTTCCCGCCGCGCACTTCCCGCGCGCCACCGACCACGTGCCCGAGATGATCGCGATCATCGAGAAGCTCGTAGCGAATGGGCTCGCGTACGAGATCGACGGCGCCGTCTACTTCGCGGTGAAGCGCTTTCCCGGCTACGGGAAGCTCTCCGGAAACGTCGGCGAGGCGCTGAAGCAGGGCGTGCGCGGCGAGCTGGATCCGGCGAAGCGCGATCCGGTCGACTTCGCGCTCTGGAAGAAGGCCGAGCCGGGCCGGGCGCTCGCGTGGCCGTCGCCGTGGGGAGCCGGCTTCCCTGGATGGCACATCGAGTGTTCGGCCATGAGCACGAAATACCTCGGCGAGCGCTTCGATCTGCATACCGGCGGCGTCGACAACATCTTCCCGCACCACGAAGACGAGATCGCGCAGTCCGAGGGGGCGTTCGGCCACCCGTCCGTGCGGCACTGGGTGCACGGACAGCACCTCCTCGCCGATGGCGTGAAGATGGCGAAGTCAGCGCGTAACACGATGACTGTCGACGAGATGATCGAGCTCGGGATCGATCCGCTCGCGTTCCGCTATCAGGCGCTGCTCACGCACTACCGCACGCGTATGCACTTCTCGCTCGGCGCGCTACGTCAGGCCGCCGAGGCCCTCGATCATCTGCGGCAGCGGGTGCGCCGCTGGTCGCAGCTGCCTGAGGGCGACGCGGCCAACGACACCCTTCGGGTCGGGTGGCTTGAGCTGTTCCGCCGCGAGCTCGCGAACGATCTGAACCTACCAGCCGCGCTCGGCTGGCTACACCGCTGCGCGGTCGATCCGGACATCTCGGACGCCGCGCGCCTCGATGTCTTTCTCGAGGCCGACAAGGTCCTCGGTCTCGATCTCGCAGCGGTCGCGAGCGAGCACGCCATGGCGCCGCGCGAGGTACTGGCATCTTTCGAGGAGCATCTCGCGGCCCGCGCAACGCGCGACTATCAGCGCGCCGATGGGCTCCGCGGAACAGTCGACGGCTACCGGGTCGAGGATCAGACCGCGGATCGCGCGCTCGTGTCTCGCGCCGACCGGCGAGTGGCCGGACGCAGTCGCCGGACGATCTCGTCTGCGAAGGAGCTCCCCGACCACCGCAACGCGCCGGAGGCGCGCCTCTGGTCGGTCGCCATCGTCACGCGCGACTACCCCGCCGATCTCGCGCGCTGTCTCGCCGGCGTGCTGCGCTTCCTGCCGCGCGACGCCGAGGTGCTCGTTCTGGACTCGGGTTCCGGCGCCGAAGTGCAGGAGCGCCTCGCGCGCCTCGCCGCGCAGGACGATCGCGTCCACGCTTTCTTCGCGGACCGCGAGCTCGGGGAGGGCGCCGCGCGCAACGCGCTCCTCCGCGTCGCCCGTGGGAGGCTCGTCCTCGAGCTCGATTGCTCAGTCGAGTTGACGGGCGATCTCTTTGCGCGCCTCGAGCGCGCGCTCGCCGATCCCGCGGTTGGGCTAGCGGGTCCCTGGGGGCTCCGCACGACCGACCTCAAACACTTCGACGAGGTGATGGACGGCGAGACGGATGCGATGCAGGGTTACTGCGCGGCGGCGCGGCGCGAGGTCCTCCTTGAGATCGGCGGCTTCGACGAGCGCTACCGCTTCTACCGGAATCTCGACATCGCGGTCTCCCTCGCGATCCGGGAGAAGAAGTACCGCGTCGTCGCGCTCGGCGCCGAATGCGCGCGCCGCCACGAGCATCGGATCTGGGAGTCGCTCTCCGACGATGAGCGCCTCAAGCGCAGCCGCCGGAACTTCGACCGCATGTACAAGCGCTTCCACGGTCGCGCCGTACTCGTCGGGGGGCCGGGGGCGCGGGGCCCCTCCGACTGATGAGCCGGGGCCGTCTGCTCCTCGTGGGCTCGGGCGAGTTCACACCGCTCATGGCAGAGCTGGACCGTGAGATCCTCGCGGGCATCGGCAAAGAGCGGCCACGCGTCGCGATCATTCCCACCGCGTCTGGGCTCGAGGACACGCCGCAGAGCTGGTCGGAGATGGGCATTGCGCACTTCGCGGCTCTCGGCGCCGAAGCGCGTCCGGTGATGGTCCTCCAGCGAGAGGACGCGCATGCCGAACGCTGGATCGACGCGCTCGCCGACGTCGACTGGATGTACTTCTCAGGCGGCCGGCCGCAGCACGCGATCGGCGTCCTCGAGCGGACGCCGTTCTGGGCCGAGGTCGCGCGCCGGCACCGCGACGGTGCGGTGCTCGCCGGCTCGAGCGCGGGGGCGATGATGCTCGGAGAGAAAAGTTACGCGCCCGACGACTTCGACGAGAACGGCATGCCGCGTCGGATCGGGATGCGCGACGGCCTCGGTATCCTGCCCGGCCACTTCGTCATCCCGCATTTCGATCTCTTGACGCGCTTTCCATCCGCACGGGTCGAGGCCTGGATCGCCCTCTGGCCCTCGGGCTGCCGCGGCCTCGGCATCGACGAGGACACGGCGGTGGTGGAGGATGGATCGGACTGGACGGTCCGCGGGAAGGGCCGCGCCGTGACGATGACCTCCTTCGCCGAGCAGCAGGTCCACGTCGCCGGCGAGCGCTTCGATGGGATTCGCGTCCGCATATAGCTCCCACGCACATGCGCTCGCCTGTGTGTCACTCCGACCGGACTATGGTCGTACGCTCAGTGCATCGGTAGCGTTCCTATGGCTTGGTGTCCTGGTCGGTCATTCCCGCCGCGCTCACCCACCGCAGCGCTCTCGTCCGCTTGCTGACGGCGGCCGCGGTGGGCAGCGGTGCATTCGTGATCGCCTGGAGCTTGAGCTACGCGTGGCTGCCGGAGGGCGCCACGCGCTTCACGCTCGGCCTCGTGCCGGAGCTCGATGCGCGCGCGCACGCGGCCGGAGTCGCGACGACGCTCTTCGTGTGGAATGCGGCATTCGGATTCGGCGTGATCGCGGTCGCGAGCCTCTTCAGCATCGGACCGATCTCTCTCGCGTACCTCGCGCCGTGGACGTGGCTCGTCCGCTTCGGGATCGCCCTCGGGACGAACTCGTTCGCGCTGTTCGTTCCCGGCGCGCGGATCCCGCCACTCGACCTTCGCGTTCTCGCCTCACATGCCGGCGTCCCGGAGCTGCTTGCGTACATCGTTCTCGCGACGGTTCTCGCGAACGCGTCGCTCTGGCGTCAGCGGCGGCTGACCGATCGTAATCTCGTGCGGGTCCGCCACCTGCGTGACATCCGTCTCACGCGACTCGAGCTGTCGCTCGTCGCGGTCGCGTTTGCGCTCCTCGCCGGAGCCGCTCTGATAGAAACGGCGCAGATCGCCGCGCTGCAGTCGGTCCAGCACCGCTAATACACTCGACCACGTGCGGGACCGCGAGCGCCGCCGCGTCGTTGTGACCGGCATCGGCATGATCAGCCCCCTCGGATCCTCGGTGCAGAAGACGTGGGACGGCATCGTCGCGGGCAAGAGCGGCATCGGCCCGATCACGCGCTTCGATGCGACGGGCCTCGAAACGACGATCGCGGGAGAGGTCCGCGACTTCGATCCACTCGAGCACATGGATCGCAAAGAGGTGCGGCGCGCGGACCGTTTCGCGCAGTTCGCGGTCGCGGTCGCCGCCCAGGCTCTCGCCGACGCGCGCCTCGAGGTGACGCCGGAGCTGGCTCCGCGTCTGGGCGTGGCCTTTGGTTCGGGTATCGGTGGCGTCGAGACGCTCGTGGACAACATCCTCTCTCATGACAAGGACCCGCGGAAGGTCTCTCCCTTCCTGATCCCGATGATGATCATCGACATGGCGGCGGGCGAGATCGCGATGAAGTACGGCGCGAAAGGCCCGAACATGGGCCATGTCTCGGCCTGCGCGTCGAGCGCGAACGCGATCGGCGAAGCCGCCGAGATCATCCGCCGCGGGCAGGCCGACGTCATGCTCGCCGGCGGGGCCGAGGCTGGTCTCATCAAGGTCGCGATCGGCGCGTTCAACCAGGCTCGCGCGCTCTCCACGCGGAACGACGCTCCCGAGAAGGCGTCGCGTCCGTTCGACAGGGAGCGCGATGGGTTCGTTTTCAGCGAAGGCGCCGGTTGCCTCGTGCTCGAAGGTCTCGATTTCGCGCGTGCACGCGGCGCGACGATCCTTGCCGAACTGCTTGGCTACGGCCAATCGGCTGACGCCTATCACGTGACCGCGCCGCCTCCCGGCGGTGAAGGCGCCGTGCGCGCGATGCAGATGGCCATCACCGACGCCGACGTGCCTTCCGAGCGGATCGGTTACGTCAACGCGCACGGCACGTCGACGCAGGCGAACGACGGTGCCGAGACCGCCGCGCTCAAAACGGTGTTCGGGGCGCATGCCCGGAAGCTCGCGGTGTCGTCCACAAAGTCCATGACCGGGCACACGCTCGGGGCCGCCGGCGCGATCGAGGCCGGCCTCTGCATCCTCGCGATGCGCGATGGCGTGCTTCCGCCGACCATCAACCAGGACGTGCCCGATCCGGAGTGCGATCTCGACTATGTGCCGAACCACTCGCGGAAGGTGCGGGTCGATGTGACGCTCTCAAATTCGATGGGCTTCGGTGGACACAACGTCGCGCTCGTGATCGGTCGGGATATCGCCTAGTGCCAGACCCGAAACGGATCCGCGCCGAGGCGAACGCGCTCGTGGGCGAGCTGCTCGAACGTCTTGCGCACGAGGACGTCCGCGAGCTCGAGGTGAAACGTGGTGGCGTGCGCGTGCGCGTGGCGAAGGACGGCACGGTCGCCGCGGGTGCAGCGGCAACGCTGCCGCCCTCGGCGCAATCGGGTGCGCGGGGGGACGGGGGCGTGTCCCCCCCGATCGCTGCGGATCTGCCGACCGTGAACGCGCCGCTCACGGGCGTCTTCTACCGTTCGCCGTCACCGCAGGCCCAGCCCTACGTCCAGGTGGGCTCGAACGTGGCGGCCGGCGAGGTCATCGGACTGATCGAGGCGATGAAGCTTTTCAACGAGATCCGCTCCACGGCGGGAGGCAAAGTGCGGCGGATCTTCATCGAGAACGGCCAGCTCGTGCGCGCGCATCAGCCGCTCATCGAGCTCGAACCCCCATGACCGATCCGCGCTGCGTGATCTGCGGCAAGCCCCTCGAGGCCGGTGCTATTCGTGTCCGCTACGAGGCTCTCGTCTACTTCTTCGACAGCGAGCGCTGCAAGCGGATCTTCCAGGAGAATCCGGACCGCTATCTCGATGCCGCTGGCGGAGTGCTGCCGGAGCCGCGTTAGATGGAGTGGTTCTTCACGCTCGTGCTCGTGGTGATCCTCTTCGGCCCGATCGTCTGGGCATTCACCCTCGGTCGGCGAGCCGGAGCTCCGGATCAGGAGGACAAGTTCAACTCGGCGACGTTCGGTTGGCTGATCCGCAAGATCACCAAGACCTGGAGGAGTGGCTAGCGACTGGTCGAGCGTGAGAGCGCGCTCATGATCACGTCGCGAATGAGTCCGGCCGGCATCCGGTCGCTGACGTAGGCGAGTGCGCTCATGAGCGGGGCGGGATCGCTCGCGCGGACCTGCACCGCGTAGACGACCGTCGGCACGCGCCCAGCGAGCTCGTCGACCGCGCTCGCGTCGGCCTTTCCGTACGAGCTCAGGATCGCGAAGGGCGCGTCGGCCTCGACGTCGGAAGGATCCTCGACCCGGAACAGCGAGAACGGGAGCTCCACCGAGCGGAGCAGCCGGAACACGCTGCCGTAGGGATCGACTACCGGGACCGCGACGTCGAGTGCCATCGCCACGGCAAGAGATTCGACTGCGCCGCCGCTTCCCGGAACACCTGAATGGGGGAGAACCGCGTTAGGCTCGGATGGCCATGCGATACAGGCCTGCCACCGTGGGGGTGGGCATCGCAGTGTCGATCCTCATCGTCGTCGTGGTCGTCGCGCTCTACGGCACACGGTCCCCCGCGCCGGCCACGAGCCCGAGCCCGTCTGTGACGGCGAGTCCTTCGCCGACGGCCGTCGCCGTTTCCCCAAGTCCATCGCCGCAGCCGAGTCCAACCGCAACGCCGAACGCCCCCGGCGACGCGACGGTCAGCGTGACCAAGGTCACGATCCCG
>Ga0209058_1004132_pt1 | contig 11619 bp, 9 predicted proteins | sample GraSoiAngelo_147_FD_185904 | JGI IMG/M metagenome (GOLD analysis project Ga0209058, IMG submission 185904) | Grasslands soil microbial communities from the Angelo Coastal Reserve, California, USA - 14_1009_05_40cm (SPAdes) (version 2) | ecosystem: Environmental > Terrestrial > Soil > Grasslands ... | reverse complement strand
TGCTGACCACCTCGATCCGGTACTTCTCGCCGCCGATCTCCCAGCCGCCTTGCTCGTTGACCATCTGGGCCGTGGCCTCCGTGCAGTAGCGGTTGACGAGCCCCCAGGAGGCCGCGGGCCCGCTCATTACGCCCAGCACGCCGATCTTCAGCACCTTCTGCTGGGCGTGGGCCCGGCCGGCGAATCCACCCCCCGTGAGGGCCGCGACCAGCAGCCCGAGCGCGAGCCATCCTGCCGCTCTTCGCAACGTCGTCATGGGTCCCTCCTGGCGTCCGGCGTTCGCCGTGTAGATACGACAGTGTTGTTTACAATGCAATAGGTTTTTGTGTACATAGTCTGCGGAGGAACACGGATGGCGCGCAACGCCACGATCGACCACCTCGTCTACGACCGCATCCACCGGGCCATCCTCGAGCAGCGGCTCCCGCCCGGCACCAAGCTCGGCGAGGAATCCCTCTCGTCGCTCTTCGCGGTGAGCCGCGCGCGCGTCCGGAGGATCCTCTTGCGGCTCGCCCACGACAAGTCCGTCGAGCTCCGCCCGAACCGCGGAGCGTATGTCGCGCAGCCCTCGGCGCAGGACGCGCGCGAGGTGTTCACCGCGCGGCGCATCGTCGAAGCGCACACCGTCGAAGGCGTCGCGAAGGGGCTCCCGACGCCGGCGCGCCAGCGGCTCCTACGCCACGTCGCCCGCGAGCAAGCCGCCCACGCCCGTCACGACCGGCCCGCGGCCGTTCGCCTGTCCGGAGAGTTCCACCTGCTCCTCGCGCACGTCGCTGGCAACCGGGTCCTGACGTGGTTCTTGCGCGAGCTCGTGGCACGCACGTCGCTGATCATCGCGGTCTACGAAGGACCTGGCTCGTCGTGCTGCGCCTACGACGAGCATCGGGCCCTGCTCGCCCCGCTCGAGGCCGGGCGCGTCCAGGACGCGGTCGACCTGATGACCCGCCACCTGCAGGGGATCGAAGGCCGGCTGAACCTCGATCGGACACCGAGGACACCGGTCGACCTCCGCGACGTGTTCGGCAAGCCGGCGAGGAATGGCCTGGCGTCATGAAGATCAAGGTGATCAATCCGAACACCACCGAGAGCATGACCGAGAAGATCGGCGCCGCGGCCCGTGGGGTGGCGGCAGAGGGCACGATGATCGTGGCGGCGAGCCCGGCCATGGGCCCCGTGTCCATCGAGGGCCACTACGACGAGGCCGTCAGCGTGCTCGGCCTCCTCGAGGAGATCCGCAAGGGCGAGGCGGACGGCTGCGATGGTTACGTCATCGCGTGCTTCGGCGATCCCGGTCTCCTGGCCGCGCGCGAGATCGCCCGCGGCCCCGTCCTCGGCATTGCGGAGGCGGCGATGCACTCCGCCAGCATGATCGCCGCCGGATTCACGATCGTCACGACGCTCGAGCGCACGCGCGGCATCGCGAGGCAGCTCGTGGAGGCCTACGGCATGGCCCGGTTCTGCCGCAACATCCGCGCGACCGACCTCGCCGTGCTTGATCTCGAAAGGGAGGGCTCGGCCGCGCGCATCACCATCGTCGAGGAGTGCCGGCGGGCTCTGAAGGAGGACCACGCCGACGCGATCGTCCTCGGCTGCGCCGGCATGGCCGACCTCTCGGCCGAGATCGCCCGGGAGATCGGCGCGCCCGTCGTCGAGGGCGTCACCGCCGCCGTGAAGCTCGTCGAGGCCTTGGTGGGCCTCGGCCTTCAGACGAGCAAGATCGGCGAGCTCGCCTTCCCGCTCCCCAAGGCATACCGTGGCGCGCTGCGGGGCTTCGCGCCCGGGGGCGCGTGAGCCAGGGGCCGGTGACGACCGATCCATCGGGCGAGCCGGTCCCCGGCCCGCGCATCCTGCTCGGGCCCGGCCCCAGCACGGCCGACCCCCGCGTGCTGAGCGCGATGGCCGCCCCTCTCCTCGGCCAGTTCGATCCCGAGTTCACCGCGATCATGAACGAGGTCATGGCCCTCTGCCGCTTCGCGTTCCAGACGCAGAACCAGCGGGCGTTCCCGGTGTCGGGCACGGGGCGCGCGGGCCTGGAAGCCGCGATCGTCTCGTTGGTGGAGCCGGGTGACCGCGTCGTCGTCGGTGAGTGCGGGCGTTTCGGCCTGCTGCTGATCGAGATCGCCGAGCGCGGCGGCGCCGAGGTCGTGCCGGTGAAGGCCGAGTGGGGGCGCGTCATCGAGCCGGAGGCGATCGAGGCCGCGTTGCAGGGCGGCCGCACCAGGCTCGTCGCGCTCGTCCACGGCGAGACCTCCACCGGCGTGTTGCAGCCGCTGGAGGACATCGCGCGCCTCTGCCGACGTCACGAGGCGCTGCTGCTCGCCGACGCCGTCGTGACGCTCGGCGGTTCGGAGGTCGCCGTCGACCGCTGGCAGGTCGACGTGGCGGTCGCCGGCACGCAGAAGTGCCTCAGCTGTCCGTCGGGCCTGGCGCCGCTGACGTACAACGACCGGGCCGAGCGGGTGCTGGCCGCGCGCACGACCAAGATCCGGAGCAACTACCTCGATCTGGCGCAGCTCGCCCGCTACTGGAGCCCCGCGCGGTTCAACCACCACACGGCGCCGACGGCCATGGTGTACGGCCTGCGCGCCGCGCTGCGCGCGCTCCACGAGGAAGGGCTGGAGGGGCGCTTCGCTCGGCATCGGCTGCACGGCGACGCGCTCCGCGCCGGGCTCGACGCGCTCCGGCTCACGCTGTTCGGCAAGGAGCCGCCCGCGCACCGGCTGCCGATGCTCACGCCGGTCGTCGTGCCCGACGGCATCGACGAGCTGCGCGTCAGGTCGACGCTGCTGCAGGATTTCGGCATCGAGATCGGCGCGGCCTTCGGCCCGCTGCAGGGCCGGATCTGGCGAATCGGGACGATGGGGTACTCGGCCACGCGGCGCAACGTCCTGCTCTGCCTCGCCGCGCTCGACACGGTGCTTCGCCAGCAAGGCTGGCGGGTCGCGCCCGGCGCAGGCGTGGACGCCGCCCTGGCGCACTACGCTTCCGTGGGCGCAGATGAGCTATCCGCGTGACCTGATCGGCTACGGCGCCATGGCGCCCGATCCCAACTGGCCGGGCGGCGCCCGCCTCGCCCTCCAGATCGTCATGAACTACGAAGAGGGTGGCGAGCGCTCGATCCTCCACGGTGACGACTTCGCCGAGGCGTTCCTCCAGGAAGTCGTCGGCATGCAGCCGCTCAAGGGCGTGCGCAACATGCAAGTGGAGTCGATGTACGAGTACGGGACCCGCGTGGGGTTCTGGCGGCTCCTGCGGCTCTTCGCCGAGCGCGATATCAAGATCAGCGTGTTCGCCGTCGGCATGGCGCTCGAGCGCCACCGCGAGGCGGCCGCGGCGCTCGTCGAGGCGGGCCACGAGGTGGTGAGCCACGGCTGGCGCTGGATTGATTACCAGTTCGTCGGTGAGGACGAGGAGCGCGAGCACATCCGTCTGGCGGTCGAGAGCCTGACGAAAGCCACCGGCAGCCGGCCGCTCGGCTGGTACACCGGACGGCTGAGTCCCAACACCCGTCGCCTCGTCGTCGAGGAGGGCGGGTTCGTGTACGACTCGGACGCCTACAACGACGATCTCCCGTACTGGGTCGTCGTGTCCGGCAAGCCACACCTCGTCATTCCCTACACGCTCGACAACAACGACATGAAGTTCGGCATGCCGCAGGGCTTCAACACCGGCGACCACTTCTTCACGTACCTGCGCGACGCCTTCGACGTGCTCTACGCGGAGGGCGCGACCGCGCCAAAGGTGATGTCGGTCGGCCTCCACATGCGGCTCGCCGGCCGGCCCGGCCGCTTCGCCGCGCTCGGACGCTTCCTCGATCACGTGCAGCGCCACCGCGACGTCTGGATCTGCCGCCGCATCGACATCGCGCACCACTGGATCCGGCACCATCCGTTTCGAACGTCGCCTTGACAACGGTGACCGCCAGTCCACAACGAGTGCGCGCTACCATTTGAACGCCCTGTCACCAGCCACGACTTGATCCGTTGTGTGGTCTTCGATCCAGAGTCGTGGGTCGCTGAGGGAACGTCGAGTAGCGCCACACCGGGCCACCCACTCATTCCGCTCTAAACGCACTTGGTATACGTGACCGGACTGAAGGTCAATGGTGTCCGTCCGGTCAGCCACGCCATAGGTCCGCCCGTGGCAGTAACGCGGGTGGCGATAGGCATACCGGACTATATAAGCGCCGGGCACTAATCGAAACGCCGTCATGCGACCATCCCTCTCCTTGCTGTAGACGACGGTCGTATCCGGTTTCGAGATCCGCTGGACGCAGTCGGCGCATCCCCCCCACCAGACATCATTCCGCAGAACGGCAGCCTGCTCATCTGAGAACGCGCTCGCGTCGTAATTGCGGAACGTTGGTAATGCGCAACCGGGCAGGAGATTTGAGAAGAGGACGAGGACGGTGACGGTGAGTCCGACGCTCTTCATGCGATTACCTTCCGGGGAATTGCCGGCGTTCGTGGCCTCGGTCACCCTGGTGACAGACAAGCACGATCCGACCCGGGAGGTGCAACATGAGTGACCTGAACCACCTCTACGAATCTCCGATCAGGAAGGGCTGTCCCGCTCGAAGTCGTTCGTGGCCTCCGCTGCCGCGCCGTCACCCTGGCCGCAGCGGCCTTTGCCGCCGGGATTCTCTGGGCCGAGACGGGGGTTCTCGTCCTCGGAGCCGTCTTCCTCGCCGAGGAGCTGTACGAAACCGGCGTCCTGGCCGTCATCGTTCGCTTCGGGGAGCGCGCGGCCGCTCATCGCCCGCCCGGTGCCTTTCCCGTGACCAGCCCGGCGTCCCAGCCGCCGCCAAGGGCCCGGTAGAGCTGGACCACGGCCACGAGTTGGGAGAGCAGTGTCCGGCTCTCTGCGATCTCCGCCGCGAGCAGCGTCCGCTGGGCGTCGAGGACGTTGAGGTAGCTCGTGAGACCGCTCGTGTAGCGAAACTCGGCGATGCTCAGGGCCTCCCGCGAGGCGCGGACCGCCGCTTCCTGCTCGAGCAGCGCTTCCCGAGCTTTCCGGTGAGCGATGAGCGCATCCTCCACCTCGCGGAAGGCCTGCTGGATCGCCTGCTCGTAGCGGATCACGGCTTCCCGCTGCCGAGCTTCGACGAGCTCGAGGTTCGCCCTGTTCCGTGCGGCGTTGAAGATCGGCAGCGTCACGGTGGGCCCGAACTGCCAGATCCGCGACGGGCCCGTGAAGAGGTCGGAGAGCGCCACACTCTCGACGCCGAAGGAGCCGGTCAGGCTGACCTGGGGAAAGAACGCCGTCCTGGCCACCCCGATGCGGGCGTTGGCGGCGACGAGCCCATCCTCGGCCTGGCGGATGTCAGGCCGCCGCTCGAGAAGCGTCGATGGCAAGCCGGCCGGTACGGTCGGCGGGAAGGTCTGCCCGGTGAGGGGCCGGCCGCGGCTGATACCGCCAGGGTTGCGACCGAGCAGGATGCTGAGCCGGTGCTCGGTTTGCGCGATCTGCCGCTCCAGATCCGGGATCTGCGCGGCGGTGCCGGCGAGCTCTGCCTCGGCCTGACGGAGGTCGAGCGCGGACGTCAGCCCGGCGTCGAGGCGATCGCGGACGAGCTGAAGCGAGCCCCGGCGCGACGCGACGTTCGCCCGAGTCGTCTCGAGTTCCGTATCGAGCTGACGGAGCTGGAGGTACGCGGCGGCGACGTCGCTGACGAGCGTCATCACCACCGCGTGCCTGGCCTCCTCGCTGGCCAGGAGCTCCGCGCGGGCGGCCTCGGTGGCCCGTCGCAGACGACCCCAGATGTCGAGCTCGAAGGCGAGATCGACCGTAGTCGAGAACAGGTCGGTCTGACCGCCCTGGCCGCGTGGTGGGACATTATCGGAATCGGAGAAGCGGTTGGTCGTGACGCTGGCGCCCGCGTTGATCTCGGGGAACTGGGCCGACCGTGTGACGCCAAGCTGGGCCCGCGCCTGGTCCACGCGCGTCACCGCGATCCGGAGATCCTTGTTGGCCTCGGTCGCTGTCTGCACCAGCCGGCGAAGCTCGTCGTCCTGGAACAGCTCCCACCACGCGAGGTCCGCGAGTGAGGCAGGCTCGGGGGCGGCCTGTGCGGCACGCCAGACCTCGGGGGCAGACACGGTCGGCCGGTGGTAGTCGGGGCCTAGCGTGCAGCCGGCGAGCGCGAGACCCAGGGCGAGCTGCGCAACCAACCGCCTCATCGTTCGTCCCAGCCGCGGGCGGCAGAGGTACTCCATTCGGCTCGCGCTGTTCCTTCGACCTGCCGGGCTTCACGCTCGAGTGGCTCGTGGACCGGGCTCACCTGATGCTGGGCGGCGATGAGCGAGTAGAACACCGGCACGACGAACAGGGTGAACAGGGTGCCGACGGTCATGCCCGCGACCAGCACCGTCCCGATGCTGTTGCGGGCCTCAGCGCCTGGCCCGGTCACCAGCACGAGGGGGAGGTGGCCGAAGACGGTTGCCGCCGACGTCATCAGCACCGGCCGCAGCCGGGTCAACGACGCTTCGCGCAGCGCGGCCGCCTTCGCGAGACCGCCGGCCTGCAGGGTGTTCGCGAACTGCACGATCAGGATCCCGTTCTTCGCGATGAGCCCTACGAGCGTGATCAGCCCGACCTGCGAGTAGATGTTGATGGTGGTGAGGTCCAAGAAGCTGAAGATCAGCGCGCCGGAGATCGCCAGCGGCACCGAGCCCAGCAGCACGATCAGCGGGTCGCGGAAGCTGTGAAACTGCGCCGCGAGCACCAGATAGATCAGGACGAGCGCGAACCCAAGCGTGACGGTGAGCGCCGAGCCCTCGCGCCGGATCTGCCGCGACTCCCCCGCGTAGTCCATGACGACGCCCGGTCCGCTGGCGGCGGCCACGGCAGTTTCGAGGACGCGTAGCCCTTCCTCCTTCGTGACACCCGGTTTGACGCCGCCGAAGACCCGCACGGCGTTCCGCTGCTGGAAGCGGTTCAAGGTGCGCGGTGCGGTGCTCGACTCGATGTGCGTGAACGTCGACACGGGCACGAGCTGACCACCCGGGGTCTTGAGCTTGAGGTCGAGCAGCGGGCCGACGGTGGCACGGTCCTCGTCACCGATCTGCGGGATGACTTTGTAGCTGCGGTCGAAAAAGTTGAAGCGATTCACGTACGCGCCACCGAGCAGCGTCCCGAGTTCCTGGCCGACGCTGGCCAGGTCGAGCCCGAGGTCGGCGAGACGTTCCCGGTCGAGCACGACGCGGGCCTGGGGAAGGTCGATCTTCAGATCCGTGTCCACGTACAAGAACTTGCCGCTCTGCCAGCCGGCGCCGAGCACGGCCCCGGCCGCCTCGAGCATCTGCTCGGCCGGTGCGTCGCTCTGTAGCACCAGCTCGACATCGTACTGGCCCGGGGTCGGCAGCGGTGGGTCCAGGCGCGGGAACACGCGCAGACCTGGCGCTTGGGACACCGCGCCGAACACCTCGCCGTACATGGCCTCGGTCGAGCGCGCGCGCTCGTGCCAGTCCTTCGTGACCATGCCACCGAACCCACCCCACGCCGCAGTCAGCGACCACATGAACTTGGCCTCGGGGAACGACGCGACCGTGCTCACGACCTTCAGCGATTCGCGGTTGGTCGCCGCCAGCGTCGAGTCCGGCGAAGCCTCGAGGAAGAAACTGATGTGGCTCTGGTCCTCCACCGGCGCGAGCTCTTGCCGCGAGAACACGTACAGCGGCCACGCCGCGACCATGATCAGCAGGGCGGCTGCGACGATCGCCCAGCGCATCTCCAGCGCGACGTCGAGCAGCCACGCGTACGCCCGGCGCACGAGCTCGAAGCCGCGGTGCACCAGCGCGGTCAGCCGGCCCTGCTCGCCGTGCGGGTGCACGAAGCGTGAGCTCATCACGGGCGAGAGCGTGACGGCGACGATGCCCGACACCACGACCGCGGCGGCGAGCGTGATCGCGAACTCCAGGAACAGCGATCCGGTCAAGCCGCCCTGAAAGCCGATGGGCGTGTAGACCACGGCCAGCGTGATCGTCATCGCGATGATCGGGCCCAGCAGCTCGCGCGCCCCGATCAGCGCCGCGTCGATCCGTGACTGGCCCTGGCGCACGTGGCGCTCGACGTTTTCAACGACGACGATGGCGTCATCGACGACCAGGCCGACCGACAGCACAATGGCCAGGATCGTCAAGAGATTGAGGCTGAAGCCGAACGCGAGCATGACGATCCCCGCGCCGATCAGCGAGACGGGCATCGCGACCAGCGGCACCAGCGCGGTGCGTACCGAGCCCATGAACAGGAAGACGACCAGGCCGACGATCATGATCGTCTCGCCGAGCGTCTTCGTGATCTCCGTCAGCGCGTCCTCCATGAACACCGTCGCGTCGTACGCGAGGCGCATGTCGATGTCCTTGGGCAGCGTGGGCCGCAGGCGCTCCATCTCGGCGCGCAGCCGGTGGGCGACCTCGATCTCGTTCGAGCCGACCAGCGGCCACACCCCGAGGTAGACGGCCTCGCGGTCGCTGAACTTCGCGACCATGTCGGCCTCTTCAGCGCCGAGCTCGATCCGCGCCACGTCGCTCAGGCGCACAATCGCGCCGCCGCGGTCGGCCACGATCAGGTCCTTGAACTCGTCGGCGGAGCGCAGGTCGGTGTTCGCGAGCAGGTTGACCTGCACGAGGTTGCCCTTGGTCTGGCCGACGGCGGCGAGGTAGTTGTTGCGCCGCAGCGCGGCGTGCACGTCGCCGGGCGAGAGGTTGAGCGCGGCGAGGCGGTCCGGGTCGATCCAGACCCGCATGGCGACCTGGCGGCCGCCCTCGATGGTCACGCGCTGGACGCCCGTCAGTGTCGCCAGTTGCGGCTGCAGCGTCCGCGACAGCCAATCGGTCACGGCCGGCACGCTGCGCTCTGTGGACGTGAAGCTGAGGTAGAACGACGCGTACGGCCGATCGGCGCGTTGCACCTCGATCACCGGCGGCTCCGCTTCCGCCGGCAGCTCCGAGCGAACCTGCTGGAGCCGCGCAGTGACCTCGGCCAGCGCCGCCGTGCTGCTGTGGTTCAGCCTCATGCGCACCGTGACGGTGCTGAGGCCGGCGCGGCTGGTCGACTCGATGTAATCGACGCCGCTGATCGCGGACACGACACGCTCGATCGGCGTGGTCAAGAAGCCGCGAACGGTCTCGGCGCTGGCGCCGTAGTAGACCGTGGTGATCACCACGGACGAGCTCTCGATCTTCGGGTACTGTTGCACCGGCAGCGTTGTCAGCGCGCGCCAACCCACCAGCAGGATGACGAGGTTGACGACCACCGCCAGCACCGGATGCTTGATGAAGATGTCGGTGAACGAGCGCGTGCGGCTGTCCCCGTCGCCTCGTCGCGGTTCCGCTTCAGCGTCCACTGGTCACCTGGCCCCCGCCCGCGCCGGGGTCGCTCGGGATCGCGACGCGCACCGCATCGCGCAGCTTGAAGGACCCCGAAGAAGCCACCCGCTCTCCGGCGGAGAGCCCCGCGAGGATCACGATCTCGTCGCCGAGCATCGCGCCGGTCTCGACCTGCCGCGAGCGCGCACGGGTCTTGCCGTCCTTGTCCGGCGCGATCACGAACACGTGGTCGCCGCCCGGTCCCTTGCGCAGCGCGCTCACGGGGACGGCAACGGCCGTGCGCGGCGGGCCCATGGGAACGCGGACGCGCACCGAGGCGCCCGGTGTCGGCGCGTTGGCGGCGCCCTCGATCCTCGCGCGGACCATGGCGTTGCGGGTCGTGGGGTCGATGCGCGCGTCGATGGCGACGATCCGGGCCGCGGTCGACGACGAGTCGCTGGTGGCGAAGACGTCGACGCTCTGGCCGACGCGAAGGCCCGCGGCGACCCGCTGCGCGACCGTGAAGTCCACGTGCGCGGCGTCGTCGACGCCTTGCAGTGTCGTGAGCTGGGTGCCCTCGTTCAGGTACTGGCCCGGGTGCACGTCGGCCAGGCCCACGCGCGCGCGGAAGGGCGCGCGGATCGTCTTGCGGGCGATGATCGCCTTGGTGCGCGCGATCTGCGCCAGCGCGACGTCGCGCTCCGCGCGCGCGCGGTCCACTTCGATCTCGGACACGGCACGGTTCTGGCGCGCGCGCTGCATGCGGTCGAGCGTCGTCTCCGCGAGCGCGGCCTGCGCCTCCTGTGCCTTCAGGTCGGCCTCCTCGACAGAGATGTCGAGCGCAACGAGCACCGTGCCCGCGTCGACGACGTGTCCGGGCGTGAGCATGACCTGGCGGACGGTGCCGGGAAGCTCGTTCCGCAGAGTGATCGAGCGCAGGGCGATGACCGTCCCGATCGACGTCGTCGTCTGGCGATGCTCGAGGGCCTTCGCGACGGCGACCGTCACCGACTCGATCGGCTCGGGCTGGTTTGCAGACGCCGCGCCGGCGTCGTGCCTGGACGCATACTTCCACGCGGCGAGGGCACCCCCGGTTCCGACGACCGTCGCGAGCAGCAGAACGGATCCGATCCGGCCACGACGACTCATGAGCGATGCCCTCCTAGCATATCCTCGAGCGCGATTCGAACTCGAACCACCACCTCCTGATTGACCGGGGCCAGCCCCAGCACCCAGTCGAGCCACAGCCCGTCAATCGCCGCGGCGATGGTCTCGCCGACGCCCGGAGGCAGCCCGTCCTCAGCGAGGCGCCGATGAAGGTCGCTATAGACCGCACGCATGGGCTCGATCAGGGAGGGGTTCTGCGCGAGAGCCGCAAACACGGCGGACGAGCTGTGCCGAAGCTGGTCCGTCCAGCCTTGGGCGTCCGAAAGGCAGTAGCTCAGCAGCGCCCGCGCCATGCGCCCCGGTCCTTCCGGGGCGCGCCCATAGGCTTCCATGTAGCACGCTCGCCAGTTCTCGGCGGAGCGAGCGACGAGCGCTTCGACCAGCCGGTCCTTGGTCGGGAAGTGATGCAGCAGACCCCCCTTGCTCATGCCCGCCTCGGCGGCGACGGCGTCGAGCGTCAGGTTGGCGATGCCCTGGCGCACGACCACCGCCTCCGCAGCGTCCAGCAGCTTGCCCGGCAACATGGTGTTCGCCCCCCTCATCTAGTCGATGATCCGACCGTCCAGACGGATTCGACCGTCCGGACGGTCTTTCAACGGTCCCTTCTCGGGATCCGTCGGGCCAGACGGCTAAAAGGCCGAGCGCTAAGGGGAAACCGGCCGCTACTTCGGCCTAACTGAAGATCCCTATGGAAGGGTAAAGACCTTGATTTCGTCCCCGAGCGGGTATCCAAAGATCGAGTTGCCACCGGCTGCAACGGCAAGATACTGAACGCCGTCCACCTCGTAGGATATCGGAGGCGCGTTCACCCCGGCGTCGCACCGAAATCTCCACAGGACCTCTCCGGTCTTGGCATCGAACGCATCGAAATAGCCGTTGCCCTCGCCGACAAATACCAGGCCGCCTGCCGTCGCCAGAGCACCTCCGACCAAGGGCTGGTCCGTCTTCTTCTGCCACAAGATCTTTCCGGTCGAAGCGTGGATGGCGGTGAACGTCCCCCAGTGCTCGTCTCGGAGCGGAACGAAGAACGTATAGCTCTTCCACGGGCTGCTCGGTCCGGGCCCCAGCGTCCTCGATATATAGCGGGCCGGCATATGAAGCCCAGAGATGTACACGGCTTCCGTCTGGGGACTGAAGGCGACGG
>Ga0209058_1004126_pt1 | contig 11630 bp, 6 predicted proteins | sample GraSoiAngelo_147_FD_185904 | JGI IMG/M metagenome (GOLD analysis project Ga0209058, IMG submission 185904) | Grasslands soil microbial communities from the Angelo Coastal Reserve, California, USA - 14_1009_05_40cm (SPAdes) (version 2) | ecosystem: Environmental > Terrestrial > Soil > Grasslands ... | reverse complement strand
GTCGTTGGTGGCCGAACCCAGCGGAGCCATTACGATCGGCAAACTAGACGCTCCATCCTTAGGATGGAAAGGGTTTCAGCTGCAAGGCAATTCATGGGGCCGCGCGCGCTTAACGATCACGTACGAGGACGGACTCGTTCAGACCATCCAGTATTTTGTCGTCAAACCCGCCGCGCAGGCCGTCGCAAACATGGGCAGTTTTCTGACAACGAAGCAATGGTTTGCCGATTCTAATGATCCTTTTCACCGTAGCCCCTCGGTCATGAGCTATGATCGCGAAACCAACCAGATCGCTATGCAAGACAGCCGTGTATGGATTGCTGGCCTCGGAGACGAGGGCGGATCGGGTTCCTGGCTCGCGTCCATCATGAAACAACTGGGCCAGCCCAACAAGGAAGAGCTCGACAAGGTTCAACAGTTCGTGGGTAGCGTGCTCTGGGGCGGCCTGCAATTCAAGGATGGACCGCATCAATATGGCGTGCGCAAGAGTCTCTTCTACTATCAGCCAGATCAGATGCCACCGAATTATTATCGCGGCGATTTCGATTGGAGCAGCTGGACGAGTTGGAACAAGCAAGCGTCTGAACAAGTAAATCGCTCCTACAATTATCCTCATGTCGCCGCTGCCTACTGGGTGCTATATCGTCTTGCGCGTAACAACCAGGGTCTCGTTACCAACCAATCATGGGACTGGTATCTGAAGCATGCCTATGAAACATCCGTGGCGATGACCAAATTTGCTCGCGGTCTTGCCGTTTTCGGCCAGATGGAAGGCAGCATCTTTGTTCAGATTCTGGCCGATCTCAAACGCGAGGGCATGACAGCGGAAGCTGAGAACCTAGAAGCCGGAATGCAGGCCCGTGCCAATCGTTGGAAGGCCGAAGCCTACCCGTTTGGGAGCGAGATGCCATGGGACTCCACTGGCCAGGAGGAAGTGTACGCGTGGATGAAATACTTCGGCTACCAGGACAAGGCCAATGTAACTCTCAACGCCGTCCTCGGTTACGACCCCACGATCCCGCACTGGGGTTACAACGGGAGTGCGCGGCGGTACTGGGACTTTGTTTTTGCCGCCAAGTACACCCGGCTCGAACGACAGCTCCATCATTATGGGTCGGGTCTCAATGCTATCCCAGTGCTCGCGGAGTATCGCGAGCATCCCGACGATTTCTACCTTCTGCGCGTCGGCTATGGCGGAACCATGGGAACGCTCACGGACATCGATCGCGAGGGCTTTCTATCTCCTGCGTTCCATTCCTTTCCCGACATGCTCAAGTTCGATCCGCTTTCGGGTGACAATGGCCCGAATTTTTTTGGCCACGCTTTCAACACTGCCACCTACATCGTGCATCATCCCGAATTCGGTTGGGTGACGTTTGGCGGCAATTCAAGAGTCGATGGCAACACGGTCAAGGTCACGCCGCTTGATTCTTTCCGCATGCGCATTTATGTGGCATCTGAGGGGCTATGGCTGACGCTTGATGCCGGAAAGTTTGAGAGCGTGGAAGTGGATTCGAAAACTGGCGCTGTACGCGTTTGCCTCAGCGCCGCAACGCAGTTTACATCTGCGGCTCGCCTGCGCATCGAGCAACCCGCCAAGCTGCAACGTATTGGAATCTTTCACCCAGCCAAGCCCCTAGAGACGGAGCGAGACGCCTACATTGTGCCACTCGCTAAAGGTCCAACCTGGGTTGATCTAGTCGCTGATCACTAGGACGCGACGCATGGCCGATTCGGAATTGTGCGCTTGAGCCGGAGGAAATCGTTTGCTTCTGCCAGTTCGTTGCCCACGGCGCGGGACCGAGCCTTCTCCGAAGATTCCAAGTTCGGCGTCCACGGGCCGCGACCGAGATTTAGAGAATCGTGAATTCAGAAGAGAGACGCAATGAATAAACAACCTGACCGTCGCCAGATTCTAAAAGGTGCAGCCGCGACCTGTGCAGCGTTGCTTTTGCCGGCAAGAACGGAAGCCACGGAGCAGGCACTTCGGATCGCCGGTCAGAGTGTCGAGATCCAAATTGCTCCCGTCAGCCAACACACCGCGAGGCTCACCATTTTGCCGCTCACAAATTCCCTTGAGCATGGCCGGGCAATAACCGTCGGGGGAGATGGATCGCTTGTGCAAACGTCATGGGGAGCGCCAATCTTGAAGCTGCGGACCTCAAGTGCCGTGCGAACCGTCAAGACTGGCAATTTGATCGTGAAGCTTTCTTCCGATCCCGTGGCTTTCTCCATTGAAACGTTGCGAGGCGCGATGGTCCAGCACCTGACCGTGGACAAGGACACAGGCGTCGTTTCATTCATCACTGGAGATTCACCGTTGCTTGGACTCGGAGAGGGCGGACCGCAATTCGACCGTCGCGGATCTATCGATCGGATGCGCAGTGGTCAAGGAGGATTTCAGCTTCGCACGCACGGCGGGCGCGTTCCCATTCCCTGGCTTATCGGTACCGCTGGATGGGCCATGTTCATTCACCAGCCTTTTGGGACGTTTGACTTCTCGGGAACAGAAAGTAAGTTCCAGCCAGCAGGCCCTGAAGCCGCGTTACCTCTCGACATTTTTTTTGTCGCCGCGAACGAACCCGTGACGATCATGGCCGAATACGCGCGTCTGACGGGTTATGCCGAGATGCCTCCGCTCTGGAGCTTTGGTTATCAACAGTCCCACCGCACGCTCGCCAGCCGCGAGGAAATCATGGCCGAGGCGAAAACGTTTCGGGACAAGAAACTGCCCTGCGACACGCTGATCTACCTGGGGACCGGGTTCTGCCCCTCCGGCTGGAATACCGAGAACGGCTCGTTCTCCTGGAACTCCCCCGTGTTTCCCGATCCCAAGGGAATCCTCGATGAACTCCACAAGGAGAACTTTCGCACTGTGCTCCACGTCGTAATCAAGACAAACAAACTCACTGGGACAGTGCACGATCCCTGTGAGCCGGGTTGTGCCGACCAGGAAAAGGCTTGCTGCCACTGGGACGCGCACCGTAAAGATTTTGCGATGGGTGTTGATGGCTGGTGGCCGGATGAAGGCGATCCACTCGACACCACGTCGCGGCTCGTTCGCAATCGAATGTATTGGGAAGGCCCTCAGCTCGAAAGGCCGAACGAGCGGCCGTACGCTCTCCACCGCAACGGTTATGCCGGCATGCAGCGCTACGGGTCATTCCTGTGGTCTGGAGATGTCTATTCCACTTGGGAGACGTTGAAGGTTCACATTCCCATCGCCATCAATACCGCGCTTACGGGCATTCCCTACTGGGGAACGGACATCGGCGGGTTCGTGCCCACGAAGGAATTCACGGCGGAGTTGTATCTGCGCTGGTTCCAGTTTGGTGCCTTCTGCCCGCTCTTCCGTTCCCATGGTCGGAACTGGAAGTTGCGCCTTCCATGGGGTTGGAATACAGGTGATTCCGGACCGCTAGAGATCAACAATTACAACGGTGCCGCCATTCCTGATTCGAGCCAACTCCATAATCCGCAAGTCGAGCCGATCTGCCGCAAATACCTGGAACTGCGTTACAGACTCCTGCCTTATCTCTACAGCGCCGTACGGGAGTGTGCCACAACAGGCATGCCCATCCTGCGCGCCTTATGGCTCCATCATCCCGACGATCCCAAGGCGGTCGCACGCCAGGACGAATACTTGTGGGGACGCGACCTCCTGGTCGCACCCGTTGTCGAGCAGGGTGCTACCTCGCGCAAAATCTATCTTCCGCACGGTGCTTGGTTCGATTTTTGGACTGGCGAACGTGTGCAGGGCGGAGCCGAAATCAGCCGTGAGGTCGACCTGGAGACTACACCGCTTTACGTGCGTGCCGGGGCGATCTTGCCTCTGGGTCCCGCGAAACAGTATGTCGAACACAAAGTCGACGAGCCGCTTTCCATCTCGATCTATCCCGGCGCCGATGCTTCCTTCTTGTTGTACGAAGACGACGGCAGTTCCTTCGACTACCGCAAAGGCAAATGGATGGGCGTGCAGATGACGTGGCACGATGCCCGGCGCGTGCTGAAGCTCTCTTTGGCCAGCGGCTCGCGGATTCTCCCGCCCCTCCGCCGGAATATCGAAGTCAAGCTCGGCCAGAATACGCGCGCTGCCGTTTTCGACGGACATCCGGTGGAGGTGTCCCTCTAGACGGGAAGTCCTGAGGCAGAACGCTGCCGGCTTTCGATCGCCTGTGTCTGGCGGGCAACGCCGGTGGATTCACGGACGACGAGCTCCGGATCAACTAGGATTTCTTGCCCGATCAATCGGTCAGAGGCTTTGTCAGGAACGAGATTGCCAAAAATGGTTTGACCGATTCGTTCGCGAGGAATATGAACAGTAGTGAGCGCCGGTGAGCAAAACTCTGCGAGCCTGATGTTGTCGAACCCGGTCACCGAAACATCGTCCGGCACGCGGATCCCTTGATCGCGCAAATGGCGAAGAACGCCTACTGCCATAAAGTCGTTGACGCAAAGGATTGCAGTCGGCTGAAAGCCCGACGAAAGTAATTCTCGGGCTGCCTGACGTCCGCCCTCCAATCCGTCGGCCGCCGCGACAATTTGCGCTTCAGCATTTGGAGCAAGGCGAGCTACTGTTTCCAGGAAGGTCTTCCTACGCTCGCTGATCGGTCCCAACGTCGAATGATGGCCCAAAAAGGCCATCCGAGTATGGCCGAGCGAGTGCAGATACTCGACGATCTTCTTCATCCCTTTTCGATAGTCGACGCGCACGTTTGTGATGTTTTTTTGTGGCGTTCCAACATCGTAGAACACAATGGGAATCTTGCTGTCGGTGAGCACCTGCATGAGGTGCGAGTCCATCTCGGACACGATGGCCGCGAGGCCCGCCACACGCCAGCCAATCATCAACCTCACGCTGGAAACAAGCTGCTCGGAGCTGTAGTCCGTGTTGGCGACAACGACTTCGTAGCCCCGCGCGTGAGCTGCGGACTCAAGTGCGCGGTAAATATCGAAGAAAAAGGGATTCTCCATGTTGGAGACGAGGATTCCCAGTGTGCGGCTCTTGCCCCTGGCTAAAGACCGCGCATGGAGATTAGGATGATATTTTAATTCTTCCGCGGCTTTGAGTACTCGTGCTCGCGTCGAGTTCTTAACCACGTTTTGGTTATTAAGCACGCGGGAAACCGTGGCCGTCGATACGCCCGCCCTCTTGGCAACTCCATCCAGGTTTCGCAGATCGGCATTCTTGGCTTGCGCCATGATCTCCCCGAGATTTGACCAAGCTCGATTCTAGCGGCATGCGAACGCTTCCTCAAGCGAGAGTGTCCGCAAACCACGATCGTGCCCCTAAGGATGCCATCCAGAGAAACAGTTCGCAAGCGCTTGCAACGAGGCGCTTACCCGCTTTATTTGTATCCTGTATTCTTCTTGACAGTGAAGGAACGTCGGGAATATCTTGCGTATGCAAGCGATTACATTTAACTAGCTCGAAAATAATGACCGCTTAGGCAACGCCAAACCATCTTAAGGGATGACTTCGCGTTGGGAGCGACTGGAGAGCATTTGCATTAGGGTCAAAAGACAAGAGGCTGACCCTTTCTTAGAGGTGTTTCTTGTGGTGGATGTGCGAGATGCTGCAAGCCTTGTACCTCTCGACTCAGGAAGCTTTCGGTGATCTCCAGACGGCGATTCTTGAAGACTGCAGGCATGACTCTTGTGGGGTCGAGCGCAGGTTTCCGAAGCGGCGTGGCGGTCAACCCCGTGAGATATGTCGACGTTGCGCGTTCCGCGGGCATTTCCTTCCAACATGACAATGCAGCATCCTCCGAAAAATACCTGATTGAAACGATGGGTTCAGGCTGCGGATGGATCGATTACGATCAGAATGGTTTACTCGATCTTTATCTCGTCAATGGAGCTTCTACGCGGCTGTACACGCCAAAGCACGCATTGCGGAGCGCCCTCTATCGCAACAACGGAGATGGAACGTTTACTGATGTCACGTTAAAGGCTGGCGTGGCCGCGGAAGATCTGTTTGGAATGGGAGTTGCCGTGGGTGACTACGACAACGATGGGTTCCCAGATTTACTCATTCTCGGTTACGAACGATGCATCCTGTATCACAACAATGGCGATGGAACGTTCACAGATGTGACTAGCCGAGCCGGTGTCGGAAATGTCCGGAAATGGGGATCGAGTGCAGCATGGTTTGATTACGACAACGATGGCCTGCTAGACCTAGTGATAGCTAACTACGTGGATTGGTCACCGGAGCGAAATTTCTGGTGCGGCGACAAGGGACCTGGATTGAGAAGTTATTGCCACCCGGACGTGTATCACGGCGAGCCCCCAACGCTATATCACAACAACGGCGATGGCACTTTTAGCGACGTGAGCAAGCGCTCCGGACTGGGAATCAAGGCCGGAAACGGGCTGGGTGTGGTCACCTTTGACTATGACAACGACGGGTGGCAGGACATTTTTATCGCCAACGACCACATGCCGAATTATTTGTTCCATAACAATCGCGACGGCACGTTTCGAGAGATAGGATACTCGGCGGGTGTGGCGGTCGGCATCGATGGGCAGTTCGAAGCGGGTATGGGAACGGACGCCGCCGACACCACCGGAAGCGGCCGGCTTGACCTAATAGTCGCACACCTGGATCAACAATTGGCGCGCCTCTACCAAAACGTTGGCGAAGGATATTTTGAGGATGCAACGTTTAGATCAAGGATTTCATATGCTACGTTTCATCTGAGCGGGTTCGGTACGCGCTTTATGGATTATGACAACGACGGCGCGCGCGATCTGTTCATAGCCAATGGACACGTTTTGGACAACATTCAGCGCTATCACGCCGATACCACCTACGCGGAACCGAAGCTAATGTTCCGCAACACCGGGCATGGAATATTCCAGAACGTGAGCGAGCAGTTGGGATCGGATTTTCAGCTCCCGCGCGTGAGCCGGGGCGCTGCCATCGCTGATTTTGACAACGATGGAGACCTCGACATCCTCGTGAGCAACAATGGGCAGCCTCCGCAATTGCTGCGCAATGATGGAGGCAACTCCAATCATTGGCTCCAGATTTTTCTGATTGGCACGCGGTCCAATCGCGATGCCGTGGGGGCGCGAGTGAAAGTTACCGCCGGCGATCTGGTTCTTTACGATGAAAGAAAAGGCGGCATGAGTTACCAATCCGCGCAGGATCCGAGGCTACATTTCGGGCTCGGTCAGCGCCGCACGGTTGAAGAAGTCGAAATTAAGTGGCCCAGCGGCGGGTTGACCAAACTTACGAACCTGAAATCCGATCAGATTTTGGCCATTGAGGAGGGCAAAGGCTTAGTCACCCGGCCCTTTCCCCGTGTTCCTGCCAAATCTTGAACCGGTTTCCGGACCCGAGACAGGTTTTCTTTCGCCTGCTTGCGGTTTCTGCTCGCCTCGACTCGCACCCGACGCGCCTGGGATTGCTTTCCTGTCGCCAGGAGCCGCCCTGATTCTTTGGGCCTGCTCCTGATTCAGCTTGCCAAGGATTGTCAGCGTCGCTTCCGCTTCGCCGGGCCGACCGCTCCTCCGGTATGCCGCCGCGAGCAGCGAATACACGGCTGGGTTTTGTGGATTGAGCCGTCGCCCGATTTCCAAATGTTCGATCGCCGCCTCCAGGCGTCCATCCAAAAGGTCGGCATGGCCGAGCCCAATTTGCGAGCTCGCGTAATTGGGTCGCGCAGCGACCGACTTTTCCAGCGCGTCCCGCGCCTCTGCAAATTCGGCTTGACCCGGGCTTGCTCCGGCGCGGATCAGCGCTTCCCCTAGAATTGCCAGCAATTGGTAGTCTTGCTTGCCTTCCGCGCCGGCGGTTCGCGCTACGTGAATCACTTCTGCAAGATTTCCGCCAAACAGATTTTCTTGCGCTGTCGCAAGGTATCCGATCTCGGAGTGCGGCGCAAGTCGCGCCGCCCGTTCGAATTCCGCCTTCGCCTCGTCAAAGTCATCGAGCATCGAAAGCAGATAACCTCGTTCGTAGTGGAGCCGCGCGGAGTCGGGAAGATGCTGCATGCCGAGTTCGATCACTCGAAGACTCTGCGCATGCTCCTGGCGTCCCAGGAATGCATCGGCAACAAACAAATAAAGCTTTTCATCTTTCGGTGTGAAGGCCGCTGCTCTCTGCAGCGCTTCGAACGCCTCGCCCGCCTGATCGTTGCCCGCGTACGCCTGTGCGAACAAATTCTCGACGCTCGCGTTCTCACGCCCTTGCTCACGCAGCCTGCTCAAAAGCGGAATCGCCTTTGCAAATTGTCCAGTGGCGACGTAGCACAGCGCGAGATTGAATTCCGCGGCGTATTCGTTCGAAACACGCCCTTGCGCTTCGAGGAGATGCCCAATCGCCTCTTCAAAATGGCCGCCCCGAGTCAACTCAGTTCCCGTCTGCAGTTCGGATTCGGCCTGCGGATTCTGGCCCGTTCCTGACTGCTTCATTGTCGCCAGCGGCGAATCGAGCCGTGCCTGCGCGCACGTCAATTCGCAAGTGCCCGCAATCAAAAGAATCCCTGCAACCGGCGCCAGCCGGATTCCTTGCGGCAAGAATCTTGTTGCGTGCATCGGCAATTCCTACTTCCAGCTGCCTTGGCCCTCCACGATCGTAATGTAACGATCGATGGGAAGATCTCTGAATCGCTCCGTCTTCCCGCTTGGATTTGGCCACTTCACTTCCATCCAGTCAATCTTGGTTCGTGGGCCCAGCCCCAGAACGATACGAGGGTCATGGGCGGAGAGATAGCTACCCCCACCTACCTTCCAGTGACGGCGCAGAAGATCGCCGGACTGATAAACGATTCTTGCCCCAATGGCGTCTATGTTTGCTTTGTGGCCGATCAATCGCACACCGAGCCAATGATTCCGCCGGCCCGCGTAATTGCGCAGCAACAAAGGCGCTCCGTCATTCTGCGCCACGAGCACGTCAACCGAACCATCGTTATCGAAGTCTCCGAGAGCCAATCCGCGACCCGCCAATTTCTTTGAAAAAATTGCTCCACTCTCGGCGCTTACATTCTTCAGGGCTGACCCGCTGTTTCGAATCAGAAGCATCGGCTCCCGATAAGTCACATCCTCCATTCGCTTTTCCACCATGGTGTCGGGGTGCCCGTTGCAGAGCAATAAGTCCAGATTACCGTCATTGTCATAATCGAAAAACTTCAATCCCCAGCCGCTGAGCCGGCTGGTCCAGGCATCGATGCCAGTCCGAATCGCTACATCAGTAAACGACTCATCCTTGTTGTTGTGAAAGAGCGCGAAAGACTCGTGATCCACATTTGCGACGAAAAGATCGAGGCAACCATCCTGATCATAGTCCCCTGCATCGACTCCCATGCCTGATCGAGCGAGGCCAAACGCGTTGTATCCCACTCCCGCGAGCGCGCCAATCTCTTCAAACCGGCCTTTGCCACGGTTGGCGAACAGAAAATTTGCAACCGTGTCATTGCTGACGAAAAGATCCATCCACCCATCGTTATTGATGTCCGCCGCGACCACGCCCCAACCTTTTGCCGGCGAGCCTGCAATGCCGGATTCCTTGCTAACGTCCGTGAATGTGCCGTCGCCGTTGTTGTGAAAGAGCCAGCAAGGCATCGCTTTGTACGGAGTCGGCTTGCAGTACCACCGCGCGTTCGTTGGTCCATAACCGCAGAACATGTTCTTTGACTTGTCGAAGTCCACGAAGCGGCAGACAAATAGGTCCAGGCGTCCATCGTTGTCGTAATCGAACCACACCGAACTCGTGCCCCAGCCCGGCGCGCCGACGCCGGCTTTCGCGGTAACATCGGTGAAGGTGCCGTCCCCATTGTTATGATAGAGGATGCTGCGCGGATACTGCGTCACGTAGAGATCCGGCCAGCCGTCGCCATCGTAGTCACCGACCGCGACACCCATGCCGTAGGCATTCCCCGGCACGCCGGCTCTTTGCGTCACGTCCGTGAATGTGCCGTCGCGGTTGTTGCGATAGAGTGCGTTGCGGAGTGGAGTGGCCGGTTTATAGAAATCGCACGCTCCGCTATTCACAAGGTAGATGTCCATCCAGCCGTCGTTGTCGTAGTCGAGAAACCCGCAGCCAGGGCCTACGGTTTCCGGCAAGTACATTTCCGGCGACTGACCACTCAAATGAACCCAGGAGATCCCACTGGCCGCGGGCGGAACTTCTTCAAACGCGCCAAAGGAATCCATGCCAGCTGCGCCGCCCGGTGCCAGGTTCATGCGGCCGAGTGCGGCACTCATCCCAGTTCCCCCGAGAATCTGAAAGATTCGCCGCCGAGAAAGGATCTGACTCAATCGCAGTTGCTCCGTGGTTTACGTTTGCGGTACAGGGCCGCACGCACGCTTCGACTACGGCCGGACCCCACCCGGATTCTTTTCGGAGATTTGCTGTTGAATGGCCATCTCGCGCGCAGCGGCCTCCTTACGCCCGGTGCGTGCATACGCCATGGAAAGCTGGTAGTGGCCCGCGGCATCCGCCGCCACCATCTTCACGTAGCGTTCGAGAGGGGCAACGGCCTCCGGAAAGCGTTCGGCCGAATTCAGGGACATGCCGAGGGCGAGATAGGCTTCGGCAAAACCCGAATCCAGCTTGGACGCATTCGTGAAGTGAGAAATCGCTTGATTCCACTCTCCCACGCGCCGCGCAATCTCCCCGAGCCAGAATTCGGAGGCAGCGTTGTTTGGATCGATCTTCAGTTCCTCTTGAAATTCCTTTCGGGCCTCCTCTGTATTGGATGGAGACTCCACCTTTGACAGCGCAACACGACCAAGCCGGAAATGAATCCCCGGCAGGTTGGGGTTCTGTTCGAGAATCTTTCGATATTCATTTGCGGCGGCGTCCCAGCTCTCCCGCGACTCGAGGGATTCCGCCTCAAGTTCGCGCGCCTGGTAGGAAGTAGGAGCGACAGCGGCCATTTCCTGAGCCGCGCGCGTGGCCAGCTGCGAGAAGTAGTGCGTCATAATGTAGAGAACTTCAGGGTCTTTCGGAAAATCGCGCTTCAGGGTCCACAGTGCGTTGACGGCCGTCTGCGCTTGCTCGAGGCTCATCGCGCAACGCGCCGTAGCCATCGCCACCCGGTATTCCAATTGTTTGTCCGATGCTTGCGCCAGCGATTTCTTCAGCACCGGGAGGGCTTCCTGGCAGTGTCCTTTGGCAGCCAGATCAATGGCATGCTCGACGGCAGTAGAAGAAGCCGTAGTCGGCGATGATTTCGCGGGAACTTGGCCGAAAAGAGGGGCCGCAGCGAGAATTGCTCCCAACGGACCCGCAAAGCGAAGATGAAGTCTCTTGGACATGAAGACGCATCACCATAAATCTGCGAGAAGAATGAAGTATAGCGCGATCCAAAGTCAGAGAATTGGGTTTCGCCAAAAAGTCGCCCGAATTGATTCCCATCTCCTTCGATCAGGACGCACGCCCTCCGCAAATCGGTGCCAAAAGCGTCCAATTCTCACGGACGTCCGCCACATTCACGCCGTTAATCCAATTGTTCACTCCACCAGACCCAGACAACCGCCTCGCTTTTTTCTCTGTCGTTAGCACATGATATGTCCGCTTGATTAGCATGTGAAATGTCCGCTTTTGAGAGGCGGCTGGGTGTAGACCGCATTCCGGGAGGTTGCCGGGATGGTTTACACCAGGGTCGCCATGGAGCGGG
>Ga0209058_1004125_pt1 | contig 11631 bp, 10 predicted proteins | sample GraSoiAngelo_147_FD_185904 | JGI IMG/M metagenome (GOLD analysis project Ga0209058, IMG submission 185904) | Grasslands soil microbial communities from the Angelo Coastal Reserve, California, USA - 14_1009_05_40cm (SPAdes) (version 2) | ecosystem: Environmental > Terrestrial > Soil > Grasslands ... | reverse complement strand
CGCTGACCTCCCCCACGCATCTACGTCACAATCGCGACCGTGGTCCCGGTCGCCGGGATGCAACCACTATCGTTATCGGCAGGCTCACGCGCTGGAACAGCGGAAAAGTTGTCCCCATGGGTGGCATCGACTTGGAGGCGACTGTGATCCTTGACCGTGCCGCAGCAGAGCCGAGCGGCTGAGGGCGACGTGCAGAGACGCCGAGGCAAGCAGCACCAGGAACGACCGAAGTCGAGGCGGATTGCCCCCCGCGGCCACTGGCTTCTGTGGCTCGGCGCGATCCTGGTCGTCACGTTCGTCGTGTACCTACCCAGTCTGGATAACGGCTTCCTCAACTGGGACGACAACCAATACGTGACGGAAAACCCAGCCATGGCGCAACCGGGCCTTCATGATCTGCTGACCGTCCCGCTGGGTGGCAACTACCATCCGCTCACGATGCTTTCGCTGGCGTTGAACTATCGCCTCTCCGGATTGGACCCCGCCTCCTACCATTGGCTGAACCTTCTCCTCCATCTGGCGAACACCGCGCTCGTGTTCCTGTTCGTCCGTAAGCTCTCCGGCGACCGGTTCTGGACGACCGTCGTCACGAGCGTCTTCTTCGGGATCCACCCCACGCACGTGGAGTCGGTCGCCTGGATTTCCGAGCGCAAGGACGTCCTCTACGCCTTCTTCTACCTGATCGCGCTGATCGTATACCTACGCTATCTCGATACCCGGCGGAGTCCCTGGCTCATCCTCACCTTGCTCGCATTCGTTCTATCCTTGGCGTCCAAGCCGGCGGCCGTCGTACTTCCGTTGACCCTGCTCGCGATCGACTATTTTCGCAGGCGCCCCTGGAGCGCCTCGGTCGTGCTTGAAAAGACGCCCTTCTTCGCGATCTCGATCGCGGCCGGCATCCTCACCCTCCACACACAGCGCTTGGCAGGGGCGACGGCCGCCGCGCAGCTGTTCAGCCCGTTCAAGAAGGTGTTGTTCGCTTCCTACGCGACGGCGATGTACGTGGTGAAGCTGTTCGTCCCCGTTCATCTCTCCGCGATCTATCCACATCCTCCCACGTCGCTGAAGACGCTTGCCCCGAAGTTTTATGTCGCCCTCGCCGCGGTGGCGATCCTTCTCCCGACGGTCGTCTATCTTTGTCGCCGTGTTCGGGTGGTTCTCTTCGGGCTGGCATTCTTCTTCATCAACATCTTCCTCGTGCTACAGCTCTTCACGATCGGTGGCTCGGTCATGGCCGACCGGTATACCTACTTGCCCTACATCGGCCTCTTCTTCGCGCTCGCGTGGTGGCTGGATGAACCGCCGGGTTCGACCGCCGCTCGACTCCCCGTGAAGCCTCTCATGGCGGGGGTCCTGCTTCTCTTGTTCCCGTTCTCCCTGGTCCAGACCTGGCGCCGATGCGACGTGTGGCAGAACACGGAGACGTTCTGGAACGACACGATCCAGAAGTACCCGGGCCAGATCGTCGACGCCTACAACAATCGCGGCTATTACTACCATTCGGTCAATCGGGTCAATGAGGCACTCGCTGATTACGATCTCGCGCTGGCGCTGAATTCTAAGGTCCCGCGCACGTGGATGAACAAGGGGTTGGTTCTAGCCGAGCTTGGCCGGAGGGACTCCGCCCTCATTTGCTTCAACCGCGCGCTGGAGCTTGAGCCGAACCGCACGGACGCGTTGAATAATCGGGGCGGCATCAGACTGCAGAAGGGCGATCTGGCCGGGGCGGCGGACGACTTTTCGCGCGCGATCGAGATCAAGGCCGATTTCTATTCCCCCTATGTCAATCGGGCGATCGCGTATTTCGCCATGGGTGAGTACGAAAAGTCGATCGCCGATCGACGCCGCGCGATCGAGCTTCGACCGAACAATTCGACGAACTATCGGGATGTCGGCGCCATTGCCGAGGCTCTCCTTCGGCTGAATCGTCCGCGTGAAGCAGTCGCCGAGTACGACAAGGCAATCCAAGGAGCGCCGCCCGGGGACGGGAGCCTGGGCGGCTACTACCTCAATCGAAGCCGCGCATGGTGGGCCCTGCGGGATCGCACCAAAGCCATCAGCGATGCGGAAGAGGCACAACGGCTGGGCGCCACCGTGGACCCCGCCTACCTCCGGGGGCTGGGCCGGGCGGGAGAGCATCCGTGATATCCTCGGGGCACCGGCCCTCACCCTGACGGTCCCTTCACAGAAATCGGCGAACGGGCGGCTCCCCGTGCCGTGCCCGAGCCGGTGAGGAGGCAGATGTCATTGCGAGCCCATTTCGAGCGATCCGGGAACTGGCTCTTCCGCAAACGTGGCTATCTCCCCTTGCTGCTTGGCGCCGTGCTGGTGCCCGCCCTGGCGGAGTTCGAGTTCCCCGGCGGAACCCGCTTGCGGGACCTGCGCTGGGAACTCCTTTGCCTCGCCATTTCACTCGTCGGGCTGGGTATTCGAGTGGCGGTCATCGGCTACGTGCCGGCCGGAACGGCCGGGCGCAACACAGGCGATCACATCGCCAGGACGCTCAACACGTCCGGCTTGTACTCGGTCGTGAGGCATCCTCTCTACCTGGGCAATTGCATCATGTGGCTTGGCGTTCTCATGTTCCCTCGCGTTTGGTGGTGCCCGGTGATCGGCATCCTTGGCTTCTGGCTTTACTACGAGCGCATCATGTTCGCCGAGGAGGAGTTCCTGCGTCGCGAGTATGGTCCGCAATGGACGGCTTGGGCCGAACGTACGCCGGCGATCGTCCCGGCGCTGCGCGGTTGGCTACCCACGGGGCGCGGTTTCTCTGTCCGTCACGTGTTGAGGCGTGAACACCCCGGGTTGTTCGCCCTCGTCTCCTCCCTCACGGCTCTCGAAATCCTTGGCGATGCGATCCGGGAGCGACGGTTCGAGGTGGACCCGATGTGGGCCACGCTCTTCGGTGGGAGCGCAATCGCCTTCATGATCCTGCGCACGCTCAAGCACAGGACCAGGCTGCTGCATGTCGATCGTTCCTAGATCACGACAAACGAGAAGGAGTGACCCATATGGCCAAGGTTCTCTGCGTCCTGTATGACGACCCGGTCGAGGGATATCCGAAATCGTACGCCCGCGGCGATATTCCGAAGGTCGAGCGGTACCCCGGGGGCCAGACCGTCCCGAGCCCCAAGGGGATCGATTTCAAGCCAGGCGTGCTTCTCGGGAGCGTCTCCGGCGAGCTAGGCCTGCGTCCGTTTCTCGAATCGCAGGGGCACACCCTGGTCGTCACCGCCGATAAGGACGGTGCCAACTCCGCCTTCGAGCGCGAGCTGCCGGATGCGGAGATCGTCATCTCACAGCCGTTCTGGCCGGCGTACCTCACGGCAGAGCGCATCGCCAAGGCGCGGAAGCTGAAGCTGGCCATTACGGCGGGCATTGGATCGGATCACGTAGACCTGCAGGCAGCCATCGAGCGAGGGATGACCGTCGCCGAGGTCACGTACTGCAACAGCATCAGCGTGTCGGAGCACGTCGTGATGATGATCCTGGCGCTGGTGCGCAATTACATCCCGTCGTATCAGTGGGTCGTGAACGGCGGATGGAACATCGCCGACTGTGTATCCCGCTCCTACGATCTGGAAGGAATGGCGGTGGGCACGGTGGGATCGGGACGCATCGGCACGGCGGTCCTCCGCCGCCTCAAGCCCTTCGACGTCCAGCTGCACTATACCGATCGGCATCGCCTCCCGGCCGACGTGGAGCAGGAGCTGAACGTGACCTTCCACCCGAACGCCGAGTCGCTGGTGCGCGTTTGCGATGTCGTCACGATCAACACCCCCTTGCATCCTGAGACCGAGCATCTCTTCAATGACGCGCTTATCGCCAAGATGAGGCGCGGCGCCTATCTGGTGAATACGGCGCGAGGGAAGATTTGCGACCGCGATGCCATTGCGCGGGCCTTGAAGACCGGGCAGCTCGCCGGGTATGCGGGGGATGTCTGGTTTCCGCAGCCGGCGCCTAAGGATCATCCGTGGCGGACCATGCCGCACCACGGGATGACGCCGCACGTATCAGGCACGAGCCTGTCCGCCCAGGCTCGGTATGCTGCCGGCGTGCGCGAGATTCTGGAATGCTGGCTCGGGGGCCGTCCCATCCGCGAGGAATACCTGATCGTTGCCGGCGGAGAGCTTGCGGGCGCGGGGGCGCACTCCTACAGCGCCGGCAACGTGACCGGCGGTTCGGATGAGGCAGCGCGCTTCAAGAAGTAGGCACATGGGGAAGGGTCGCCCGATGTCGCGATGGTTCCAGTGGCTCCGCACCGGCTTCCTGGTTTTCATCTTAGGGACTACCCTCGCTCCGGGCTCCGTTCGGTGCCAATCGCTCTGGATCCCGCGGGACCGAGATCAGTCGGTTCTCCTCGAGATCCTGAAGCCGGGCCTCGAGTACATTGACGAAGATACCTTCACGGCAGCCTTTTTCCTCGACGGCCGTTTCGCCCTGGGACCGAACGTGTTCCTCGTCGGCGAGATTCCTTTCTCCCGGTTCGCCGGGGACTACTATTTCTTTGTCGGTTCGCCTCATCGCAGTGAGGCGGCTCCCGGCAAGGTGTACCTCGGTGTCGAAATCCGGGGGAGTGAATCGCCGTTTTTTGGTGAGTTTGGCGTTCGGCTTCCGACTTCCGACGAGAACGAATTCGGCGCGAACCTGACAGGGTCCGGGTCCGATCGTGCGCGCGTAGCGTTCGGGGCAAACAACGTCTCGGTTCACGCCGCGGTCAACTTACGCGAAGTCAGTGCTTCAGGCATCGCGGCGCGATTGCGGCTGGGGACGATTCTGCTCCTTCCGACCGAGAGCAACTCTCCCTCGCCTTTGCCGTTCATCACGTCCCCGCCGTTCCTTGGCCGCACCACCGAGCTGCTCGGCGTCTACGCATGGCAAATCGGATACGAAGGGCGGGTCGTTCGGGTTGGCGGTGCGTTGAGCGGGATGATCCTTTTCACCGACGACCGCGGCAATCTGGGCGAGCGAAGCACGAATCAGCTCGAGTTCCATTCCGATTTCGGCCCGTGGAGGGTCCGTCCGGGGATCGAGCTAAGACTGCCCTTGGACAGCGCCGCAGCCCTTGTCCCAGTCGTGCTCGGCGTAAGCGTGAGCGCGGGCCTGTAAGTAGGGTCCTCCGTCCCGTGCCCTCGACCGAACCCCTGATCCGCAATATCTCCGATACCGCCCGCTGGGTCGCCGTCTACAGGGCTCGCGAGACGGAACGGCCGGACGCGCTATTCCGAGACCCATACGCTCGCCGTCTGGCGGGGAAGCGCGGTGAGGAGATCGCCGCCGCCATGGACGCCCGCTCGAGGGCGGACTGGCCCTTCCCGATCCGAACCTACCTGTTCGATTCCTTGATTGCGGAACACGTTCGCGGGGGCGGCGACCGGGTCGTCAACCTGGCCGCTGGACTGGACGCGCGCCCCTATCGAATGGATCTCCCACCCTCCCTCGAGTGGATCGAGGTCGATCTTCCGGAGATCCTGGACTACAAGGAGGGGATTCTCGCGGCCGAGCGGCCGCGGTGCGCACTCCGCCGAGTCCGCCTGGATCTGGCGAACCGCGAGGCACGGCGGGACCTCTTCGCCGACCTGGGCCGCGACGCGCGGAACGCGCTGATAGTGACGGAGGGCCTCATCATCTATCTCACTCGTGAACAGGCCTCGGCGCTCGCGGAGGATCTCGCCGCGCCCCCGGGGTTCAAGCGATGGGTCCTCGATCTCGCGTCGCCGGGTCTAAGGAAAATGCTGGTGCGACAATTCGGCACGCTGCTCGACGAGGCGCGCGCTCCGCTTCGATTCAGCCCGGACGAGGGTCCGGCGGTCTTCGAGCCGCAGGGTTGGCACCCGGTGGAGGCGCGCTCCTACGTGAAATGGGCGGCTCGGAAAGGACGGCTCAACCCCGTGATGCGTCTCCTGGCGCTCCTCCCCGAATCGAAGGGCCGCCAGGGCTCGCGACCATGGGCGGCGGCTTGCCTGCTGGAGAGGCGGGTACCGTAACGCTGGGGCGCACCACGAGCGCTTCCATCGCAAAATACTCAGGGAGTCCGAGCTGGTCGACCAGGTGCGCCGTGGCTTTGTTCCGCTCTTCGACGCGTTGCCAGAACTCGCGCTCGTCCACACCCGGGAACGGCGCGCGGTCCTTCTGACTCTGGTGCTTGAAGATCGCGCTGACCTTGAGCCTCAGCTCCTCTTCGGACATGGGAACGAGGATGTCCGCCTCGGCGACGGACCACTCCTCCCACGCCCCGCGGTAGTACCACATCTCGGGCGACTCGCCGGAGTAGCGCTCGAGCGCCCGGTCGATGGCGTCCTTGCACATCCGATGGGTCCCGTGCGGATCGGAGAGATCCCCCGCGACCAGAATGATGTGGGGCTTGAGCTCGTCCAGCAGCGCGAGGATGATCTCGACGTCACGCGCTCCGATCGGATCCTTACGTACCTTGCCGGTTTGGTAGAAAGGCAAGTTGAGGAAGCGGGCCTGATCCGGCCGCACGTGCAACACCGCGATCGCGGATATCGCCTCGACCTCCCGGATGCGCTTCTTCAGCATCAGGACGGCATCGCTGTCCACCTGGCCCGGCTCCTTGCGCGCGAGAAAGTCCTCGACATTGTTGATGAAAGGCGCGAGCAGCTCGTTGCCGTAGCCGAAATCCTGCGCCGTGCGGCGCAGGAAGTCGAGGTAACGGCGCACCTCGTGGTCAAAAACGGCGATGTTGCCCGAGGTCTGGTAGGCGACCGCGATCTCGTTCTGGTTCTGGCGGAGCTTCCGCAGAATGCCCCCCGCCGAAATCACGTCGTCGTCAGGATGCGGCGAGAAGACGATGATGCGTTTGCCTTGCGGAAGGTTGCTTCTTCCGCGGATCTTGGCGCTGAGCGCGTTGAAGACGATCCCGTTGAGGTCTCCCGAGGAAGCGTAGCGGGCGAGAAGCCCCGTGAGGCTGTGTTCCCGATAATCGACGTCATCCAGCTTGAGGACGGATTTGCCTGTGACCTGGCTGAGCCAAACGACCGCCTCGATCTCGAGCGGGCGGGTCCATTCGATGTCGCCCAGAACCCAGGGCGTCTTCCGGCGCGTCAGCTCGGCGGCCGCCGCGCCGTCGAGATAGACCGTGGCGTTGGGGTGCTTCTGCAAGAAAGTCGCCGCCACCGATCGGTCCACCTCCCCCTCGACGGCGCGCCTCACGATGGCGGCCTTGTGCTCGCCGGTCGCGAGGAGGGCGATTTCCTTCGCCTCCAGAATCGTCCCCACGCCCATCGTGACGGCTTCGACCGGCACGTTCTCGGTCCCGAAGAAGTCGGCGGACGCGACCCGCCGCGTGATCGAGTCGAGCACGACGAGGCGCGTGCGCGAGGCCGCGCTCGATCCCGGCTCGTTGAAGCCGATGTGGCCCGACTGTCCGATCCCGAGGATCTGGAAGTCGATACCGCCGGCCTCCGCGATGGCGCGCTCGTAGTCGCGGCAGTGGTCTTCGATTTCGGCCCGCGGAATGTCGCCTCGCGGTATGTGTACGTTGCGTGGCTGGATGTTGACGTGCTCGAAGAGGTTCTCCCACATGAATCGGTGATAGCTGTGGAGGCTGTCGGGGGGCATGGGGTAGTACTCGTCGAGGTTGAAGGTCACGACGTTGGAGAAGTCGAGAGCCTCCTCGCGATAGAGCCGGATCAGCTCGCGGTAGATGCCGATGGGTGTCGAGCCGGTCGCCAGCCCGAGGACGATCCTCTGCACCGCATCTTGCCGGCTGCGGATAAGCTCGGCGATGCGCCCGGCGACGCACCGGGCAATATCGTCGTATGCGTCCTCAACCAAGACAGGAATGCGCTCCGGACTTTCGTGCATGCTCCCCCCGCGCGGGCTGCGGTTGGGTGCTCTTCGCTACGGCATGTATACCAGAGGCCGGAGCCTACTCCAAAGGACACGCTCGAAGGAGGTCCTCCCCGCCCATGTTGACCCACGAACTCCAAGATGCACAACCGGTTGGTGGCATGCCAAGATTGGTGGCGTCCGTGGGCCGTCCAAACTATGATCCGGGTTTCTAGCCGGTTACCTTCCCGCGCGGCCGCGGATCGCGAGCCGCACAGCGAGTTCGACCCTGGAGGGACTATGAGATTCTCCCGTCTCGCGCGGACGTTGTTTCTTGTGGTGCTTCTAGGCTGGACGGGAACTTCCCGAGCGGAGTCCGAAAGCGGGGGCAAGGTCTACATCGCATTCTTTGGCGGCCCGCAGAAGTACAGCATGTCCGATGTGAACGATGAGATCAAGCACGGCAATGAGGAGGTCGAAGGTAGCGGCTTTGCGGTCAATGAGATTGGAGGCGGAGCTGGATTCGGCGCGGGGATCCGCGTCTTTCCGTCCGCCAAGCTGGGACTCTTGTTCGATTTCATGCGCCTTGCCGCCAGCACCTCGAAGGAGGCGCGGATTGATGGAATGCCTGTTGCCGTTGATATCCAACTGCCCGCGAGCGCATTCAGTGCGACGGCGGGGTACTTCAGGACCACGCACCGCCTTCGCTACGGTCTCGGGGCTGGGGTCGGGTATTACATTTGCAACGGCAAGATCGAAGCCCGCGTCGGAACGGAGCGAACGTCGTCCGATGTGACAGCCAAGGGGCCCGGATTCCAAGCGCTCGCCATGGGTGATATTCGAGCCTCTTCCCTGCATTTCGAGGTCGCGATTGGCTACCGATCTGCGAAGACGAACCTGCAAGACGAGGGAGGCGCCGACGTGCTCGGGACGGACGGATCGAGGCTGAGAGCCGACTGGAGCGGCCTCATGACCCGATTTGGCTTCTCGATCCCCTTTGACCCAGGACCATATCCTACCTCGGGGCGGTAGCCGCCACCCTTCGCCGCCTCACGTAGCCGGGCGGTCCCGCTCGATCCGGCAAACGAAGCAGCCCGCACGCGCGTTGTGCGCGTGAATGTAGGCGACGTCGGGGTTCCCGAAAAACCGCTCGATCAGCGATTCCAAGACCGCGCCTTCGACCAGATCGCACTCAATCATTCGGTCCTGGGCGCTGTAGCCGCGCAGCGCGAGCAGGCGTCGCCGCATCAGGTCGGGTACGGTCGCGGGACGGTCATACGGCTTGCACGCGGTCGCGTGGACGAAGATCGGCCCCACGTTTCGGTAGGGAACCGGACGTTCAAACGGCGAATAGGAGAAGAGGAGCAACTCTTCACCGACCGATGCCTCCTCGAGGCAGACGCGGCAGGGCAGCGCCCGTGGCTCGTCGGTGCGCGTGGGTTGAATCCCGACGTTGCCGTGATCATCCGACCGTTTTGCGCGGATCTGATCCGCGACGGATTGGGGTACGGGTAGGATTCGAAAAGCGGTCATGGTCAGCCTCCTGGGCAGCTGTGTGGCTCGGTGTGGATTGCGACGATCTGTTTCGTGAGGACCGAACCATTAGATTCGATCAGGGGCTCGATCCGCGACCCGATTTCGATCAAGTTATTCGTGACGCCTACCCGCCCGACAGCCTCTTGTCGCACTGGAACCGGAGGCGCATACTCATTGCCCTGAACGAGACATCCCACCACGAATACCTCCACGGAGAGGAGTCTCCGCGATGAAAGGTCTCCCTACCATCCCACGTGTCGTGTGGCCCGTAGCGGCCTCCCTGGTCGCAGGAATTCTTCTGGGGCTCCCGAGGTCAACGCGCGAGACCCCGAGCGCCCCCACCGCGCAGCTCGAGCGTGTGCGCACCTCGGATGCGCCGGCCGCGACGGCCACGGCGCCGGCGCGCCGCGTTCAGGAACCCGACCCCGCGAGCGCGAGCTCCGGGCCCATCGACGCCGGAGCAGGATCGGACCGGGGAGGTCCACCTCACGCGGCCGAGCGTCCCGCCGTGGGCGGCATGGTGGTCGGGATTGATCCTGAAACCGGCGAGTTGGGCATGCCCACGCGCGAACAATGGAACGAGCTTTCGGATCAGGAGCGGCAACGGCTCGAACATTCGTCGGCGGGACTCGTCGAGGTGCATCACCCGGACGGGTCCGTCAGCGTGGATCTTCAGGGCCGATTCCAAGAGTTCGTGACGGTTCGAATCGGCCCCGATGGGAAACTCCGGTTCCAATGCGTCGACGGGGCAGAGAACGCCGAGCGGGCGCTCAAGGCTCCGATTCTCGGCCCGGCTGAGATCGCGCCGGCCAAGAGCACGCCCGCGCCCCCGCGCGCGGAATCGGAAGAGAGGTGACGCGGTGACACGCCCTCGCATCGCGACCTCCATGATCCTCACCGCAGTTGCGGTTCTCGGAAGCCTGATCTCGGGCGGCCCTCCAGCTCCCGCCGCATGCGCCGCCACCATCACGATCGTGAACCTGGACGGTCCCATGGAGGGATTCAACGACCCCACCCCGGTGTCGCCTGTGGGCGGGAACCCTGGCACCACGATCGGCGCGCAGCGGCTCTACGTCTTCCAGCGGGCCGCAAACATCTGGGCGACCCTGCTCCGGAGCAACGTTGAGATCCGGGTGGGCGCGCAATTTGACCCGCTCTCCTGCAACGCGACGAGCGGCGTCCTGGGAAGCGCGGGCCCCACCACCGTTCACCGGGACTTCGCCGGCGCGATCTTTTCCGGAACCTGGTACCACCAGGCCCTGGCCAACAAGCTGGCCGGCGTGGATCTGGCGGCGCAGAACGACATCAACGCCACGTTCAACTCCAGCGTGGGGAGCCCGACCTGCCTTTCCATCGGTTGGTACTACGGCACCGACGGTAACGAAGGGGGGCAGATCGAGCTATTCCCGGTCGTGCTCCACGAGATGGGTCACGGGCTGGGGTTCAGCACCACGACCGATGGCCAGACAGGTCTGTATCTCAACAGCTTCCCCGCCGTCTGGGACCACTTCCTGTTCGATCCGTCCGTCGGGCTCCATTGGAATCAGATGAGCAATGCGCAGCGCGCCACCTCGGCGGTCAGCTGCGGCGACCTCCTATGGGAAGGGACCGCGGTGACCGCGCGGGCGTCGTCCTTTCTCGATTCAAAGCCGAATCTGCATGTGAACAGCCCGGCACCCGCCGTCGGCGATTATGAAGTCGGCTTGGCCTCGTTCGGGCCGCCGCTGAGCCAGAGCGGTTTGACCGGGGGGGTGGTGCTGGCGAACGATGGCGTGGGCATCGTGACCAACGCCTGCGAGCCGCTCGTCAACGTCGTCGCGGGAAAGATCGTGCTCCTCGACCGCGGCGGCTGCCCGTTCGTGACCAAGGTCAAGAACGCCCAGAATGCGGGCGCGATCGGGGTCGTCGTGGCGGACAGCGTTCCAGGCTGCCCGCCCGGCGGAATGAGCGGGAGCGACCCCACGATCACAATCCCTTCCGTTCGCGTCACCCAATCCGACGGGAGCATTCTCAAGGCAAACCTCGTTGGCATGAATGCCACTCTCATACTCGACCCCTCCATGAGGGCGGGCCTGGGCGCGGGCGGGCGGGTCAAGATGTACGCGCCCAATCCGTACCAGGCCGGATCGTCCGTCTCTCACTGGGACGTCTCGGCGGAGCCGAATCTGTTGATGGAGCCCGCGATCAACAGCTCGCTCTCCTCCGACCCGGATCTAACGATGCAGCTCTTCGGCGATATCGGGTGGTTGGGTGCCACCGGCGTCGAGGGTCTGGCCTCGGCGGAGGGGATTGGCTTCTCGCTGG
>Ga0209058_1004124_pt1 | contig 11634 bp, 13 predicted proteins | sample GraSoiAngelo_147_FD_185904 | JGI IMG/M metagenome (GOLD analysis project Ga0209058, IMG submission 185904) | Grasslands soil microbial communities from the Angelo Coastal Reserve, California, USA - 14_1009_05_40cm (SPAdes) (version 2) | ecosystem: Environmental > Terrestrial > Soil > Grasslands ... | reverse complement strand
GAGCGCGGTTTGCACGATCGCCGCGACCTGCTTGCCGTCGGCCTTGTCCTTCGTCTCGGCGAGCACCTTTGGCATCACCTTGCCCATGTCGCGCGGGCCCGTCGCGCCCGTCTCCGCGACGACGCGCGTGACGATTGCGCGGATCTCGGACTCACCCATCTGCGTCGGGAGGTACCCCCTGATGATCTCGAGCTCTTTCTCTTCCTTCGCCGCGAGCTCGTTGCGTCCGCCCTTGCGGAACGCCTCGATCGAGTCGCGACGCATCTTTGCCTGCTTCTGTAGGACGTCCTGGACCGCCGCGTCATCGAGCACGCTCGGATCCTTCTCCGCCAGCGCGGTCGCGCGCTCGCCTTCGCTCTTCCCCGCCGCGATCAGCGTGTCGACGGCGGCCTGACGGCGGTCGACGGCCTCGCGCTGGATCGCGGCCAGCGCGAAACGCAGGGTGTCACGACGGGTCGTGTCCCCGGAACGCATCGCGGCCTTCAGGTCCTCTTCGAGCCGCGTCTTCAAAGCCGAGGTCGTGGCGTTCGCTCCTCGGTCTACCGCTTGCGCCGCTTGGCTTCCTTGCGCTTGCGGCGCGCGGCAGGGCGCTCATAGAACTCGCGGCGGCGGGCTTCCGCGAGGATCCCTGCCTGCTGGATCTTCTTGTTGAAGCGGCGCAGGGCGGCCTCGAAGGACTCCCCGTCGCCGACGATCACCTCAGACAACTACAGGTATCACCCGCCTTTTCGTCTTAGAAGACGCGCCGGTAGTTCTCCACCGGCTGCGAAAGCATAGTGGCGGGCTGCGACGTTGAGTGCGGTAAAGATGCGCACTCTTTACCAAGGTCTAGCCCGGCGGCCACTCGAAGGAACGGCCCGCGAGGACATGCAGGTGCAGGTGCTGGACCGACTGGCCAGACCCTTCGCCGGTGTTGATCACGAGCCGGTAGCTCTGGGTCTTGCCGACGTCGCGCGCGACCTTCCGCGCGGCCTGGAGGAGCGTCCCCGACAGCACGGGGTCCTCGAGCTCCGACAGCTTTGGTACGTGCTTCTTCGGCATGACGAGCACGTGAAAGGGCGCCCGCGGGTACGCGTCGTTGATCGCGATGACGTCCGCATCTTGATAGACGACGGTCGCCGGGATCTTGCCCTGCACGATCATGCAGAACAAGCAATCAGCCATCGCGCCAGAGAATAGCGACGATGGCAAACGCGTCCGCGTTGGCGATCGCGCTCATCGTGCTGTCCTATCTCGTCGGCAGCGTGTCGTTCCCCTGGCTCGTGGCTCGCTGGCACGGCATCGACCTTCGCAAGACCGGCTCGCGCAAGCTCGGCGGGAGCAACCTCATGCGCCACGTCGGTCTCGGCCCGGGGATCGCTGCCGGCGTGCTCGACGGCGCCAAGGGGTTCTTCGCCGTGCTCATCGCCCGCGGACTTGGCCTTCCCATCGAGGTACAGCTCGCGTGTGGCATCGCCGCGCTCATCGGTCAGATGTGGCCGGTCTTCCACTCCTTCGACGGCGGACGGGCGAACGCGACGGGCTGGGGATTCAGCCTCGCGGCCGATCCGATCGCCGCGCTCATCATGGGCACCCCGCTCTACCTCTCGCTCGCCGCGGTCGTGCTCGTGCGCCCGCGCCCGACACGGGTGCTCCCGCTCGCCAGCCTTCTCTCATTCGTGATCTTTCCTGCCGTGATCTGGGAGCAGGAACGCACGACGCCCACGGTCGTCGCCGGCTTGCTCGTGTTCGCGCTCATCGTGGTGCGGCGACTTACCGCGGGCGTGCGCGCGGACCTATCGACCGGCGCTTCGCCCGCTCGTGTCATCGCCAACCGCGCACTGTTCGACCGCAGCGAGCTCCAGCAGCGGGGCGAGATCGCGATCTAGGACCGACGCGGCACCGGTCGTGCTCTATGTCCGCGCGTGGACGGGTTCTACCCGGTGGTGAGCTTCCTCGCGTTCCTCTCTGGCGGTTGCTTCGGCTTCTACTACTCGTGGCGCGTCCACACCCGTTCAGCGAGGCCCCGGCTAGTCGACGACGTCCATGGCGATCGCGACCGCAGCGATCGCAGCGGTTTCCGCGCGGAGGTTCCGGCGGCCTAGGCTGACGACGATCGCGCCGTTAGCCCGAGCGAGCGCGATCTCCTCCTCCGCCAAGCCGCCCTCCGGTCCGATCACCAGCGAGAACGCCACGAGATCCTTCGGCAACGCGTCACGCAGCCGCTGATCGCGCTCGCCCTCCCACGCGATGACGATCGGACGTGGCAGGACGTCGAAGAGCTCATCCCAGGTTCGCAGCGTGCCGACCGCCGGTGCCCTGCCGCGCCTCGCGGTCTCCGCCGACTCGCGCGCGATGCGCTCCCAGCGTTCGCGCTTCGCGTCGCCGAGCGCGCGCACGACCGAGCGCGTCGAGACGTACGGGAGGATGCGCGCGACACCGAGCTGCGTCACCGCCTCCACGACTTCCTCGCTGCGATCGCCGCGCAGGAGCGGCAGCGCGAGCGTCAGCTCGACCGTGGGCTCCGTCGCCGACGCGATTCGATCGCGGATGCGCGCGACGACGCGCTCCGGCGAAACACTCTCGATCGACGCACGTGCCTCGCTCCCTCCCGCCACGAGCGTGATCTCGTCGCCCGGCTGCATCCTGAGCACGACCGCGATCTGACGCGCGTGCGCCGCTTCGAGCGTGACCGAATCCTGAGCGAGCGCCGCTGCGCGCACGATGAAGCGGTGCATTAGCCGAGAGTCTGAGGCGCCAAGGGCCGGGCGCCCTCTGAGAGGCGGCGACGCGCCGCTAAGAGTGCGCTACGCCGACCGCGTCAGCTGCCTCCACGCGTCCGCTCCAAAAGTCGACGACGGCGATCTGTGCGACGGCGGCCGCGCGGTTCGGCGCACCGAGGCGCCGCAGCAGATTCGTCACGTGCTTCTGCGCGGTCGCGGTCGCGATGCCGAGCGTGCGCCCGATCTCCTTGTCCGACGCGCCGCTCGCGACGAGCCGGATCACGGCGCGCTGCCGCGGCGTGAGCTCGATGGCACGGCGCATCTCGGGGGCGATGAGCGCGAGCTGGTCACGGATCCAGCGACCGAGCGCGTCGCGCGCATACGCGGGTTGGCCACGCAGCGCGCCCTTGATCGCGCGCTTCAGCGCGTCCGGCGCGAGCGCCGTGGTGAGGTAGCCGAACGCGGCCGCGGCGATCGCCGCGCGCACGTCCTCGCTCCGGCCTGGGGAGCCGATGACGATCGTGGGCACGCTCCCGGCGAGCGCCGCGACATCGGACCACACCGGCTTCTCGTACGAGGCGACGATCGCGATCGAGATGGTCGACAGGTCTGCGAGATCGCGACGGTTGCGAACATGGACGATGGGAACGCCGAGCGCGAGCGCAGCGACCGTGGCCGACACAGTACCGATGGGATCGATGACCAAAACAGCGGCGTGCGCCGAGCGCTCCCCGTTTCCCACCCAATTACCCCACGCGTGCGCGCCGACGACTCGGCTGCGCGCGCGGAACGTATCGCAGTTCCTACCTGCGAGCAAGTACGCAAGCGCTCGCGCCACATGCTGTGTAGTCGGCATAACTCAGGTGGGGTCGCCTAAAGAACAGAGGTGGGTCAGCGCACGTAACAGCGTCTCAATGCGGCAGGTCCGCGGAGTAGGCCAACTCCTTATTCCAGGTACGCCTTAAGCGACGACTACACCTGCTCTTCGCGATTTACGCGGTACGGCTCGCAAGCGACAAATGACGCCTCCGGATCCGGGTGGGAATCCGCCGCTCCGCGCTGCTTGAAGGAGGCAGGCGCAGTCGCGCCGGCTGGCCGCCGCACTCCGGCAAAAAACACAAATTGAAGTGAGGCAGGCCCATGAGCGGGACTTTCTGGCCACTCGAACGACTCCGCACGAGTCGCTTCGTCGTGGCCCCTGTCGTTGCAGCGCTCCTCGTCGCACTCCTGATGCCCAGCGGCGTGCTCGCGGTCCACGACACCGGGGCGTTCGAGCTCGATGGCAATGCGACCTCGTCGACATCCGACGACTGGGACAAGGTGTGCCACGAGGTAACCGGGACAGACTGCTCCACGTCCTCGAACACGACTGGCGCGAAAGCCGTGGCGTGGGCGGCGGAGCCGAACCCGAACTCCACGATCTTCACCGGCGGCGGCTCCAAGGATCCGATCGACATCGATCAGTGGGCCTGGAAGGACGGCGCCGGCGGACTCCCGGACAAGGACAACCTCATGCACGCGTTCGCGGCGCGTTACACGCGGCCGCCGAGCGCGACCTGCCCAGCGGGCACGGCGTCAACCTGCGAGCTCCTCTTCTTCGGTTCCGACCGATTCGACAACAGCGGAGACGCGCAGCAGGGCTTCTGGTTCTTCCAGAACCCGATCAGCCTGGGCTCGCAAAAGGTCGGCGGCGCCGAAGGATTCAACGGGGTGCACCGGAACGGTGACATCCTCGTGATCAGCGACTTCAGCAACGGCGGTAGCACTTCGACGATCACCGTCTACACCTGGGACTCCGCCTGCACCGCGGCGGGCAAGCCATTCCCGTACTGCGGCGACTCCAACCTGCACCTCCAGGCGACCTCGAACGCGGCGAACTGCGCGACGGTGGGCGCGAACGATGCGTTCTGCGGCATCGTGAACCCGACCAACGGCACCACAGCGCCGTGGCCGTTCACCGACAAGAGCGGCAACAGCACGTACCTGCAGGGCGAGCTGTATGAGGGCGGGATCAACCTCTCGCTCCTCGGCCTCGGCAATGAATGCTTCTCGAGCGTCAGCGCCGAGACGCGTTCCTCGACCTCAACCACTGCGGTCCTGAAGGACTTCGTCCTCGCGGGCTTCGGGAGCTGCAGCTCCAAGATCACCACGACCGCGAAGGACGGCAATGGTGGGACGATCCCGCCCGGCGGACTCTCCATTGGCACCGGCTCGGTTTCGGTCAAGGACGCCGCGACCATCACAGTCGACGGTGCGTCGACGTGGACCGGTAGCGTCTCATTCTTCCTCTGCGGTCCCGCCTCCACCGCATGCACGACCGGCGGAACGCAGATCGGCACCGGGCAGACCGTGAACCAGAGCACGACTCAACCCATCCTGTCGGACACCGCGACGGTCACCTCCGTCGGGACGTACTGCTGGCGTGCCGAGTTCACCTCGGGCACGACCGGCGTTCCGAACGCGAGTGACGCGGGCAGCGGCAATCCGAACCCCGAATGCTTCGCCGTCAACCCGGTCACGCCGACGCTGACGACGCAAGCGAGCGGCCCGATCCAGCTCGGCGGGACGATCAGTGACAACGCGACGCTCACGGGCACGGCGAACAAGCCGGGCACGCCCGTGATCAATCCGACGACGGCGGGCGGACCCGCGGGCGGCTCGATCACGTTCACCGTCTACGGTCCGAACAACTGCACCACGGTCGCGGGGACGCGCTCCGTGGATGTCACCGGTGACGGCACATACGGCTCCGGCGCGTTCCAGCCGCAGGCCGTCGGCGTCTACACCTTTGTCGCCTCATACAACGGCGACTCGCCGAACACGAATGGCACCGGCCCGACCGCGTGCCCTGACACGACCGGCACCGAGACGGTCCTGGTGACCGACACGACCGGCGTGACCACAGCGCAGAACTGGCTGCCGAACGACTCCGCCACCATCACCTCAGGCGGTGGTAGCGCGCTCGGCGGCAACCTCACGCTGACGCTGTACGACAACGGCACCTGCAACGGCACCGCCATCTACACCCAATCCTTCACGATCAGCGGCGGTTCGACCGCGACCGTGACCACGACCAACAACGCCGTCAAGGTCTCGACCTCGACGACCGTGTCGTGGAAGGCGGTCTACACGAGCACCGTACCGAACGTGGGCGGCTCGACGAGCAACTGCGAGACGACGACCCTGTCGATCAACAACTGACCGAACACGCATCGCGACGCGAAGAGGCCCCGGGCGTCGATGCCCGGGGCCTCTCGCATTTTGGGACCGAGGTGGCGCTACGGAGCGGCGTGGAACGCGAGGGTCGCGAGCGTCGGCAGCTTGCGGCCGTTCGCGTACCAGAGCGTCGCGGTGCAATCAGCGTCGCCGGCGCTCCACATCTGCGATGAGAGCGTCATGACCTGCGTCCATGGCCAGGGGTAGCTCGCGTAGAACCCGGTCGTCGCGCCGTACACGACAACGCCGCCTTGCGTGCATTCGACGTTCACGTGAGGCTCGCTCACGTCTGTCGTGACGTTGAACGTCACGTGCTGGCCCCAGTGGGCCCAGCCGTCTGTCGAGTCGAGGAGGACAAGGCCGAACGTCCCGCTCGCAGTTGTGTGACCGCCGCCTCCAGACTTCGCGGCGAGCGTCTGCCCACCTTCGAGACCGAGCAGCACCATCGTGAACAGCATCGTGAGGATCGCGATGCGCTGGTAGAGCACTCCTGTCCTCCCTCACCGCGACTGAACGCGGGCTGCACGCTTTAACGGCTCTGCAACTGATTCGTGAGGGACGTCGTTCGGGCCCCGCAGAGAATGGGCCGCGAGTACTAGGACCCTGACGCGCGAGCGCACACGTGTCAGCGAGTGAGAGCGAGCGCCACCCAATCGTCGCGCTTGTTGCGATCGAGGACCTTCAGGCCGGCGCGCACGAACGCGTCGCGGGTCGGCGCCTCCGATGGCTCCGCGATCCCAGCGAGGACGAGCGTGCCACGCGGCGCGAGTCGCGCGACGAGATCCGACGCGATCTGCTGCAGCACCGCGGAGACGATGTTCGCGATCACGAAGTCGAATCGGCCGGGCACGTCGGCCGCGCTGCCGCTACCGACCGGGATCGCGACGCCGTTGCGGTCCGCGTTCTCGCGCGCCGCTTCGACCGCGAGCGGATCCACGTCGACGGCGACGACCGGCGATGCGCCGCGCTTCGCGGCCGCGATCGCGAGGATGCCCGAGCCGGTGCCGACGTCGAGCACGCTCCTCGCCTCGAGCGCGAGCGTCGAGAGCGCCTCAAGCGCCTGCTGTGTGGTCGGATGCAGACCGGTGCCGAACGCCATGCCCGGATCGAGGACGAGCTCGATCGCATCACCCGCGGGCGTCGCCTCCGACCATGACGGACGCACGAGGAACCGCCCGATGCGGATCGGCGTGAATTGCGCCTTCCAGGCCTCGAGCCAGTCCTCTTCCTCGATCTCGCGCGCTTCCAGTTCGCCGATGGGTCCAAGGTCGAAGGCCTGGAGATGGCCGAGCGCCTCGCGCACGTCGTTCACTTTCGCGACCGTCTCGCCGTCCACGAGGAGGTACGCCTTCACGGTGTGATCGGTCCCGCCGCGCGGCTCGACGGGCAGATCGACGGCGATGCCCTGATGTCCCACGCGCGTGAGGATCTCGGAAACCGCCTCGACGCCCTCGACGCCCGCGGGAACGCGCAGCTCGATCCACCGGCGAGTCGTCATGCGCGAGTCAACTCCGAGCGGCTATTCGCCGCCCATCGCGTCCCTGAGGCGGTCGAACACGTTGCGCGCGTCGTCGGTCTGCTGCTCCGGCGTCCCCTCGATGTCGCGAAGGCGCTTGTACAGGTCGCGCTGCTCCTTCGTGAGCGTGCGCGCGACCGCGACGTCGAGGTACACGAGCTGATCGCCGCGGCCCGTGCTGCCGAGATGCGGGGCGCCCTTCCCACGGAGGCGGACCATCTGCCCGTGCTGTGAGCCCGCGGGCACGCGCACCGTGGCCTCGTCGCCCTCGATCGTGGGGACGCTGAGCTCGTCGCCCAGCGTCGCCTGCGCCGGCGAGATGCGGAGCACGTGGATGAGATCGTCGCCCTCGCGTCGGAAGAGCTCGTGCTCCTTGATGCGGATGAGCACGTACAGGTCGCCCGAGGGACCGCCGCGCAGCCCCGCCTCACCCTCGCCCGCGACGCGCAGCTGCTGGCCATCGTCGATGCCCGGCGGCAGCGTGAGCTCGAGGTCCTTGTCCTTGCGCTCGCGGCCCTCGCCGCGGCACTTCGTGCAGACCTTGTCCACCGTCTTCCCCGCCCCGCCGCAGCGCGGGCACGTCGAGACGTTCACGAAGCGTCCGAAGACCGACTGCTGCACCTGCCGGACCTCGCCGCGGCCGTTACAGGTCGTGCACGTGGAGACGTTCGAGCCCGGCTCCGCGCCGCTGCCCTGACAGTGCGAGCACATCTCGAGGCGGGGGACGCGGATCTTGCGCTCGCCACCGCGGACGGCGTCGATGAGCTCGATCTCGATCTCCATCCGCAGGTCCGCCCCGCGCATGGGACCGCGCGGCTCGCGGCGGCGGAACTCGCTGCCGAAGAACGTCTCGAACAGGTCGCCGATGCCGAAGTCGCCTAGCCCGCCCTGCGCCGAGCCGAACATGTCGTAGCGCTGGCGGCGCTCCGCGTCCGAGAGGACCTCGTAGGCCTCGGTGATCTGCTTGAACTTGTCGGCGGAGCCCGCGTCCTTATTGACGTCGGGGTGGTACTGACGCGCGAGCTTGCGGTAGGCACTGCGGATCTGCTCCTCCGTCGCGTTGCGCGGAAGGCCCAGCAGCGCGTAGTAATCCGTCGCGGTCGCCATCAGTGTCATTATCCGGGCTGATGGATGACCTCATTCGCGTCACCGTTCAGTACCTGCACGTGCTCACGGGCGTCCTGTGGATCGGCGGCGGCCTCTACACGCTGTTCGTTCAGACGCCATCGCTCATGTCGGCGCCAGCGCAGTCACGCGGTCCGGTCCTGGGCCAGCTCATCCCGCGACAGGTGAACTACCTCCTGCGGCTCGGCGAGATCACGATCGCGACCGGATTGATCAACCTCTTCGCAAGCGGCAAGGCGCGGCTGCTCGAGAACGTCTTCTCCTCGCGCTGGGGCATCGCGATCGTGCTGGGTGCCGCGATGGCGATCGCGCTCCTCATCCTCAGCCACACGGTCATCAAGCCCGCGGCGATGCGGCTCCTCGAGGTCGGACCGAAGGCCGCGCAGGGCGACCCGGCAGCGAGCATGGAGGTGCCGGCGATCCTGGAACGCCTGCGCCGCGTCGGTCAGGCGCAGATCGCCCTCGGCGGGCTCATCATCCTCGCGATGGTCATCGCGCGCTTCTCGTAATTGGGCCTCGTCTTCGCGTCCATCGCGCCACACGGCAGCATCGCGATCGCGGAGTGGTGCGCGCCGGAGAAGCGCTCGCTCGCGGCGAAGACTCGGGGCGCGTTCGAGGAGCTCGGACGTCGTTTCGACGCCGCGAAGCCGGACGTCACGGTCCTCATCACGCCGCACCACGTGCATCTCGAAGGGCACATGGCCGTCGTCACCTCGGGTGCGATGCACGGCACGCTCGAGGGAGGTGCAGCGCGCGTCGAGCTCAAGGCGAACGTCGACCGCGAGCTCGCGAACGCGGTGAAGGCCGCGATCGGCGAGGCGGGCGTGCCCGTCATCGGCGTCTCGTACGGCGCGAACGACCCGGCCGGCTCGGTGATGCCGATGGACTGGGCGACGCAGATCCCGATCCACTTCATGGGCCGCGACCGCCTCCCCATCGTCATGGCCGCGCCGGCGCGCGACCTGCCGTGGAAGATGCACGTCGACGCCGGTCGCGCGATCGCGTCGGCGGCGACCGCGTCCGGCAAGCGCGTCGCGCTCATCGCCTCCTGCGATCACGGTCACGCGCACGATCCGAAGGGGCCGTACGGCTTCTCACCAGCGTCGAAACAGTTCGACGATCGCACCGTCGAGCTCATCAAGCGCAACGCGCTCGGCGAGCTGCTGGGCTTCGATCCCGCGTTCGTCGCCGACGCGAAGGCCGATTCGTTCTGGCAGATGCTCATGCTGCACGGAGCGATCGGCGACCAAGGGATAGGGGGTTCAGCCGCGCAGCGAGCGTGGCGCGCCGAGTTCCTCTCGTACGAAGCGCCGACCTATTTCGGGATGCTCTGCGCCGCGTTCACGCCACCGGACTAACGCGGCGTCAGGCGTCTTCCTCGACGATGTCGTCGGCCGCCGCTCGTTCGAGGACGTGGCGCGCGTGATCGCACTCCTCGCCCACGCACTCGACGGTCACGACCGCGCCGCCGTCTGACACGGCGTGCTCGTAATCGCGCCAGTGCGATGGATGCACGATGAGCGCGCGGCCGAACACGATGCCGATGAACGCGAGACCGAACGCGACGAACGCGCCTCCGAGGACGATCCCGACGACGTTCTGCGCGAAGGTCGGTCCTCCCATGACGACATAGACGACGGTGAGGACGACGCCGAGCAGGAATCCCGCGATCGCGCCGGCGAGCGGATGGGAATGCGAACCGACCTCGCCGGCGAGCTCCGGGTCGCCGGCCACCAACGACACGTGTTGCGGCGGCAGGCCGTCGCTGTCCAGTTCGTGTAGCGCGCCGTAGGCGGCGTCCGTCTGGTGGAACACGCCGACGACGGTGTGCGGTCGCGGGTTCGTTGACACGCCTCCCGGTCGCAGCAGAAGCGGTGCCCGGCGGGAACCGCCTGCGGTTTCCGGCGTCACTCCTTCTATGCCGGCGAATACGCCGGAGGGAGGCACCCATGCGACGGCTCCTGGCTGGCATCGCGGCGGTCGTGGCGGCGCTCGTCGTCACGGCACAGCCGGCCGCGGCGTGCGCGGGTCTCATCGGCCCGAACGGCGCGGTCAACCTGCTCCGAACCTCGACCTTTGCGGGCTACCACGACGGCGTCGAGCACTACGTCACGGCGTTCAAGTTCGCCGGTGGCAGCGGTCAGTTCGGATCACTCGTGCCGCTCCCCGGCATCCCGACGGACGTCATCCGTGGCGGGGACTGGACGCTCCAGCGTCTCGTCCGCGAGACGGAGATCGCGAAGCGCGCGCAGTTCTTCGGTCCAGTCGGCGCGGCCGCGTCCGCCGACGCCGTCGTCCTTCAGCAGGTCCGCATCGACGCGCTCGACATCACGATCCTCAAGGGCGGCGGCGACGCCGTCGGCCGCTGGGCGACGGAGCACGGCTTCCGTCTTCCGCCCGACGCGCCAGAGGTCCTCGACTTCTACGCCGCGCGCAGCCCGATCTTCATGGCCGCGGTCTTCGACGCGGACGCCGCGAAGGCGCGCGGACAGAGGGCCGGCGACGGCACGCCGGTGCACCTCGTCATCCCGACGAACTCACCCTGGGTCCCCCTGCGCATCCTCGGCCTCGGCAAATCCGGCCAGGATCGCGTCGACGCGGACGTCTACCTTCTCACTGACGCGCGGCCGCAGATGCTCCCCGCACCGATCGGATTCAACGGTCTGCGCATCGATCACAGCGCGGCCGCGACCGAGTCGCTGCTCAACGATCTCCGCTCCGACAAGGGCATGGAGTGGGTCCCGACGTCCGGCTGGCTCAGCAAGGTCGTCGTCGACGCGACCGCATCGCAGCTGAAGTACGACCTCGCGATCAGCGCGACCGCCTCCGCACCGTCGCCGGTCGCCGCTGGCCTCGAGGCTCCGGCACCCGCGAAGCCTCTTCGCGATCAATCCGCAGAGCTGACCGCGTTCGCCATCGTCGCCTTCACGCTCGTCGCACTCGGCGGCGTGCTCCTTCTCCGGACCCCGGGCGGGGGTTCAGCCGCGAAGCGCGCGTGAAGGTCACACGTTGAGGCGAGGTTTCCTCGCGCTGGCGCTCGCCGCGTTCGCGGCGGGCGCCTGCGCGCCTGCCGAC
>Ga0209058_1004120_pt1 | contig 11635 bp, 12 predicted proteins | sample GraSoiAngelo_147_FD_185904 | JGI IMG/M metagenome (GOLD analysis project Ga0209058, IMG submission 185904) | Grasslands soil microbial communities from the Angelo Coastal Reserve, California, USA - 14_1009_05_40cm (SPAdes) (version 2) | ecosystem: Environmental > Terrestrial > Soil > Grasslands ... | reverse complement strand
CCGGCGCGACGTCGGATTCATCGCCCGCCCCACTCGGCGTTCATCGCCTTCTGGAGCCTGAGCCGCAGTCGCGCCATGGCGCGGCTGTGAACCTGCGAGACCCGCGACTCCGAGATGCCGAGCGCGCGCCCGATCTCGTTCAGCGTCAGGTGCTCGTAGTAGTAGAGGGCCACCACCAGGCGCTCCTGCTCGGGGAGTTGGTCGAGGGTGCGCAGGATCACCAGCCGGGCCTGCTCCTGCTCGAGGCGCGATTCGACGTCGAGCGCGGTGGGATCGGGCAGGTGCTCGGCCAGCGTCGAGGGCTCCTGGTCCTCGCCGGAGCGGCTCTCGTCCAGCGACACCAGGACCGCGCCGCGCACGTGATCGAGCAAGCGGTAGAACTCGCCCCGCGACATCTTCATCTCCCGCGCCACCTCCTCCTCGGAGGCGGCGCGCCCGAGCTTCTGGTCGAGCTTCCGCGTCACGCCGTCCAGGTTGCGGGCCTTGCGGCGCATCGAGCGCGACACCCAGTCGAGCGCGCGCAGCTGGTCGAGCACCGCCCCCTTGATCCGCCACACCGCGTAGGTCTCGAACTTGACTCCCTTGCGCGGATCGAACTTGGCATGCGCATCCAGCAGCCCGAGCACGCCGGCCGAGTACAGATCCTCGTGATCCACGTTGCGCGGCAGGGTGGCGGCCACGCGCTCGACCACGTGTCGCACCAGGGGCGCGAAGCGCTGGAGCAATTCGTCCTTGGAGTAGGTCACCGGCCGCGGCCCGCGGACCAACGTGGGGCGGGGCGCGGGTCGTCGCGACATTCGGACAGGCGGGCTCTGGCGAGCGGTCATGGAGACGGCGGCAGCACGGGACATCGGGGTATCCCTCCTAGGCTTCGAGCCGTTCGGGAGCTTGAGGCGCCCGCTGCGGCTCCGGATCAGGTGCCCGCCACAGACGCTCGGCCAGCGCCCGATAGGCGTGCGCGGCCGCGCTCTGCGGGAACGCGGTGACGACAGGCTCCTGGCGCCGCACGGCCCGCGGTACTGCCGGGTCGTAAGGGATGTAACCCCAGGAGTCGATCTCCAGACACAGGAAGCGACGGGCCACCAGCTGGATGCGATGGGCGGTCTCCTCGGCCTCCTCCGGAGTGCTCGCCATGTTGACGAGCAGGTGGGGGGGCCTCTTCAGGCCCCGCTGCTGGAGAAGCTTGATGAGGGCGTAGGCGTCCGAGAACGCCGGCATCTCGGGCGTGGTCACGACCGTGACCTCGTCGCCGGCGAGGCAGAAGCTCGTCACCTGGTGCGAGATCCCGGAGGCGGTGTCGATCAGCACCAGATCCACGTCGGCCTCGAGCTGGGAGATCCCGCGCAGCAGGCACTCGCGCCGGTAGTCGTCGAGCTCGCCCAGCTCGGGCACGCCCGAGGCGGCGGGGATGAGCTTCACTCCGCGAGGCCCCGGCACCACGATCTCCTCCGGGCTCCTCTCCCCGTTCAGCACGTGCTGGAGGTCGAAGCGCGGATGCACCCCGAGCAGGAGATCGAGGTTGGCCTGGGAGAGGTCGGCGTCCACCAGGAGGACGCGCGCCCCGAGCTCGCCGAGCGCGACGGCCAGGTTGGTGGACAGGTTGCTCTTGCCCACCCCTCCCTTGCCGCTGGACACGACGAGGGTGCGGATGTGCGGGCGGGCCCAGCGCGCCGGATGATCGTGGAACTCGTGCGGGCCCGGCCCGCCGCGGCGCTGGACCACGCGCAGCGGACGGCGAGGCCTCGCCGAGGCTCCCGGTCGCTTGGGCTCGCGCCTCATTCCTGGCCGACGCCGCGCCATGAGTCATCTCCGTCCGGGCGACCGGCGACCGAGTCCTGCCCAGCGCTGGAGAACAGGGCCGAAAGGAATTCCCAGTAGCGGCGCTGCGCGCGGCACCGCGCGAGCGGCGTCTCGAGACCCAGCCGCTCGAGGCGGCGCTCCTCGTGACGCAGCGAGGCCAGCGCCGCATGAATGCGATCGAAGCGGGCGCCGCTCCCGGCCGGGATCTCGAGCGCCGGATCGGCGCTCGGGACGATGGTTTCGCGGAGCATCACGAAGCCCTCCGGAGGCGCAGGAGGCCGGCCGGGCGGTCGCTCTGCGGATCGCCCGTCGTCGTCGCCCCCAGCGACTGCTGGAGCCGGGCGACCAGGCGGTGATAGGTGCGCTCCAGGTGAGTGACCGGGATCCCGAGCGCCGCCGCCGCCTCTCGGGGCGTGAGCCGCTCGACCAGGATCATGGCCAGCACCAGGCGGTGGTTCACGGTGCAGCGCGAGAGCGCCGCCCAGAGGCGTCGCTCCGCCGCGCCGGCCTCGCGGCCCGGCCCCGGGCGACGGCGCACGCGGATCGCGGGCGCCCCCGAGCCCCCGCGCGCCTTGGCCGGGACGCGGCGATGCGAGGTTCTCCGGATCACGCCGCCCCTCGCTTGCGTCCGCGCTTGAGCTCGGCGCCGGATTCGAGCGCGCGACGCACCGAGCGCCGCAGCATGTCGATCGGGAACGGCTTCGGGAAACAGTCCGCGACCCCGGCGCGCCTCAGCTCGCGCAGGGTCTCGGGAGTCCCGTAAGCGGTGACGATGATCACCGGCTGGGCGTGCGGCCCGCGCTGCAGCTTGCGCGCGAGATCGAGCCCGCTCATGCCGGGGAGCTGCATGTCGGAGATCACCAGGTCGCTGCGGCCACGCTGGAGCCACTCCCACGCCTGCTCGGCGGTGGGGAACGTGTCGGTGGTGAAGCCGTCCTCCGACAGGCCCTCGGCAAGCGCCCAGGACATCGAAGGCTCGTCTTCGACGATGAGAATGTGGGGCATCGGACTGGCTCCTCGTGGGTTGCGGCGAGGAACCGGGTTGCAGCCTGCGTGCCAGTGAGGAGGAGGGTGGAGGCGAGGGATCGGCCCCCCGGGCGGGGGGGCGGGGCGAAGCCCGCCCGGCGCTCCGCGAAGGCGCGGGCATTCCGTTTCCGAAAATGAACTTAGATCCGGCCCGGGAGCCTCGGCGTCCGGTTCATGGCGGGAGCGCGACGGGGTTCGCGGGGGCCGGGGTCCGTGCAGGAAACCGCCGCCGACTTGCGATCCGCCCGCCCAAGCTCGTTGCGTCGGGCCGAATGCCTCGACCGGTTCCTGGCCATCGGCGGGCCGCTCGCAATCGGTGCCCTCGTGCTCCCGCGATCGTGGGAGCGCGGGTCACGGACGTGATCCGGAGGAGTCCGCGGGGTGCCAAACGGGCGACGCGCCCGTTTCTTGGGCTAAGAAGCCTCCCCTTCCTCCGCTTCGTCCTCCATCGCGAATTCCTTGAGCTTGGTTCTCAAGGTCTGGCGCGAGATCCCGAGCAGCTGCGCGGCGCGCGTCTTGTTCCCCTCGCACACCTCCAGGGCGTGCTCGATCGCGAGCTTCTCGACCTCGGCCAGCGCCCGTACCACGCCGGGCGGGAAGGGATGGGCGCTCTCCGCGGACCCCGGCTTGCCGCGGTCCTGCACGATCTCGGCGGGGAGATGCTCGACGCGGATCTCGTCGTCGGCCTCCAGCAGCAGGACGCGCTCGATGACGTTCTTGAGCTCCCGCACGTTGCCGGGCCACGGGTAACCCATCATCGCCCTGTGCGCCTCGGCGTGAAGGCGCGCCGGAACGCGCCCCAGCTCGCGGCAGAAGCGCGCGATGAAATGCTCCGCGAGCAGGCTCAGGTCCTCGACGCGCTCCCGCAGCGGGGGCATCTCGATCGGGACCACGTTGAGGCGGAAGAACAGGTCCTCGCGGAACCGGCCCTCGGCGACGGCGCGCTTCAGGTCGCGGTGGGTGGCGGCCACCACGCGCACGTCGACGGTGATGTCGGCGTGGCCCCCGACCCGCCGGAAGGTGCGCGACTCCAGCACGCGCAGCAACTTGGCCTGGAGCCCCGGGGTCATCTCCCCGATCTCGTCCAGGAACAGCGTGCCGCCGTCGGCGAGCTCGAACAGGCCCTTCTTGAAGCGCTTGGCGTCGGTGAAGGCGCCCTTCTCGTGGCCGTAGAGCTCGCTCTCCAGCAGCTGCTCGGGAATGGCGCTGCAGTTGAGCTCGACGAACGGCCCCTGGGCGCGTGCGCTGTGGGCGTGGAGGTAGCGCGCCATGAGCTCCTTGCCCGAGCCGGTCTCGCCCTGGATGAGGACCGTGACCGTGCCGCTCCGTCCCGCCTTCTCGAGGCGCTGGAGGACGCGCTTCAGGCCGGCGCTCTCGCCGATCATGGACTGCTCGCCGAGCGGCATCGAGCGCCAGTGCTCGACCTCGCGCTGCAGCCGCGAGCGCTCGAGCGCCCGGTGGAGCACCACGCCGAGGTGGTCCAGGTCCGGCGGCTTGAGCATGAAGTCGTAGGCCCCGAGCTTGGTGGCGCGCACCGCGTGCTCCACCGCGCCGTGGCCGGTCAGCATCACGACCGGCAGCGAGGAATCCTCGTCGCGCAGCCGCTTCAGGACCTCCAGGCCGTCCTCGTTGTGCAGCTTCAGGTCGAGGACCACCAGGTCCACCGACTGATCGCGCACCAGCTCGAGAGCGTCCTGGCCGTTGGCCGCCTCCAGGGCGTTGAACCCGGAGTCCCGCGCCCACTCGCCGATGGTGAAGCGCAGCGCGCGCTCGTCGTCAACGACCAGCAGGGTGCGGCTGGTCTGGGTAGGGGCGTGAATGGGGCTCTCGCCTCTCGCCATGCCGTTTCTCCATGGGGAAACTCAGAAGCACGGTCGTCCCGCGGCCCTCGCGGCTCGCCACCTCGATGGTGCCGCCGTGCTCCTGCATGATGGTCTGCGAAATCGACAGCCCGAGCCCGGTGCCCCGGGGCTTGGTCGAGAAGAACGGATTGAACAGCTTGGCGAGCACGCCGCGCGACATGCCGACGCCGGTGTCGCTGACGCGCACCCGCTGGACCTCGGCCCACGCCCTGACGCTGCGACCTCGATGGGTCGCCGGGTCGTCCGAGCGCCGGCCGGGGCCGCGCGGCGCGGCGCGGCGGCGGCGCTTGCGCACCTCGTAGCGCAGCGTGCCTCCGCCCGGCATCGCCTGGACGGCGTTGAGCGTCACGTTGAGGAGCACCTGGGTGATGAGGTCGGCGTCGATGTAGACCGGGGAGAGACGCGGCGCCACGTCGACCTCGACCCGGATGCCCGCGTGCTGGACCGCCTCCGCCACCAGCTCCAGCACCCGGTGGATGCAGGGCTCGAGCGGCGCGGGCCGGAGCTCGGGGGTGCGCGGGCGGGCGTACTGGAGCAGGCTGGTCACGATGCGGTCGAGGCGCTCGACCTCGTCGAGGATCACGCGCACGAAGCGGGCGCGCTCGTCGCGCGGCTCGAAGCGCCGCATCAGCACCTGGGCGCTGGTCGCGATTCCCGCCAGGGGGTTGCGGATCTCGTGCGCCACGCCGGCCGCGAGCTGCCCCAGCGTGGCGAGCCGCTCGTTGCGCCGCAGCTCCTCGTGCATGCGCCGCGCCTGGGTCAGGTCGCGAATCGCGAGCAGCACCCAGGCGGGCGATCCCAGACGGTAGCTGCGCAGCAGCACCGGGATCTCGCCGTCCGCGGTGGTGATCACGGCCTCGCGCTCGATGCGGCCGCTCCGGTAGGCCTCCTCCACCGGCCGGTCCCCCTCCACCACGGTGTGCACCAGCGCGGCGGCGGGCTTCGTGCGCGCCTGGGCCTGGGTGACGCCGAGGAGCCGCAGCGCCGCGGCGTTGATCTCGCGCACGCGCCCCTCGGGATCGAGCACCAGGATCGCGACCTCGGAGTCGGCGAGCAGCGCGCGGCGCAGCGCCTCGCCCGGCGCCGTGGAGCTCAACGACAAGGGCGGCTGGAGGCGCTTGCGGATCCCCGGGGTGCGGGGCACGATCCGATGGGCACTGTTCAGGGACATGGACGCACCGAGGCGAGCAGTATCACAACCGCCCCGAGACCGGAAGGCCCGCCGATCGAGACGAGCGGCGGGCCGACCGAGGGAGCGATGGATCAGTGCCGGTCGAGCTCCTGCATCACCGCGTCCAGCAGCAGCTCCTTCACGTCCTCGCGGTCGTAGTAGCCGACGGCGATGCGCGCCTGAGCGGTCATCACCTTGGACCAGCGGATGGTCTTCGCGGAGCGCCACGAGACCGGGCGCGGCGGGGCCGGCGCGGCGCCGTTGCGCGGCGCGCGCGAGCGCGGGCGAGCACCCGGATCACGGCCATCAGAGTCCCGGAGCACCGGGCTCATCGAGCGAGTCCGCCCGTCACTTCCGGTCGGGCTCGCTCGGCGCGCTGGGAGCGGGCCCTGATTCGGGCTTCCAGTTCTGCGCGCGTCGGTTCTCTTCTTGGATGCGTGCATAGATCTCTTCCCGGTGAACCTTGACCTCGGGCGGCGCCTCGATGCCGAGCTTCACTTGACCGGACCGCACCTCCAAGACGGTGATCTTGACCGAATCACCGATCCGAATGTTCTCGCCTAACTTCCTTGTTAGGACCAGCATCGTGACGCTCCTTAGCTCCCAGCCCCTGGGGTCGACCCTGGGTACAGCCAGCGTATCGGCATGAACTGCAAGCGGCTTGAGGCAAGAATAGCCACTTTCGCCTTTGTCTACCAAGTACGGAGTGAGCCTTGACAGCGCGGCGGCCCTTGCTAGTTTGCTCCGAGCGCTCACTCCCTTGCCGAGGTCCGCATGGATCGTAGCTCGTCGTCGCTGCTCCTCTCCTGGCTCCTCGTTCCCGTCGGCGCGATCCTGGTCGAGTCGGCGCTCTCCCTCCCACGCCAGCCCTACACCGGCCTCCTGCTGAAGAACGCCCTCGTGGCCGAGGTGATCCCCGGGAGCCCGGCGGACCGCGCCGGCCTCCTGCCCGGCGACCGGATCGAGATCCCTGCCGAGCAGCGCGGCAGGCGCTTCCAGCGCCGTCCGCTCGAGGATGCCGTGCCCGGCCGCCCGCTCGAGCTCCAGCGGTTGCGGGGCGTCGAGCGCCGGCGCGTGTGGCTGGTGCCCGACCCGCTGCCGGACGGGGAACGGCGCGTGATGGCGGCGCTCCTGGCGGTTGCCTCGGGGTTCGTGCTGCTGGGCGGGTGGGTCTGGAGCGAGCGCCGCGACCGCCTGGCTCGCGCGCTGTTCCTGCTGTGCCTGGCGTTCGCCTGGCTGCTGGCGCCGCTGCCCCGCTGGAGCGCTCCCGCCCTGGCCCTGCTCCACGACGCGATCCTCACCGGCATCACGCTGTTCCTGCCGGCCCTCTTCATCCACTTCTTCGCGCTGTTCCCCGAGTCGCGGGCGCGTGGACCGCTCAGCGCCTCGGTCGGAGCCGGCTACGCGGTGGCCACGCTCCTCTACGTCCCCTCGCTCATCCCGATCGCGTTCCAGACCTTCGGTCTACCTCCCGCCCAGACGCTGGGTGACGTCGTCCAGGCCGCCGGCGCCCTGTGGTTCGCGGCCGGGCTGCTCACCGCCCTGGGACTCTTCGCCACGTCCTTTCGCCGGGCGGGGTCCGCCGACGCGCGGCGGAGGCTCCGGGTGGCGTTCGCCGGCACGCTGCTGGGCTCGGCCCCTCTCGCCGCCGCGATCGCAGTGCGCAACCTGTCCCCCGGCACCGCGGTCCCGGGCGAGCGCTGGGCGGTGGTCCTCACCCTGCTCGTCCCAGCCTCGTTCGCGTGGTCCACCGTGGTTCACCGCATCTTCGACTTCCGCGTGGCGCTCCGAGCCGCGGCCGTGATCGTGCTCCTCGCGGCGGTCGGCGCGGTGGTCTACGGCATCGGCGAGTGGCTGGCCGCGACCTGGTGGCCCGACCTCGGGGCGGGGATCGCCGGTGGCGCCCTGGCCTTCGTGGCGCTCGCCGCCTGCCTGGCGGGCCCGTCCGCTCCGTGGCTCGGCTCGCTGGGAGCGCGCGTCGTGCCCGGCGACGAGCCCGGCCCGCTCGTGTCGTTGAGCGGAAGCGGGATGCCACCCGGAGCCCCGGCCGCAGAGGCCGGGAGCGCCGCGGGCGAGCCGAGGCTCGCGGGTGGAACGCTCGCCCGCGCCCCCTCGGTCGAGCGCGTGCTCACCTCGGCGTGCGAGGCCGTGGTCCGCTACCTGAAGCTCGACGGCTGTCTCGCCCTGACCATCGACGGCAACGGCTCCGGATCGGTGTTCGGCGCCGGGTCCGGGGGGATGCGCGAGCCGGGTCCCGGCCTGAGACTCAGGGCGGCGCACCTGGTCGGCGCGGGCATCCAGGCGGTGGCCGACGCGCCGCTCGAGGCCGCCGACCGGGAGGCCCTGGAGATGGCGGGGGTGGACTGGCTGCTGCCGGTCGGGGACGAGCCGGTGCGAGCGGTCCTGCTGCTCGGGCGGCGGCTCGCCGGCGCCTGGCTCGGGCGGAGGGAGAGCGAGGAGCTCGAGCGCTTCGCGGATCACCTGGCGGTCTCGCTCGAGAACGCGGCGCTCCGGCGCGAGGCCACCTCCCGCGGGGCCCTGCAGCGCGAGCTCATGGAGGCGGGGGCGATCCAGGCACACCTCCTGCCGAGGCGGGCGCCGGTCTGCCCGACGCTCGATTGCGCCGCCGCGGCCCTCTCCTGCGAGCCGGTGGGGGGCGACTACTACGACTTCGTCGAGGGCGAGGGCCGCGACTTCACCCTGGTGGTGGGCGACGCGGCCGGAAAGGGGATCCCCGCGGCCCTGCTCCTCGCCCAGGTCCAGGCGCGCTTCCGGGGAGAGGCGCGCACGGCCACGAGCCCCGGGGACCTCATGAGCGCGCTCAATCTCGAGCTGGTGCGGTTCGACCAGCCCGAGAAGTTCGTGGGGCTACTCTGCGCCCGGGTCGAGGTGCGGACCGCCCGGGTGTGGTTCGCCAACGCCGGGCTGACCCCGCCCCTGGTGCGGCGCCGGGACGGTCGCTTCGAGGAGATCCTGATGGGGGGCGTGCTCCTCGGCGTGAGCCCCCATGCCAGCTACCCCGACGCCTGCGTGGAGATGAGCGCGGGAGACATCGTGGTGGTTCACACCGACGGTCTCACCGAGGCCCGGTGCGGGGACGAGCTGTTCGGCACCGAGCGGGTGCGGGAGGTGCTGGAGCGCGCCCGGCACCTGCGAGCCGCCGACATCCTCGAGGCGCTTCTCACCGCCGTGCGCGCGTTCGCGGACCGGCCGCTGGACGACCTCACCGTGGTGGTCCTGAAGCAGCTCACCGACCCGGTCCCGGTCCCCAGGACCCGGCAGGCGAGTCAAGAACCTCTAAAGTGGCGCCCCGCGGCCGCCGATCTATGGAGCGAGGCGACATGAGGCCGTCTCCCCCGCTCGCGTTGCCAACCCGCGGGCGGACGTTCCGAATGGTTGACCACGCCGGAAAACCCCCGGCCCGGGACGAGCATCCGCCGTCGTCCATTTGCGGTGGCGCCCTCTTCCCGTGCACCCGGTCGGCGCGACCCTCGGACGGAGGCAAGCGTGGATATCGTTCTGGCGATCCTTCTCGTTGACCTATTGTGGTGGATTCGCCGCTAGGGAACTGAGAAGGGGCCAGGAGCTGAGACGCCCACGGGGCCCTGTGCGCCCCGTGGGCGGACTCATGAGAACGCCCCGAGCAGCTCCTCGGCCAGCGCGACGACCCGGTCGGCCGCGCCGCGCCGCGGCTCCTCGGCGGCGAGCCGCATGAACGCCGCCCCCACCACGACCGCGTCCGCCCGTTCTCGCAGGGCGGCGGCCTGCGGGGCGGTCGAGATCCCGAAGCCCACCGCCACCGGCAGATCGGTGAGGCGGCGCAGCTCGGCGAGCCGGTCCTCGAGCACGCCGGAGTAGCCCGCACCCCCGCCGGTGACGCCGGTGCGCGCCAGGCAGTAGACGAATCCGCGGCAGCGCTCGAGCAGGCGCGGGAGCCGCTCGGCCGGGGTCGTGGGCGCCACCAGCACCACCGTGTCGAGGCCGGCGCGATCGAACGCCTTCCAGACCTCGGGAGATTCCTCGGGCGGCAGGTCCGAGACCAGGATCCCGTCCACTCCGGACGCGCGGGCGCGCTCGCAGAAGGCGTCCGCTCCCCGGCGCAGCACCGGGTTCGCGTAGGTCATGATCACGACCGGGATCGTCCCCCGGCTGCGGAAGCGCTCGACCAGCCCCAGCGTCTCCTCCGCGCCCACCCCCGAGGCCAGAGCCCCCTCCGAGGCGCGCTGGATCTCGGGCCCGTCGGCGATCGGGTCGGAGAACGGGATGCCGATCTCGATCGCCCGCACGCCGAGGCGTTCGAGGCGCCACATCATCTCCAGCGTCGCCTCGAGCGAGGGGAAGCCGGCGGTCAGGAAGGGGATGAGGCCGGTGGTGCCCCGGCCGGCAGCGAAGGCGCGCCCGAGGCGATTTCCCTCGGGCATCGACTCAGCGCGTCCAGGATCCGCGGAAGGGGTCGTTCGAAAGCTGGAGGGGCGAGCGGAGGTCCCGGTAATGGACCTGGATCTCGAGGTTCGAGAACGGCCGGTAGCCGGCGTCCAAGCCCTCGAGGAAGAACGACCCGCCGCTCCTCGGGGCGTTCGGCCCGAACGCATTCCCGAGGCTCACGTTCATCCAGAGCGGCGCCTGGAACTGGTAGCTCAGGCTCGTGACCTGAAGCGCCTCGGACCCGCGGCCGAAGCCCGAGCCGACGCTCAGCGACGAGGAGAGGTGCAGGCGGGAAGGATCGAACCAGGCCGCGGGGCGCGCCAGCGCGCTCACCGGCACGCGAGGCGAGAAGCCCCCCTGGGGCCCGCCCGTGAGGGCGTCGGCCGACGCGCTCCCGTAGAGAAGCAGGGCGCACGAGGAGGCCGCGCTCAAGAGTAGTCGGCGGGGTCCGTTCATGTGAATGAGAGGGTAAGCACGCGGGTCTCGACTGTCAACCGGCATCGAGTCGGCGGCTCCGGCGGCTAGGCGTCGTCCTCGGTCAGGACGATGCGAAGCACGATCTCCCGGGTCCCCTGGCGCGGAATGGCCAGCGGCACGACCAGCTCCACCGGCGAGGAGGTCGAGGCGGCGGCAGCCGACGCAGCAGGCCGGTTCACCGGGGCATGACCCTGGCGGTCGGGCGCCGTGGCGACCTCGCTCCCGATGGTGGTCGCCAGTCCCTTCGCCGGGCCCGCGACCGGTGTCGCGTGACCGGGAGTCACGATGGCGTCAACCTTGCGGGCTTCGTGGTGTCTCACCGCCGGACCGGGGGCCTCGCCGCCGTCGGACTCCGCCCCGCCGAAGGCCGGGGCTCCGAGCTTCTCCGTCTTCTCGTGGCTGGCCGGGTGGCTCGGCTCGCTCTCGGGCGGATCCTCGGGCAGAAACAGCTCCCTTCCGTACTCAAAGGATGCCGGCGAGCTCAGCGTCCGCGGGCTTTCGCGAGTCTCGCGCGCAACCGTCTGGGCCCGCGCCGGCACCACGGCGGCCGGGATCTCGCTGCGGGCCGAAGCCCCCAGCGCCGGAGGCGCGTCCTTGGCCGGCGGTTCCTCGTGGCGCGCGGGACGCGCGGCGCTTCCCGTGGTCTTGGTGCGGCGCAGGTCGCGCGTGACCTTCTCCATCAGGAGATGGGAGATCCCCCGGAAGGTCTCGAACACGCCCTTGCCCTGGGTGGCCACCGCCTCGAAGGTCTGGACGTCACGCTCGGGGTTGAGCTCCGCGTCGAGCTGCTCGATGGTGTAGACCTCGGGGAGATCGCGCTTGTTGTACTGGATCACCCACGGGATCTCCTCGAGCTTGAGCCCGTACTCGGCCA
>Ga0209058_1004110_pt1 | contig 11646 bp, 13 predicted proteins | sample GraSoiAngelo_147_FD_185904 | JGI IMG/M metagenome (GOLD analysis project Ga0209058, IMG submission 185904) | Grasslands soil microbial communities from the Angelo Coastal Reserve, California, USA - 14_1009_05_40cm (SPAdes) (version 2) | ecosystem: Environmental > Terrestrial > Soil > Grasslands ... | reverse complement strand
GACTTCGACGCAGCACACGCCGCGGTTCACTATCCGCCCGATCGACGCTTCAGGGTGTGGATACGGCCGTCTCTCGTCGCGCTGGGTGCGCTATTGGTTGTCATCCCCGTGGCCATCGCATGGATCGAGATGAGCCTCTGGGGTCTCCCGACGATTGCACCGATCGCGTCTGTGAATCCGAACAACGTGGCCTCGCCGCACGGCTTTCCCGTGTGGGTCCGCTACTGCCATTTTTTCAACTTCTTGTTCGTGACGCTGCTCATCCGCAGTGGGCTATCGATTCTTGCGGACCACCCACGGCTGTATTTCAACAACGACTGCACGCCTGGCAGTGAATGGATCAAGTTCACGCCGATCACCGTTCCAGAGGGTCGGCTGTGGACGGCCAAGGATGACGCGCGATACATCTCGCCGCTGCTCGGTACACCCGGTTACCGACACACCGTCGGCGTCGCGCGGGCGTGGCACTTCATCAACATTCATGGCTTCATCATCACCGGCATCGTCTTCGCGACGCTGCTCTTCGCCACCGACCAATGGAGGCGGATCGTCCCGACGTCGCCCGTCGTGTTCAGGCAGGCGTGGAACACCTGGGTCCATTACGCCACGTTTCGTCTGCCGCCAGAGCCGAATGGCTTCTATGGCTACAACGCGCTGCAGCAGATCGCGTACTTCGCCGTGTTCCTGGTGTTCGGGCCGGTCGCGATCCTGACCGGCCTCGCGATGTCTCCGGCCGTCGTGAATCGTTTTCCGACCTACCCGAGACTCTTCGGCGGCAGGCAGTCCGCACGATCGATTCATTTCCTGACAATGATCGGCTTTGTCGGGTTTCTCGTGGTCCACGTCACGCTCGTGATCATGACCGGGTTCGCGAGGAACATGAATCATATCGTGATGGGAACCGACGACACGAGCCCGTCGGGAATGATCTGGGGGTTCGTCGGGATCGGAGTCGTCGTTGGCTGCTGGATCGCCGCCCATCATGTGTCCTGGACGTATCCGCGGGCGCTCCAACGCGCGGTGAAAAGCGTGACGTACCCAATGCAGTTGCTGACCTTGAACCGGCTGAATCCACATCAACGCTATCGAGATCGCGACATTTCACCGTTCTTTTGGCCCAACGGGAAGCTCCCTCAGCGAGCCGAGTGGAACACGCTCGCACAGGGCGCCTTCCAGGACTTCCGCCTGAGAGTGGACGGCTTGGTCGAGCATCCAGTGGAGCTCTCGCTTGCAGATCTGAGGCGGCTTGGATTCGTCGAACAGATCACGATGCATCACTGCATCCAAGGATGGACGGGCATCGCGAAGTGGGGCGGCGTCCCGATGGCGGACCTGATTCGACTCGTTCGACCCCTTCCAGCGGCGAAGGTCGTCGCCTTCTTCTCCTTTGGCCAGTCGCTGTACGGCGGTGCGTATTACGACACCCAGCGGTTGGAGAACGTGCTGAAGCCGGCATGCATTCTCGCGTGTGAGATGAACGGCGAGCCGCTGACGCGCGTTTACGGAGCGCCGCTCCGCCTGCGCGTCGAGAACCAGCTTGGCTACAAGATGGTCAAGTGGATCGAACGGATCGAGTTCATCGAATCGGAGAAACAGATTGGGAAGGGGCAAGGCGGAAAGAACGAAGACGACGAGTACTTCGATCTGTTGCCGAACATTTGACGCGCACGCGTGAGGTCACTGTAAAGCGACCAGAAGAGCCTCGTGAGGTGAATGATGGCCAGAGTCGCAATCGTCGTGAGGCGCGCCTCCGATCCGTGTCACACACCGACGGAACACGGTTCCTCGTCGAGCGTCTGTGGCCGCGCGGCATCTCGAAAGCAAAGCTGCGAGCCGACGCATGGCTGAAGGAAGTCGGCCCAGCACCGAGTTGCGGCAGTGGTTTCAGCCACGATCCCAAGAAGTGGAAGGAGTTCCGTCGGCGGTATTGCTGAAGCAACTGCGCATGTCGTTTTCGAATCCCGCGAGGATTGCGCGGCGCCACCTTTTTGATCTCGGAATCGGCGCCGACAGCCTGCTGCACACGGACAGGACCAAGCTCCGCGTCCGGTTCAGCGTGATCAACCTGACGAACAAGGATGCGCTCTAACAACTTGCTGTCAACGTTCAGCAGGACGCACTTCGTGACGCCCGTGCGCGTACCAGCTGGCCGGCGTGACGTTCTAATCGCGCGCCGACTCAACCAGATCGCCGTAAGTGATCCCGCGAGATTAGAAGGTCTGACACAATTCCCATTCTCGTCGCGGCACGCGCATCAGCAAACGATTGGAACGACAGGACATATCGAATCGGATATGCGTGAAGGGGCTTTTGCGGTATCCTGTTCCAGACCGCCCGCAAGCCGTTGATTCTAAAGCGGAGAGATGTCGGAGTGGTCGATCGAGCACGCTTGGAAATCGACTCCGCACACGCGTGCTGACGCACACGAAATCCCACCTACTTACTTCCGAATCAACAACTTCCGCTGCAACGATACGCTTCGGCGTGTCCCCGTAAATGACGGTGTGGACCGGAGGTTTCTGGGGGTATGTGACACACTTCTGACACAATTCTCTCGATCGGTTGCCGCGATTATTATTGAGACGCACGGACGAATACCGGTCGACTCTACTGATCGATTGGAGTTCGATGGCGGCCCCAGCCGCCGAAGGAGTGTAGAAGCCCATGGCGACCTGGACTCTGACACCAGCTCACTTCCGCGACCCGATCGAGTCGGCGGAGATTCTTTACGCGATCGAGGGTCCCGTTGAGCGCGAAGGAGACGAGGGCTTCTGTTACTGTTCGCCAGCGCGATCGAACCCCTGGGACGACGACTCGGAGCTATTCGCCGATGCAGTCGCGGCGCTGGCTGACTATGCCGAAATCGAAGTGAACCAGGCTGCGGCACTGATTCGTGACGCTCACGCCAAGCAGCCCACGGAGCTTTCCTCGCCGCATCTTCATCTGAAAATCTGGGGGCGCAACCCAGACGCCGCACCGCGATACTACGAGATCCCACTGCGCTGACCGCGCCGCCACGCCGCAATCCTGCGTCAATTTCCAATCCGAATGCCCGATTCCGACGCAGCCTCCAGGATCGCCGGCCTCAGGGCCGAGCTGCTGGAGAACTTGACCGCGCTCCGTCGGGCCGTCGCGGCAACCGCAGCATTGAAGAACTTGTTGGATGATGACTGGTTCGGAGCCATCGCTGACGAAATTCGCCATTCGAGCCCGCCGCATCCAGCGAAGACCGACCCAAGCGGGTTTCTGTACGATTTCATGCATCCATTGCGCGGCGTCGATTGGTTCGAGAAGGCGCAGCAATTGATGCTCAACGGCCGGCTGGCGGAGGTCGACGAGGACTCCAAATTTGCGCTGTGGATGGCCGGCATCGACCCGCTTCGCTCCATCATCCCCCGGCTGGATGAACGCGTGCAGGCGCTCTCGTCGGTGGCGTTCAAACCTGACTAGGTGAAGGTGAAGCTGGCTGAAGTAGTAGCGAGCCGCACGAACGCATCGCTAAAGAATCATTTATTCGAACTCGGCGTCCTTGGTGACCTGGCGCGGCATGGCGTGTTGACCGATGTTGAAGAGGCCGCGATAGCCTCCGATGGCGTGGCAAACATCGATGGTCGCGACATCCTGATATAGGCCACGAACACGGTGCAGCGCGTGATCCCCGATTTCATCGGCGTGTTTTCGACCGATCCGAACGTGGAAATCGATCAGGTCGTGAAGAAGATTCGCAAGAAGGTCGCCGAAGGCCGCCAGCTTGCCCGGGCGAACGGTAGGCCAACCGTCTTGTTCTTGGGGCGAACGCACCTCGGTGCCGGACGCGAATCAGCGCAAATTTCGCTACGGGAGATCTTCAGCGACCAGAACGTCGCAGCGCTGTCGGCGGTCGTCGTCGCCGACAGCTGGAAGCTGTGCGTGACGGAATGGCAACCAGGAACAAAGCCTGACGCCCCGCTGACGGCGCGGGAAGCCGAAGCATTCGACGGTTGGTATGGGCGCCCGAAGACCTCAACGCGCTGACTGCTGACGCAGATCTTGCCGTACTCTCGTCCACAGACGCTCGTGGTGCTGTGCACGAGACGTAGGCCAAAGATCACCGCCGGTGATCTTTACGGGCCTTTCTTCTTCGGCTGGTCTGGCCGGGCCAGAGCGCCCACCTTTCGAGTCTTTGAGATCAGCGTCGCGCCGTCCAGCGTATTGAGGTCGTCTACGTCTGGCGTCATTAGCATGTGCCTCTCAGGCGACTGAACCGAGAGCCGTCGGAGAGCATACGGGGTGTTCTTGCCGACGAACAGCTGAAACGTGATTCCCGGAATCGTGAAGCGGTACTGCCGGAACTCCGGTTGGCGACTCTTCAAGAATGGAAACGTCATCAGCATGTTCCGCATCCGATCCATCGCGCTGGTGACGGAAATGATCATCAGAGTGTCGCCTGGAAATCCCGCCAGCCCCATCAGAAAGAGTCGTAACGGCTCCTCGTAGGGGCCGAGCTCAAGGCGTTTCGGACGTCGCCGCATCAACACCCAGTCGTGCACCGAGGCCCGCCAGAAGACGCTCACACCGAAATACGCGAGCCTTGCCGCGTCAATCGCCTCTGAGCGGACGCTCTCAAAGATCGTAAAGCCTGGCGTCGACAGAGGCGACGGGGATATCGCTATAAGGTTGGAACGCAACGGAAAATCGACTTCGGAGTGCCAGCAGTTCTTCAAGACCCAGGTCTCGCCGCCGCTATTGAAACGTTCTTCACACTCGCCACACAGCAGGGACGCCGTCGCCTGCTCGGAGCTGAGGAGCGACACCTCCTCGTTGATGAGAACCGGGTGTGGATTCGAACGGGACTCATCCCGTGCGAGCTTATAAAAGGCCGCCGGCATGAAATGACTATCGCGTAGTTGTACGTCTTGCGTGGGCGGCGCCGCCACACCACGCCCGGCGAGGTGCGTCAGGACCGGACGGTGCGGCAGTTCGGCTCGGGATGCCACGATCAACGCTCGAATCGAAGATTCGTGCGCTGGAAATGGACAAGCACCGTTTCAAGAAAGGCATCGAATCGTAATCATCTCGAGATTGTGAATGTCACGAGGGAACCGGTCGGACGCCGGCGTGTGCTATCATGTATACGTCATCGCACAAGCCATCACAAATGACGACGACACTCTCGGTTCGAATCGACATCGATACGAAGAAACGTCTCGAGGTACTCGCCAAACGCTCACGTCGCTCGAAATCGTTTCTTGCGGCCGAGGCGATTGCCGCCTTCGTTGAGGCCGAGAGCTGGCAGCTGGATGAAATTCAGACCGGCATCAAAGAGCTCGACGAGGGCCGGGGTGTTCCACACAAGGACGTGGCGAACTGGCTCCGCTCGTGGGGTCGCAAGCGTGAACGGAAGGCGCCTCGCGTGTGACCATCGTCTGGTCGCCGCGAGCCATCGACCACCTGACTCACCTCCGCTCGTATATCGCGAACGACAATCCGAACGCCGCCAATCGAGTCGCTGGCACTTTGCTCGCCGCTGTTGAGCGCCTTGCTGAACTGCCCAATCTCGGTCGTCCCGGCCGCGTCGCCGGCACTCGGGAACTCGTCGTGCCGGACACGCGGTACGTGATCCCCTACAGAGTGCGAGGTGATCGTCTGGAGGTCATCGCCGTCTTTCACGGTCGCCAGAAATGGCCGAAGCGTCTGTGAAGGACTGACGCCCGCCGGGAGTTCCGGAGCCCGCGAATCAGGACTGCAGCGCACCCAAGACTGCTGGATTCAGGAAATCGACGGATGGCGTCTGGGGTGGAACCCCGGTGGAACCCCGGACCCTTGAAAAGTGGTCGGGGCGGCCGGATTCGAACCGGCGACCCCCTGCGCCCAAGAGCCACGTCCTGCGATTGTCCGCAACTTTCCGCAAGTCCGAACCTCCAAGTGATTGACTTGCCGATGGATTTGGCGCTGTGACCCCCTGTTTTGGAGGTTTCTGACCGTAAGCGTCCTAGCGTAGGCTGATGGGGTGCCGGCCCGGTTGCGGCGCCGGGCACCTCGGGGCGTGGAACCGAGCGGCCCGGCACCGCTTGGGCGCCAAGGCTAGGCTCGAACCCGCGAGTCGAGATTTTTGATGTGGGTAAACGCGACGCAAGGTTTCGCCGGCGGATTGTCTTCTTGTCGGCGCGCGCGGCGTCAGCAGCTCAATGACGTCAAGGTGCTGCCGCTTGAAGAATTTTTCCAGGATCGCCCCGATAGGCGAGAGACTTTCCAGCCGACGCCACGATGGACTCTCGAGCTATGAGCTCCTGTTAGCTCAAATCCGCGCGGCCGAGACGGCCAGCGTCAGAGGCCGTACGCGCCTCTTCGCAGCCTGTGGGCGATTTCATTAACCGCCTTGCCGGACGAATTTCAGAGGCTCGGCCCGTGTTGCCGACTGGCGACGCCGAGCGAGCACCCTCAGGATCGCGTCGAGCACGGCGTCCAATTCCTTGCCCACATCCTCGGCAAGAAAGCGCAGCACGAAATAGCCGTTCTCTTGCAGCAACTGGTCCTTCCGCCTATCGCGACGATACGCGATCGGATCCGCGAGGTGCTGTCCGCCATCGAGTTCGATGGCTACACGCGCGTGGGCGCACAGCAGATCGACTTCAAGAGTTCCGAAGCCGTCGAACGGGATCGGCAGCGGCACGTTGAGACGGAAGCGTCCGTTGGTCTCCGCCAGCGTGTCCAGTCTGCGGTAGAGAAACGCCTCCGTTGCACTTCTTGCCCGCGCTGCACCCTCGGCGTCTTCTGGCATTGCACGCGCGGCATGCACGAACAGGCTCGCCAGCGGCGTATCGACGCCGTCCCGAATGAGCCTTCGCACGCTACCGGAGTAATCGCGCTTCCAGACCGGATCGGACGGAAGAACGACATCAGCGGGCCACCCTGGAATTGCACTCGCCGGAAGAAGGATCGTGTACCCAATCGCCTCATACCCGCGACATCGTCGGTCAAACATTCGCGCCAGCATCGGCACGTTGAGATCGGCGTAATCGTAGATGCGCACCTGGCGCTTCCCGTCATACAGACGATGTAGCCGGCCAGCATACTGGGCGACCGTTCCTCGCCATGAGACCGGCAGCGTCAGAAACAAGGTGTCCAAACGTGGATCGTCGAACCCCTCGCCCACGTACTTTCCAGTCGCGACGATGATTCGGCCTTCCTCGCGCGGGATGGCCGCGAGACGCTCATTGACCGCCTGCCGCTGCTTCTTGCCCATGCCGGCGCGCAAGACGACGACGTGATGGACGCGCGACGCCAGCTCGCGCTCGAAGCAATCGAGGTGCTCATTTCGTTCTGTCAGGATCAAAGGTGAGCGTCCGTTGCGAACGGAGTCGAGAACGTCCTCGCAGATTCGTCGGGTTCGAGCCTCGTCGTCGACCAACTCTTGATAGAGCGTCTGAAATTCGACACGCTTGTCCGGATCGGGGTCCCTCGTTGGCTGAAAGGATGTCGGCTGAACCAGCACGAAGTGCTCGAACGGCCGGGACGCCGCTTGAGCGCGGGCACTTACCTGATGCCGAACTGGGCCGCATTGCATGAAGATGATCGGATGGTGACCGTCCTTGCGTGCGACGGTTGCCGACAAGCCAACGACAAATCGGGCCTTGGCCTGGTGTATCACCTGCTCGAAACTGTGCGCCGACAGGTGATGGCACTCGTCGACGATGACATGGCCGTAGTCGGCGACGCGGTCGTCGACCACGCCCCTTCGGACGAGACTCTGAATAATGCCGACGTCGATCTTTCCAGTCGGTCGATTTCGCCCGCCGCCGATTCGACCAATTGATTTCGCGGCTGTATCGAGGAACGTCGATAGCCGCTCAACCCACTGATCGAGCAGCTGGCGCCGATGAACGAGCACAAGCGTGTTCACCCCGCGTTGAGCAATGAGCCACGCAGCGACGACGGTCTTTCCAAACGCAGTAGTAGCCGCCAGGACTCCGGTCTCGTGGCGCAGCATGGCGTCCGCTGCGGCCTTCTGCTCGTTCCGGAGCTCTCCTTGGAACTTCACCTCCAACCGATTGCCGTCGTGTCGTTCGTCACGAATGGCCACGTGAACAGCGACGTCGCTGAGCGTCTTGCGAACGTCATCGAGGCAGCCGCGTGGTAGCCCGATATGACGCGGGAGATCCTCGGCGCACGCGACGACGCGTGGCTTGTTGTACGTCGAAAGCCGCATCGCTTGCGCTTTGTAGAACTCAGGGTTCTGAAAAGCCGCCAGCCTCAACAAGCGATTCCGAAGCCCAGGATGCAAGCCTTCTTTGGCAATGTAGATCTGATTGCCCAAGACAAGTTCCAACGTCGGCGGCAATTCGCCGACGATTGGCGATTCCCTCCGATGACGCGACGGAGACGCCGTCCACGGCTCCGTGTCTCCGTCATCCTGTGGTGGCAACCGCACGCCGAGAATGCGGCCTCGTCGTTCAGCGTCTTCGACGATCTGTTCAATCTGTGGCCTCCCGATCTTGCGAACACCCGCGAGAAATGCCCACTGGTCGGGCCACGGAACAAAGCCGCCATCAAGAAAAACCGTGTTGTCCTGTTTGCGTGCAGCCCTCTGGAGCGGCAGAGCAATCAGGTTTCCAAATCCTCCTTGCGGCATGGTGTCTTGGTTAGGAAACAACCGGTCATACGAATCGAGGCCAATGTCCGGACGCCCTTCCATCGTCTCAGTGAGAACGTGCGATCCCAGTCGTCGGGCAAGTGTGGCCGGAATGGCCTCTTCGAAGAAGAACCAGACATGCGCGCCTCGCCCGGAGCGTGATCGTTCGACCGCGGCTGGGAGATTGAGGTGCCAACAAGCTTCAAGGAACGCTGCGGCATCTTCTCGCCAGCCGGCCTTGTCGAAATCGACGGCTAAGAAGAAGCAGGTCTCGTCCTGCAGCAAGGGGTAGACGCCGGCGACGAAGGGCTGGCCCTCGGCGTCGTGACCTGACAAGTGCCAACGTATGACGTCGTCGGTGACCGGAAGGAACCGACGATTGGGACACTCAGCGCATTTGATGCGCGGCTTCTCGCACACGCCACGCACCCACTCCTTGGCGCAGGCGGGTGCGTAGCCTGCCTTGCCAGTCTTGCGGCTCTCGAATCGCCGCGGGTACACATCGTCGCGGCCTCGAAAGAGCGACCGGAACAGGGCGATCTTCGCTTCCGACGACGATCTCTGATCGACAGACCCCGAGATCAGGTCCATGACGTTGATTTGGTTTGCTCAGCGCGGCGAAACGCCGCGTGGTTTTTCAGTTTGCACACGCGCGTGCGTGGGCGGCAGTATCACTCAGTCGCGTACGTCCGGACTCTCCATCGCACGCCTGAGTTCCTCTCTGAAGGCGTGACGACGCGAGTATGTCTGTCGTAGCCCCATCATCCATGCGGAAAGGTCCTCGCCGCCGGCCGCCGGCGCCAGTGCAACGCATGAGGCCAGGAGCATCGCGGCGTGACCGTACTGCCGGCGTCGGGAGCGGTTCAGAATCTCTTCAACCCGCCTCTCGGCGGCGGCGCACATGGAGTCGACCATCGATCTTAGATCCTCTTCGACGAAGGTGATCGTCGAAGATACGCCCTGAATCAGCGTCGCGATCGAGGGCGTACGCAACCTGGGCCGGCGCTCGACGTCATCAGAGGAGAGAACCTCCAGCGGATCGCGACATGTCGAATCGAGGCTTGCGAGGAGCGCGTCCGGCACCCTCTTCGATGTTCTGCGTGCCAGCAGGAGAGCGAACGACGGAAACAGTACGTGACCCGGATGCTCATCGCTCGACCAGCCGAGACCGGGGGCTTGCGATAGTAGGTCGGCTGCGGCGCTGATATCGCGGGCTAGAAGACGAAGCAGGCCAAGCTGCCGTCCCGCCGTCTTGGGGCAGCGCGACACAATCTTCCTCGCCTTCGCCCGAAGGTCGGTTGGGCTGCCATCCTCGCTGACCAGCCATCGCAGTAGTCGCGGCAATGTCGGAGCGGCATGCCATGCCACCGCCAGCCGGTCGGCAACATCGGACCGCTTCAGTTGTTGCGCGGCCAAAGCCGCGCCATCCAGAAGTTCACCACGCCAATGCGACTTGCCCACGAGCACCGCGGAGGCGTCGTACGCGTGAAGGGCCCCGGCCCAATCGCCTCGATCCACCAATGCCTCACACCACGCGAGGCACGCCTGTGGCCGCTTCGTCTTCCGCGCGAGTCGCTCAAGCCCACTCACACCCTTCAACCGGAATACGGTCTCACGGAGCCACCGTTCGTGGTCGCTCTCCCATTCATCCTTCGAGGGCCGGCGACGCGCGAGATGTTTCAGCCATCGCGGCAGGAACGCACCAAGATCCGGCAGCGCCCCTGCAGAGACGCCCTCCATCTCGCCGATCGGGTTCAGCACGGTGCCGATGGGTTTGACATTCTCAATCGCCTTGAACACGGCACCGGCTCGGTCAGGCAGAGGCGTGGTCGTGTACACACTCGTCAGGTACCGCGCCACGCACGTGTGGACGTCGACGCTCAGAACATCGTCAACCAGCTCGTGCTGACCGAGATCGATGTCCACGGTGGAGATGGGAATCAGGAGTGCCTCGAATACGGCTCGAGCGCTTGCGTGATCGCCAGCGAGAAAAGCCTTAGAGGCCAATCGCAAATACTCGCTTACATCGTCCGGATCGGCGTGCCCCACCTGTTGAGCGGCGTCCGCGAACGACCTTGCATCGTTAACGACTCGCGGCGACGGACGATTCGGCTTCCAGCCGACGTCGCCCCTGACGGCGCGAGTCATCAACGAGTCGATAACGCGGCCTCGTTGCTCGTCCTTGAGTTCGTCCAACACGGCACGAACGAACGAGCGCAACTCGGGAGCCGTCATCGCCTCGAGCGCCCTCCCGAGATCCGTGTCAGTCGTTCGAGCAGCGGGCAAACCAGAGCGCCGACGGACCATCATTCGGTTCCTTGCGGCGCGTCCAGCGGTCGCGCCAGTTGCACCCTGTGCTGGGAATCAGGTCGTGGTTGGCGTCCGGCCAGGATCTGGCGTCCTCAATCCAAGTCCGGCGAATGCCGAGGGCAGCGCAGCTGGTGTTGCTCGACTTCACTCTGCGGCAGAAGGTGCGCCTCGCTATGGCTTCGGCCACCGGTCGAAGACCGTGTGCAAGAGCGTCTCGTCCAGATAGAAGCTGGTCGCCTTGAGCCGTTCCAATAGGTCCGGCACGTTCACTAGGCCTTGCTCGGCGCCTACCCTGAGCACGCCGAGCGTGCCGGTCACTCGGAGATGTCGACGCTTCGCCTCAGCACGGCCCGCGGCTTCATCGATCAAGAGCAGATCGGCATGCATCGTCTCGGCGAGCGCGATCGCCGCTCGCTCGCCCAGATCCAGATCGTCCCTAATCATCGAGACCGCGTCAGACGGCACAGGACGCACATCGACCCAGGTTGGCGGCTTCGTGATCCAATCTCGCACGACGGCTGGCGCGGCAGCGGCGGAGAGTTCACCGGCGACAGGCTCCGGCACAAGGACTTGGCCGTAGAACCGCCGGAGAAGTTCGATGTGTTCGAGCAGGATTAGATAGTGCAGCGGCCCGCTGTCGGCCACGACGATCATCGGCTGGGCAGAATTCCGAGCTCTCGTTGCGCTTTCAAATCGTCCTCGAGGTCTGCGACCGTGTACTGCAG
>Ga0209058_1004109_pt1 | contig 11650 bp, 9 predicted proteins | sample GraSoiAngelo_147_FD_185904 | JGI IMG/M metagenome (GOLD analysis project Ga0209058, IMG submission 185904) | Grasslands soil microbial communities from the Angelo Coastal Reserve, California, USA - 14_1009_05_40cm (SPAdes) (version 2) | ecosystem: Environmental > Terrestrial > Soil > Grasslands ... | reverse complement strand
TCCTCTGGTCAGCAAGCCCCTGGCCGCCATGTGCGGCCGCCTCTTCCCCTCTTCTACCTCCTCCGTTCTGTCCCCTGGTCAGAGGAATATCCGGAGGAGTATAAGGCGCTCGGGCTCACGATCCCGCAGACGCTCTTGCAGCGGGCCGATGAGGTCATTCAGTGATCGATAGACGGTCATTCATCGGCACGCTGGCCTGCGTCCTTGCCGCGCCGCGCGCCGCCGAGGCCCAGCAATCGCGGAAGGTGCCGAGGGTCGGCATGGTGTTGTCCGGTTCCCTCGCCGATGCCGACCCGGGTGCCCCTGGTGTCACACGGACCTGACCGACAGCATCCGGGCGCACCTTTACGGCTGCGCGATGCTTCCAGTGGAAGTACGACGCAGGGCGCAGGCGGCGCGTGAGGCGGCGCGAAGCCTGGTGCAAAGCCTTCAGGTGCGTGGCACTGCGGAAGGGCTGGAGCGACAGGCCGAAGCCTCGCTCCACGCGCTCCGGGAGACCATGCGGCAGGCACCGACCCTCAGCACAACGACCAAGCACCAAAGGGAGCAGATCAGATTTCTGTCCTACCACGTCCTCCCTCTGCACCTCCAGGTCGGAGACCGCTTCTCCGACGAGACCGGTGAGTGGGAAATCGCCAGCCGACCGTACTCGACAGCAGGCGGCAAGAGTGTCCACGCTCGCGTTCGGAGAGTTGATCAGCCCGCCACGGTGCGGGATCGGACGTGGGGCGCTCACGAGCGCATCAGGGTGAGGGCGGCTCCGCAGAGCTTCGAACCCTCAGCGCGTGAGTGACCGCCTCGGCCTCCTGCTCCTCGGTCACGCGGGAGGCCACTCGTGTAAACGCGGATCTGCCGTGCTTGGGGCCCTCCGCTCGTGGCTGGGCTCGTGGCGGGGCACCCGGGACGTCGAACGTGGCATGGCCCGGCAAGGCTACGATCTCCAACTGACCCGCTACGACGAGAAGGGCCGGCGAGCGACCTTCCACACACGACCGGGATGGAGCACTCGATTACGAGCGCGACAGCATCGGCGTGGGAACGCACGCCGTGGCATGCCGTCCAGGGCGCCGCGCGAGACGCGCTGAAGAGAGCGGAGTGAACGCGATGGAGGCTACGACTGCTTCGTGTGCCTCTCCACATTCCATAGCTGAAAGCAGTCGGCGTGCAAACACAGAGACCGCCTTTCACCCGTAAACGGACCAACCTCCATCATTACCTGGTCCGCTGTGATGATCTCCCCGCAGGCGTCGCAGGTCGCGCCGTCGCCAGGACTTCCTCGGGCTCTCAGGCTGCTGTCGCGCGGCAAGCGACCGTCCAGGAGCTTCTTCCGGATTCGGAGAGCTAGGAGACGAAGTGCTTCGGCGTCCATCGCGGATGGCTAAGCCCCGGCCCGTCTCGGCGCCGAGACTGGTGAGTGGGAAGTCATCGGCCGACCATGTTATGTCGCCGGGCACCTTACCAGGGCCCAGCCCGATGACTGGAGTTCCCGCGTGATGTCCCGATGGCGCCGCTCGACGTAGCGTCTTTCGACCGGCGGCGGCCTCAGGCTCCGGCGCCGTTCGCCCGTGCGACGGTCGAGAATCACATCCCTACCCTCGTCCGCGTATACATGCTTGAGATACAGGTATCGCTTTGGCGCGGTGCGCGACACGATGAAGACTAAATCTGGCACGATCGCCTCCGCCTGGACTCCAACCTCCGGTTCACTCGAGGAAAAGGAAGCCACCCCTGGGGCGACCCCGACCTGAAAAACCACGCCGGCCAATCGTGGTGAGGTCAGAAGACGCCGCGACCGGAGAGACGGAAGGCGGACATGCCGAACCACGGGAGACCCGTCGGCTGGCTCGTGCGATCTGCGGGGACCTGGCGAATGGCCCTCATCCTCACTATATGGGATGCAGACGGGAGTGATCCCAGGCAAGCAGGGAATTCCCTGAATTTCTGCCTGGTAAACCCTATAGTCGGTGGTTTCCGCCGCGAGACAACCCAGTTTCTAAGGGATGATCGTTTGAGTCCGAAGCACGTCTAGAGGTGCGAACGTGGGCGCCCACGAGCGCGTCGCGGTGAGGCGAGCATGAGGGGGACGGAGACTCAGAGAGCCGCCGCAGGTGGGATTGATGACACCCGCGTGGGCGGCTGGGCGGCGGCAGCGGCGGAGGACCGCGTTCCCTGACTAGCGCCTCGCCGCCTGGCAGCCGTCCTGCCGAGCGTTGTCGATCGTCGCGTAGCATCGGTCGGGCTTGGTCGCGCCGTAGAGCTCGCCGTCGGGCACGTGGAAGACGCATCGCCCGCTCGAGTAGGTGCTGCGATTACCTTTGATGGGCTGGGAAACCGGGCACGTCCAAGCGCTCTCCGGAGGCACGCCGGGCCGTTCCCCGGTAGTGGGACCCGCCTGCGCTACGGAGGTCGGGGTCGTCGGCTCCGACGGATCGGCCCACAACCCGCGCTTCTCGTCCCTGGCCTCCTGTTCGAGCGTCACGAAGAGATCACGGTGTCTCACGTTCGGCTGGACCGTCATGATCTCGGCGGAGCCGCGACGGACAAGCTCGGCGTTGACCATCTTGTCCGCGACATAGACATAGGCCAGGAGCCGTCCCTCGCGGTCCCGCTCCTGTGCGTCCAGCTCCAGACGGATCTGCTGGCGCGCGACCAGTTCGCGATTCGCCTCCGCAGCTTCCCCCCTGCTCGGCTCGGGGCCTCTCGTGGGCAGGTTGGTCTCTTTCGTATTGATCCCGATGTAGCGGACGGTCTCCGCACGATCACCGAGGTTGACCCGAATGGTGTTTCCGTCGATCACCTCGACGACCTGGCCGACGAATATGTGGGGAGCGCCTGAGTCCCCGGCCGCGCTCGCCCACGCTGCCCACAGCTGCTGACGGGCCAGGGCGATCTCCTGGTCGGGAAGAAACATCCGACACGCGATCGCGGTGAGCATTCCCTCCGCGATGGTCCGTGAGAGCTCGTACACGGAACCGTCCTCAGAGCGAGTCAGCGGCACGGTCCACCGTCTCCCGTCACACGTCATATCGATCGTCGGGTAGGTTGGGGCGGTCTGGCCTGCCAGCTGGATGTAGCGTTGGCCGGTCTTCGGATCGCTGCCGAGCACGACGCGTAAGCCTCCGGAGATTCCTTCCTGACCGCCGACAGGCTGAGCTCTGGCCATGAGCGTCGGAGAAAGCACGAATTGGACGACGACGAAGACGAGAAGGGCGGCCAGCGCCGGCCGGACTGACCGGGTCACGGGGCGTCGGCTGACAGGACCCGGAGGGCGATGAAGGCCCCGCCCCCCGGTTCCTCGCTTCCGATCACGCGCTCAGCGGGTCTTGACCCGGAATTCGGCACGCCGGTTCTGATTCTTGCACTCGTCGGTGTTCTCGGTACACACCGGCCGCTCCTTCCCGTAGGAGATCGTCGACAGGCGGTCCTTCGCGATTCCGTTGGCCTCGAGATAGTCCATCGCCGACTTCGCCCGCCGATCGCCGAGCGCCAGGTTGTACTCGGCGGTGCCGCGCTCGTCGCAGTTGCCTTCGATGAGCACGAGCGCGTCCGCGTTCTCCTTCAGCCACGTCGTGTTGTTCGTCAGCGCATCGACCGCATCGGGTCTGAGCGCGGACTTGTCGAAGTCGAAGTAGATCGGCTTCAGCTCCGGCACGGCCACGAAATCTTCGTTCCGAGGTCTCTGGGCTGGCTCGCCCGACTGCGGCTTGTCTGACTCCTGCGGCTGTGGAGCGAGCGCGGCGAGTTCCGGCTGCGGCGTCACGGGCTCGCTCGCCACCGGAATCTGCGGCGGCATCTGGGGTACCGCCTGCGCTGCTTGCGGCGCGACGTTCTGTGGCTGTGACTGACGCGCGAGGAGCAGGCGGACATCGCGGCCATTGACGCGGCCCACCATCTGATCGCCCATGACGGTGAGGTCGGCGGAGAATATCCGATCGTCCCGCTCGTGCGTGAGCTTCACCTTCGATCCGGAGATCGTCGCAAAGACTCGAATGCCACCGAGGCCCTGCTGCCGGACCTGCCAGGGCACCGACTCGGCCGCGGCGGCCCCGTCGATGACCATGCGGCCGTAGCCAGCATCACCCCTCTGCGCCACCTCCAGAAGGAGGTTTTCCTGGCGTACGGCGTTGAAGAGGCCCGTGCCGACCCATGAGCCCGTCCAGCGACCAGAGATGTCAGTCCCGGTGGCGGGGTTCTCGGCGAGGGGTGGTCCCCCCGGCTTGGCGGTCGAGCACGCAACAAGGAGAGGAATCAGAGCCAGCACTGCTAGCGCGCGCATAGGGCCTCCATTGAGCGCAAACCTGCGTTCTGGGATTTGCCAGTGGCACGTCCCGTGCCAGACCTGGGACCAACGGTGTGATCGGCACTTAGGCGACCCTCCCGCATCAATCCGTCAACGGACCGACGCGGGTTGTGCCAAGATTACACAGCGACGCTGTCAGCTTTGGCAGAGGTTACACGGCGGAACTGCCCTACGAGGCGCTCGGGCGGTAACCGGCTACCGGATGGTCGCGGTCAGCACCATCGTCGTCTCGGTCCCGATTTCGCTGGCGCGATAGCCAAGAATCCGGCGGGTGAGTTCGTGGGTCCGGGTGGTGGCCCCACCAAGGACAACGGGCCGGCCGCTCGGCACCACCAACTCGGTGGAGGCCTCGTTCACGTCGATCACACCCGACTTGTCGGCCGAAAGCCAGCTGATGGTCGGCGCCAGGCGGACTTTCACCCGGTTGCCAGCCAGAATCGTGGCCCCCACCTTCCGCGAGGTACCGATGTCCTTGAACTGCACGCCGGTGGCGACATACCCGGCGCCCGTCAGGTAGTCCCGGTAGAACGCGACCTGAGGATACGGCACCTGGCTCGAGACGAGCAGCGTCGATTCACCGCCGTCCTGGACGAGCGTGAAAATACCGGTCGATGTCTGCGTCCGTCGCTGGGCGCTGTCCACGCCGACACGCCCGGAGGAGCGAGTGTCCCCGCGATCGGTGATCACCACGCGCCCGCTTCCCTCGACCGCGTCGCGGCTCTGTGTGGCCGACTGTCGGAACTCGAAGAGAACCTTCACCTGCTGACCGCCCTGGGCGGCGACCGAATCGGGCCATCCGGCGAGGAAGACGGCGAGCAGAACGAGAGTGAGGACGGAGGTCATCTCGTCTCCAGCCTACCTTGTTCCCCCACGGGAGCAAAAAGTGTGCAGGCGGGCTTGTGACGACCTGCGCTACGGCCGCTTCGTGGCGATATAGAGGATGTGCGGATACGGAAGGAAATCGAGCATGGCGTGGCGCCGCACTTCGAACCCCGCCGCTCGAAGCGCCGCGCCGAGCTCGTCGGCGCTCCAGTACCTCACGGGCGTTGCCGGCGCCATCAGCTTGTCGAGCGTCCACGTAAACCAGCGCTTCGGCGCCGGGCGCGTGTCCACGTCCTTGACCAGCAGGACGCCGCCGGGCGGCAGGCACCCGTGCAGGCGGCCAAGGAGCGGGGGCACGGTGTCCGGTGGGATATGGTGCACGATGTCGAGCATGTAAGCGGCCACCACCTCGCCGTCGCCCTTGAAGTTGCGGGCATCCGCCTCTTCGTACGCGACGTTGTCGATCGTGAGCCGGGCCGCCGCCCGGCGCGCCATTGCGATCCGCCTTCCGTTCACGTCGATGCCGCGAACGAATCGGCCCGTCCCCGTCGCGGCGTAGTAGAGCGAGAAGAGCCCGAAGCCGCAGCCGACGTCGAGGACGGGCCCCGACTCGGGCAGATACTGACCGATCTCGTCGAGGAACCGCTGGCGCAGGACCAAGAACCGCGCCCAGCAGTACGCGCGCACGATCGGATCGTCATACGCCCCGATGATGCGTCGGATGATGTCAGCGCGCATACACGATGTAGCCGTCCCGTCGCCGGTCCACTCGATAGGCCGAAAGCCGGACGCGAAGGTCCGCGAACCCCTCGACCCGCTCGTAGCCGCCGGCCGGCCACCCCCGCTCGAGCAGCACGACGAATTTCGGCGGATGCGCGTCGAAGCCCGCGATGAACTCGGCACGGAGCCTCTCGACGATCCGCGACTCGCGATCGTGGTAGAAGTGGAAGTCATACAGGAACCGCGTCGGCTGGACCACGTGTAGCCGCAGCAACGCGTGAACGCCCGCTTCGGTCGTGTCCAGCACCTGGACGAAGTCCTCCGGCCCGAGCCGACCGCCGAGGTCGGCCACGACCGCGCTCACCCGATGCTCCTTCGCCGCAATCCACGCGGCGTCCGCCGTGTCGACCCCCTTGAGCCCGAGCAGGACGCCGGAGCTTACCATGCACGCCAGGAGCGCCACCGCCACGAGCTTTCGGGACTCGAGGAGCCGGCCGGCCTCGGCGAAGAGCACCACGGCGGCGAACGCGGCGAGCGGGTAGAGGTGGTATTCCCAGCCCTTGGCCTGGCCGAAGAACTGGGCGATCCCGTAGCCGAGGCCGAGCGTCACCACCGCGTGTCGCGCGGTGAAACGGTGACGCGCGAGCGCGGAGCCGACCGAGAGCGCCACGCCGGCGGCGATCGGGATCCACACCTGCCACCAAGGGACCGTCCACCGGTCGTGTCGGCCCAACCGCGAGTAGAGCGGCAGGAGATAGTCGAAGACAATCTCGCGCCACGCCGCGAGCGCGCCCTTGGCGGTGAGCCACGCCGCGGCCGTCAGCGGCGCCACCGCGATCGTGGCCGCGAAGATCCCCAGCGGGACCGCGGGCGAGCGATCGTCACGCCGTGCGACGACGGCGATGAGCACGATCAGCGCCGCGGCGAACAAACCCGCGTGGGGTTTGACAGTGATTCCGGCGCCGAGCGCCAGACCACCCCATGCGAGGCTCGATCTTTCCCGGGACCGTTCGGCCCACCGGGCGACGCCGAGCGCGCCAAGCAACACGAACGGGCAGAGGAGGAAATCACGCTGCCCCGCCTGCCAGGCACCGCCCGCCAGATGGTAGACGGCGAAGAACAGTCCCGCGCCGACCGCGGCGAGCCGCCCCCAGGGCTCGGCCAGCGCCGCGACGGCCAGTGACGTTCCGGCGAGCCAGGTGAGGTCGAAAGCGCGCCACCCCCCGTCGCCAGCGCCGAAGAGCCTGAGCGCGCCCACGTGGAGGAGGTAGACGCCCGGAAAGTTCATGTCGAAGAGATCGCGGTACGGCACCGCGCCCTCGGCGATGCGCCAGGCGATGTAGTGCATCAGGGGTGCGTCGTGGATCAGCGGCCAGCCGCGCGACCGCCACGCGAGCGCGCCCGCGAGAACGGCCAGCGGAAGGATGACGAGCGCGCCGGCGATCGAAGAGCGCTTCAATGGCGCGCGGTCGGTGACATTAGTCGCGAAACTCCTGGTCGAGGATCTCTCGGATGAAACGGTCGATCGAGACGGGATAGAAGCGGACGTCAGGGGACACGATCACTCCGGTGTTGATCACCTCGCGCTGCGTCAACTCCTCCAGGATGCGCTCGAGATGGCCATGCGCGTCCCGCGCCTGCCGTCGGATGCGGAGCTCGTCGCTCTCGAGCGCCACCCGCGAAGCGTACCGGAAGCTGAAGAGACGGGCGACGAGGCGCTGGTCCATCAGCTCGGTCTCCTTGAACATCTCGCCATAGGTGGGACCGCCGTCCCCGGCGGCGATGACGAGCCGGGGCGACACCTTGATACGTCCGCGGACCTCCACCGAATGGCCGGGCTGGTCATGCTCGGGCCCGACGAGGATGTAGGGCAGCACGTGGTAGCCAGTGATTATGCCCGTCAGCGGCTTTCGCACCACCCGGGTTTCGTCGAAGACGTGGCGGAGGAACTCTAGATCTTGCCAGCCTTCAGCCATGCGGGGTAGTGTACCAGCGGTATGGAGCCGCGCGGTCTGTCCTCGAGCGCCTCGCGTCCCGACGTTGCCTCCGCCACTGGCGTCCACTGGGTGCACTATTGCGAGCGCTGCGGCGAGCAGATGGAGGAACGGCAGTGCAAGATCGTCTGCAAGAATTGCGGAGCGTGTCGAGATTGTAGCGACCCGTGACGACGGGGCGTCGCGATGCGTGATCGTCGGCCCGACGATCGCCTGGCCCTGACCCGCGTCGGGTAAAATCCAAGCGCCGCAAAACAGAGCGCACCGGCCGCGCAGACCAGCGGCGAGCGCTCGGCCTCCGTTTTCGAAGCCCGCGGTGGCACGCCGCCCGCTGCTGTTCCTCTCACGCGTGGATCAACCACCGTCCGGGCCAGCCCTCGACCGCGCAGTCGGTGCGCATCGCGTTGGTCCGCCGGAGCGTCATCACCGCCCGCGCGACCTCGTCGGACGTGAGCCCGAACAGCCGAACCAGCGCGCGCTCGGTCGTGAACACGGCACCGCGCGTGTACCGCTCGATCACGCGCGCGACGGCCGTCTCGCGCGACAGGCGCCGCCCCTGGGCGACCTCCTCGGGCAGCCACGCCTCGAGCAGGTCCCAGCGATACGAGAAGGTCGGCTCGTATCGCTCCTCGCTCTTGACCAGCCATAGCCCTCGCTGGAGCTCGGCCATTGCGCGCTCGAACCCGCGCGTCTTCGCGGGCTCCAGCATGAACACGTTGGCCCGCAGCTCGCGCGTGTACTGGGGGTGCTCGCTGATCATCGCGTCCATGATCCGCCGAGCCGGGTGGGACAGCCGCCCTGCCTGGTACTCCACACAGTAGTCACGCGCCCGCTGGCGGCCACGAACCAGCGCGTAGAACGCGGGGAAGAGGTCGAGCGCCACCAGGAGCGGGTGTCCCTTGAGGAGCTTGCCGTAGTACACGCGCTTGCGCGCCGGCAGGGTGTCCTTCAGCTCCCAGGTGAGGCCGATGCCGGCGTCGTGGTGCGAGTGCCGGGGCCAGCGCGGATTCGCGCGGCCGGCCACCGCTTCCCACAGGCACGCCACGCCCTCGGGGAACCGGTAGAAGGTCGAGCAGAAGCCTACCTCTCGGACGAACGTGAGGGCCCCTCGTTCGCCCTGCACGCGGTGCTCCCGCGACCGACGGAACCGCCGGTCGCGCAAGCTCCGGAGCGACTGCGCCGTTATCCCATTAGAGTTCTCCACGGGCCGCCGCACCTCCGCGGCACGCGGGCGCGCCGAGCTTACCGCGGGCGGCTCGCCTAGCCCGCCATCGACTGAATCGGTCGATCCGGCCGCCTGCCGTTCGCGGCGATCACCGTGTCCATTGACCACATTTCCACGACTGTTGTAAAGTGCGCCGCATGAAGAGGAAGAAGGCGAGGACGAAGTCGGCGGCGCGGAAGCCGGCAGCCAAGAAACCGGCGGCGCAAAAGCAGGCCGTGAGCTACACGCCCAAGCCGCTCCAGGGGAACGGCTGGGCGCCGTTCCGATACCCGCCGCAGTAGCGGACGAATCTGGACAAGGTCCTACCCCACGTGGCGCCCGGCGCTGTGCTGCTGCTGGGCGCCACGGTGATCTTACAGTCCGCGTCGCTCCGTGAGACGGTGGCGGCCTTGCCGCCCGTTTATCCATGGGTCGTCTTCGGCGTGGGGCTCCTCCTCGGCTGGCGGTTCAAGCGGCGCCAGCTCGTTGTCGCCCTCGTCGTCCTCTTCGTGGCCGAGCGGGCGCTCGTGTTCTTCCCCGACGCCGGTCCGTCGTCGACGGACCGCACCGTGTTCGCCGCCATCGCCTTGGCGCTCCCCCTCGACCTGGCGGCGCTCGCCTGGCTGACCGAGCGCTCGATCTCCTCGAAGACCGGCTGGGTGGTTCTCGTCCTGATCCTCCTGGGGGAGCTGCTCGCAGTCACGTTGCTACGGCGCCCCGAGCTGGCCCACGTGGCGCAGGCGCTCCAGCACGTTCCGGTCGGCTTGCCCTGGATAAAGGTGCCGCAACCCGCCCTGGTGGCGTTCCTCGCCGCGATCGTGCTGGCCACGATGCGGTTCGTGCTCCGTCCGACCGTCATTCAGTCGAGCTTAGCCTGGACGCTGATCGCCGCGTTCCTCGCCCTCAACGGTGGCAACCCGGCGTCCACGGTGTACCTGGCGACCGGAGGTCTCGTGCTCGTCATCTCGCTGATCGAGACCTCGCACCGCATGGCGTTCAGCGACGAGCTGACCGGGCTGCCGTCGCGCCGCGCGCTGACCGACGCGCTCATGCGGCTCCCCGAGCTGTACACGGTCGCGATGATCGATATCGACCACTTCAAGAAGCTCAACGATGAGCACGGCCACGCGGCGGGCGACCAGGTGCTTCGCCTGATCGGCTCGACGCTCACGCGGACGGAAGGGGGCGGCCGGCCGTTTCGTTACGGCGGCGAGGAGTTCGCCGTCCTCTTCCCGGGCAAATCCACGGACGAGGCGTTGCCGTATCTCGAGGATCTGCGCGAGACGATCGAAGCCTCGAGCTTCGTCGTGCGCGGCCGGAACCGGCCCAAGGCGAGGCCCGAGAAACCGGTCCGGTCCTCCGGGGGGCTGCGGAGGGTGACCATCACGGTCAGCATCGGCGTCGCGGAGCCCGAGCAGAGCGGCGTCGATCCCGAAGACGTCATCCGCGCCGCGGACCAAGCGCTCTACCGGGCCAAACGGGACGGCCGGAACCGCGTCTGCGTCGCGGACTAGACCGGGATCTACCGAGGTTCGATGCCCCAGGTGAAGATCCGCGTCGGCGTCACCTCGACGACGACGGAGTCCGACTCATCCAGCGCGGCCTCGTGCGGGTACTGCGGATACTTCCGATACAGGAGCGCGCGGATCTTCCTGAACCGCGGTCCCTTCGCGTAGAGCCGCGCCCGGCCCTGCACCATCACGCCCTTGATGAGCGTCCAGTCATCGGAGTAGAGATCGATCGTCACCGCCACGCGCGGATTCGCCGTGAGGTTCAACGCCTTCCGGCCGTCGTTGCCCGAGGCGAAGTAGATCTTCCCATCGGCCACGACCTGGCACACCGGGACGAGGTGCGGCATGCCGCGGAGGCCTGCGGTCGCCACGCGGCAGACGCGCTCGCGCTCGAAGAGTCGCGCGACCGTCTTCTTGAGCCGCACGGACTTCAGGCCTTCCGCTCAGGCGCCCCGACGAATTTCAGGATGGCGTCGATCACGGCCGCGGGCTGCTCTTCGGGGATGAAGTGGCCTGAGCCGAGCACGGCGCGCCCCTCGACGTGCACGCACCGCTCTTTCCAGACGGCGAGCATGTCGGGCGCCTGCGGTCGGCGACCGCCCGCTTCGCCCCACAGCACCAGCGTCGGGACCGCGATCTTCGTGTCGCGGTCGGCGCCATCGTGCTCGAGATCGATGGTCGCGCCGGCGCGATAGTCCTCGAAGCCCGCGCGCATCGCGCCGGGCTGGCGGAAGCAGCGGACGTACTCCTGGACCGCGTCCTCCTCGATGGCGGCGGGATTGTACGCCGACGTCCTGTACATGTAGCGGAGGTAGATCTCCTCGCGACCGGCCGTGAGGGCCTCAGGAAGATCAGGGAGCTGATGGAAGAACCAGTGCCAGCGCGCCCGGGCGCTTACCTGATCGGTCCGCGCGAACACGTCGTACGTGGGCGCGATGTCGAGCAGCACCAGCCGCGTCAAGAGCGACGGGTGGTCGAGAGCGAAGCGGTGTGCGACGCGCGCACCCCGGTCGTGGCCGACGAGGACGACCGGCTGGATCCCGAGCGTCCGGATGACGTCGGCGACGTCGGCCGCCATGGTGCGCTTGTCGTAACCGGC
>Ga0209058_1004108_pt1 | contig 11651 bp, 15 predicted proteins | sample GraSoiAngelo_147_FD_185904 | JGI IMG/M metagenome (GOLD analysis project Ga0209058, IMG submission 185904) | Grasslands soil microbial communities from the Angelo Coastal Reserve, California, USA - 14_1009_05_40cm (SPAdes) (version 2) | ecosystem: Environmental > Terrestrial > Soil > Grasslands ... | reverse complement strand
GGAGTGAGTGCCATGCAGAAAATCACCCCGTGCTTGTGGTTCGATGATCAAGCCGAAGAGGCCGTGAAGTTCTATGCTTCCATATTCAAGAATTCAAAGATTAAGAGCATCACTCGTTACAGCGAAGACGCGGCGAAGGTCTCCGGAAGACCAAAGGGATCGGTCCTGACCGTGGCATTCAAACTGGCGGGCCAGGAATTCTTGGCGTTAAACGGAGGACCAATATTCAAATTCACAGAAGCCGTATCATTCATCGTGAACTGCAAGACGCAAGCTGAAGTCGATCGGTTGTGGGAGAAGCTGTCCGAAGGTGGAGAGAAAGGACAATGCGGCTGGCTCAAGGACAAATACGGTCTGTCGTGGCAAATCGTGCCCACTATTTTGAGCAAGATGCTGCAAGACAAAGACGCTCGGAAATCGGAAAGAGTGATGAGCGCGTTGCTTCAAATGAAGAAACTGGACATTAAACGCTTAGAGCAAGCGTTCAGAAAGGAGTAAAGGATGGGCAAGATACGGGTACTGGTCGGGACGCGAAAGGGTGCGTTCATTCTGACATCGGACGGAAAGCGCAAACAGTGGGACGTCAACGGTCCTCACTTTGGGGGATGGGAAATGTATCATCTCACGGGTTCTCCCGCTGACCCGGATCGGCTGTATGCGTCGCAGACCAGCAGCTGGTTCGGGCAGATCATTCAGCGCTCAGATGACGGCGGCAAAACATGGCACCAACCTGGAACACCTCCCGGCGAGCCGACCACCACTCCGGACGGCACGCCCAAGGGCGAGAGCAATAAATTCGTGTACGATACGTCTGCCAAATCCGGCAAACCGCTTACCACGCACCAGTGGTATGACGGCACGCAGCGGGCCTGGGAGTTCAAACGCGTCTGGCATCTCGAACCATCGCTGACCGATCCGGACACGGTGTACGCCGGAGTGGAAGACGCCGCCTTGTTTCGCTCAACCGATGGGGGAAAGACTTGGCAGGAACTTGCCGGGCTGCGCAGCGCAAAAGGCCACCTCTGGCAACCAGGCGCCGGAGGCATGTGCCTGCACACCATTATGCTGGATCGGAACAATCCTAAGAGGATCTTCATCGCGATCTCGGCCGCAGGCGTGTTCCGGACCGACGACGCCGGGAAGACATGGAGGCCGGCGAACCGCGGCCTGAAGTCCCAATATGAGCTCCCCGACCCGGATGCGGAGGTCGGCCACTGCGTCCATCGGATCGCGATGAACCCGTCCCGTCCGAACGTCCTGTTCATGCAGAAGCACTGGGACGTGATGCGCAGCGACGACGCAGGCGAGTCGTGGCACGAAGTGAGCGGAAATCTGCCGACCGATTTTGGCTTCCCGATCGCCGTCCACGCCCACGAGCCGAACACGATCTACGTCGTCCCGATCAAGAGCGACTCGGAACACTACGTGCCCGACGGAAAGCTCCGCGTGTACCGCAGCCGCACAGGCGGCAACGAATGGGAGGCCCTCACGAAGGGTCTGCCACAACAGGACTGCTATGTCAACGTGTTGCGTGACGCGATGGCCGTGGACTCGCTCGATTCTTGCGGCCTGTACTTCGGAACCACCGGAGGGCAAGTCTATGCATCGGCAGACGCCGGAGACAGCTGGACTCCCATTGTCCGCGATCTTCCGGCCGTGCTCTCGGTCGAGGTCCAGACGCTATGATGGCGTTCTTTAGAACCGTGAAGTATGAATCACAAGGGGTGTCGATAGCGTCAATAGCGTCTGACTTCGGCGAGCTCAGTCGAGCCGTAGCGTCTTTTGCGCAAGAGACGCTGCACCGGGACCCATTGCTCCTGGATGCAATGGGTGCCCCGCAAGAGTCGCGACCGGCGAGCGACGCTTCACGAACGACGAGTGAGAAATGATTCGAGTCGTGCTCCCGGCACATCTGCGGACGCTGGCGCGTGTGGACGGCGAGGTGAAGCTGGAGATCGAGGGACCAGTGACGCTCCGCTCGGTCCTCGACGCGCTCGAAGCCCGCTATCCAATGCTGCAGGGGACGATCCGCGACCACGTCACGCAAAAGCGCCGAGCGTTCCTGCGGTTCTTCGCCTGTGAGCAGGACCTGTCCCATGAATCACCGGATGCCCCGATGCCCGACGCCGTTGCGAAGGGGGACGAGCCGTTTCTAATCGTGGGGGCCATGGCTGGCGGGTAATTCGCTCGTCGAGAGGCAGTGGCGAGCATCGCACAGACGCTCGCCCTTCGAGGCCCTCAGGACGACCTGAGCCTGTCGAAGGTCGCGAACCCATATCCTGGGCAGTGGCGGTGAGCGCCGTAATCGGCAAATTGTTGATTGAAAGACAAGTGGAGGAACCATTCATGCAATCGGTAACCCAAACTCTGTCGAAGAAGGTCCTCTGGGCGGGACGTATCATGAGCGCCCTACCGGTACTGCTGTTGTTGTTCAGCAGCGTCATGAAATTTGTGAAGCCGGCTTCTGTCGTAGAGGGATTCGTTCGGCTCGGATATCCCGAAAGCCTTGCTTTCGGGATCGGGATTGTCGAGCTTGCCTGTACTGTCCTCTATGTGATTCCCCAGACCTCCGTTCTCGGTGCGATCCTGTTGACGGGCTATCTCGGCGGCGCAACCGCCACTCACGTGCGCATCGGCGAACCGTTCTACATGCCGATTCTTCTCGGCATGCTGGTCTGGGCAGGGCTGTTCTTGCGCGATGACCGCCTGCGGGCACTGCTCCCGTTGCGAAGTTAGCTTGCGGACAGGCCAAGGGGTCACCAGGGTTGGCTGAGACGGGGCTCAATGGTTAATCTTTAATTAAACGGAGGTAGGACATGCGATTCTTGATCATTGTCAAGGCCACGAAGGACTCGGAAGCGGGTGTCATGCCGAGCGAGCAGCTTCTCAGGGAGATGGGCAAGTTCAACGAAGAGCTGGTGAAGGCCGGCGTGATGCTGGCCGGCGAGGGGCTCCATCCGAGCTCGAAGGGCGCGCGCGTCCGGTTCTCTGGAGCCAAGCGGACCGTGATTGACGGGCCGTTCGCCGAAACGAAGGAGCTGATCGCCGGCTTCTGGCTGTGGCGAGTCAAGTCGAAGGAAGAGGCGATCGAATGGGTCAAGCGCTGTCCCAATCCCATGAAGGGAGAGTCCGAGATCGAGATCCGCCAGGTGTTCGAGGCGGAGGATTTCGGCGCCGAGTTCACGTCCGAGCTCAGGCAGCAAGAGGAGCGCTTGCGTGCGCAGATGACGAAGAAGAAGTAGTCACAGCGCGCGTCGCGCTCGCGGATCAGGCTGGGGTCCCCCCACCCCGTGAAGAGAACACTGCCCCGGAGGAATCCATGTTCAAGATCATTGCTCTCGTCGTGGTCGTCCTGGTCGTCGCGCTTCTCCTCTTCGCCGCGACCAAGCCTGACACGTTCCGTGTCCAGCGCGAGGCGAGCATCAAAGCTCCGCCGGAGAAGATCTTTGCACAGATCAACGACTTGCACCGTTGGGGCTCCTGGTCACCTTGGGAGAAACTGGACCCTGCGATCAGGAGAACCTACGGTGGGGCGGTACAGGGCAAGGGTGCCGTGTATGAGTGGGACGGTAACCTTAATGTCGGCAAAGGGCGCATGGAGATCACGGACACCTCTCCACCGTCAAAGGTCGTGATCAAACTGGATTTCGTCAAGCCGTTTGAAGCCCACAATATGGCGGAGTTCACGCTGGAGGCCAAGGGCGACTTGACGAACGTCACATGGGCCATGTACGGTCCCAATCCCTATCTTGCGAAGGTCATCCATATATTCTTCAGTATGGACCGCATGGTCGGCAAGCAGTTCGAGACCGGTCTTGCCAATCTGAAGACCATCGCTGAACAGTGAGAAAGGATGGTTCACATGCGATACGTCGATGGATTTGTCTTGCCCGTCCCGAAGAAGAAGCTGCCGGCTTATCGCCGCATGGCTCAGAAGGCGGGAAAAGTCTGGCGGGAGTATGGCGCGCTCGACTACAAGGAGTGCGCCGGCGACGATCTCAAGGTGAAGATGGGGGTGCCATTCCCGCGCACGGTCAAACTCAAGGCCGGCGAAACGGTAGTGTTCTCGTATATCGTGTATAAGTCGCGGGCACATCGCGATCGCGTCAACGCCAAGGTGATGAAAGACCCACGCATACGGGATATGTGTGATCCGAAGGACATGCCTTTCGACGTCAAGCGCATGGCCTACGGCGGATTCAAGGTCCTGGTCGGCGCCTAGCCTAACAAGAACGTGAGAAGGAATGGTTCTGGTACCACTTCGGCGAGTAATCTTATAACCACGTAAAGGAGGATCCCATGCGTCTCAGAGACATCATGTTCGCCTGTCTGTGCCTGGTTGTGACTGCATCGCTTGCCATCGCCAAGGAAAAGAAGCCGCCTCAGATGGACCCGCAGGCGATGATGGAAATGTGGAAGAAACTGGGCACGCCCGGCGCACCGCATAAGTTGTTCGCGAGCCTGGCCGGTAGTTGGACAACCCAGACTAAAGAATGGATGGAGCCGGGCAAGCCTCCGACGGAATCGACCGGCACCGCCGAGATGAAGATGTTGCTGGACGGGCGTTTTCTCTACCAGGAATACAACGCCCAGATGATGGGGCAGCCCTTCTCTGGAATCGGCATCGACGCCTATGACAACATGACCAAGAAGTACGTGACGGCCTGGATGGATTCGATGGGCACGGGGATCTTCATGATGGAAGGCACGGCGAGTGCCGACGGCAAGACCATCACGTTGAAAGGCTCGCATCCTGAACCAGGTGGCGGCCGGATGTCGCATCGCGCCATATGGAAGATCGTGGACAGCAAGACCCAGACCTTTGACATGTACGGGACGCACGGCCATGGCAAGGAAATGAAGATGATGGAGATTACCTACACTCGCAAGCCATGATGAGGGAGGGCGGCCTCCGTGCCGCCCTCTTCTTGTTTCTGAGTCACGGCGACTGAGGACTAGGCCTCGAGAGGCACTCCGGCAGAGAGACCCGGTGATTGGCATGGCGAGGCTCTTTGCGGATGGCGGAACTTTTCCTAACCGCTGTTGGCGATTGGGACGTGTCTGGATTGTCTTGGGTATTGTCGCAACCATACTTCCACCGCTAAACCGTTACTGGACGGTATTCAAGCCCGTCTAGTAGCAGAGCTCCTGCTTCCGCCGAGCATTCGGCATCTGCCGAGATGTCGGCGGCACCGAGTTCGACCCAAGTCAGCACTAGCAAAGTCCAGGAATAAACTCAACATGTTTTCAACTACTTACACGAATGGCCTGAGTGAGGCGGAGTGGAACGGCGCTTGCGATGCAATAGGGAGCCAAGAGGACAAGAGCGATGCTGAAAATCACGACTCAGTCGGATGCGGAGTTGACGCGGTTGGTGCTTGAGGGTCGGCTGGCCGGGCCGTGGGTTGAGGAGTTGGCTCGCTGCTGGCGCGAGGTCGCCGGTTCCCGGCAGAGCCCTGTTGTCGTGGATTTGTCCGGAGTGACCTTCATTGACCCTGAAGGCAAAGCGATCTTGGCCAAGATGTCGCAGCAAGGCGCGAAATTTCACGCAGCCGGCTGTCTGACCAGATGCATTGTGGACGAAATTTCAAGAGCTGACTGCCCCGAGTCCTCTCGTTCAAGTCGGAAGGACAAAAGGGAAGGGGAGTGAGGGCACTCATGCCTTGGTTAGTTGTGATTATGACCGTCATCTTCCCGCTCCTGTTGGTGGCGTTGCTGCTCATAGACTTGCTTGCGCCTCAGCCAACCGGTAGAATCATCGGTCCGTCGCGCAGTAACAAGTCCTCTCGATCGTAAAGTCACTTGTACGGAGACAACACCATGGCTTCACTCGCCAAACCCCTGGGAGTTGCTGCAGGTCTTCTCACGTGGATTGTCGTGACGGGCCTGTTCGGCTGCAAGCAGGAAGCAGCCTCCACTGCCGCTCGCCCCCTGCCGGAAGTTCCAGTGCTGACGGTGACGACCCAGAGTGTGCCTGACGAACCGGAATTCATCGGTCAAACCGAGTCCTCACGCCCGGTCGAGATCCGGTCACAGGTGACAGGAATCATTAAGGAGCGCTTCTTTGCCGAGGGCCGTGATGTCAAGAAAGGCGATCGTCTCTATCAAATCGATCCGGTCCCGTTCCACGCGGCCCTGCTCAGTGCAAAAGCGAAGGTGGCTCAGAATGAGGCGCGGCTGGTGCAGGCCAAGCAAAATCTCGCTCGCGTGAGGCCGCTCCTGGCGGAACAGGCTGTGAGTCAGAAGGACGTCGATGATGCGGTGGCGGAGGAATTAGCCGCGAAGGCGGCACTGGAGGCGGCGAAGGGGGATCTGGTCAAGGCGAAGTTTGATTTCGATAACACCCTCATCACTGCTCCCATCGACGGACTGATTGAGCGGACCCGAGTCTACGAAGGGCGATTGGTCTCGGCCCAGAGCGACCTGCTCACGATCATCCATCAGGTGGATCCCATGTATGTGACCGTGAGCGCCCCGGAAACCTTCCTGCTGAAACGGCGACGAGACATTGCCGCGAAGAAGATCCAGCATCCAGGCGTCTACCAGCTACGAGGCACCATCATCTTCTTAGACGGGACGACGTATCCTCATGAGGGAATCCTGGATTTACTCGATGTGAGCATGCGCACCGAGACGGGCTCCAGGCCGGCGCGGGTCACGTTCCCCAATCCCGAGCAGGTTCTGGTTCCGGGACAGTTCGTCACGGTACGCTTCAAAGGCACGATAAAAACCGAGGCGATCCTGGTGCCCCAACGAGCGGTGCAGCAGGGACCGAAGGGACCTGTCGTCTATGTGGTTGGTGACGGGGATAAGGTTATAATCCGCGATGTCCAAGCCGCCAGTTGGCAGGGCAATCAGTGGCTCATCGAGGAAGGGCTACACGCCGGCGAGTTGGTGGTGGTGGACGGCTTCCAACGAATCATGCCGGGGGTCCCGGTCAAGCCGGTTCCGTATACGGTAGCCGAGGCCGCTCCTGTGAACCAGACAACGGACACCAAGACGGAGCAGACGAAGTGAGCCCTAGCTTTTTCATCGATCGCCCCATCTTTGCGTCGGTCCTCTCCATCATCATTGTGGTTGTAGGCCTGGTGTCCTTGGAGGCCCTCCCAATTGCTCAGTTTCCCGAAATTACGCCGCCGGTGGTTCAAATCGAAGCCGACTATCCCGGCGCGAGCGCGGAGGTGATAGCGGATTCGGTGGCGCGCCCCATCGAAGTGCAGCTCCCCGGCATTGACAATCTCCTCTACTACGACTCCACCAGCACCAACGATGGCCACATGACCATTAGGCTCACGTTCGAGATCGGGACGGATGTGGACATCGCGCAGGTCCAGACTCAGAACCGCGAAAAGCTGGCGGAACCGCAGATCCCGAACGAGGTCATTCGCCAAGGCATCTCGGTAAAAAAAGTGTCCCCGGATCTGCTGGCGGTCGTGGCCCTGAGTTCCAGCGATCCCAGACACGACACCGTCTTTCTCTCTAACTATGGCATTCTCCGTGTGGTGGACAATATCAAGCGGCTTCGCGGCGTGGGGGATGCCTACATATTCGGGCAGCAGAACTACAGTATGCGGTTGATCCTGGATCCGATCCGGATGGCGCAACTGAGTCTCACACCGACCGACATTGCGAACGTCGTCCGCGAGCAGAATCGAGACTTTCCTGCCGGCACGGTCGGGCGTGAGCCGGCACTCAAAGGAACCGAACTCACGATCCCAGTCATTACGCTAGGCCGCTTGACGGAAGTGAAGGACTTCGAGGACATGATCGTGAGGGCCCTCCCCAATGGGTCCATGGTCCGCCTGAAAGATGTGGCCAAGGTCGAGCTGGGGGCCCAATCCTATACCCTCGAAGGGCGGTGGAATGGCAAGCCGAATGTGTTTCTCTTAACCTTCCTCTCGCCCGGAGCCAATGCCCTTGACACCGTGAAGCGGATCCGCAAGGAGATGGGGGAGGTGGCCAAGAGTTTCCCTCCGGGCGTGTCCTGGGACATTCCCTATGACACGACCAGATTCATCGAGGTGTCCATTCAGGAGGTCATGAAGACCTTAGGGGCAGCAATGGTTTTGGTCATCCTGGTCGTCTACCTCTTTCTTCAGAGCTGGCGTACCACGCTCATTCCAGGTGTGGCGGTTCCGGTCTCCCTTATCGGCACCTTTGCTGGCATGGAGGCGTTGGGGTTTTCCATCAACACGCTGACATTGTTCGGCATGGTGCTGGCCATCGGGATGGTGGTGGATGATGCGATTGTGGTCGTGGAAAACGTCCAGCGTCACATGGTGGAGGAATGTTGCTCCTCCAAGGAAGCCGCCAAGAGGGCTATGGAGGAAGTGACCGGGCCCGTGATCGCGATCGTGCTGGTCCTCTGCTCCGTGTTCGTGCCGGTGGGCTTCCTGGGAGGGATTACGGGCCAGCTCTATAAGCAATTTGCGATCACGATCGCCATGTCCGTGAGCATCTCTGAAACCGGGGGGCGAGGGGCAACGTAAAGGCCTATTCGCGCTCTTCAACAAGTTCTTCGATTGGACGAGAGACCGCTACACCGCAGTCGCTGGACTGGTCATCAAACGGGCGGCGCTGGCGCTGGTGGTCTTTGGCGCCGTGATCGCCCTCAGCGTCGGTCTCTTCCGGGTTCTCCCATCCAGCTTCTTGCCGGATGAAGACCAGGGCTATTTCATCACCATGATTCAACTTCCTGACGGAGCGTCCAAGCAGCGCACCGATACCGTTCTCAGCAAAGTGGAACGCTACTTTCTCTCGATTCCTGCGATCCATTCGACGGATGCGATGTCCGGCCTAAACTTCGTCTTCAACACCAGAGGGCCAAATGCCGCGACGATGTTCTTGCCGCTGCATCACTGGGATGAACGGAAGGGACGGCACCAACATGTCAAAGCCGTCATCGGTGCAGCCTACGGAGAATTTGCGAAGATCCCCGAGGCGCTCATCTTGGCCTTCAACGCACCTTCCATCAGGGGACTCGGTGCCACGGGAGGCTTTTCTGTGCAACTGCAAGACCCCAGCGGCGGCGACTTCAACAAGTTTGCCGCTGTCGATCAAGAGTTCCTCGCCAAGGCCAGACAGGAACCGGCCATCGGGGCCATTGGGACCAGCTTCCGCGTGAGTTCTCCGAGACTGTACGCCCACGTGAACCGTGAACGAGCCAAGGCGCTCGGCGTACCGATCTCCGAAGTCTTCGACACTCTGCAGGCCTTTTTCGGCAATCTGTACGTCAATGATTTCCTCAAATTTGGCCGCGTCTATCGGGTCCAGACGGAGGCCGAGGCACAATATCGGTCCACTCCCGAAGACATCGCCAAGATTTACGTGCGTGCCCTGAACGGACAAGGTCCGTCCATGATTCCGCTCGACACGGTGGTGACGACGGAATTCACCAGTGGGCCGGATCCCGTGACACACTTCAACGGATACAACACGGCCCTCGTTTTGGGGGCGGCGGCTCCTGGCTATAGTTCTGGACAGGTGCTTGATGCATTGGAGCGGGTTGCGCAGGCAGTGCTGGTCCCTCAAGGCTACGTGATTGACTGGAGTGGGATTTCGTACCAAGAACGCCTCGTTGGCAGTCAGTCGGTCTATGCGTTCGCGTTCGGCTTGCTGATGGTGTTTCTCGTGCTGGCCGCCCAGTACGAGAGCTGGACGGTTCCTTTCGGCGTGATCCTCGCCGTGCCCTTCGGCGTCTTCGGAGCCTTGTCCGCCGTGTGGCTTCGCGGCATGTCCAACGACATCTACTTCCAGATTGGATTGGTCACGTTGATCGGGCTGTCCGCCAAGAACGCGATCCTCATTGTGGAGTTCGCCAATAAACGGTACGAGGCGGGCATGCCAGTCGTCGATGCCGCAATCGAGGCCGCCAAGCTTCGCTTCCGGCCGATCATCATGACCTCGATGGCATTCATCCTGGGTGTCGTGCCTCTGGTCTCCGCCACAGGCGCCGGGGCTGCCAGTCGGCAATCCATCGGCACCGGTGTGTTCGGCGGGATGCTCGCGGCCACCTTCTTGGCCATCTTCTTCGTGCCGCTGTTCTTCATGTTGATCCGGAAGCTCAGTCGGCGTGGTGCTGGTCCGGGTCCAGGGCCTGGAAGAGAGCACGCGATACCAGCTCCGTTACCAGTGGAAGGAGAACATTGATATGCGTGGCCTAGCCCTGGCAGCGCTCTCGATGCTATTGATCTCCTGTGCCATGGGGCCGGATTACTCTCGCCCCGACATCCCAACCTCCGACTCCTTTCGCATGGGCGGGGAGCAGAAGGATTTACCGTCCCTCGCCAATGTGCCTTGGTGGGAACTCTATCAAGATGAGGAACTCCAAAAGCTGATCCGCATCGCGCTGGAGGAGAACAAGGATCTCAAGCGGTCTGTCGCGACAGTTGAAGAATTCGCCGCTCGGTTGCTCGTCGCCAAAACTGACTTTGCCCCTCAGATGAACGGGACTGGTAACGCGCCGGTCTTCGGCAGCACGAAGAATTTCCAGTTTCCGGGGTTCCCTAACCCGTTCAATTACTACGTCCAGGGCAATCTCGCCTGGGAACTTGATATCTGGGGACGGATCCGCCGCTCCAATGAGGCGGCTCTCGGCGACTTATTGGCTCGGGAAGAGAACCGACGGGCCCTCATCCTGCAAATCGTGGGCGGGGTGGCGCAGGCCTATTTCGATCTTCGGCAGTTCGACATGCAATTGGAGATTGCCAAGCGCACGCTGCAGGCATGGGAAGAGTCGGTGAGAATCGCCCAGGCGCGGCTCCGGCAGGGGATTATTAATAAGCTCGATCTCGACCAGTTCGAGGCCGAGCGGCAGAATGCGGCGGCTCGCATCGCGGAACTCAAGCGTCAGATCGTTCAGAAAGAAAACGAGCTCAGTGTATTGCTGGGGAGGAATCCCAGCAAAGTCTCCAGGGGTCGGTCGCTCACCGAACAGGTGATGCCGCCGGTGGTGCCGGCTGGCCTTCCCTCTGACCTGCTCCAGCGCCGACCGGATGTCGTGCAGGCTGAGCAACAGTTGGCGGCTGCGACCGCCAGGATCGGTCAGGCCAAGGCAGATCGGTTTCCCAAGCTCAGCATCACCGGCATTCTTGGTGTAGCCAGTCCACAATTGTCCCAGCTGGTGGCCAACGAGACCTATTTCGGTGTGGTAGGCCCAAGCTTGGCTGGCCCCCTGTTCAACGCGCAGATTTTGGGCTTTCAACAGAAAGCGGCCGAGGCCCAAGCCAGGCAAGCCGTTGCCCAATACGAGCAGACGATCCTCGTCGCGTTCAGAGAGGTGGAGGACGCGTTGGTGGGGGTCACGACAGCGCGTGAGCAGGCCACCGCACAGGAGAGGCAGGTCAATGCGCTGCAGTCGGCCTTGCATCTGGCCAATCTGCGCTACAAAGGCGGGCTCGCGAACTATTTGGATGTCCTCATTGCCCAGCGGAATCTCTTCGACGCGGAATTGTCGCTCGCCGCCACCCGTCGGCTCCATTTGGTGTCGGTCGTTCAGCTCTACAAGGCCTTAGGTGGTGGCTGGTCGCCGGACGGGAAGGCCGCGGGGCAAGCCCCTGTGGCGCCGACGCCGGTTTCTGGCCAAGCCGGCTAACCCAGGTGAAGGCGCGCAACTTTCTGCTGGCTCCCTTGGATTCAGCGAGCCTGTCTGC
>Ga0209058_1004107_pt1 | contig 11652 bp, 14 predicted proteins | sample GraSoiAngelo_147_FD_185904 | JGI IMG/M metagenome (GOLD analysis project Ga0209058, IMG submission 185904) | Grasslands soil microbial communities from the Angelo Coastal Reserve, California, USA - 14_1009_05_40cm (SPAdes) (version 2) | ecosystem: Environmental > Terrestrial > Soil > Grasslands ... | reverse complement strand
CAAAGGCCCGGTTTGAGTTCCGGTGGGAAGATCAGTTCAATCTCTCGCTGGACCCTGAGACGGCTCGCACCTTCCACGATGCGACGCTTCCTGACAACGCAGCCAAGGTCGCACACTTCTGTTCGATGTGTGGCCCCCATTTCTGCTCGATGAAAATCACGCAGGATGTCCGTGATTATGCCGCGCAGAAGCAGCTTGATGAACAACAGGCCATCGAGATCGGCATGAGGGAAAAGTCTGAGGAGTTCCGGAAAGCAGGAGCCGATCTCTATCTTTAAGGAGCATGGCATGAAGAGGCCCAAACCGGCGCCTTTGCGGGAGCGAGACATCACCCGACAGATCGCGCGAGAATACTACAAGGAATTCGATCAGCTCATCGAGAGCGATGTCATCATCGTAGGGGCCGGCCCCTCCGGCTTGATCTGCGCTCGTGATCTCGCGGCCATGGGTTTTCGTACTCTGGTTGTGGAGCAGGCCCTTGCGTTGGGAGGTGGGTTCTGGTCAGGTGGCTATTTGATGAACAAAGCCACGATCTGCGCCCCCGCGAACGAGATCCTGGAAGAGCTGGGTGTCCCCTGCAAGCAGGTCAAAGATTGCGAGGGTATGTATATTGTGGACCCGCCACACGCGACTGGGGCTTTGATCGCCGGCGCTTACAAGGCTGGCGCCAAAATCATGAACTTGACCCGCGTGGTGGACCTCATCTTGAGAAACGACGGCGTGCTGGGGGGAGTTGTCGTCAACAATACGACGGCCGAGGCAGCGGGACATGATGTGATTCACGTGGATCCCATCGCGCTCGAAAGCAAACTCGTGGTGGATGCGACCGGCCACGATGCGGTCGTGGTGGGCCTATTGCACCGTCGGAACTTATACAAACCGGTGCCAGGCAATGGTGCCATGTGGGTCTCCCGATCAGAAGAACAAGTGATGGAGCACACCGGCGAGGTGTATCCCAACTGCTTCGTGGTAGGTCTGGCCGTGGCAGCGGTGCACGGCACTCCCCGTATGGGCCCTGCGTTCGGATCCATGTTGCTGTCAGGCCGATATGGAGCGGAGTTGATTAAGAAGAAGTTCAAGCACGAGTAGCGGGCAGGAGCGTATGGCTTATGGCGTATAGCGAATGGCAAGGCCTCAAGAGCTTATAGCCAATGGCTTATGGCCGGAGCACTCTTGCCATACGCTATAGGCCATTTGCTCTTGTTTCGTGCCATACGCCATTAGCTCTTGATCGTCACCCATGGATATTCAGGACTTTTTAATTCAGGGAGAGGGAAGCATAGAAGACAAGAAAGAGGCTTGGAACTATTTTCAGAAGGCCTACGAACACCAAATGAAAGGCGAGCTGGAGGAAGCGGTCAACATGTATAAGCGCTCCATTGAGAGCCATCCAACCGCGGAGGCCTATACCTTCCTGGGCTGGACCTATAGTTTCATGGGCAGGCTGGATGAAGCGATTGAAGAGTGCCACCGCGCTATTGAGGTGGATCCCGACTTCGGCAACCCCTATAACGACATTGGCGCCTACCTCATCGAGAAAGGGCAATTTGACGAGGCGATTCCCTGGTTCGAGCGTGCCATGAAGGCGAACCGCTATGAAAGTCCGGCCTTTCCCCACCTGAACCTCGGTCGGGTCTATGAACGCAAAGGACAGTGGGATCAGGCCCTCGAGAGTTACAAGAAAGCGCTCGCACTCAACCCGAATTACGCATTGGCAAAGCGCGCCCTAGGGCGGCTTGTCAGCATGCTTAATTGAAGCCCAGTGATGAGCGATGAGTTATGAGTGTTGAATTGAAAGGGAACGGTCCAGATCAGAACAATAAAGCTATCCTCGTCGCGGTGAGCGACGTTTTCTTCTACACCAAGATTCGCGACGCGCTGCTCCCTCGCGGATACCGGTTGGAGCGGACCCGTACCCAGCAGGAAGTCATGGAGAAAGCCACCGCTCTAGGGCCGGCCGCCATCATCCTGAACATGAACGACGAAACGCTGGACGCCTTTCGGGCGCTCGAACAGATCAAAGGCGACGACCGTCTGAGGACCATTCCTGTCTTGGCGTTTGCCAACCATGAGGAGGTCGAGACCTGGAAACGCGCCAAGGAGCTGGGCATCACGAAAATTGTCTCGCGCAACGAGTTTTCCTCTCGAACACGGGACTTAGTCGAAGAGCTGGTGAAAAGTGGCTAGGGGCGAGAGGTAATAGGCTATAGGAGGGTAAAGAGCCTCTCACCCATCGCCTCTAGCCTCGTGCCACTCGCCATAAGAAAATGAAGCAATCACGTCTGCATGAACAACATCTAAAGCAAAGAGCCGTGCTCGCTGAAGTGATTGACTGGCAGATGCCGGCCCATTATGGCGACCCCGCGACCGAGTATGCCGCCGTTCGGAATGGTGTGGGCGTTGCCGACTTGTCGCACCGCGGCAAAATCCGTGTGACAGGCGAGGATCGGGTGAAGTGGTTACAGAGCGTGATCAGCAACGACATTCTTCCGCTGACCACGGGGCAGGGTCTCTATTCCAGTTTCCTCACCCATAAAGGGAAGATGCTGTCCTATTTCAGGGTCTATGCCCTGCCAGATTCCCTGTTCATAGAAGATGTCGGCGAGATTGGCGAGACAACGTTCCAGGCACTGCGCAAGTTTCTACTCTATGGCACCAAGGCCAAGATGGAGAACTGCGCAGAGACCTGGGGACTCCTGCTCATCAGCGGCCCCAAAGCAGGGGCACTCATCCACGCAGCCTTTGGCGCCGACGTCAGTGGCCTGAAGCCGCTCTCATGCGTGACGCAGGAAATCGGTGGTCAGCTGGCCATGCTGATCAGAACGGAGGAAACCGGCGAGACCGATATGGAACTCCTGATTCCAGCCGATGGGCTGGCCTCGGCCTGGGAGCGACTGTGGGCCGTTGGGGCACCGATGGGCTTAACGCCGTTCGGCACGCAGGCGCGTGAAACGCTCCGCCTTGAGGCAGGTCTGCCGAGAGCTGGAACAGATTTGACTGAAGAGATCGTCCCGCCGGAAGCGAACCTGGAAGGCAAGGCCTTCAGCCTGACCAAGGGCTGTTACCCTGGCCAGGAAGTGGTCGCCCGCATGGACACCTATGGGAGTGTGCGCCGCCGGCTCGTCGGGTTGGTTCTCCAGGATGCGGTGCTCCCTCCTAAGGGCGCCAAACTCTTCAGCGGCGAACGGGAGGTCGGCTGGATCTCCAGCTCAGCCCATTCTCCATCCTTAGGGTGCTCCATTGCCTTCGGTTTTCCGCTGCGCGACTTCACTGCGCCCGGCACAGTGCTGACCGTGGATGTTGAAGGGCAGCGCCACAAGGCGACCGTCCGAGCCCTCCCCCTTGTTATGCACGCCTAGCCACAGAGCAATCCACGGCTCAGAAGGCGACCACATCCTGGACCGGAAGCCTACGTTCCCACAGCGTGGACCTGGTAAGTCCAGCGTCGAGTAACGACTCAGCGAGATCCTCCATCGCTTTCTTGAGATTGAGCCCAAGTTGTACCTCTTTTTTCTTCCGGTCTTCTTCGGGTACTTGTTTTAACCGCTTCCACAGATAGACCGCCACCTCGGTCTCCTTCCACACAGCCTCACCATCGATGGGGTCCACTGCCATCGCCTCAACCCGGACAGGGCGGAAGGCCACGCCGAAGAGATAGCCTCCTCCGAACCAGACAGGCGTACTCGTCAGCAGCTCGAACCCGACATTCCCGAAAATGGCGGCAGGATTCCAGGAAGTGGCGAGCCCCAGAGCGATGCTTTCCCAGGTCATGTCCGCCAGCATCCCCGCCGCCAGCCACTGCCATCGGACCTTGCCGTAATCCAGGACCGTGCCGGTGATCAGCAGATCCACTCCCAACCGGTCCCTGAGCTTCATCATCTGTTCCTGATTGAGAGTGCCTTCGAGCGGAAAGCCTAGATCCTGGACAGCCACATCGGTCTCCTCCAGCGAGATCAGTCGAAACTGCTCGCCCGACCGCAGCTTGTCATAAAGTAGGCGTCGGGCATTCTCCTCGACTTCCCTTATCGCCTTCGTGATAAGCAGGGATTCCTGTTCAGGCGACAAGTCCTCGGTCACGGTTTGCACCGAGGACAGTTTGGTAATCTCGATGTCTATCCCGCACCTCAGCACTGCCAGCGTCGGACGCTGGTCATGCGGAACCTCAGGCCTGACGTCCGAGCCGAACCATCCACAGCCAGCCAGACCGGCCCCTAGAACCCAGACAACGATGTACCGGTAAAGAAAGGGAAGAGCAGACAGACCGAGATCAGGGGAATGACCAGACATACCGATGCGCCTGCGACTCACCGCTCCGGATTGCGGGCTGCAGTGACCGCATCGGCGAAGGCGAGCAGGCTCGCTCGTTCGTCGTCGCTGAGGGCCAGCAAGAGATGGGTTTCATCGCCGTGCATCAGTCGCAGGCTCAGAAAGGGCTCCTCCTGGCGTCTTTCCCGGTTTTCCCAAACCGCATCAATGACCTGGACCTTATCAAGATCGCTGGCTGACACGACATCATACCGAAAATAGGAATCGCCGATGACGATGTCGTAGAGCACCTTCCCGCTGGTGAGGACCAGGAGATTAAAGCGGCCCTGATCCTCGTAGCCCTCAGGCAGAAACCGATTGAAGTGTATCCGAGCCACCTTGCGATCGCCGAGCGCTGCTTTAATCTGTGCCGCTAGGGCGGCATAATCGATCTGCAAGGCCCGCTCATCGGGCCCGGTGGCAGCCGCTGCGGCCTCTCGTGCCTTCTCAAAGACTTCTTCCGCTGTCATCAGGCCCGCCATTGTCGTGCTCCTTGGTCGATTCACCCTGTTGCCTCACGAAGACTTCCTGAATGTGTCTTCCCCGCTTGGTTATCCGCAAGGGACGGACGCGGCGCAGAGGGCCACGGTACCTGGACTGCCCTGAAGATTGCAAGCGCATTTTCGGCCATCGCGTCAACAGGCCTCCCCTACTGCCCGGAGAACGTTCGCTCAAAATGCGCCACCCCTGTTCCGTCCATAATTTTCAACCGCAGGCTGGTCCCTTCCACCGTCACCAGGCCGAAATTCGAGAATCCTCCCTCGCTGTAGAACGTCGTGGGGCGGAAGGCAGGATCGGGCGGGATTGGGCGGTTTGGCCTCGCCGAAAGCGGACCGCAGATAAATTCGTGGAAGTCCGGGACGCCATCTCCATTCGGATCGTACTCATTCACCTGAGCATAGTGGACATCTCCCGCGAGCCAGACCACGTTCCGGATCTTCCGGTCGAGAATCGTTTGCACGATGGCTTGCAACTCTGTCTGAAAGCCGGTCCCATCCGTCGCCCTGGACCAACTGTCATTCCCGGGAGCACGCGCCGACCCACCCTTCGGGTTCGACAGCGGCACGCTGGTAGCGATCAGCTTCCAGGTGGCGGTGGAGCGAGCAAGCCCGTCTAGCAGCCAGTCTCGCTGGGCCGATCCCAGCATCGTCTTGCCCGGTCCATCCGGCTCAGCATTGCTGCTTCGATATTGCCTTGTGTCCAGGATAAAGAGTTCTAGATCAGCTCCCCGACGAATCTGCCGGTAAAGACGGTATGGATCGTCAGGGGGAGTTCCAATAGGCCAGTATTCCAGCAGGGCCTGGCGGCCGACCGGCATCAAGGGAGCGTGCGGGCCGGAAAAATTATTTCGGACCTCATGGTCGTCCCAGATGGCATAGACCGGCACGGACGCCAGAAACCTCTGCAAAGCCAGAGCCGCTCGCTGATATCGGTATTTGGCGCGGAACTGGTCCAAGGTTGTCGCGACGAAGTCACCACCAGGCGCGTTAGGCGGTGAAGGACAGACATTATCCGCGTAAATGGTGTCGCCCAACAGCAAGGCAAAGGCTGGCTTGACCGTGAGTATCCGATCAAAAATCGGGTATCCATCGCCCGCATCACGACACTGGCCCTGGCCTCCAAGATCTCCGCCCCACACAAAGGTGACCGGTTCGGAGACATCTTCAGCTGCGGACGTCGTAAACCAGCCGCTCACGTCTGTCCGATCTACAGGGTCCAGTGCCTGCGCAGAGACCTTGTAGCGGTATCGAGTTGCGGGCCTGAGCCCGTTCAACCGGATGGTCCCGGTGAAGTCATGTTGCTCGTCAGTCAGGATAGGAGCACTGCTGGCCGGGAGGGCTGAGCCATCTTGAGGGAGCCATTGTACCTGGACCTTTTCCGGTCCAGCGGTCCGAAACCAAACCAGCGCCGAGTTGCTGGTCACATCTCCCGTTGCCACCCCATGGGCGAGGTCATTGTTGGCCAGGAATGGACTCGATGTGGGCAAGCCTGGTTGGTTGGCTGGCATGCACGTGACGAGCGTAGTCGGAAGTATTATGAGGAGCACAGCCAGATGACTGATTCGTAGAAGCTTTCGCACGGGATCATTCAGATACCGGAAACCACGTGCGACCGTCAAGCACTGACTCATCTGCCATTGCATTCCGGAAGGCTGGTCCGGCATACTCTTCTTCCAAGGTGACTAGTAACGAGTGAGTTTTTTGTTGTGACTTTTGAGTTAAACTCATCACTCAGAACTCATAACTCACCACTGAGGTCGGTTTATGAGCGAGCAGGCTTGCCTGATTGATGGATGTAAGGCGCGGGGCTATGCGCCGGCTGGGACCGGCTCACTGTGTAAAGAGCACTTCCTGGACTTTGTGAAGTGGCGACGGCGGAAGGGAGCGGGGATGTTTCACAAGTACGGCGCCATGACCATGGAAGAACGGGATTCAGTGATGACCGAGTGGCGTAAGACGGTCCAAGTCGAAGAAATTCCCCCCTCACCCAGCCCCAAGCGTTGAGTGTCAGAATATTAAATACAATGTGTGATCGCAAGACCTGAGGTGGCCACCGCAACCGACCATCGATCGACCCTTACATAATATGAGGCGCGAGTTACAGAGACTGTTATTTGTTCTTCCAGCAATGATCGTGGCTGCCAGCGGGTGTCTTGGAAAGCCCCGAGACATTGCTGCAATTCGAATAGACCCTCAAGAGGTGACACGTCTTAAAGAGGTTACGCAGCTCCATGTGCTCACGTATCCGACCCCTCCCTTTTTATTGGCTCTTCCCTCAGAAACGATTCGGACTCCCAAACTGGCGCTACCAATTGAAATCCATGGTTATACTGACGCGGTAAGACGGGGGCAGGCCATTCCTGCACCATCATGGCTAGGAGATCCTACTAGTAAATTCCGTGATCTGCTCCTCCCTTCCTGGCAGCAGAAAGTGGGCTTAGCAAGAATTCTCTCTACTCAGGGTTCGATCGACAGTCAATATACAGGCTATGTCGAAGGCGGTTCGGATGTTGCAGCAATTGAGATTCGCGTGATGGAGTGGGGTCTTTATTACTATCCTCCACAAGATCGTTACCTTTTCCAATTAGCAGGAAGAACAAGATTGCTGCGACCAGGACTTGAAAACGTCCGGTGGTCCGCTTTCTGCGTAAGAAATACCGATCCTGCTCCACTCAACGAATGGACAAACGAGGAAGGTCGCTTGTTAAGAAGTAGCTTAGACAAGTTAGTCGAATTATGTGTGACTGATCTGATGGGTCAGTTTGGCGGAGACTGAACCTTGATACTACCGACATCTGCTCAGCGATCGGCTTCAACTTGACCTTGTGAGGCCTCTCCTACCCCATGACCGGCGACCCGTGATGATGGATGATCTTCCACTGCTCCCCTACCCGTTCGTACAGGTTGGTGGCGAGGACTCGGCTTTCCTGAGTCGCGTCTCCCTGCTTGCTGGTGATGTTCTCCGTACAGATCACCCAGGCCACATCCCCGGCCACCTGGACTTGAATTTCAGTGAGATCGAACTTCATCGAGAAGGTGTTGTTGAAAATCAAGACCCAGGAATCTCGCACAGAAGGCCAGCCGATCCGCAAGGTCCAGCCCGGATGAATGCAGGTGACATACTCCTGCTGCGCCCAGATCCGGTCCATCCGTGCAATGTCTAGGCTTTCGAAGGCCTGATAGAACTCCTGATTTGCCCTGGTGACCTCCTCGATTCGTTCTTTGAGCACGAGCCTGCCCTCGTTTCAACAGACGCTCCATCATACCCGAAACGCACAGGTGTGGCGAGCCGGACCATTGAGCGGTATTGATCAGGAAAGAGATTCGTGCAGGGCGCTATTGGGAGGAATGTCTCAGGAAAGGTCCACTCGTCGGAGAGCAGCGGAAAGGGAGGGGGCGGGTGAGAGCTGATCTAAGCGCGCGCTGATAGATTGAACGTTAGCTCCCAGCCACCCCCGATTGATTGGATTCATCGAGAGACGCTAGACGGCTGTTTCGTACTACTTGGCAGAAGTCTTCACGTTGCCACGAGTGCCGGTAGAAGCTTTTCCGTTCTTCCGAGCCACTTCGGCAGCGGAACTGTTTTTAAGGGCCGCCACCATTGCCTTCCGAGATGCAAATCGTTTTCCCGCCAGGGGACCACGCTCGCAATAGTAGCTCCCCTTTGGGCGTTCCTGGTAACAATCGTGCTTCATCACAGCCTGGGCCGCCCATGAAACAAAGGGAGTCAGAGTAAGCCACAGAACGGAGAGAGCAAGGACAACGGTAAGCATGCGCGGCATGGTGGCCTCCTATTTTTTCGGCACGACAGTCTCAAGTATAGCAGGCGGCTACTCATGCCCAAGGTGAAGGGCAGTCCGATGGTGGGATAATCTCAAACCGGTTGAAATGTCAGTAAGATGTGCGGGGAATGCCCGTCACCGGGCCTGTCGAGCGGATTGCCGATTGACCAGCCAGACGCCGGTCAGAATCAGGCCGATGCCAGCTAGTTCCTTGGCACCGACCTGCTCTCCGAGGATCAGCGCAGAAAGCACCAGGGCCGAAACCGGAATCAGGTTGACGAAGACACCGGCTCGCGAAGGCCCGATTCCTTGCACGCCGTAGAGCCAGGCTTGCTGGCCTACCGCAGTGGCAAACACGATCAGGTAGGCCAGAGCCAGCCAACCGGATGTGGGAACCGACTCGATGCCTGCAACAGTCATCTTCTGATCCGTCCACAGGAGCGGGATCTGCGGGAGGATCGAAAGCAACAGGGTGGTCCAGTTCACGGTGAGCGGCGAGAACCGCTCCATCGTTCGACGGCCGCCGATCGTATAGAGTGCCCAACTGACGAGCCCCAGCACCACGAGCGTGCCGCCCAGCCAGGGCCTCTCCCCTGCCGCGCTCTCGCCTCCCAGGCCTGAGACAAGCACCACGCCGGCGAACGAGATCGCGCAACCTGCCCACACCGCTCTAAATGGCACATCCCGAATGAGCAGGGCGGACAAGAAGGCCGTGATCGCCGGGCTTGCGCCAATGATGACCCCTGCGGCCGCCGCCCCGATGTATCGCAGCCCGAGCAGCGTGAGCAGGTGATTGCCGAGGACCCCGAGCCCCAGCAAGGCAAACGCTGCGACGTCCTTGGTCGAGAACTTGACCCCCTTGCCCTCCTGCCACCACCAGAGCGGAATCAATAAGGCGAGCGCGCCGAGTCCACGAAGGACCGAGACTTCCACCGCCGAGAAGGAACCAAGCGCGAGTTTCTGGAAGACGATAGAGCCGCCCCAGACCACCGCCGCAGTGACGAGCGCTCCGTACGCTCCAAGCTCAGAAGGTGTCCGCATGCAGCCCCGGCGTATAGCAGCCGGCTAGACCTCCGTCAAGATGTTTCGTTCCGGTCGCCCTTTGGCCTCACGACCAGCACCCCGTCTCGAATCGTCACCAGCACGGCTGTCACGCGCGGATCCGACGCGACAAGACGGTTCAGTTCCTGGATGACTGCCGTGGAGCGGTCCGGCGGCGGCTGGAGGAGCACGTCTCCTGACCAAAGCACGTTGTCGATCAAAATAACGCCGTTGGCCGCGACCAACTCGACTGCCCTCTGGTAGTAATTGATATAGTTCACCTTGTCCGCATCGATGAAGATCAGGTCAAAGGGACCCGTGAGGTCGCGCAGCGTGTCCCGCGCTGGTCCCATTCTGATCTCAATCTTGCTGCCGTGCGGGCTCTTCGCAAAATATTTCCTGGCCACTGCCGCTGATTCCAGATTAATCTCGCAGGTCATGACACGACCATTGGCCGCCATCGCCTCGGCGAAACAGAGCGCGCTGTAGCCGGTGAACATCCCGATCTCGAGCACCTGCCGGGCGTTCACGAGCTGGGCCATCATCTTGAGAAATGCCCCTTCCAGTGGACCCACCACCATGTGCGGGATCTCCATGGTGCGATAGGTCTCATCCCGAAGCGCGCGGCAGACTTCCGATTCGGCAGCCGAGTATTCCTCGGCATAGGCTTCGATCTCTGGCAAGACTAACTCCTTCATAAGTCTGGCTCCTTCGATATGAAAACCCCGAACATGTGCCGAATTTTCCTCGGAGAGCTGTAAGGGTTAGAAACCGTGAGGTGTAAGGGGTGAGGAGAGTTCACGCCTCACGTGTTCAGTAGCCCAGCGCCTGGTTGAGCCGGGCCAGCGCCTTCGAGGAAAGCGTGAACTCGCTCTCCACTTCGATCCGGCTCGGCACTAAGAGTGTGGAGTGAAACGAGATGTCCCTGATGGGTAGTTTGAGGAAAGGGTGATCAGGCGTACTCAGTTCCACGGCCTCCACCGATTTCATAATGTCGCTGCTGTCCTGAGGTCCATAGGTTCCCACCACCGCCCGGAGGATTTCGACCACCTGCGAATTGGCATCGACCTCCTCTACAGATTCCAGCAAGAGCTTGATGGCCTCGTCTGCTTTGTCCGACAAGCTGAAATTCTCGATGCGCTCCTTGTGCCGCAATGACAGCAGATCATTGTCAAGATCCTTGCTGAAGGCTCCGTAGGCATACCGGAAGAACTCGAAGTGGAAACCCTTCAGGTGCTTCCCGAACATCTGCAACTCGCAGAGAAAAGCCAACTGCTGGAGCTTCACGTCCCCATTGATCCCATAGGGCTCGGCCAATCGGAGCAAATAGATCAAGAGCGCACGGTCGATTGTCATCTCGTGTGATTTACGCATCGTTCAGAGAAAGCAATGGTCAATGGCTAATGGCTGATGGTTAATGATGATTTTCGACTCCTTCTCAATGACATCAACCATCGACCATTAACCATGTTCTACTTGATTGTTGCGCTCAGCCCTTGCGCCATGACGATCTGGGTGTCCAGATTGTAGGTGACCGCTTTGGGGTGCGTGAGCACCGGAATCAATCCTGCTGCCGATGGGATCAGGTTGCCCGACTGCTTCACTCCCCCGAACGGCAACCGCACACCGGCTCCAATGCAGGGTAGGTTCCAGTAGAAGATCCCGCACTTCATGTGCTCCTCGGCATATTTCGCCTTCCGGTAGTCCTCCGTGATGATGGACCCGGACAGGCCATACTTTGTGTCGTTATAGACTGCCACGGCTTCCTCAAGCCCTCGCACTGGCACGATGCCCACGTGAGGGCTGAAGGCTTCTTCGGTCAGACAGACACTATCGCTTCTCCATGCACCCGTATAGACGAACGGCTTCAGCCAGTACCCATCCGGTGTCGGCGGCGGTTCAATGTTTCGATCCAAGAGGATCTCAAATCCCTCCTTCTTCGCCATTTCGTTGAAACGCCGGCCCTTCTCGACTCCCTGCTGATTAATCATCGTGCCATAGAAGACGGCCTCCTCCATCGGCTC
>Ga0209058_1004104_pt1 | contig 11656 bp, 8 predicted proteins | sample GraSoiAngelo_147_FD_185904 | JGI IMG/M metagenome (GOLD analysis project Ga0209058, IMG submission 185904) | Grasslands soil microbial communities from the Angelo Coastal Reserve, California, USA - 14_1009_05_40cm (SPAdes) (version 2) | ecosystem: Environmental > Terrestrial > Soil > Grasslands ... | reverse complement strand
CGAGTCGTTTTCGAGCCACTCGCGGTGGCCGAAGCCGTTGCTGACCGATTTCTCGAGGCAAGCGATCGCGTCGTCGTTCTGCCCCAGAATGGCATACACGCAGGCCACGTTGTAGAGGACGCCGGAGTCCTCCGGGTCCATCGCGCGCGCGCGTCTGGCCCACTCGATGCCCCGCTCCCGCTCACCCAGCTGCACCAACGCACCTGCGCCCAGGTACAGGGCACGGGCGTCGTCGGGATTGAGCTCGAGGTGCTTCTCCGCTACCTGCAACCCGCGGCGGAGCGCCTCCAGGGATTCGACCTTGCGGCCCAGCCCGCGCAGGGGGGTCTGCATCAGCAGCAGCGCCTGATAGTCTTCCGGCCGCACGCGGGATGCATCCTCGTAGTGCCGCACCGCTTCCTCCAGCTTGCCTTCCTGGAAGCAGGCCCGCGCGTACAGGTAGTGGGCCTCATACAGTTTCGGGTTGAGGCGGATCGCCGTCTCGAACTCCCGGCGCGCCTCCGCGTACTGCCGGCTGAGGGAGAAGGCGAATCCCCGCGACGCGTGCGCCTCGGCGAGCTCCGCATCCAGCGCCAGCGCCTTGCGGCTCGCCGAGTCCGCGCTCTCGAGGTTGGACTTGCTGCCGTCCCAGTACATGTAGAGAAACGAGCAGCAGTCGGCGACGCCGGCGTAGGCCAGGGCGTAGTTCGGGTCGATCTCGATCGCCCGCTCGAACATCCGGCGGGCGAACTGAATCCCCGTTCTCCGGAACTGGTGGAAGAACTGGCGCCCCCGCAGGTAGTAGTCGTACGCCTGCACGTTGTCGGTCGGCGCCTTCTCGATCGCCCGCTTCTCGGCGTCACTGAGCACCACCCGCAGCGCCCGCACGATATTCCCGGCGATCTCATCCTGGATCGCGAACACGTCTTCGAGCTGGCGGTCGTAGCGCTCCGACCAGAGATGGTAGCCGTCGGCGACGTTCACGAGCTGCGCCGTGACCCGGAGTCGGTCGCCGGCCTTGCGGACGCTGCCCTCGAGGACCGTGGCGACCTTGAGCTTCCGCCCGATGTCGCCGATGTCCTCGCTCCTTCCCTTGAACGCAAACGCGGATGTTCGTGACGCGACCCGCAGCGCCTGAACCTTGGTCAGCGCGTTGATGATCTCCTCGGCGATGCCGTCGGAGAAGTATTCGTTCTCGCGGTCCGCGCTCATGTTGACGAACGGCAGCACGGCGATCGATTTCGCCGCGGTCGCGGTCGTCACGGTTCCCCCCGGAGGCGACGTCACTCCCGATCCGCCCAGCGCCTGGCCGAATTGCGCCGCGGTCGCGTACCGCTCCGCCGGGTCCTTCGCCAGCGCCTTCGCGACCGCGTGCTCGACCCACTCGGGCACCGCCTCCCGGAACGCCCGCAGCGCCGGCACCGGATCGGTGAAGGCGTGGGCGATGATCGCCTGGGCGGTCGGCCCCGTATAGGGCGTCCGGGCCGCCAGCATTTCGAACACCAAGCACCCCAGGCTGTACACGTCGCTGCGCCCGTCGAGCTCGGCCTCGCCGCTCGCCTGCTCGGGGCTCATGTAGGCCGGCGTGCCCACGGCGGTTCCCGTCTGCGTCAGCGAGGTCGCCGCCGCTGCGGTGACGGCCTTGGCGATCCCGAAGTCGGTGACCATGGCCTCGCCTTCGTGCAGCATCACGTTCTCCGGCTTGATGTCCCGGTGCACGATCTGCTGGCGGTGGGCGTAGTCCAGCGCTGCGGCGACCGCGCGGGCGATCTTGAGCGCCTCCTCCAGCGGGAGGTGCCGCTCACGCTCGAGACGCTGCCGCAAGGACTCCCCATCCACAAAAGGCATCACGTAGTAGAGGAACTCCCCGGCCTGCCCCGAATCGTACAGCGGCACGATGTGGGGATGCTGCAACCGAGCCGCGATCTGGATCTCCCGGAGGAAGCGGTCGGAGCCGAGACTCAACGCCAGCTCGGGGTGCAGGACCTTGACGGCCACCGACCGGTGGTGGCGTACGTCCTGCGCGAGATACACGGTCGCCATCCCACCGCGCCCGATCTCCCGGTCGAGGTCGTAGCGCTCGGCTAGGGCGGCTTGCAGGCGGCGGAGGAGATCGCTCATCTCAGTCTTTCTTCGCCTCCTCCAGCTCCTTCTTGCGGGCGTCCGCGATCTTGTGGGCGATCTCCGGCGGCGCCTCCTGATACACGTGGAACTTCTGGCGGTACGTGCCGCGGCCGTGAGTGATCGAGTGCAGCGCCGTCGCGTACTTGTCCAGCTCCGCCTCCGGCACCAGGGCTTTCACCTTGATCATGCGCCCGTCCTGCTCGGTGCCGAGGATCTGGCCGCGCCGCGACGAGATGTCGCCCATCACCGCGCCCTGGTAGTCGACGGGGGTCCACACCGTGATCTCCAGGATCGGCTCCAGCAGCACCGGGCGGCAGCCCGGACTCACGTTCCTGAACGCCAGGATCCCCGCCATCTTGAACGCCTGCTCGCTCGAGTCCACGTCGTGGTAGGAGCCGTCGTACAGCTCCACCTTGAAGTCCACCATCGGGTAACCCGCCACCGGCCCGCGCTGCGCGGCTTCGACGATCCCTCGCTCCACCGCCGGGATGTACTGCCGCGGGATCACTCCGCCCACGATCTGGTCGTCGAACACGAACCCCGATCCGCGCGGCAGCGGTGCCAGGCGAATCCAGCAGTCGCCGTACTGGCCGCGACCTCCCGTCTGCTTCTTGTGCTTCCCCTGCCCTTCGCCCTTCCCCTTCAGCGTTTCCCGATAGGCCACCTTGGGCTTGGTGATCTGGGCGTGGACGCCGAACTTGCGCGCCAGCCGCCCCACCACGATCTCGAGGTGCCGCTCGCCCAGCCCGCGCAGCAGCGTCTGGCCCAACTCGGCGTTGAACTCGTGGTGGAAGGTGGGATCCTCTTCGTGCAGCTTGTGCAGGCCGGTCGAGAGCTTGTCCTCCTCGCCCCGCTGTTTCACCTCGACCGCGACCGTAATCACGGGCTCCGGGAAGGGGATCTTGGGCAGGACGATCGGCGTCTCGCGCGTCGACAGCGTGTCGTTGGTGTGGGTGTCGCGCAGCTTGGCGACGACCCCGATGTCCCCCGCGTGCAGCTCGGCGACCTCGGTGCGGTCCTTGCCGACCGCGACGCAGAGGTGGTTGAGCTTTTCAGTCGCGGCGCGCGGCGCGTTCCAGACGTCCTGCCCGTTCTTCACGGTGCCGGAATGGACCCGGAAGAACGTCACGTCGCCCACGTGCGGCTCGGAGATCGTCTTGAATACCTGTGCGACGAACAGCCCGGCGTCATCGGGCTTCACCGCCACCTTGTCCGCGGCGCCCCATTTCTGCGCTTCGAGCGACGGCCGGTCGGCGGGGGACGGCATCAGCTCCACGAGCTTGGAGAGCAGCGCGCGCGTCCCGTAGGTCAGCTCGGCCGCGCCGCAGAACAGCGGGAAGATCTCGCCCCTCGCCATCCCCGTCTTCAACGCCCGGATCGCCTCATCGCGTCCGATCTCTTCACCCCCGAGGTAGCGCTCCAGCAGCGTGTCGTCCGTCTCCGCGATGCGCTCGATCAGCTCTCGCGAGTACTCATCGAAGCGGGACTGGTACTCCGCCGGCACGTCCAGCTCCTCGTACTCCCCCGCCTTGGTGCCCTTCTTGTAGAGGTGGCACTTCTTGGAGAACAGGTTGATGATGCCGTGGAATTCCGGACCCTCGCCCACGGGGATCTCCACCGGGATCACCTTCGGGGTCAGCCGCTCCTTGATCTGGTGGTAGACCTTTTCGAAGTCGGCATGCTCCTTGTCCATCAGGGAGACGAAGAACATCCGCGGCACGCCGCGCTGCTCGGCGTAGTCCCAGACCTTCTCGGTGCCCACCTCGACGCCGCCGGTCGCGGACACGACGACGACCGCCCCATCCGCCGCCCACACGCCCGCGAGCGCTTCGCCGGTGAAGTCCAGGTAGCCGGGGGTGTCGATCAGGTTGAGCTTGGCGTCCATCCACTCGGCCACGGCGATGGCCAGGTTGATGGAGTATTTGCGCTCGATTTCGTCCGCGGTGTAGTCGGTGAGGGCGGTGCCGTCCTTGACGGATCCGTGTCGCTTGCTGGTGCCGGCCACGAACGCGAGCGCGTCGACGAGGGATGTCTTGCCGCTCGCGCCGTGGCCGACGACCGCCACGTTGCGGATGTCACCTGTCTTGTAGGGACGCACGATCACCTCCGGCGGCTAGGGACCGAGAATATGAGGGGATAAACGGCGAGACGGCTAGTCTAGGCGCCGAGACGCTTAGCCGCCAAGTGGACGCCGAGTCGGGAGGGGGTGAGGAGTGGCCTAAGCGCTTGACGTCTCGCCGTCCACTCGGCGTCTCAGCGCCTCGGCGTCTGTTCTAGCAAGCCCCAGCGTCACCAGCCATACGATGATCATCACGCCCGCCGCCGCGAGAAACGCGGCCCGCGCGCCGAGGGCGTCGTAGCTTTTGCCGATCGCGAACGGCCCCAGACAACGCCCGAACGCGCCCAAGGCCTGCGCCGCGCCGAGCGTTGTGCCCTGCTCGCTGGGCGAGGCGTAGACGGAGACGAGCCCGCTCGCCCCCGGCGACACGAGCCCCTGCGACAGCGCCAGCACCACCGTCCAGCCGTACAGCAGCAGCGAGCTGTGCGCAAACGGCACGGCGCCGATCGCAATCGCGACCCCGGCGGTGCCCGCGATCACCAGCAGCCGTTCGCCGAATCGTCGCGCCAGCCGCCCGAACAGCACGCCCTGCACCAGCGCGCCGGTCAGCCCGAACACGGCGAAGAACAGCCCCAGCTCCTTGTCGTGCCAGCCGAACAGCGCCAACGCGTGCAGGGGCAGGGCGGCGGTGTAGCCGGCGAAGGCGAACGGGAAGATGCCCCACAGCAGCATCAACGGTCGCAGCGTCGGGTCCGCCAGCCCGCGGGCGATCGCCGCGAAGCCCAGTCCCCGCCGCTCGCTGCGGTGCTCGGCGCGCAGCGACTCGGGGAGGATCGTCCACGCGGAGACGAAATTCGCGAGCGACAGCCCCGCCGCCACCAATCCCGGCGCGGCCGGGCCGATGTAGTGCGCCGCCAGCCCACCCAGCGCCGGCCCGATCACGAACCCGATGCCGAACGCCGCCCCGATCATCCCCATGCCCCGCGAGCGCTCCGCCGGCGAGGTACTGTCGGCGACGTAGGCCTGCGCCGCCGAGATGTTGCCGCCGGCGAACCCGGCGATGACCCGCGAGAGGAACAGCATCCGGTACGAGCCGGCGAACGCGAACAGCAGATAGCCGCCGGCGTTGAGGAGCATGGTGCTGAGGAGTACCGGCCGCCGCCCGATGCGGTCGGAAAGCCGTCCGAACAAGGCACTCGCGAAGAACTGCATCAGCGAGTACACCCCCAACAGTGCGCCGAACTCGAAGCCGTGGGCGCCGAACCGTACCGCGTAGCCCGGCAGGATCGGGATGACGATGCCGAACCCGATCAGATCGATCAGGACCGTCAAGGCGATGACGCCGAGGCGCGCGCGAGAACCGGCTGCGGACTCTTCCACGGGCTGTAGTTTACACCCCTCTCCCTCCCGGAGTCCCGCCCATGTCTGCAACGACCTGGCACCGCCTCGGCACCATGGACGAGCTGCTCGCCCGGGTCCCGTTCGCGATCAAGATCGAGCGCCATCGCATCGCCGTCTTCTTCCACGACGGCCGTTTCACAGCGATCTCCGACATCTGCAATCACAAGGGCGGCCCGCTCTCGGAGGGCCGCGTGCGCGGCGAGTTCGTGATGTGCCCGTGGCACGGTTGGGAGTACAGCGTGTTGACCGGCAAGGGCCCGGCCGGCTACGACGAGGAGCAGGTGCCGGTCTTTGCCCTCGAGGAACGCGCGGATGGGGTGTACGTGCAGCTTCCTCCCGTGATGCCGCGCAAGCTCGTCAAGCACAAGCCGTCGCACCTCCTCGACGAGCACGCCAAGCCGGCCGGCGCCCCACCCCGCGTCCTCCTGCTCTCGACGACGGCGATGGACGAGGGCAACCCGCGCTTCTCCACCTCGGACGCGCTGCTCGAGCACGCCCTGGCGCGGGCCAAGGAGCTCAAGGTCGACACCCAGCTCATCAAGCTGCGCCAGCTCAACTTCAAGCACTGCGAGGGGAATTACAGCAAAGCGTCGCACGCCTGCACGTGGCCGTGCGCCATCACCGAGCGCGACCCGGAGGACGAGCTCACCCCTGTGTACGAGGGGCTGGTGCACTGGGCCGACGTGGTCCTGATCTCCACGCCGATCCGCTGGGGCAACGCGTCGTCGCTCTATTACAAGATGGTCGAACGGCTGAACTGCGTGCAGAACCAAGTGACGATCCACAACAAAGTGCTGATCATGAACAAGGTCGCCGCGTTCATCATCACGGGCGGCCAGGACAACATCCAGGCGGTGGCGGGCGGCATGTTCACGTTCTGGTCGGAGCTGGGGTTCGTGTTCCCGCCGTTCCCGTTCATCGCGCACTCCCGCGGCTGGGACGCCGAGGATATGCAGAACAACGTGCGACAGGTGAAGGCGAGTGACGCGTTGCGCGAGGCGTCGCGGGAGCTGGTGGAGCGGGCGGTGGATTTCTGGAAGATCCTCGACCGCGACAAGGCAATGATGGGCATGATGGAGAAGCCGATGGAGCGCGCCGGCCGCAAGGCCAATCCGCTCGTCATGCCGGAGGAGGTGGAGGTATGAGCCGCCGCATGGAGATCGCGAAGGCCTACGAGAAGGCGCTGTTCGCCGGCCAGCGCGACGAGGTCGGGAGCTACTTCACCGACGACATCGTGTACTGGGTGGCGGGCACGCCGCGTATCGGGGGCGAGTGGCGCGGCCGCGAGGCGGTGCTGAACGCGCTGTGGAACCGCGAGCCCGGCCTGGGCGCCGCCGATTGGGGCTCTGAGGACGTGTGGCGCGACTGGTACGAGGCCGACGAGCGGGTGATCGTCGAGATCCGCGAGCGCTCGTGGCTCAAGAGCGCCCCCAAGGACATCATGGACCAGCGCACCTGCGTCGTGATCAAGTTCCGCGGCGAGCAGATCTGCGAGATGCGCGACTACACCGACAGCCACGTCTACGAGGAATTCCTGAAGCGGCACCGGAAGGAGCTGCCGAAGTTCAAGTGACGGCCAAGTCCCCTTAACGAGATCGTTGGTCTCTCGTCACCTGCGCCAGGGCGACACCACGGAAGCGCGGCGCGATCGCCGCGACCTGCGCTCGGATCGGCGGGATCGTCGCTCGGATCGCAGGGATATTCGGCATGATCGTAGGGATGTCAGGCAGGATCGCAGGGACAGCACCAGGCCCCTCGTTCCTACATACCACTTGGCGCCCTGGCGTCTCAGCGTCGTTACTGCGTCACTTCCCGTCTCGCGTCGTACAACGACTTAACCGCTGTGGCTGCGAGTATGATGACCCCTCCTACCACTGTCCATCTTCCCGGCTGCTCGCGATGAACTATCCACGTCCATATCGGATTCAATACCGGCTCCAACAACAACAGCAGCGACACTTCCAGCGCCGGCAGATACGGCACCGCGCGCGCCAGCACCGCGTACCCGGCGCCCAGCTGCACGACGCCCAGCCACGCGACGATCGCCCAGTCGGTGAGGGAGACAGTTCCCAGCGGCAGCGCGAACGGCAGACAGAAGAGAAACGCCAGCACGTTGCCCGACACCGCCGCGGCCGCCACCGCGCCACTGGAGCCCCCCGAGCCGACAGCCAGCCAGCGATACCCCATCATCGTGAGCGCGAAGGTCAGCGCGCTCACCGCGGCGAGCGCGTTGCCGAGGGTGGGGTTGGTCGCCGTGCGCTGCGGCGCGCCGCCGGCGCCCAGGAGACACGCCATCCCGACCGCCGCGACGCCGAGGAATACCAGATCCTCGCGCCTCGGCCGCTCTTTCAGCAGCCAGGGCGCCAACAGGAGAATAAAGACGGGACTTGAGTCCTGAAGGAATACGGCGCTCGCCGCCGTCGTGAGCTTGTTCGCCTGCACGAACAGGATGGTCGTCACTGCGTAGGCGACGCCCACCAGCCCGGCGCGCCACGTCCACCCCCGCCGCGCTTCGGGGACAAGCGCCAAGACCGCGAACGCCGCAAGCCCGCCGCGCAGTCCCGCGACCTGCCACCCCGTGAGCGTGGCGAGCTTGAACAGCGCGCCCCCGGTCGAGAAGCACGCGGCGGCCGCGAAGACGCGGAGGCGGGCGCCGGTCTGGGTCAACGCGTGGCGGCAGCGAAGGCGTCGTGCTTCTTGTCGGCGCGCCGCGCCAGCCAGTACAGCGGCAGGCCGAGGAGCAGCGTGCACCCGGCCCAGGTCCACGCCGTCGCGATCGACCGCATCCGAGCCAGGTAGCCCCAGCCTGTTTGGCCGATCACCCCACCGGTGTTGGCGAACATCGAGTCGAGCGAGATGATCGTAGCGCGCTGCGCCGAAGGGATGTGGGCGTTCAGGTAGCCCTGCTTTACCGGCATCGCGACGCCGAGGGCCACCCCGTAGACCAGGTACAGCCCCACCACGACATAGAAGTTGGTGAGCACACCGCACAGCACTGTGGCCGCCGCCTGGACGGCCACCGACGCCATGAGGACGCCGGTGCGCGTGCGGATCGCGCGCGACAGAGGGCCGACAGCCGCGTTCCCCGCGATCATCGACAACCCCAGCAGCGAGCTGATCACGCCATCCACCCAGACCAGATTCTTCCCCAGGAGATCGAGGAAGTACCGCTGCCAGCTGTAGAACCCGAAGATCATGAAGCTCATCCACACGAGCGACGCCAGCATTACCGGACGCACCACCGGATGGTGCAGACCGTAGGTCAGCCCTTCGCCGAAGACCTTGCGCATCTCGGCGGGCACGCGGCGCAGCTCCAGCGTCCGCGGGCTGAAGCCTGGCTCTGGCATCGCGAACCACGCGAGGGCGAACAGCGGCACGACGACCGCCGCGCGCACGAGGTACGGGATGTAGAGGTGAATCTGGCCGAGCAAACCGCCGCCGATGGTGCCGAGCAGCATCCCGGCCCCGAACAGCATCTGGCTCTTGGCGAACACCGGCTCCAACGGTTGGGTGTAGCCCGTGGCCTTGAGGGCGTCCACGAGCCAGGCATCCACCGCCCCCGTGTAGAACGTGTAGCCCAGCCCGAGGAAGACCGACGTCGCGCAGAACGCCCCGAATCCCCACCCGCGCCACGCCGTCGCCACGTACAGCAAGGTCGTGACGAACAGGGTCGCCAGGCAGAGCAACAGCGATATGCGGCGCCCGACCGTGTCGGCGACCACGCCGGTGGGAATCTCGAACACCATCGAACCGAGCGTGAAGGCGGCGTTCGTCAGCATCACCTGGAAGATGTTGAGCCCCGCGCCGAGCTTGAACAGCGTGTCGACGCCCCAGATGAGGGACATCGCGAGGTTGAACAGAAAGCTGATCGCGAGATAGGTGCGGATGATGCGCGCGCTCACGGCAGGTTCTTCGCCAGCCATTCCCGCGCCAGAGCCGCGATGTCCCGGTGCTCCACGTCGGCCGCCAGATTCAGCCGCCGCATCTCGGCGGCCGAGAGCTTCCCCGCCAGCTCCGCCAGCGCCCGCACAACTTCGCGATGGCGGGTGACCAGCTCCTTCCGCATCACCGGCGCGGCGTCGTATGGCGGGAAGTAGTGACGGTCGTCCTCGAGCGCGACGAGATCGAGCGCCTGGATCGTGCCGTCGGTCGAGTTGCCGGCGATCAGGTCCACGTTCCCCTGGGCGAGCGCGCGGTAGGTGAGTCCCAGGTCCATCGCCGTGGGCGGCGCGGCGAAGCGCAGACCGTAGGCGCGCGCCAGCCCACCGAAGCCGTCGGCGCGTTGCAGGAACTCGTAGCCGAACCCCGCTCGCAGCCGCGGCGCGATGCGGGCGACGTCGCTGATGGTGCGCAGTCCGTACTTCTCGGCGTCGGCCCGCCGCACCGTGATCGCGAACGTGTTGTTGAAGCCCAGCGGCCGACCCCACGTGAGCCCCAGCGTCTTCGCGTACTCCAGAGAGTCGGCACGGTACACGCTGTCGGCGTCGGCGATCGGCGGGTGCTTGAGGATCTCCGTGTAGGCGGTCCCCGTGTACTCGACGTAGAGATCGATCTTCCCGGAGGTGATCGCCTCGTGACACACGTAGGTGCCGCCGAGGTGCAGGCGGCGCTCGACCGGGAGTCCCGTGCGCCGCTCGATCTGCTGCGCGAGCAGCTCGGCGAGAAAGTCGGACTCGGTGAAGTTCTTCGCCCCGACGACGATGCGGTCACGGTGTGAGCACGCCCCGCCGAATAGCGCCAGCACGACTGCGCTTAACCGTCCGACTGTCCGACTGACCGACAGTCCGCCTGTCATCGGGCGAGCCGTCGCTCAATCAGACCCAGCAACCCGTCGGCGATGAGGGCCAGAATTGCCGCCGGCAGGGCCCCCGCCAGAATCAGCGTATCGTCCACCGTGGACACGCCGCGGAAGATGTAGACGCCGAGCCCGCCGGCCCCGATTGCGGCCGCGATCGTGGCGGTCCCCACGCCCACCACCGTCGCCACCCGCACGCCGGCGAAGATGACGCCCAGGCCGAGCGGGATCTCGACCATGGTGAGCAGCTGGCCGTCGGTCATCCCCATGCCGCGCCCCGCCTCGCGCACCGCCGGATCCACGCCGCTGATCCCCACATAGGTGTTGCGCACGATGGGGAGCAGCGCGTACACGACGAGGGCGACGATGGCGGTCCGCGCGCCGATGCCGCCCAGGAACGGCAGCGGGATGAGAAACCCGAACAGCGCGAGGCTGGGGATCGTCTGGAACACGTTGGCGAGCCCGAGCACCGGCCCGCGCCACGCCGGCCGCCGCGTGAGCAGCACGCCGAGCGGCACCCCGATGAGGACGGCGAGGAGCGTCGAGGCGCCGACGAGGACGAGATGCTGGCCCAGGAGGCCGAAGGCTTCGCGCGCGTGGTCGCCGTAGAACCGTAGCAGGTTCACGCCGCCTCCATGAACTGCTTCACCTGCGGATCGTTGCTGCGCCGGAACTCCTCCGCCGTCCCGAGAAACGCGAGTCGCCCCTCGTGCATCAACCCGAGCCGCGTGCCGAGCAGCAGCCCTTCCCGCACGTCGTGGGTCACGAACACCATCCCCTTGCCGAGCCGGCCCTCGAGCGCGCGGAACTCGCGCTGCAGCTCGACGCGCGTGATGGGATCGAGCGCGCCGAACGGCTCGTCGAGCAGCAGCAGCGCCGGGTCGGCCGCGAGGGCGCGCGCCACGCCCACCCGTTGGCGCTGGCCGCCGGAGAGCGCGCGGGGGGAGCGCTCGGCGAATTCATCGGGGTCGAGGCCCACCAGCGCGAGCAGCTCGCGCACGCGCCCGGCGATGCGGTCGGGCGGCCAGCCCTCCAGCCGCGGCACGAGCCCCACGTTCTGCGCCACCGTGAAATGAGGGAACAGCCCGATCTCCTGGATCACGTAGCCGATGCGCCGGCGCAGGCGGTAGGGCTCGAGCGTCGCGGTGGCTTCGCCCTGCAGCCGCACCTCGCCCCTCGTCGGCTCGAGCAGCCGGTTGATCAGCTTGAGGGTCGTCGTCTTCCCCGAGCCGCTGCGGCCAAGGAGAACGAGGGTTTCACCCGGGGCGACGCTGAAAGAGAGGGCCGTTACCAGGTGC